>Ga0307513_10012837_pt1 | contig 10315 bp, 6 predicted proteins | sample 15_EM_MG_FD_202174 | JGI IMG/M metagenome (GOLD analysis project Ga0307513, IMG submission 202174) | Populus trichocarpa ectomycorrhiza microbial communities from riparian zone in the Pacific Northwest, United States - 15_EM | ecosystem: Host-associated > Plants > Roots > Unclassified | place...
AAGATAATTGAATGTAGCCCCGAGCTTGGTCAATCCGCTACCCCCGTCGCCGCCTCCTCGGTCTCGAGGCCGGAGTCAGACCGGCGGCGACCGATCCGCTTTAAGATATAGAGTCATCTAGTTTTCTAGGCTCTATGTGGTCGCCTCGCGGCGATCACCAGGCGACCCTTTGCAGTGGCGGGACGCCGGCCGGCTGGGCCGTGCTATCGGAAGACGGGCGCGGGCCGGCTATTGGCCATCTCCCTGGGCCTTGCGGGCCTGGCTCAGCACATAGGCCCGGATATTCTCCGCGTCGGCGCGGGTGAGGATCTTGGCGAATCCGACCATGCCGTTGGCTTCGAGCGCGCCCTCCAGCACCACCGCGCGCCAGGCCTGCGGGTCGCGCAAGGCTCCGGATCTGCGGAGATCCGCCGTGTAGGCGACGGAGGCGTTGGCCCCGTGGCAGACGGAGCAGGTGCGCACATACTCGGCCGAACCCGCCTCAGGATCGCCTTCAGAGGCGACGCCGCTTACGTCGATGGGGGGAGGTTTCACCGCCGGGAAGGGCGGGGCCTGAGCTCTGCCGCCCAGTTTGAAGACCATCAAACGCCCCGGCAACCGAGGGCGATCCGGAACGATGTGGCCGACGAGGGAACCCGCGCCGCCCGACCCCACCATGACGGCGACATACTGCTCCCCCCTGACCCGGTAGGTGATCGGCGGCGCGATGATCCCGCTCGCCGCCTCGTACGTCCAAAGCGCCTTCCCGTTCGTGGCGTCATAGGCCAGGAGCTTGCCTTCGGAGACGCCCTGAAACACGAGATCGCCCGCGGTCACGAGCGTACCGCCGTTGTTGAACCAGGGATGTGGCACGGACCAACGGGGCTTCTGCGCCACGGGGTCCCACGCCAGAAGCTGACCGGTCATGGTTGCGCGCACCGCGGCGACCTTGTCCTTGTCTTCTGGGAAGGCGCGCATGGCAATGGAATGGTTCTGACCGAGCGGCCGGCGCTTGTAGGCCGGATCCCGCGCGAAGACGCCGGTCGTCAGCTGAACCGGGATGTAGACCAGGCCGGTTCGCGGACTGTACGACATCGCCTGCCACGAATGAGCGCCCAGCGAACCGGGCCGCAAGATCGCCGGACCGTTTTCGTAGTGAACGCCGGGGGCGAAGACGGGCCGCCCCGTCTTCAGATCGATCTCCCTGGCCCAGGTGACGGGCGCGAACGGCTTGGCGGAAAGAAGCTGGCCCGTGCGCCGGTCCAGCACGTAGAAGAAGCCATTCTTCGGCGCCTGCATGAGAACGTCCCGCTGCGTTCCGTTCAAGGACAGGCGGGCCGCGATCATCTGCTGAGCTGCGGTGTAGTCCCAGGCGTCCTGGGGCGTTGTCTGGTAATGCCATCGGTAGGCGCCGGTCTCTGGGTCGAGGGCGAGGATCGACGACAGGAACAGGTTGTCTCCTTGCCCGCCTGATCGTCTGGAATAGTCGAACGGGCTGCCGTTCCCGGTGCCCACGAAGAGCAGGTTGGTGCTCGGGTCGAAGGTCATCGAGTCCCACGCGGTTCCGCCGCCGCCGCTGACTTTCCACTCGCCGTCCGACCAGGTTTGCGCGCCCCGGGTGCGCATGATCTCGTCCGAAGCTGCGCCGTCGGGGCCGCCGGTCGGGTTGGGCGTCAGAAAGAAACGCCAGGCCTGTCGTCCGCTCGCGGCGTCGTAGGCCGTGACGTAGCCGCGGACGCCGAACTCCGAGCCGGCGTTGCCAATGACGATCTTGCCGTTCGCCACGCGGGGGGCGCCGGTGATCGTGTAGTGCATCCCCGGGTGTCGGCGATCGATCGTATCCACCGACCAGGCGACCCGCCCGGTCTTGGCGTCCAGACTGATCAAGCGACCATCGAGTGTGGCGACGAAGACCCGATCTCCCCATAGCGCCACACCCCTGTTGATCGCATCGCAGCAGGCGTTCACCAGCGACGCCCGGTCCGTCTTCGGGTCGTAGCTCCACAGAAGGCGGCCGGTCGCCGCGTCGAAGGCGAAGACCTCGGACCAACTCGTGCTGGTGTAGAGCACGCCATCCTTCACGAGCGGCGTCGCCTCCTGGCCGCGGTCCGCTGAAAACTCGTGGTACCACGCAAGCCCAAGCCCCTTGACGGTGTCGCGGTTCACCTCGTCAAGCGGGCTGTACCGCTGTTCCTGCGGGTCATGCCCATGAAAGGCCCAGTCCTCGGAGCGCTGGGCGCTCCCGTCGCAGGCCGCGAGGAACAACGCCCCGATGAGGCCAGCCATGCCGAATTTTCTCATCTTGCCCCCGACGGTCCGCCCCGCGGCCCTGGGCGCGAGCTTGGCATCGCTGTCCACGCTCCCGGGCGGATGGCTATTAGAGATATCTCTTTCTTCGGGCGCAATAGGCCTTTTTCGTTAGAGTCGCCGCGCTATCCCGCTTTCCAGGCTAGCGACGGCGACGTCGAGGCGGCGTGGACGATCCTGCCGCATCGCGCTTTCACAGACTCTGAGCCGGGCGGGGGGCTTGAGGCCCATTGACAGTCCACCGCCTCCGTTCGAATAGAATGAATTCTATCAACAGGCGTGGGAGTGTGAGTTGGATCTCAATTTCGGCGCGGCCTATCAGGACTTCCAAACCGAGGTGGAGTCGTTTCTGGCGCAACATTGGCCCCCGCCGAAGGGAGCCAGTCGCGAGGAACGCGCGGCCGCCACGGCCAACTTCCGCCTGGCCGCGACGGAGCGGGGCTATCTCTACCGGAACGTTCCGCGCCGTTATGGCGGCGCCGAGCAGCCGCCAAATGTGATCAAGGCCGAGATCCTTCGGCGCGCTTTCGCCAAAGCGCGGGCCCCCATGGAAGTGCCCGGCAATGGCGTGGCGCTTCTGGTGCCCACGCTGCTCGACTGCGGCCCGGAATGGCAGAAGGAGCAGTTCATCGCTCCAACCCTGCGCGGTGAGATCACCTGGTGTCAGGGCTACTCGGAGCCGGGCGCGGGCAGCGATCTCGCGTCTGTGCGGTCAAAGGCCGAGCTGGTCGATGGGCAGTGGGTGATTAACGGGCACAAGATCTGGACGACGCTCGCCTACCAGGCGACCCACATGTTCGCGCTGGTGCGCACGGAGCCCGAGGCGTCCAAACATGAGGGGATCTCCTACCTCCTCCTGGACATGAAGCAGCCCGGGATCACGATCCGTCGAATCCGGCAGATCAGCGGGCAAAGCGAATTCTGCGAGGTGTTTTTCGATGGGGCCACTACGCCCGCCGACTGGATCGTCGGAGAGCGGGGCAAGGGCTGGCAGGTCTCTCGGAGCACGCTTAAGCACGAACGCAACTTGGTGGGTGGGTCGGCCAGGACGCAGGCCCTGTTCGATTCCCTTGTGCGGTTCGCCAAGACCACGATCCGCAATGGCCGGCCGGCGAGCGAGGACCCGGTTGTGCGTTCACGCCTCGCGGCGATCGAAGGCGCCGTAAAGTCGCATATCTACTCGTCGTACCATCAGCTGACGAAGGAGGCCGCAGGCGAACCGCTCGGCATCCTGCTTCATCTCAACAAGCTGAGTAGCACCGAGATCGCCAAGAGCATCGCGACTCTGGCGCAGGATATCCTCGCGGAGGACGGCCTTCATATGCCGCCGGCCGAGGGCGGCGCGGCGACGGAGCATCCTGAGCTTTGGCTGAACCAGATTTTTGGATCGCTCGCGCTGTCCATCGCCGGGGGCGCCTCGAACATTCAACGCAACATCATTTCTGAGCGCGGCCTGGATTTGCCGCGCGAACAGGGGGTCTGACATGGACTTCGACCTCTCATCCGAACAGAAGATGCTGCAGCACGAGCTGTCCGAATTCCTCACGAGCACCGTCGACGCGACTCGCCTGGTCCAGATGGATACGGCGCAGGTGGAGGGACTACGCGCCACCATCGACGCGGAGCTCTTCGACATGGGCCTGGCCGGAATCCTCGTCGAGGAGGCGCAGGGCGGCCTCGATCTGGGGCTGCTGACGCTCGCCGTGGTGGCTGAGGAACTGGGTCGGCACGCGGCCCCCAGCAGTGTTGTCCGCAACGCACTCGCCGCGTGGATCATCTCCTCGTCCGGTGACGAGGCCCAGAAGGCGCGGTGGCTCGGCGACCTACTCAGCGGCGCGGTCCGCGCGGCCTTCGCTGTTCAGCAAGGCGACTCCTGGTCGCCGGACGCCTGGGCGTCGGCCTCGGACGGCGCGCCCCTTGAGAAGCGGAACGTCGAGGGTGGCGTCGACGCGGACCTGTTGATCGTGGCCCTGGCCGGATCCAAACTCGGCATCGCCCACGGCGCCGGGATCACACGCAAGGAGCCCCGACCCGCCCTGGACACCACCCGTCCGGTCGTGGACCTCGCTATTGCGCGTGAGACTGTCGAGGGACTCCAAGGCCATGATGGTCTCGCGGCGCGTTTGCGCGACGCGCACCTCGCTCTGCTGGCGGCGGATGCGTACGGCGCCGGCCAACGCGCCTTCGAAATGGGCGTCGAATACGCCAAGACCAGAACCCAGTTCGATCGGCCCATCGGCGCCTTCCAGGCGATCAAGCATCAGCTCGCCAACATGGCGCTTGAAATCCATCCGGCGAAGTATCTCGCCTGGTTTGCGGCTCACGCTTGGGACGCGATCCCCGCGGACGTCGAGCACTCGGCCGCGCTGGCCAAGGCGCACGTGCCCGATGTCGCGGTGCGCACGGCGCGGGCGACTGTCGAAGCGCACGGCGGCATCGGCTACACCTGGGAATATCCCCTGCACCTCTTTCTCAAACGCGCCATGTTTGACCGCGTCGCGTGGGGCGGCGTGGAAGAGCACCGGGCTCGGGTCGCCGCGCTGTCGGCTTGGTGAAGTCCCCGAACCCCGGTTCGGATGCGGCGCCCGGCGAGCCTGGAGCGCCCGTCGACTGCGATCAGACCAACGGGGCCTTGGCGCCCATAGGTCGTTCAACGGAAGCGATTGCCATGGCCCTCATCGACGATCTTCAGGAAGAGTGCGACGAGCTCTTCGCCTTCGTCTCAGGGCTCTCTGAAAGCGATTGGCGCCAACCCACGGCCTTTTGGGCCTGGACGACGTTTGATCAGGTCATGCACCTGCTGCAGGTCGACCGCTTCGCCCTCGCAAGTCTCGCGGGCCCGGACGTGTTCGCCGGGGTGCGGGACGCCAGCCGCCAGGCCTCGGCCGCCGGCGTGGAGCTGAGCGCCCAGGCGCGAAGCGAGTTCGGCCAGCTCTCCAAGGCTGAGCTCCTCGCAAGATGGCGCGACACCTATCTCGAACTGGCGGCAGGCCTCGCCGCGCGCGACCCGTCGAGCAGGCTGTCGTGGTTTGGCCCGGACATGGGCGTGTCCTCGATGGTCGCCGCGCGCCAGATGGAAGTCTGGGCGCACGGTCAGGACGTCTACGATCTGTTTTGCGTTGTCCGCGAACCCGGGAGCCGCCTTCGCAACATCTGCGACCTTGGCGTGAGGACCTTCGGCTGGTCGTTTCAAAACCGGGGACTCGATCGCCCCGGCCCGGCGCCGAACGTCGTCCTGGCGGGCCCTCTCGCGAGCGAATGGCGTTGGAACGAAGGCTCGGCGGAGTCGGTGAGTGGCCGCGCCGATGATTTCGCCTTGGTCGTGACCCAGCGGCGCAACGTGGAGGACACCGGTCTCGCCTGTGTGGGCGCCGGAGCGCGGGCCTGGATGTCCATCGCGCAGTGCTTCGCGGGCCCGCCCGCGGAAGCGCCCGCCCCCGGGGAGCGGGCTTGGCGTCCCTGATCTGACGGCTCCGGCCAACCCCGTTTGGGCGGCCGTCGCACAGGCAACAGCCTTGAGCCGGGGCGCGCAAGGGCCGCCGGTTCATCTATCCTTGGCGTTCTTCTCTCGTACCTCGTCTGCTGGCGACTTGGCCGCCTCTGCTGGAGCTTCGGTGTCGGCGAGCCACTGGCGGTTGAGTTCCGACGTCCGTTGGGCCAGGAGTTCGGCGACGTTCGGATCGCCATCGATGATCGCCTCGACGAGGCGCGTCCGACGCTCGCGGTACCCCCGAACGCGCTCGGGGTGCCCGACCAGGACATCTTGCTCGGGACGGACGTTCGCGGCCAGGTCGTAGAGGATGTCGAGGAACAGCGTCAGGACGCTGTTGCGGCTTGCGGCGCCGATCAGTTGGCCGAACTCCCGCTCGCTCCGGGCGAAAGCTCGGAAACCGCCGCCCTCTCCAGACTCGTCCGCCTCCCGCTTCAGGAAGTCGCGAAAGGCCTCACGCGAAGCGTCATCGATGTTTGTGGCCGCCAGTCGCGCAAGCTCCGCCCGTATGGGCGCCATCGAGCGGCTGATCTCGTCGATGCTGGTCTGCCGCGTCGTGAGAAAGATCGCCGCCATGTGGGCGACCGCTCGACCGGTCGGTCGCCGCGCGATGTAACCGCCGCCAACGCCGCGTCGGACCTGAAGAAGCTGCTCTTGCGCCACCAGGGCTCCGGCCTGCCTCAAGGTCGGACGACTGACCCTGTGGCGCGCCAGGAGCTCGTCCTCAGAGCCAATCAGTTCCCCGTCGCCGACCTTCAGGGACTCGGCGCGTAGCGCCTCCACCGTCTGCCTCAGCGTCGCCGAGAGCTCCGGATGCCTATGCGTCGTCCTTGTTCGTCTCGCCATCAATGCTCCGTCCCGCCCACGGCAAGTTTGTGTACCAATCGCGTCCAGCAAACATTGCTCGGCCCCCCACCTACCGGCGTCTGCGCCGGCGAACGTCTGCAACCCTTACATTGCGTTCCCGACTTATTGAATTACCTTTTTCCGCCAGGGCTTCCAAGCCTCCGGTTGAAGCGGGACCGTCCCTGGCAGGCGAAAACGGCGCCAAAGGGTCTGCGCCGCCTTGAGCGACCCACGTCAATTCTGTTTCCTCATTACAGCTATCTTGCGGACAGGTTGCGCGGGGGACCTCCAGGCCCCCCACTCACGTGGCTGCGGGTCGTTCATGGACCCCCGATGCGTCATTCCGCTAGCTGTAGACGCCCCTCAACGCTGCATCTGCCGAGATGGTCATAGAGGGGGCGCTTGACGGTGGGTGTCATAGAGTTATGCTTTTTGTCATTCGAGGATGGTCGACCCGGTTCGAAGAGCATGTCGCCTGCTTTGCCCTGCGCCGGTCCACGCCGGGGGGCGACCAGGGATGACATCCAACCCGTCCGGCGCGCTAACTCGTCAGGAACCTGGCGCTGCATTTTGCGGCGCCCAACGAGCGCGCTCCGAGCTGCGCATCGCATTGGAGGAATTGATGAGACGCGCGCCGCCTGAGCTCTTGTTGCAGCAGCCGACGGGCGCGCGCCACCCCGGCGCTAGGTTGCCCGCCCCGGTCGCAAAGTCCCGGGAGACGGTGGCATGAGCGCGCCTCTCCCACCGGCGCAACGGCGGCGAGATCCCGCTCAGCTCGAGTTTCGCCCGGATCTGATGCCGGTCGACGCCTATATTTCGCCGGCCTATTTCGATCTGGAGGAGGAGCGGCTCTGGTCGCGCACCTGGCAGATCGTGTGTCGGGCGGAGGAGATCCCGAATGTCGGCGATTTCGTCACCCACGAGATCATCGATGAATCCATCATCGTGGTCCGCGTGGCGAAAGACGAGGTCAAGGCGTTCTACAACGTGTGCCAGCACCGCGGCCGTCGCCTGAAGGAGGGCTGCGGCAACGCAGGCCACGCGATCACCTGCCGTTTCCATGGCTGGTCATGGAACATCGATGGCTCTCTTCGAAGCGTCACAGACCGCGAGGACTGGCAGGGGTGTCCTCATTTCGCGGACGCGGACCTGGCGCTCAAGGCGCTGCGCGTCGAGCAGTGGGGCGGATGGTGCTGGATCAGCATGGATCCGGAGATTGAACCTCTGCTCCAGTACCTCGGCCCGATCCCCGAGGTGTTCGAGCACTATGACCTCGAGGACATGCGTTTTGCCTGGTACAAAACGCTCGTGGTGCCCTGCAATTGGAAGGTGATGATCGACGCCTTCAATGAGGGGTACCACACGGAAGCCACCCACCCTCAGGTCGGACTTCGCAGCGCCCTCGGGACGGTGGGGGCCGCTCATGGCCGACACGGCATGTTCTTCTTTCCCTCGCCCGAAAAGGCGCGTGCGCGGATGGCGGCGACGCCGCCCGATACCGATTTTCGCCCGCTGCTGCGCGATGCGCTTAAGGAAGCGCGCGAAACGCTCCACGCTCTGACATCGGACTACAAGGTGCGCGCGGCGGAGCGTCTGACGGATGAACTGCCGGCCACGGCGACCTTGCCGGAGGTGCTCGCAAAGCTCGATGTGCTGCACAGGGAGGAGCTCGAAAAGGCCGGCGCGCGATGGCCCGCACGCCTCACCCCCGCCGACATGGCCCGGGCCGGGACGGATTGGCATATCTTCCCCAACACCATCATCCTGCCGAGCGCCGACAGCATCCTGTGGTATCGGGCGCGGCCGAATGGGCGGAGCGTCGATTCCTGTGTCTATGACATCTGGGTCCTGGAGCGGTTCGGGGAGGGCAAGGCGCCGCCCCTGAAGCGCGACTTCTACGCCAGCCCCGAAGAATTCGCCGGCCAGAACCCATTCCTGGAGCAGGACTTCGGCAATATCGCCGCCGTGCAGAGGGGCATGAAGTCCCGCGGCTTCACGGGCGCGCGCACCAACCCCGTGCAGGAGGTGCCGGTGAACAACTTCCACAAGACGCTCTACCGTTACCTCGCCACGGCGCCCGGGGATCCGCCGCCGGGCGCCTAGACCGCCTGCGGGGCTTGGGAGAAGGCGGCCCTGGGCGCGCGATGCGCGTCCGGGACCGGTTGGGCCACGCGATCTTCCCGGGCGCGCAAGGCCGAGGCTGGCGACAGGAGTCAACGCCACGTCGCCCCTCTTGAGTTATATGAATTGCACGATTCCAGCGCATTCTTCAAATAGACGCCTAGCCAACTTTCCTATAGACAGACCTCTATGAAGGCTCTGGCGAAGGTCGGGGTCGATTAGGGAGCTGCCGGGTGAAGCGCTACGACTATGTTATCGTGGGCGCCGGATCGGCCGGCTGCGTGCTGGCCAACCGCCTTAGCGAGAACCCCAAAGTGTCCGTCCTGCTCATCGAGACAGGGCCGGAAGACCGGAATATCTTCATCAGCATGCCTCGCGGCTACGCAAAGGTCATGCGCGACCCCAAGTTCAGCTGGCTCTACCCGGTCAAGCGCGGCGGGGGCGCGAACGAGCCGGAGTTCCATATCCGCGGCAGAACGCTCGGCGGCTCCAGCGCCATCAACGGACTGGTCTACATGCGCGGCCAGCCGAGCGACTACGATGACTGGGGCTTGCCGGGCTGGAACTGGAATACGTTTCTGTCGGCCTACAGGTCGATCGAGTCGCACGAGTTCGGCGAGGACGAAACGCGCGGCGGTTCAGGCCCATTGCGCATCTCGGCGCACGCTTATCGGCTTCCCCTCTGCAACGCCGTGATCGAGGGGGCGCGGGAACTGGGGGTCCCGATCCGGGCCGATCTGAACGCGCAGTCGGGCGAGGGGTTCGGCTACACCGTGCGCAACATCTGGCGCGGGCGCCGGCAAAGCGCCGCCCACGCCTTCCTCAGGCCCGTGCGGAGCCGCAGGAACCTCACCGTCGTAACCGAGACCATGGTCGACAAGATTTCCTTCGAGAACGGGCGGGCCACGGGGGTCGTCGGTCGCGGGCCGAGCGGGCCCGTCACCTACACGGCCGACCTCGGGGTCGTGCTGACCGCAGGGGCGATCAACACGCCGAAGCTGCTTCAGTTGTCAGGCATCGGACCCGCCCGGCTGCTCGCCCGACACGGGATCAAGCCCGTCGTGGACGCTCCGGAGGTGGGTCGGAACCTATCGGATCACCGGTGCCTCTTCCTGCGGTTTCGGGTCAACTCGGCCAGTGAGAACCATCAATTCAGCGGCTGGCGCCTCTACCGGAATGCGGTGCGCCAGACCTTGCTGGGAGACGGGCCCTTGAGCCGACCGGCGTTCGAGGTGGGCGGCTACGTCAAGACCGACCCCTCGCTTGACCGGCCCGATGTCCGCCTGCTCGTCAATCCTGTCACGCTCGATCCGGCAGCCGGTGGGGCAATGCGCATGGAGCGCCTGCCCGGCCTGACGATTGGCGGCTATCAAACCACGCCCTTGAGCCGGGGTTTTCTGGAGATCACCTCAGCGGCCGCCGACGAAACGCCCACCATCGTGACCAACGCCTTGGAACACGAGGCGGACCGCCAGGCTGCTGTCGGCCTCGTGCGCTACGTGCGCCGGCTCGCCGCGACAGAGGCGCTGGCCCGCTTCGCACCCTCCGAGCTGTTTCCAGGCGTCGACGTCG
>Ga0307513_10012838_pt1 | contig 10314 bp, 10 predicted proteins | sample 15_EM_MG_FD_202174 | JGI IMG/M metagenome (GOLD analysis project Ga0307513, IMG submission 202174) | Populus trichocarpa ectomycorrhiza microbial communities from riparian zone in the Pacific Northwest, United States - 15_EM | ecosystem: Host-associated > Plants > Roots > Unclassified | place...
TGAGCTAGCACATAAGGATCAAATCAAAGAGGGCTACCGCAGGTCAAACAAAAATGAAGCTGCCAGCCAGATCTTGTCACACTATGGCCGCCAGCATGCCCTAGGAATGAGGCTACAGACACTAGACATTCTTTTGAAGGCAGAAAATGTCGTCGCAATAGAAGACACCGGGAGGGAGACAGCGGCTGCACCTCGGAGAATTCTCAAAGGCCAGATGAAGAACGTCAGCACGCTGACCGAGCTCTGCAGAACCTGCAACATCGATTATGGGGACATAATGGAGGAGATGTTACGTTTTACCAAGCAGACTGTAGCGGATGACATTCCGCTCTCTTCTGACCCTACCAAACTGGGGTTACTTCCGGTAGAGCAACTTACGCACCTTGAAATTCCGGTCGCTGACGTTCAGGAAACGGACGTTTTCCGGATTCACCGAGCCCGCAGCACCGGAACAATGGCTTTCCGTAGCGGTGGTCCCAGAAATGATTCGGTATGGATCCAGGCGGGCGGAGAGGACAGTTATGGAGGTCTTCGGGGGCGGGGGGTGGCGCAACTGTTAGCCCTTTTCAAAATAAGAAACGTCTTCAGCGAGGCCGCTGGTGTCCGGCGCCTGGCACTACTTCGCGTACTCGATCCAATCAATTCTGGTAGATTCCATCTCGCAAGCGGACATATACGAGTCGGGAAGCGGCGTAGAGGTCGAGAGATGCGAATTGTTGATATAGAGACAGTGATTGGACAGGCGTATGTAATTCCCACGGGGAGGGCCAATGGATAGTAAATCACAGGATTGATCTGCGGACGTTTAATGAAATATATTAGATTATTCTATACTACTGGTTTGTGTATAATATGCACACGGCCGAGTTGAAGCCGGAGGCTTAAGATAGCAATTGCCACCCGGGTGCCCGGATTCAACTCGGCCGTGAGAGAAGGGCGGATGAGTGAAATATGTTGTGGATTAGGCTACAGAATTGTGTATAATACGTACACTGCCGAGTTGAAGCTGGACGCTTAAGATGGCAATTGCCACCCGGGTGCCCGGATTCAACTCGGCCGTGAGCGTAGGGTGGATTTGTGAAATATGTTGTGGATTAGACTACAGAATTGTGTATTATACGCACGCGGCCGCGTTGAAGCCGGACGCGTGAGATGGCAATTCCCATCCAGGTACCCGGATTCAACTCGGCCACGAGGGTGTAGCAGACTACCATTGATGAAATATATAAAATGATATACAGGCTATGCTAGAAATCGAGAGGGTGAAAGCGGACGAAGGTAGGCGTCTGCGTAGGGGGACCGGCAGGGTGCGGACGAGGGTAATAGTCCGCAAAGGGCGCCGGCAGGGTGCGGACGAGGGTAAGAGTCCGCGAAGGGCGCCGGCAGGGTGCGGACGAGGGGAGGAGTCCGCATAGAGTGTCGGTAGGGTGTTGCAAGCATTATGGGGTGTCCCCGGACGAATCTAGGCCGTCGGGCTCCCAGAATCTGGCAGGTCTACACGAGAGACCCCCAGGCGAGAAGAGACTGAAGGTGGGTGTTCGGACGGAATCAGGCCGTGACAAGTGCGCCGGGTGGTGAGGACGGGAACAAGGGTGTTGGGAGGCACGAGGCGCAGGAGGTGCAATCCTAGGACGCGCGGACGTTCAGGACGTTCAGGACGCACAGGACGCAAAGGCCGACGTTTAGGACGTACGGAACGAATGGGGCGGACGCACGCCGTCCGGACGCGGGCCCTATCCGTCTGGAGTAAACGTTTTTTTTGCTGATGTACTGTACCATACTTTTTTCTCGTTACACGGTTTTTCGCCAAGTATATTGCTTGCCGAGTGCATATAGGTTAAGCCTAACGTAGTGAGCTAAGACTGGGGATCTGTCGTAAAGGATCTGACAGGTCAACCTCATCTTCTCAGAGTACCAATAACAACATCACGAGTTATTGCAACCCAGCCACCAAAATGGCTTTTTCTATGCGTTTTCTGGCCCTGTTTGTAATATTTGTTTTGTGTTTTGCTATTTTGAGAATAGGGATAAGACCGAAGCTCCGTGCAACCCCCGACGATGCTAATATTGAGAACCCTGGGACGGACCATCATCCACCTCCATCCGGGCCAAGAAAGAAACTACGACCAGGACCGAAACCTCTGCCGTTAGAAGCTCGATCATTTAGGCAGCGTGTTGGGCCGATTAAGAAAATCTGTCGAACATATAGCAGATCACGAAAGGTGCAGGTAATTCTATTCTTAATGCACCACCGAGTTCCAATCAGTGTTCGAGTTGAAAACACCCAGTTTCGTCAGCCAACGCATCGTGAGGCTTGGATATACAGGAAAATTCCGGAAACCACCATCCAACAATGGTGGACTGCCCGACATACCATAGCCGCACAAGGTGGTACCTCAGGCAGGCAAAAGTCATTGCGGTTAATGTGCTTATGGCCGGAAATGGAAAAGGAATTGATTGACACCTTTTTAGATGAACGGCAGAAGGGAAAATTGGTGAGGCGAGGATGGTTTAGAAATAAGGCACGCCAACCATTTGTTAAGCACTATGGGCCAGGAGTGACAGCAAATATGTTTGTGTTTTCGGTGGGGTGGTTCAATGGATTTATGAAGAGATGGAGGATTTCATGCGGGGTGCTTACAAAGATATCTTCAAGGGTTCCGGACGAGTACCAAAGATTGGTTATTAATTGGTTAAGATTCAATCGACGGAATTCCCAGCCAAGAAATTTCTACGAAAGAGCTTGCCTTACTACAGATGTCGGTTGGTACCGCCTATCCAATATACTCAATTTGGATGAAACACCTATCCCATTCGAATATTTAGATGGCAAAACATATGCAATTAAAGGAAGCATAACAGTGTCTGGAAAGACTGACAGGAGTGGATGGGATAAGAGACAGGCAACTCTTATCCTATATATCTTTGTGGATGGGGTTTCAAGAATTAAGCCAAAAATTATCTTTCATGCTTCTAGTAGAAATAATATACGAAGAAAGGAAGCACATTTATGGAATACTGAAGTGTCAGTAGAGTTGAACAGCACAGCCTATAACAATGAAAAGCTATTTCTTGTATTTATTGACGATGATCTATTCTCCTGCCCTGAATAATTCAAAAAACCACGGCTCACTTCCTTATCCTGACCATGAAAGCCTCCTACTCATGGATGTTGCAGGCTTCCATACGACAGAAGCTGTTCTGGAAAAGGTTCATACTACTCGTGTCACCACATTAGAGATTCCTTCCAGGTGTACCGGGCTGCTTCAGCTACTTGATACAGCTATCAATAAGCTATTTAAAGGATATCTGCGGGAGTATACAGATAGATACATTGAGAACCACTCAGACTCTATTGGACAGTGGAGTGTTAGTGACAAGCGCATCATGGTCACCCATGTTGTGGCCCAGGCATGGGCAGCGTTCTCAGTCAGCAGCAAAAACGGATCTTGCATCAGATCTGCCGGCGTTGCGTCCTGACGCTAGCGCCAGACATTCTGCCTCCGATGCATCCTGTGCATCCTGACTGGCGTCGCAACTTTCCTTACGTCCTGATGCAACGTCGCAACATTCCTTACATCCTGACGCAATGTCGGGTTCTCCTGACGTCCAGACTACCCCAGATTCTCCCTCTCGTCTCCTCTTCCTCCTGATCGTGCTCGCTCCGCGTCGCTACTTCTCTGGGTCCTGACTTATCGCGCCCCGCATCCCCGCTCGTGTACTCTCAACCTGAATTAATTCGCTGCTTCCTCAGACGTCGGTCTGCTGGCGTCCGGGGCAGCAGCACCTTTTTTTTCACATCTCACATCTCACTTATCACGTATCATGCCTCACTGGTCTGGCGAACTCATGATGTGGGTTTAAAGTCTCTTCTATATCTTCTATATACAGTATCAAGATCATGTATGATTCTCCCACTTAGCCGAGTACTGATTGGCTCATCCAGATTCTTTAATAAACCTCATTAAATGTTCTCAAATCAATCCGGCTATTTATAAGCCAGCGCCGGTCCTCCTGCTGGATCAGATGCGCCAGACCGAGGATTGTCCCTATATCTACTATTGTAAACCCTCGTGCGTCCTCCCACATCTGCACTGTAACAAGGCCATGTTCATCCGATAGACGCCGTGAGTTGACTGGGGTCAGCATCTGAATACAGGTGACCAGACTCACAGTATCATCGGATCTGTAGTCCCTGATTTTTCAGAGGGCAACTAGCTTTGCCGGCAGACGATCCCTCAGCGCACCATACATTTCTTCCATACCCGCTTGTACCCAAACCCAATCATTGCGACTGCCCTGGTTTCTAAAGTGTAGATCGCTGGTGGATCGTGCACGGTAGATCTCGTAAACATCGGCTACTTGGAACGCAAGAACCGGGATTTCAAGTTGTGTGTGTAGCTCAACGGGGAGTGGTCGAAGCATCGCATGGTCCTCAGGATGACGGTGGGCTGCGTGCAGGTTATGTCTGCTATATGGGATCAATTCACGATATATAATCTCGAGTGAGACTCCCGAGATCCGGCTAAAATCTACGACGTTAGACACATCTTCCCGAAGTCCCTTCAGGACCCTCCTGCGCACACCCGGCGCTGCTGCGGTCACGGTGCTGGCAGTCCTGGCTAAATGATGCAAGACGTCACCTGAGAGACCAGCGTCGCGACATTTTAGAGATTCAAGGTTCAACAGTCCCATTCTGATGCCATGTTGACGACCGTAGCTGTGGACGATCTGGCCCGCTGCATGATTTTTGTAGAATTGGTGCCATCCGTCTTTGATTTGCGTCTTGTCAGCGAGCTCTCCGATATCCGTGGAATCTATCGGAATGTTGCCAAACTGGCATATATGGTCACAAAAGTGGCTTAGTAGATGCATCTTGATAAAGTTGAAATGCGATTCGCCACGGACTAAGTCCAGACAGAGGTCATTTCCTTCTTGACGATTGTCGTCGCGCATCTGGCGCCGTAGGGATGGGGCCACTCGCTCAATCACCAGGGCTGTCTGACATCGAATCTCCTTTCGTGGCTTGTCAACCTTGTCCTGTGTGCGTTTTGTTACTCGAAATTCTAAGAAGATATCTTTTAGCTTATGAAACTGGTCCAGATAATCTTCCATGTAGGCTATGGTGTCAGACGTGTAGCTTCGGTATTGCGCTATCATATTGAAGGCGACCAGTGCCCTAACGCATCCGAGAGCACGTTTGAAAGGGATTACTTGTGCACCTCCAGGCTGGCGGAGTGCCACGGCAAGAACTCCCAAAATATAGCGCCCCAGATTCCTCATCTCTTTCCCTTGCCACTGCGTAACTTCACGGTAGGCTTTTTTGGGGACCAAGAATCCCGGGTATGGCGGTAATGCCTTCCAAACGTCGTCGAAAGCGTCCAGTCGCCCATGTTTCTTCAGAAAGCCTTCGATCTAGTCCATCATATGCTTGAATAGCCTGAGATAAATGGTATAGAGCATGTCTGGCTTGTACAGATCAGACGCCGAAACCCGGTCGAGGCGGTGAAAAATATTTTGGCCGATACCAAGATTGTCACAAATGATGTGGTCGTCGTCGGACTCCGAGCCTGAGTTCTGATTTTCAGGTTTGTATCGTTGGTATCTCGCGTAATCTCTGGTTCGATAGCTTCTGGAATTTGTTCCTAATTCCTGGGTAGGCACCTCGCATTTAAGACAGGTGTTCGTCTTTAACCCGTGTAGTGCCACGTTTTCCATATGGTCAGCGATCCACGCTGAGAGAATTGGAAAGCACTGTCGAACCTTGCCGTCGGCGCAGTCAATAGCCATGCCGGTATGCGCCACGTCCTGTAGGGGCACGAAGATGAGTTCGAATACATCTTGTAGGGTGTCAGCATTGATTTTCCTCTGACATTGGTCGGCTTTGGAGGACCTTGAGAGTTTGGGAGGAATAGGCAATAAGATGAGAACCCGAACAGCCATTGAACCTAGGCAGTTGCGCCTGGCCGATCGAAGATTTCCGATCGTAATATAGACAGGCCACGCTTTCTTGTCACCCGAGAAGTTGGTGAGGTTCATCTGATCCAACATCCCAATTATTGGAACAACCGTAGCACCAGGTGGAAGCGTCTCGTACAATCAGTCAGCCAACGTCCCAGCAGAAGAGGATGGGTTGCTATACCTGGAAGTCCCACCACCAATCCGCCGTATGCATTTCTGCATATATTCTCTGCCCGGTAGAGTCATGTTCATGTCGTGCCTCGTAGACTAAGTTGTCTCGGTATGCGATCTGGCGAAGGAGATATCTAACACAATGTAGTACGTTGCGGTAAAAAAATGGCAAAGTTCTTTGGCCATCGTCAACCTCTCCTTCGAACCATTGCAGATATTGACTGTACGGATCCAGTAACCCGAGATGGTTCTCCAGCATGTGCATGGAGCTATACCCGACTGATTCAGCATCTCCTTGGCCACTCGAGAAGTATTGATTGATTCTTGATTTGGATACTTGTCCCTCAATGAACCAGGATGCCAGGTTGAAACCTTGTTCGCTATTGAATGGTGCCCATGGGTCGTCGCACAGGTTGCTGTATTCATGCTCAAAACCGTCGACGTCTCCGATTACTTGCCCGGCGCCTTCATAATCAATCTGTTTGCCGGCGGAGGGTGAGGTAGCGTCATCGAATACATCATTATCAGACTCGTATGCACTATCACGACAAAATTCGTGAGGCTCCGATCGAGCAGTGCCTGGAGCGGATTCACAGTCGGAATCCTGGCCCTCGCTCGGGTCTGGGTTGTCCGATACTCTTGATTCCATATTGATATATTGTACGGTTGACGCGAGGACAATGTGCAGACCTGCGGGCGCAGTTCGCAGGTGCTTCTCATATGTACCAGACCGGGTGTATTTTCGGCGGCCGAATGGACATTTGCTAGGCATGGTTCAAGTTGGACTTTGCTCTGTTGATCCCTCGGGCTCTGTGTAGATGCGAGGGTGCAGCTATGTCCAGGGTTGACCCCAACGCGTACGGATCGCATGTGGGGCCAAGCGGCGCGCATGCGATAATCATGATCTAGTCATTGATAGAGTTAGCGTAGGCGGCACATTGTATCAGCTGTGGTTTCTTTCAACAACTGAGATGACAAATATTATGTTTCCACCTGAATGCGTTTATCATGTTTCATTTATTCAAGTTGAATCAGACAATGGAAGAGTCATGTCATAGAGCGTCAGATTCACGTTTTCTTATCAAATCATGAAACGAATTCATCATTCTTTCAAATCACCTAGAGGATTTGGGAGTTTGATATATAAAGTGAATTGATCACAATACTAGATGGGCTTCATACCGCTTTCATCTCACACTCATAACCTCCACAACAGCCACCGTTATCACATCACAAGTATCCCTAAATACTGCCATCTATATACACCAAAAATCCACGGATATGGCGCAGAATAACAACATTGTAGGGTACGCCCTCATGCTGGCCGGAGGTGCGCAGCAGGAGCCGCCAGTGGGTCAGACCTATCATTTTCCGCCTTTTACTCTCGTTGGGGAGTATTCTCATCAACGCCCCGATCGTCGATTGATTAACTATCATAAGTTGAGCATGGGCATCCCCCATCACCCCAAAAACAAGCCTCCCCCGTATACATTTGTTGGCGGGATGCTGTCAATGATCAGATATTAGCAAGGGGCTATATTTCAGATAATTGGCACTTCCTAGACGCCGAATTCCATCAAATCGTCGCAGGCATGATGACATTGAAACCTGCGTGCGATGAACTCGCCACTGTGTCAGCAGCCAATAACATGGCAAGTATGCAGGAGATCGATGAGCCAGTTCTTCAATTGGTTAAGGACTGTGGGAAGAAGTTGACCAAGACCATTGAGACCAATAACCACGTGCCTCCACCCGGCCCGAGCGTCCCCCCTGCTCAAGTCATTCTTAACCCAATATTACTACCTCTCAACGCACTACCTCAGTGCCTGTGGAGTATTGCAATAGCGGTACCGAACGCTGGCCCAGTTGTCCAAAATGCTCCTGGGCCAATGATCCTGGGCCAGCCCAAAACGTACCTGCTCCCCCCGTGAATCCTCAAGCGCAAAACAATCCCCCACCCCCAGGCCCGGCGATCCCCCGAGGTCAGAACAATGGTCCCGGCCCGGTAATTATTCCTGCTCAAATCCAAGCGGCTCCCCCAATGGGCATTCTCGGTACACCACTGGGGATGGAACATGCTCCCCCGGCGAATCCCCAAGCGCAGAACAATCCCCCAGCCCCAGGCCCGGCGATCCGCCAAGCTCAGAACCATCCTCCCGGCGCAGCGAATCCCCAAGCGCAGAACAACCCCCTACCCGTAGGCACAGCGAATCTCCACGCTTAGAACAATCCTCCACCCCCAGGCCCGGCGAATCCCGGAGCTCGAATGTTCTGCGCTTGGGGCCGAAATATCGGCACCCCCTGGCGAATATTTCTGCAATAAACCATCTGGCTCTCCCAATGTTTATCCCTGGTACGCCAGTGCGGGTCCAACATGCTTCAGCGAATGTCCAAGCTCCGAATAATCCTGCCGGCGCAGCGAATCTCCAAGCTCCGAACAATCCTGCCGGCGCAGCAAATCCCCAAGCTCCCTACAATCCTGCCATCCAGGTAATTATTCCTGCGCGAATCCAAGCTGTTCCCCCAATGGGCATTCTAGGTACCCCACTAGGGATGCAAGATGCTCCTCGGGCGGATATCCCGGGAGCTGCGGCACTGATGGTGGAGGATCCAGGGTTTGAATACCTTGGCATTGCATGACGAGTACCTCGCGCACTGTCGGAACTGTCCCAAATTAGGGAGTTTTTCGCAACAATTCGGATGTCTTTTTTTTTAACTTACTGACCTAGGATATATAGTTTGGAGCGCTAGGCTTGGACGTCCACGAGCTGTTCGTATTGTTTGGGTCCGTAATTTGGCCGATATCAACACACCACAACCAAATTATCGCCTTCTCCATTGGCGGAATCCTCATATCAATGGGGTAGGTTTTGCTGAGTTAAATGCCGATGACATACGCGGACTGTCAGTGATTATTTTGAGAACTGTGCCACACAACGCGATTCGCTACATACCTGGCGGGACTGGTGAAGGCCGCAAAGAGCTGTGTCTTCATCCCGGGTTCCGGTTATGCTATATAAATTACGTCTGCACCGAGAATGAGGAAGACATAAGGGCCTGGGTGCTGTCGAATCCGGTTCTCGAGGATCCATTGAATCTGTTGGTCTATTGTCATCGCCGATATACTGCGGGCAGGGTACCCACTGCACCCCTAAGAAGGCACAACTATCTTCCTGAAAATGCCATCGCCGATTGGGCATGGCAAGCAGGGGCACGTACTGGCATTCAAGCCCCACGAAAGGAAGTGAGACATGACCCCGGCCCAGCCAATGCTGGAGGTAACCAGGCAAATCACTCTGCCCTTTTTCTCCCGGTATCTAGCAGTTCATCATCCGATGTCGCCGACGCCGGCGAGGGATGTGCAGCAATCATCGGAACATCACCATCCCCTCTTGCAGATCCCACCGAATCCCCCCATTTTCGTATACCCCTGGCTATTCAATCGCCATCCAAAATGAATACTCACCATGGGTGGGAGCTGGGGGCCTCCGGGGGTGAGACTCTGGATGTCAAGGTACGGAAGCGTGGAGCTCCATCCGATTCGGAAGATTGAGAGCATTTGAATAAGAAATTATGTCAAGCTTCAAATGTTCGCGAGTGGTTGAAAGCAATGGAGGACCGGAGGCGTAGGGTATAGTTCGATGACGAAAAAGGTGACGAAGACTGCATTCCAGTTAAGAGATTGCATTTGACATTGTCCCCAGGGTGTGGTGGATCGGAGTGTGGTCGATCTGACGGCGCGTCATTTGTATGCTAAGTCTACTAAGACATATATTAGTGATTTCAATTTCTGTTCGATAGATTTCATAGAGTAGTACTTAAGAGATTTGGAATGGCGTTTAGATCTTGCTTCGATGAGTTCCTTCGTCTGGGTTCGCACATCCCATAGTATGATAGCTTGTGGTGTTGTGTTCAGGTTCAGGCCGGGAGCTAGGGTCTTGGCTGACTCTGAAGCCAAGAGACGCCACTGTACGCGATGTTTCTTGGCGCATGCATACTTGTGAGTCTTAAAAGACTATCACAGGGGGTGCTGCAAATCACCCGTGACAATCAATACTCAGTACTTTTCATGATCTTTCGACAACCTAAGATCTATATCTTTATCCGCCGTCATTGGCAAAGTGCCTTCGTTATCTATCCCACGATACAGTATCCAAGCCATACAGATCCAGATCTACATCA
>Ga0307513_10012839_pt1 | contig 10314 bp, 7 predicted proteins | sample 15_EM_MG_FD_202174 | JGI IMG/M metagenome (GOLD analysis project Ga0307513, IMG submission 202174) | Populus trichocarpa ectomycorrhiza microbial communities from riparian zone in the Pacific Northwest, United States - 15_EM | ecosystem: Host-associated > Plants > Roots > Unclassified | place...
TATTCTTGTTATAACACGAGTGAAAATACTCAGAATCCATATTGAATGAATATTTAATCCCTGATGGGCACAAAATCGATCATACTCGATGATGCTCGAGCAGTGACCATGATCAATCACTCGATCAGGGCTCCCCGGTTTCATCGATCATTCGATCATAGGGTCCCCTCGATCATGATCGTGCCCATCACTAGGTATTCTACAATTCAAGGCGCCATTGCTGGGCTGGTAACCATATCCCAACTCAATAAGATAGTAAATTACCCATCGATACGGGGCGTCTATAGTGAGTTAAATAGGCTCACGAGCGATAGATAAATAAAGTTGTATGCTATGATACCGTGAGAGGCAGACTTTATTCGCATAACATAACTCACAGCGGGCGGGGGTCATACATGATTTTGCTGATCTGTTGTGCCCTATATATTGAGCATGTTCGACTATGCTGGCTGTAACCCTAACCGCTATTGGTGCAACAGGTTAATTACAGGTATTTCGAGCACGAAAAAGTGACCTTTAAAGCAGTATGGTGAGTGAACCACACCACAAGTCCGCTACACCTTAACCCTTATGATGCCGGTCGGGAGCGATAAAACTGAACTCATCCCCGGTAGCGCCTTTAAGGTGTTCACGGACTAGAAAAATGACTAACTGCTAGCCGTAGTCTGTCTAATCCTACCTCCAAGCCGGGCTGACTGAACGGCTCAGAACACTGGAACCAGATCGGTATGCCAAATTTAAAGATCTCATCCAAGCCCTTAGGGGTTGCTCAGGACACGAATGACCACCACAATCCCAGCAGTATTTGTCGTAGAATAGACCGGTAAGAAGCGTCTCCTATGCACCGAATCCCAGGAAAATTACTCATTTCGCTTCTCGATCTGTTTTAGTGGAAGGGCGAAACAAAGGTAAGAAAACCGTGATTGTTATTATTTCCCCATCCAAGCCGATTATTTAATTTAGTCCACCTTTGCCCGCTGTCCACGATTCAGAGCACTAACAGTTAGTCCCTGGTGAAGAGGATATGTGCCAAGGTGTGAACCTCTATGCCAATAACGTTACAGAGAAAAAAGGTAGAGGGTGCGGTGAGTGGTTGTGGAGCAGTTAAAAGTTAATAATCTAAATATATCTTGTCTGTTCAGGTTGATAGGCTCCTACCGTACCCTTGTATAATAACCGGAATTATTAATACAAATTGAAACCTTGTCTCTCTAAGAATTCAGGTAGGATATCTCGAAGTCAGACCCACCAGTATTGTTGTTCTCAAGTCCTAGTTATTGTGTGAACTCAACCCATGAACGGCAGGATGTGAGTTGACGTTTTCAGTCCTTCCACGTAAGTCCTCATTTAGATGTGGTAGGAGCCAAATCTATTGAGATAGCAGCCCTGTTTGAGGATACCTCTGACTATTGCCTCCCACCGCCCCGCGTGGGCCTCCATACATGGGCCCAGTATTTAGGATCCATGCGATTGTTCCTAGGTAGCTTGAATTAACCTAGAAATTCAATTAACGCATCCAGTCGTCGTAATTCGGTAAGGTTTGTACTGTAAACCGGACTGCTATTGATTGTTGTCGGTGCATCGCCTAGAGAGTCAGAGTTTTGCTTGTACAGTACGCAATAGAGTCCGTTTCACAAACCCCAGCCAATAGAATCACAGCGCCCCGGTACAAGTAAAAGTTACAGGCATAAAGAACCCGAACACAGGGATGAGGAGTTTGTATGGCAAATTGTCTGTGGGTGTCTGACCGCCTATACAAAATTCGGACTCAAATATTCGGGTTCTTTATGCCTGTAACTTGTATATGAAGCAAGGTTACTCGTAGAAGTCAGAAGTCCGAGGCCAAGCCCGAAGAGAATAAACATCGGTAAAAATAAAAAAAAGGTCCGAAGCCCTTGGCTTGTATCCTGAGGCACAAAACGGCATGAGCTTTCGTGCAACCCAACAATCATCAAAAAAAAGATCATCCCAACACCCGGGAACATCAGAATCCAACACAAGACCAGCCATACGACATGCAAGCGCAGACCAAAGAAAGAAAGAATACCGAGAAGCCTGCAGAAACCATGCTCCACCTTGCGCAAACTCAGCCTTTTAGGCTTATAATGGGTGGAAATCTAAGCGAGCCTCGTGCCGCAAAGCAAAGTCCGCTGCAGAAAGCAACCTAAGTTACCCTGAAGTGACCATCACCCGGGATGGAAGCAGTTGACCTCCACAATCCTAGCACAACTCCCCATTCATATAGCCCTGACAGATATATTATGATACCTGCACCATTGCCTGCCCTTACATGAATGGGAATTGGGAACTGACAATTGAATGATAATCATACTGCTATTCCTGGTAACATAAAAAAAGGGTTGCGGGGGGTAGCACCTCGGTATTCATTTCAAACTCTTGAGGACCTCAGTGCACACAATCAGAGGTTTGGCAAGGGAGCCTATCCTTTTACCAGAGCAGTGAGATCTAAGCGAGGCTTGACTTGAGCATACTAGGACTTCACGCAAGGGGTTTGTAGAGGCATTGTGGTGGTGATCGGTGCTTTGTGTGTTTTATTTCGGATGTGAGGATTTTTTTTGTCGATGGTTTCAGTGCGGCAAAACCCATGCGAGTTTGTCCTCCGGTGTAACCGTGCTGGAGGCAACTTTAGAGAAAAACAGGGAATAGATAATGACAAACTTCCCTCGCAAGTATTCGCCAAGAGTTCCAACTTCGAACTTCCAACTCCCACTTATACGTGGGGTGCCGTCACTCTAACCACCAAGAGAATCGTTCCAAATATTCTCCCTCTGTTGAATCTGCCATAGTGCCTGGGTTGAATGCGGCTCAGGCGCCATATTGTATGGTACTATCCGTAAAGAATTATTATTTTTTGTTATACGCGGTTTATTCGTAGCTAGCTACAGGAAAATCCATGGCATGCAACCTAAGTTATGGCCTAAAAACCCAAATAGCAAAAGAAACTTCACCCCCCTTCCCAAACAGTAAATACCACATCCAATCCTGTCATAATTGAAAAACAATTTGTATTTCATGAAACCAAACCAAGTTGGCATTTTCTGTCTTTTAGGAAATCCCCTATCAACACAGGAAATCCTATTCTTATTATCACTTCTCTTCCATAACCACAGACTGAAAGTGGAAGAGCCCCCAGTCTGGGGCTATGGAAGAGCATAAGGTAGTTAGCAGTAGGATGCCAGCCATGGTGTTCTTAACAGAGGATGCCATTCTAGCACACTTATGAAGCTCCAAGTCCAGTGGCAGGGCAAGATCGTGAGATGTGTTTGTGGTGAACCCCACTTCTCACCTTCCTCAATAGGAAGGTGAAAGGCGGGTCTGGAAAATCGTGGTAACGGAGCTTGTACTATCCGTAAAGAACTCTTCTTTCTTGTTGTACCGGTTATAGGCAAGAAGCATCCGAACATGAGACATTCAAAGCGCCATACTAAATCTTGCCAGTTGCCTGTACCAGGATGACCCCTGTGTTCGGATACTTCTTGCCTGTTACCTGTAGTTTACTTTGGGTATTGCAGCCTCAAGCCATGCTGAAAATTTGTGCTTTATGTGGGGGATAATGACTTCTGCTGGTTGGTAATATGGTGGGGGGGGGGGGCGTTTCCAGACCCCATTACCGCAGAGGTAACTTCCAAAGGAGCAAGGAACTCCTTTGTGCCGCACAGCAGCGGTCTTAATTAGGTTGTGCCTCCGGTGCACCAGAGAGCAATGGCTGGTGACTACTCACTCACTGTGGCCTAAAATCAGCTAGTATTAAATACACCCAAGGATTTGTCAGGAGCCTTGAAATATTAATTGTACGCAATAAAAGCTGATTACACAACTGTTAGGCCATTAAAAGTAACCGGTTGCTCTGGGGAGAGCCTTTATAACCCACCCGGGGTCTGTCGAAGATAATGCCTAGTCGCAAGTGGCGGTGACTGCAATCTCGTTGACATATTGACTGAGGGAGGTTACTCTTTGATACCTCGGATGTGCTTCTCAAATAATCCTGCGGTATTCCACTGCCTCAATCCTTCCTAAAGAATAAAATTCACTTTCCCCTCCTCAATGCTTATACCCCCCACTTAAACCAACCTTCCATCATTGTTTAATATTTTTCTGGCCTTTCTTACAGCTGAGGAAATATGCTACTTCTTACATCTGGCGTTTGGCTTCTTGGAGCATTACTGTCCTTTTCTTCAGTAGCGCACAGCCTGGATGCTAATCCTACTGAAGATTTTTGTTCCTTAAGTGATCATATGAGTATGACTCCCTCCAACTTGCCAAAATGCTCTCATTCGCTGTTTACTGGCTAAAGGGCGGTGTATATAGTGACCCAGAAGGATGGCATGCTTTATATTGTTGGAGGGTGGATGGTGTATCGTTCGCCGTACTCAAATTACAGTGGCCCGAGTTCGTCCCTCCCGCGGCTGCACAACCTTCTCCTCTTCCTCCTAACTAACAATTAGTCAATGTCCCTAGATCCAGTACTTCGGTCACTGAATATATCGAAGAGTTTTAGCACTTCTCTTGATAGTGCCAATTATATTCAGACGGAAGAAGTTCCAACGACAATATCTGGTATTTTTGATGCTGCGTTCTTCCCTACGGAAACTGGGTTGGACCTTACTTTTGGGGCATGGGGAACATACAACAGTACAATTTATGGAACGAAGGATCCTCTCACGGAGGACAAGAAATGGCATTATGACATTGCAGCTCGACGATGGACGGATACAGGAATAATATTAAAGAACTGGTTCCAGCTGAGCACTTCAAAAAAGGTATCTAGTTCAATGACATCATGGATTCCATCATTGAAGAAAGGTTTTCTTTTTGGTGGCACTTTTTTCTCAATGAACGGGGCGTCGGAGGAAATTCTAGAGGACCATAATGGCTTGATCACTTATGACCGGGGTACTAATACCTGGACAAACGAAACCACACCATTTGGGGGAATATCTGAGGGAGGCTTTGTCCATATCACGACAGCTACGGATGAGGTCTTGATTCAATTTGGTGGAAGATCCGAATCCGCCAGCCTGGTATGTCGCACTATCTATTGAATTTCCCTACGTAAAATAATGATAACATCCGGCAGAGAAAATTTTCTGAGATCAATATCTACAGCACAACCCGATCAAAATGGTATACTCAACATATACCACTTGGTGCTCCGGTGCCGGATCCTCGATTCGCATTCTGCACTGCTCTTAAATCAGCTTCGGATGGTTCCAGCCATCAAATCTACGTTATGGGGGGTCTTGAGGCTGGTCCATTAGGACATGCTACTGGAGGTTCGACCGTTGGATCCATCTGGGTTCTCTCGATTCCAAGTTTTGAGTGGGTCCGGCTGCCTGACACGTCAAAGACCCCGGGTATGGACCCGAAAGCCAGGGTTTCACCAAAATGTCAAGCTATTGGAGAACACTACATCTTCTACTATGGCGGACAAAGCACCCGGAGTTACTCCAGTACCATTACATGTGATAAGAAGGCCAATGCCGCATTCCTGTTCGATGTCAACATTTTAACGTGGACAAACGAGTTTACGCCGAATGAGGGTACGTACGAAATTCCGTCGCAAGTTGTTGATCTTATTGGTGGTTAGTAAGTTATCCGACGCCCCAAAATACCGTAGATAGTGTACCAAAAGTGAAAACTAATCACCTAGCAGTAAAAATGGAAGTTCAGCAAAGAAGGCCCCAGCAGAGGGCTGGAGCCACCTAGATCTTGAAACCATAATGAGACTATCGGTAAAGACTCCCGAGACTAGAATCCCAACCCCCCCGGAACACATCCATGTCCCGCCAAAACCCAAAGGTGGGGCTATAGCAGGGGGTGCCGCAGCAGGTGTAGTGGTCGTGGCACTAGGAATATTGGGCGCAATAATCCTCCGCAAGCGCCGTCAAAGGAGGAAATCCGAGTGTCCTCAAGACAGTCGGGACACAGCGCGCGCTGAAGAATTTCCTGCGGCGGGGATATATACTGGACATGGGGGTGGAGAGAAGCAGTACGACCATAACCAGGAGGGAAAGGACTTGAAGACTCCCGATTTCCCCCTTTGATGGCGCTTGCGAAAGAAACCTCATTAACGATTGTTGGTTCACGGTTTTTTCCCTCCTTTAAATTCCCCCCCTCTAGTTAGGAAATGAAATACCCTTCTAGCATTTATCTATTTACCCACATACCTACTTTCTCCTCCACTTCCTATCCATAAGACACGTACTGCCTACTTACCAATCTCCAATTTTTCTTGCTTTTCACAGGAGCGGGCGGAGAGTGCAACCATATTCCTATAAGTTACATATTTCTACGGGTATTATAATTTCAAGTATGATTCTTACTTGCAATTGCTAAGTCGATCCTTCCTTCCGAGCGATGAGAACGGATATCACTTCCAAGGAGTGAAATTATACGGCATCTCGTCTTTGATGGTATAATAATCCAGGTATCGTAGTAGAGGGTTGTGTTAGGAACGGTGGGGAGCGCAGGCAACCCGAAGCGCAAGTGTGATAGAGGAACACTGAAGTGTGGACGAGTGAACGTTCTAGGGCACGAGCGGATATAGGGTTATACAAGGGTCAAGGATAAAATAATGGTATGATACGCTGCATAACTAAAATGTTATCATGGTAGTAATGGTACACATAAGAAACACAACCCTGATGGGACCTCTATTTCCTCCTGCCTTGATCAGTTTTAACAAGATATAATTAACAGAGAGGTACCTGGCCTCTTGTTGAATACCTCAATTAAAAAAACCATTCTTTATAGGCTCATGTTAAGCAATGGAAGGCTTGCATTTCTGGACAAGCTGGTTGCTGTGTACCACTAATTTTGACCAAAATCAACATCAATACCCCTGCTCCGTACTGAAAACAAGAAAATCGGTGGAATAGTATCTACTTTACGGAAGCGGAGAAGTACGGGAAAACAACTGTCACTTTCAAGGAACACTGAAGTATCATAGAATAACAAACCACACAAGTCACAATCAATCTGAATTCACTAGGCTATGTCGCAAAACCAACCCCACAAACCGCACAAAACAGAAAATTCCCGCGGCAAAGAAAACCCAACCCAGCAGGTTGTCCGACTAGCTAAGTATGATACAGGTCCAATTTTCCTTCCTCAAATCACATGATCCTTGTTTCCACGTCTTCGTTGCTGTTGTCCTCTCTTCAGTGGGAGGTAGTTCAAGGAATGGAAGCGTGAGAGAAGACAAAACCTAACTTACTCGTACATAGAAGCCCCTGTCCGCCAAGCCTAGGCAACAGCAACCCCAGCAGAACCGCTAAACCTCACAAAGCCAAGATCGTGAACAACTATCTATTTAGCATAAGTCAATTGCAGATAAGCTAGAAAACAGCAAGTTAAGAAAGTCAATTTTCAACCGTAACAGTACCACTATTTTATCCCTGACCCTTGTACATGCAGAGTTTTCACTTAAGTTACTTAAGGTGACCTTTCGCTAACCGGTAATAGCAACCTCCATAGAGAATAGGCGCCACGACACCCTTCTCCTATCGCCACACCTACACAATCGTGCAACCACGTCCATCAGTTTTAAGTAGCCAACGCAAAAATTGCTTCTGCTACTACCCCTCTTTTAGTTCTTAGGCCTTGACCTGTCACTCGATTCGCACCTCCAGAAAGTGCGAAGCTGTGATATGATGCAAAATTTTATTGATGTGCTAAGGGCACAATTGTGGGGGGCTGGTCGCTAAGGAGGAATACGGCAGTTCCCGGCGCCAACAACCGGAGGGATGGCAACCACAGCAGCAGTTCCTTCGGTTGCCGGGAGTTCGGAGTACGCCACAATTGAAGCCGCTCCTGACCCTCTGCTCGAGTACAAGTATAGTAACTGCAGTACCCCCCGTGGTTCCAGGCCCGTAGGATTAGCCTCCGCATCCCCAACTTCATCAAGGCCGAGACCCTCTAGCCCCTATCCCCCCCGACTGCCTCCCCGCAAGCCTGTTGCACTGCAAGCAGTGAACTCCACCGGCGCATTAACAGGAAAAATGCGGTTTCCCCTCCGAATCGAGCACTCCCCTCTCCATCCCCTCCAAACGCCCGATCACCCCGGCACCTCCCCTGTCATGCTGCCCCTCCTCCGCGGTGCTGCTCTGAATAGCGATGTAGTGCCAAGGTGGATGTGCTGTCGTGGCTGCAGCACCCTCATCTTTGCACCGCGCGAGACACAACAATGAGAAGCCACCACGGCAACTGCCTTGCTTTCCTCTTGGGCCCACAGTTCAGTGCTCTAGTTGAGCGCCCAGCAATTAGTCCTTGGCTCGTTGAAAATCCTGCTTCCACCCTTCTTTTTGTCCTATCCTTGCCGTACTCGAAATCCACTGAGGCCTAGCCCACACGAGACATCATTAAGGACCACTACCGACACCTCATAGCCATAGCGCTCGTACTCGAGTACAGGAGGTTATTCTGACAAAAGCAGAAGTCGCCCGTGGCGAGCGAAAGGGATCCGTAGGCACATAAGTAGCGGGCATCCGCCTGCGCCCAAAAATGGCCAGAGCAATGGATGATATATCATACAGTACAATGCCTTAGGTCACTTTCCGATCCCCCCACACCAAAGGACAAAAAACCACGAATTTTAATTGAAAGGCTTGATATTTCCATTATAGAATGAAATGGTTGCTATCATCTTCCTTGAAACCTCTTGGAATTTCTTACAGAGGTAGTGTTGAGCGATGAATTTCTTGGGATGGCTGGTTTTGGCGTAAAATAGCCAATAGCCCGAGTTTCCTGTCACCACACTCTATTTGAAAGGGTCTCGCCGGCCAGTGGTACGAAGGAGGGCTGAGTGAATGGGCTGCAGAAGTTGGGTTTTCTGGGCTAGGGTGGTTTGCTCGAGCTAGCCATGCTGCGCGGGGAAGTGCAGTAGATCGCGAATGTTGGAGCAGCTGAGGCGTTGAGTGGGCAGGCAATGCGCTAGTCAGCTTGGGCGGCGGCCCTAGGGCTTGTATTGCAGAAATTATGCGGCATTGGGGAGGTTGAGGAAAGTGTCGATCGGATAGATTGGAAGAGATATCCTTTGACTGGAATGAGTCATCGCTCTGGAGTTTATTTATTTATTTATTTATTTATTGAGCATCTCGTTGGTGTGTAAGGAAGTGCTTTTCACAGGCAGATAATACAAATTCGCTTCACTTTTTCCACTTTCTTATATACCATACCAATTCGTTCTAACTACCTACCTACCTGATCTTGCTGATCTATTTTCCCATCAATCTTGAGCATGTTCGAGTATGCCGGCTATAACTCCAATAGCTATTAGTCCAACTGGTTTAATCACAAGTATTTGGAGCACACAAAAGTGACATTTGGGGAAGTATGGCGATTAAACCACACCACAAGTCCGCTACACCTTAACCCTTATGATGCCGGTCGGGAGTGATAAAACTGAACTCATCCCCGGTAGGGCCTTTAAGGTGTTCACGGACTAGAAAAATGACTAACTGCTAGCCGTAGCCTGTCTAATCCTACCTCCAAGCCGGGCAGACTGAACGGCTCAGAACACTGGAACCAGATCGGTATGCCAAATTTAAAGATCTCATCCAAGCCCTTAGGGGTTGCTCAGGACACGAATGACCACCACAATCCCAGCAGTGTTTGTCGTAGAATAGACCGGTAAGAAGCGTCTCCTATGCACCGAATCCCAGGAATATTACTCATTTCTCTTCCCGATCAGTTTTAGCGGAAAGCCGAAACAAAGGTAAGAAAACCACGATTGCTATTACTTCAACACCCAAACCGATTATTTAATTCAGTCCACCTTTGCCCGCTGCCCACGATTCAGAGCACTAACAGTTATTCCTTGGTGAAGAGGATATGTGCCAAGGTGTGAACCTCTATGCCAATAACGTTACAGAGAAAAAAAGGTAGAGGGTGCAGTGAGTGGTTGTGGACCAGTTACTCAAAGTTAACAACTAAAATATATCTTGCCTGTTCTGGTTGATAGGTTCCTACAGTTGTAAAACAATCGGAATTATCAATACAAACCGGAAACCTTGTCTCTTTCTCAGAGAATTCAAGTAGGATATCCCGGAGTCAGACCCACCAGTACTGTTGTTCTCGCGTCTTGTTCATTGTGAGAACTCAACCCATGAACGGTAGGATCCGAGTTGACCCCTTCAGCCCTGCCACGTAAGTCCTCAGTTATCTCTAGTAGGAGCTCAATCTACCGAGATACTTGTCCCAGGCCATAAGTACCCGAAAACAGGGATTAAAGAAATATATGGCAAAACATCCGTGCGTGTCTGTGCCCCCATAGGAATGATCCCCCTCCATTTT
>Ga0307513_10012840_pt1 | contig 10312 bp, 9 predicted proteins | sample 15_EM_MG_FD_202174 | JGI IMG/M metagenome (GOLD analysis project Ga0307513, IMG submission 202174) | Populus trichocarpa ectomycorrhiza microbial communities from riparian zone in the Pacific Northwest, United States - 15_EM | ecosystem: Host-associated > Plants > Roots > Unclassified | place...
CGAGGTGCCAGCGTCGCGGGGGCGTCGCGCAGATAGCGCGGGAAGACGATCCAGCGCGGCCGCGCCGGCTCATCCATGCAGGCCACGTCGTCCGCCTTCGGCTTCAAGTGGGCCACGGTGCCCTTGCTCGTGTCGCGCGCCTCGGCGCTGAACACCGCTTCAGGGGCGAACTCGCGGATCACGCGGACCGACTCGTTCTTCAGACTGACGGGTCGGGCCAGCGCGCTGAGTTCACCGCCGGCCAGGGAGATCAACGCCATCTCGTCGGACAGCAGCCGCCAGCCGCGATGGATGAGCCCGGCGCACAGCGTGCTCTTGCCCGACCCGGGCGGCGCCGGCAGCACCATCGCGACACCGGCGCGCGCGACCACCGCGGCGTGCAGCAGAAGGTACTGGTGTGCCTGCGCCGATATGCACCAGTTCATCGACCATTCGAGCAGCGGAAAGGCATGCTCTCGGGGCAGCGGCTCGAACGGCGCCTGCCCTTCGAGGAACAGCCGAACCTGCGGCCGGACCCAGCGGCGAAGCCCACGCGCCGGAACGATCTCGAGCGTGAAGTCGCAGAACGCGTCTTCGTCGACCACCGAATGGCGGTCGTAGAGCAGCGCGACCGCCGTCTGCAGCGAGTCGATGCCAGAGCGCATGCGGATGTTGAACGGCCCGGTTCGAATCGCCAGGCCGGGGCCGGCCAGCCGCCGGGCCAGGTCGCCGGCGGACAACTGCCCAAGAATCATGGTCGGTCGATCGGTTCGATCCAGCCGAGCCCCGACAGTTGCTCGACGATCGCCACCAGAGCCAAACGAAGCTCATTGTCGGCGGCGATGCCGAGATCGCTGCCGATCGCGGCTGCCAACTCGTCGACGGAACGGGCTTGTTCCTCGAAGCACGCCATCACCGCGGCGACCATCGGCGCGAACTGGTATGTGTGCCCCGAACGCAGTTCGAAGACGACCGAGTCACCGCCCCAGTCGAGCCAGTGAAACTGCCGTCTGGGGTTTTTGCGCCAGCGGGCCTGAGGACGCGGCGCCACGGCAGGCTCGGCGCCGCCCGCGGCGGCCGACCTCGGCTGCGGGTTCAACCCTGGGTGAGGTAACTCTTGAAGAACACCAGCGCAGCTGCTTGCGACGCGCCCTGGTACAGATTCAGCACCTCAGCCGTGCTGTACGGAAAGCTCGGGGTCATGATCGTGGCGTTGAGCATTGCCGTAACCCAATGCCCCTCGTCCCCGGCCTGATCGACCAGCCAGCCGATCGACTTCTGGCTGCCGCCGCCGAAGACCTGGAAGAACGTCTTGCTCGGCGAATGCGTCACGCTGCCGACAATGCAGATCGGCTGGTTGGTCGCGTCCTTCGGCCAGGTCGGGCGCTTGCCGGAGGTGTCGGACTTGTAGTACGCGCACGACTTGCCGCTGCAGGTGGTGTTGAGCGAAACCGCCGAATGAAGGATCGACGCGTTGCCCGATACGCTGCAAAGATAGACCTTGCCGTCCTTCGGCAGACGCATGCCGGGCTTGTCGCCGGTGGCCAGGCTGCGCAGCGGCATCGCTGCGCCGGCCAGCGCAGCGCCCTTGCTCATGCCCTTCAGCAGCGCCCGGCGGCGGGTCGTCGACACCAGGCCTTGTTCCGGCGGCGCCGATGGCCCCGGATCCTTGTCGTTTGTGTCAGACATTGAACAACCCCTTCCTCAGGCGTGTGATTTCCAGATGCGGCAGGCGTGCGAAACAACCCCTGCGTACACGGACGATCACAGAGCGTAGCAAAACCTCGTTTGATGATCTCACGCGGCCGAGCGCATCTTCAAGTTCCGCGTGACCGATTCACCCATTGACCCCCACGACTTGGGGGGCGCACCAGCCGCCTCAAGCTGGTGCACCGATCGGCCGAAAACAAGGACATGAAACGATCCCCGCGGAGCGCGTTGCGCAAACAGGCGCACGAGGCGCTGCGCGCCTGCTTCGGCCTGCTCCCGCGCGAGACCCGATTCGCGATCTACCGCCGGCTGATCGACTGCGACCCCGCACCCGACCCACGGCTGCAGGTGCGCATCGCAGACACCCGCGAAGACCTGGAGGCCTGCTTCGGCCTGCTGCACGACGCCTACGTCGCCAGCGGCTTCATGAAGCCCGACCCGTCGGGCCTGCGGGTGACGATCTACCACGCGCTGCCGACCACCACCACGCTGGCAGCCACCTTCGACGGCGAGGTCGTCGGCACGATGTCGCTGATCCGCGAAGGCGTGTTCGGCTTTCCGCTGCAGTCGGTGTTCGATCTCAGCGCCTTACGCGCGCAGCCGGGCCGCATCGCCGAGATCTCGGCGCTCGCGGTGCACCCGAAGTTCAGGCGCACCGGCGGAGCGATCCTGTTCCCGCTGATGAAGTTCATGTACGACTACTGCACGAGCTTCTTCGACACCCGGCACCTGGTGATCGCGGTCAACCCGAACAAGTCGGAGATGTACGAGTCGCTGCTGTTCTTCCGTCGGCTGCAAGCGTCGGTGGTCGACAACTACGACTTCGCCAACGGCGCGCCCGCGGTCGGCGCCACACTCGACCTGCAGGACGCGCCGGCACGCTTCGCCGCGGTCTACGGCGGCCGGCGGCCGCGCAAGAACTTGCACCACTACTTCGTCGAGTCGGCGCTGGCGAACCTGGTCCTGCCCAACCGGCACTACTTCACGACCAACGACCCGGTGATGACACCGGCCCTGCTCGACCACTTCTTCAACCAGCGAACCCGCGTCTTCGACACGCTCGACGAACGCCAGCGCGTGCTGCTGCATGCGATCTACGGCGATGGCGACTATGGCGCCGTGCTGCCGCCGCTGGCCCCGAGCGAGCGCACCGAGCAGCCGATGCGCCGCCATCCGCGCCATTCGCTGAAATGCCCGGCGACGCTGACCCTGGGCGCCAGCTCGCACGCGCTGATGGTCATCGAGCTGTCGCAGCACGGTTTCCAGGCGCTGACCGACGGCCCGCTGCCGCCGGCCGCCGCCGGCCGCCTGCAGGTGCACCTGGGCCGCGGCCTGCATTCGACGGTCGATGTCGAGGTGATTCGCCGGGTGCCATCGGCACAGGGCTTTTTCCACGGCTTTCTGGTCGAGAACCCCGACGCCGCCTGGCAACGCTGCGTGCAGTCGCTCGAGCAGAGCGTGACCCACGCCGACATCGGCCGCCCGGCCGCGCCGCTCATTCCAGGCGAAGGGTTTCGGCTGGCCTGCTAGATTCGGCGCCTCCATGCGAGCAGACCCGCCTTTGAGCTTCGATCCGCGCCGCCGCCTTTGGCTGAGTTCCTGGCTGAGTTCCTGGCTGGCCGCTGCCGCGCTGGCGCCGCTGGCCGCGCCGGCGCGCGCCGACCTCGTGCAGGTGATCGCCGCCGCCAAGCCGTCGGTGGTGGCGGTCGGCACCTTCAACGCGACCGACAACCCGCGCTTCAGCTTTCGCGGCAGCGGCTTCGCGGTCGGCGACGGCTCGCTGGTCGTGACCAACTTCCACGTGCTGCCGGGGCCGGCCGAGGTCGAAGCGCTGGCCCGGCTGTCGGTGCTGGTGATGCGCGACGGCAGCGTGCGCGAAGCGCGCAAGGCGCGGCTGGTCGCCTCGGAGCGCGCCCACGACCTCGCGCTGCTGGCGATCGAAGGCCCGGCTCTGCCGGCGCTGCCACTCGCCGACCCCGCCGGCACCCGCGAAGGGCTGGCGATCGCGCTGATCGGCTTCCCGATCGGCGGCGCGCTCGGCTATTCGCCGGTCACCCACCGCGGCATCATCGCCGCGATCACCGGCATCGCGCTGCCGGCGGCGAACGCCCAGCAACTGCGCGAGAAAACGCTGTCCAGATTGCGCGAAGGCGGCTTCGACATCCTCCAGCTCGACGCCACCGCCTACCCGGGCAACAGCGGCGGCCCGGTGCTCGACGCCGAGACGGGCCAGGTGGTCGGCATCATCAACATGGTGCTGGTGAAAGGCACGCGCGAAAACGCGCTGAGCTTTCCGTCGGGGATCAGCTACGCGATTCCGGCGCGCCACGTTCGCGAGTTGCTCGCTCAGCCGCGTTGAATCGGACGCGTCGAATCGGACGCGGTGTCAGACCGCGTATCAGACGCCGTAGTAGTCGCGATACCAGGCAACGAAACGCTGGATCCCGGTCCGGATGTCGGTTGCCGGCGCGAAGCCGACCCAGTCCTTCAGCGCGTCGACATCGGCGTAGGTTGCCGGCACGTCGCCGTCCTGCAGCGGCAGCAGGTTCTTCTCGGCCTGCCGGCCAAGCGCTTCTTCGATGCAGCCGATGAAATCGAGCAGCGGCACCGGGTCGTGGTTGCCGATGTTGAAGATGCGGTACGGCGCGTTGCTGGTCGCCGGGTCGGCGGTCTCGGCGCGGTAGGCCGGGTCGGGCACGGCGGCGCGGTCGAGCACGCGGATCACCCCTTCGGCGATGTCGTCGACATAGGTGAAGTCGCGCTGCATGCGGCCGTGGTTGAAGACATCGATCGCGCGCCCTTCGAGGATCGCCTTCGTGAACAGGAACAGCGCCATGTCCGGCCGGCCCCAGGGCCCGTAGACGGTGAAGAAGCGCAAGCCCGTGGTCGGCAGCCCGAACAGGTGGCTGTAAGTGTGGGCCATCAGCTCGTTGGCCTTCTTCGTCGCCGCGTACATGCTGACCGGGTGGTCGACGCTGTCGTGCTCGGAGAACGGCATCTTCGTGTTGCCGCCGTAGACGCTGGAGCTCGACGCGTAGACCAGGTGCTGCACGCGCGCGTGGCGGCAGCCCTCCAGGATGTTCATGAAGCCGACCACGTTGCTGTCGACGTAGGCGTGCGGGTTGACCAGCGAATAGCGCACGCCGGCCTGCGCGGCCAGGTGGATCACGCGATCGAAGCCTTCGTCGGCGAACAGCTTCTCGATGCCGGACCGGTCGGCGACGTCCATCTTGACGAACCGGAAGCGCTCGTGCGGCTGCAGCCGGGCCAGCCGGTCCTGCTTCAGGCGAACGTCGTAGTAGTCGTTCAGGTTGTCGAGGCCGACCACGTCGTCGCCGCGCGCCAGCAGGCGCAGCGTGGTGGTCATGCCGATGAATCCGGCGGCGCCGGTGAGCAGGATCTTCATGGTCGGGGCGGATTCTCACACGCAGGGCCGCGCCCACACGGCGAGGAATTCACGCTCGGCGCATCAGCAGCCTATGCAGCCGCCGCCGTGCTGCGTCGACCGGCGGCGGCGCGCCGCTCACTTCACAGCAAGCCCGCGTTGCGGGCCGCGGCCTCGATGCCCTTGTAGTTGTCGGGCTTGCTCGGCACGAAGCGCGTGGCGCGCTGCAGTTCGAGCACTTCCTTGCCCTCGGCGGTGTCGCGGCTCAGGGCCAGGAACGCGGCGGTCAGCTTCTCGCGCAGCGCGGCCGGCATGTCGGCATGAACCGTCCAGTTGTAGTCGTAGTAGGGCGGTGTCGTGTAGAAGACGCTGACCTTGCTCGCGTCGGCCTTCTTGTCGGCAACCAGCTTCTCCCAGACCGAGATGTTCAGCGCCCCGGCCTGCACCTTGCCCGCCGCCACCGCGGCGACCGTCGCATCGTGGGCACCGCTGAAGGCGACCCGGCGGAAGTCGGTGTCGGGGCTCAAGCCGGCCTGCAGCAGAAAGCTGCGCGGCATCAGGTGGCCGCTGGTCGAGCTTTGCGAGCCGAAGCTGAAGTCCTTGCCCTTCAGGTCGGCCAAGGTCTTGATCGCCGGATCGGCGCTGATGAAGACCGAGCGGAACTTCTCGTCCTCTTCGCGCTGCACGATCGGGATCACTTTGCCGCCCGAGCGGGCGTTGGCCTGGACGAAGGTGAAGCCGCCGAACCAGGCCATGTCGACCTTCTTGTTGACCAGCACCTCGACCGCCGCCGCGTAGTCGGTGACCGGCGTGTATTCGACCTTCATGCCGAGCTTGCCTTCGAGGTACTTCACCAGCGGCGCCGCCTTGCGTGCCAGCTCGGTGGGCGATTCGTCGGGGATCGCGGTGATGCGGAACACCGGCTGCGCCAGCGCCGCAGCGCTGAACGTCACCAAGGCGCCGAGCATTGCCGCACGCACGGTGCAGACGGACAAGAGGCGGAACATGGGCGAAGTCTCCTCGTCGTGGGGTTGGCGATGATATCGGCGCACGCCTTGCGCGCTGCTGCGGGAGCGGCGCATCGCGATGCGCCTTCAACGCCATTCCGACGCGGTTCGATTCCTGGGGCTACACGATCACCTTCGGCGGCCGACCGTTAGCGCCGACGCTAGCCGGCCACCGCCAGCGGCGCCATCCCCCGCGCCGGCTCGGCACCATCGATCGCCCACAGATAGCGCGCTTCGATCTGGCCGATGACGCGCTCCCAGTCCAGGCGCAGCGCGACTTCGCGCGCGCGCTGGCCGATGGCGCGGGCGTCGTCGAAGTCGGCGACGGCGCGTGCGGCCAGCCGAACGAAGCCGGCACTGTCGTCGACTCGGGCGAGCCAGCCCGATTCGCCATGGCGTATCAACTGCGCCGCCGCGGCGCAGTCGTAAGCCAAAGCGGGCAGGCCACTGGCCATCGCTTCCGGGATCACGTTGCCGAAGGTCTCGGTCATGCTGGGGAAGACGAACAGGTCGGCCGACGCGTAGTGCGCTGCCAGATCGTCACCGCTGCGAACGCCGGCAAAGTGCGCCTCGGGGCAGCGCGCCTGCAGCACCCCACGCGACGGGCCGTCGCCGACCAGCACCAGGCGCAGGTCGCGTTCGGCCTCGCGCATCGCCTCGAACGCGGCGAGCAAGGTGCCGAGGTTCTTCTCCGGCGCCAGCCGGCCGACGCACAGCACGACCCGCGTGCGCGGACCGGCGCCCCAGCTCTTGCGCAAGCCTTCGCTGCGCCGCGCCGGGTCGAAGTGGCGCGTGTCGACGCCGCGCGCCACCACTTCGAGCTGGCGGAAACCCGCCGCCGCGAGGTCACGCGCCAAGGCCTGCGTCGGCACCATCGTGCACGCGGTGTGGTTATGGAACTTGCGCAAGTAGCCCATGATCGGGTTGCGCAGCCAGCCGATCCCGTAGTGCTTGCTGTAGGCGTGGAAGTTGGTGCGGAAGTCCGACACCACCGGCAGCCGCAGGTGCCGCGCCGCCTGCAATGCCGACCAGCCCAGCGGCCCTTCGGTGGCCAGGTGCACGACATCGGGCCGGCGCCGCGTCCACAGCGAGACCAGCGCCTTCTTCGATGGCATGCCCATCTTCAGCTGCGGGTAGCGCGGGATCGGCAGGCCGCGCAGCAAGACCTCGACGAAGCGCTCGCCGTTGTCGGCCACGTCGGCTTTGTCCTGGCGCGGGCGGACGAGCTGCAGTTCATGGTTGCGCGCACGCAGCCCTTCGACCGCGCGCGCGATGGTCATCGCGACGCCGTTGACCTCGGGCGGGTAGGTCTCGGTCACCACCGCGATGCGCAGCGAGCGCCGCGCCGGCGGGAAGTCGTCGACCAGGATCGTGAAAGGCGCGGCGTTCTGCATGCCGCGATGCTGGCTGGCTTGCGCAACAAGCCGATGACAGCACGGTGTGTCGCAGATGACATCGCGGCGTCACGGGCAATTCATCGAGCGCTGTAACGATGAAGTCACCATTTCTCTCGCCATCAGGAGCCCGCTCGTGAAAGCCTTTTTCGAAGCACTCGAAGTCCAGCGCTGGGACGACCACCGCTACTACCACCACAGCCGCATCAACCAGTCGCTGCATCTGCTCAGCGCGGTGAGTTTCGTTGCCGCCTATGCCTTGCTGTTCGTCGACCCGGCCAGCGCCGCGCTGCTGGCCTGGGGCGTTTCGATGACCAGCCGCCAGGCCGGCCACTTCTTCTTCGAGCCGCGCGGCTACGACCACGTCAACCGGGCCACCCACGAGCACAAGGAAGAGATCAAGGTCGGCTACAACCTGCAGCGCAAGGTGGTGCTGATGGCGGCCTGGGCGCTGGCGCCGCTGGTGCTGTGGTTCGCGCCTGCGATGTTCGGCTTGATCGAACCGGCGACCTCGCTCGAGGGCTACGTGCGCGACGTCGGCATCGCCTGGCTCGCGCTCGGCGCCGGCGGGCTGCTGTTCCGCACCGTGCACCTGTTCTTCCTGAAGGACGTGACGACCGGGCTGGTCTGGATGACGAAGATCCTGACCGACCCGTTCCACGACATTGGCCTGTACTGGAAGGCGCCGCTGGCGCTGCTGCGTGGCGAGCTGATCGACCCGATGCCGCATGCGCGGCGTCATTGAGATCAGAAGCGTTGGCGCAGCATCTCGCGCAGCAGGCCGCGCCGGATCGACTGGTTCGTGAGCGTGGCGTCCTGCCACCACCAGCCGTCCCGCTGCATCGCCAGCGCGGCACGAACGAAACGTTCGGCCACCGCATCGAAGTCGGCCTCGCTGAAGTTGAGGCTGAAGATCAGCCGGCCGCTGCCGACCCAGCTCAGCAGCAGGCCCTGCTCGCGCAGGTAGAACTGGAACATCCAGTTGTAGCGCGAAGGCTGGGTGTAGAAGACGGTCCAGATCGTCGACAGGTTGGCCACCTGCACCGGCACGCCGGCCTCTTGCAAGCGATCGTTGAGCAGGCGTGCACGGCGGTTCCACACGTCGTCGAGACCGTCGTAGAGCGCGCGCAGCGCCGGCGTCTGCAGCCGTTCGAGAAAGACCTGCATCGCGGCCATCACGTACGGGTGCGCATTGAAGGTGCCGCGGGCGAAGCAGATGTCGGCCGGGCGCTCTTCGCGGTAGCGCTTCATCAGCTCGCTCCGGCCGCAGACGACACCGACCGGCAAGCCGCCGCCGAGCGTCTTGCCGTAGGTCACCATGTCGGCGGCGACGCCGAAGTATTCCTGCGCACCGCCGGCGGCCAGCCGAAAGCCGACGAAGACCTCGTCGAAGATCAGGACGATGCCGCGCTCGCTGCAGACCTGGCGCAACTGCTTCAGCCAGGCGGTGTAGGCCTCGCGGTCGAAGTGGGCGCGGCGGGCGCTGTCGACCAGCGACGAGTCGCCGGCGGCCGACTGGTTCGGGTGCAAGGCCTGCAAGGGGTTGACCAGCACGCAGGCGATGTCGCGGCGCTTGCGCAAGACACGCAAGGTGTCGTCGTCCATCTCCTTCAGCGTGTAGGTGCGGCCCGGTGGCAGCGGGTTGCCGGGCCCCGGCTGCACGTCTTCCCACCAGCCGTGGTAGGCACCGGAGAAGCGCACCAGGTACTTGCGCCGCGTGTGGTAGCGCGCCAGCCGCACCGCCTGCATCACGGCTTCGGTGCCCGACATGTGGAACGACACCTCGTCGAGCCCCGAAATACGGCGCAATTGCTCGACGTTCCACGCCACGCAGGGGTGGTAGCTGCCGAGCACCGGCCCGAGCGACTGCACGCGCGCGCCGGCCTCGGCGATGCACGACTTGTAGAAGTCGTAGCCCATCACATTGACGCCGTACGAGCCGGTCAGGTCGATGAAGTCCTGCCCGTCGAGGTCGGTGACCGTGACGCCGTGGCTTTCGCTGACGAAGCTGCCGAGCTGGATGTGCTGGCGCAGGAACTGGCTGTACTGAAACGGCACGCGGTAGGCGCCAGTGAACTGCAGGTCGGAGATGCCTTCACGCGCCGCCGCGGTCAAGGCGATCGACTGCGGGTGGCGCTCGGCCAGCACGGCGGCCAGCCGCAGCAGGCCGGCACGGCGGCTCGCCACCACCTCGGCCGGCGCACCGTCGGAGCCGTAGAAGCGCTGCTCGTCATACGAATAGCCGGGCACCAGCGAGGCCACGCGTTTGGCCAGCCGCGAGTGGCCGGTCAGCGACGGGTGCTTGGCGAGCGACAGCTCGATGCGGCGCAGCGCGCGCGGCACGGTGGCGCCGACGGCGGCGATGGCAAGGGCAGTCAGGACGAAGGTCTGATCCATGGTGCGGGTCGAGTGGCGATCCCGCAGGTGTAGGGCAATCCGTTGACAGGCGAATGAAAAACCAATCTCTGCGTGACCGAATCCTGCAGCAGGAAGACATCAACTTCCTGCTCACCAACCGCATTCCGCGCGCGGCCATAACCCGCTTCATGGGCTGGTTCAGCCGCATCCGGCAGCCCTGGGTGCGTGACGGGTCGATCGCGGTCTGGCGGTTGTTCACCGAGCTCGACCTCAGCGATGCGAAGAAGACCCGTTTCGAGAGCCTGCACGACTGCTTCACCCGCGAGCTGAAGCCCGGCGCACGGCCGCTAGCCCGCGACCCCGCGGCACTGCTGAGCCCGTGCGATGCGATCGTCGGTGCCTGCGGCGCGGTGCAGGGCACGCAGGTGTTCCAGGCGAAGGGCTTTCCGTACAAGTTGGCCGACCTGTTCGGCAGCGCC
>Ga0307513_10012842_pt1 | contig 10311 bp, 14 predicted proteins | sample 15_EM_MG_FD_202174 | JGI IMG/M metagenome (GOLD analysis project Ga0307513, IMG submission 202174) | Populus trichocarpa ectomycorrhiza microbial communities from riparian zone in the Pacific Northwest, United States - 15_EM | ecosystem: Host-associated > Plants > Roots > Unclassified | place...
GATGACGGTAACGAACAAAATGCCTTGTTTTCGCTGCATGCCGGCACCGACTATTTTCTAAATCCTCCCACGGCTGCTTCGCTGAACCCCTACCACCACGAGCACGACTCTTTCGAGAACGACCGTCGCAGTGTCCAGCGTCCATCCACAGCGGGGGTTCAACGTTCAGCGTCCGAACGGTTTCCAACATCACCCACGCCCTTGCCTCAGCTGTCGGCAGGCTCGACAAGTCCCTGTCTCCTGCTGTCACCATCCAACGACTGCGCGCGCACAAGTTTACCGTCGGCGACTCCATTTACCTCTTCCACATCACGCTAGCATTTTGGATAATCCTGACGCAAGATACCACGTATCCATATAAACTGGCCATGCCCATTTCGTACACCATTGCCCTTCTCATCCCCTTCACAAACCAGTTCTTCGTGCCCGCGACACCCGTGTTCAGTTGGATCCCAGCCTGGTATTCGTCAAGATACATGCCCTCAGCATGGCTGCCGACGATATCCGTATTTCTTTTACCTACCCTGGAATCTGTGTTGTACGGTGCTAACATCTCCCACATCCTCACATGATTCACACATCCCATGCTCGATATCATTGCATGGTTTCCCCATGAAGTCGTCCATTTCACCTGCCCCTTCGTGGTCGCCATATTCTTATGGCTTTCCGGATGAAACCTACTCTTCATTTGTGGGAAAGAACCTTCGGATACATTAATCTAATCGGTGTCCTCATTCAATTGGTCTTGCCATGCTCAGCTCCATGGTATGAATTGATTTACGGTTCAACTCCCGCCAACTACGGCATGAAAGGTTCACCAGGGGGGCTGGCGTGTATCGATGCCCTTTCCACTCCTCGACCTATACCACCGGGTTTACAAATTCGTCATTGGTATTTGGGGCCTTTCCATTCTCCACGCCGGCAACGCAACACTCGAAGCCTTATTCCTATCCCACTTCTTCCTCCAAACCACACGATATATTTGGGCATACGCAGGGATTCTCTACTTGGGTCAACATGTATCTTACCCACCATTACCTCATCGATGTCGTCTGTGGAGCATGCCTCGCCACCGTTATACCTTCCCGACGAATTCAAGGGGTCTGCAGCGCTCGCGCCACCGCTTGGCCTCAATTCTTCGACTTCAGGACGAACAAGGAACAAGTACAACCTGTACGACTTGGAAGACCCACGTTTGAAACACAACGGATACGACAACCGCGGTGGAGTCCTGCTCTCTGTGCGTGAATTCGATGCTGTCAGTGAGACAAGTTTGGAGGAGGAGGAAGTGGACATCACGTATCGCTCTCCAGTGCCGGGTAACACCACGTTCCCTTCTTCCGTGCATGACGGACCGCCTCCGCCAGCCTCTGCCAGGAAGAAGGGATTCCCCATGCGGCGTCTATCGCTAATTTGATCAGGGGCGAGGAACGAGGACCGGAGGATGGATGGAGCCCCATTACAACATCGTTTGCGGGCGCTGGGACAAAGTAAACGGGTTTCAAAGACTAGAGCGAAATACTTCACCTCCGGGGCGTGTTTTTTTGTGATCAATCCTGAGGCGCGATGGCTTAGCGTGATGTGAGCAGGTGCGATTGTAATTCGAGGGATGGAGTGAACGGGCAGGCCTTGGATACCTGGCTGGGGACGCTCTCATACTAGCCGTTCTTTCTGAACATTCCTTTCCATTATCTTCATTTCGGAGCATACAGCCCTCCTGTTCGTTGCGGAATCCAGATACCAACAAGTGCGCTGTTCGTTTATTTCTTTTTCATTCCGTGTCGTGATGGTTTCCAGAACTTCCATTTAGATCACAAACGCTGGTACCTATCTATATTTTTACCAGACATACTTACACGCATCATCCGCCGTTAGTCCTTTGATATACCTATATCCATCTAGAGTCCCTTCCAAATTTAAGTGGAATGTTGATCTCTTCGCATTTCAAAACACCGGAGACTCGGGATCGGAGATGACAAGACGCTCTCAATTGAGCCTCCATCGCAATGCCAACCCTCTTGGAATTCGCTTGCCCATGTTCCATGCTCAACACTTCGACCGTGTTCATTCCTACCACGAGAGGGTTACTAGTAACCCAAATTTGCATCCTACGGCTACCTGCGCAACCTGCTATTAAATTTGTGTAGTCCCATCTTCGCACAATCACACCCTTTATGACAAGGGAGATATTACAAGTGGCCGAATAACCATTACAAGCGCAGAGTCCGTAGTCCGTTCCAAAACCCAAAGTCGTAGCTGGAAAACCTTTGATCCCCATCGTCGTCGTCGCTGCCGCCGCCGCCCTACTTCGCCCGGGCCCGCATCGTGGCCGCTGCACCTGGATACACCAGATGGGTTTTGCAATAATGACTCGCCGTTTCCTCGACGCTGGAGTTTTGTTGGGGTCTACACCTGATATTGGTGCCGCGGTTTTGGTCGCATTGCTCAAACTGGAGTTGTTGGCGACAGCCACAGGCGTAAGTCACGTAGAACTGGGTGCACACTGGACAACAAATAGGGAATCAATTATGGTGAATGAGACAGTAAGGAGATCGAAGGCATACTTCTAAGTCGTCGAGGTTAGGAAAGATGAGTTCAGAGTTTTTTTTGGGGGAGGGGGGGATTTTATACAGAGACGGGAACTGGGAGCCAGATTCATAATTAAACTAGAAGATCAAAAGCGGGGGAACTTGCAGGAAAATACGGAACACAGCCAGCCAACCAAACGAGAGCCTGAGCCTGAGACAGACCTTTAGACCAACTATTGCCAACCGTCTAGGGGGCGAAGACTACAGTCGGCGACGATAGGTGCCTTAATATTTATAGAAACGATAATGTCAATGACATAAACATGAAGACAAGACAATATTAATAAAATACATGAGTCAGAGTCTAAGAAAGAGGGATGGAGGATGGAGGAATTTAGCGACAATGTTTGGAAGAGAATAACGAGGCACAGAAGGTCACGTGGACATAAAGATGGCAGAGAACTTGGAAAAGGACAGCAGAAGAGGAAATAGTTGCAGACAAGGAAAAAGACCAAAATGGGATGAATCGAACATGTCAAGGGCGATAGAAAGCGCAATTTTCCAATGTACATTCACTGTATAAAAACAATATGTTCAAAACTAAATACTTTCTTGATAATGGTAGAACATACCGAGTCCGAAAGAGGGACCTCCAAGCAATAAACTTCACCACGGTGATCATTCCTTTGCACATTCTGGTCCCACCCTTCCGGGAACTGCCACTGCAGATCCAGAGTGTCTTTCGGAACGACGAGAAGGTAGCGTACTTCTACTTGCACGAGCGGCGTTGGAGTGGCCTGCGACCCCGTCTTGCGCTTCTTTGCTGGAGGACCCTCCCGAAGTTTGTCCTTCAGCATTGTGATAATTTCGCGGATCCTCTGATAGCCCAAAGCTGAGCCTCCGTGAAGTCGTGACGTTGTGATCTGGAGGATCCATAAAATGGCCAACTTTTTCACATGGTCAAGTTCAATGGTAAAGGCATCGAACAAGGGGAAGTTTGGGTCAGCTGGAACATAATACGCATTGTTCTCCAGACAAGTGGAGAGGTCGGCGAGGGCCTCGAGCTTGATAATCTTGCGCTTGACTTTGGCGAATCGTACATTGTCCGGAACAGGGGAATCCCGGTTCAAGGTAAATTTCGGTGCATCAGTGGCGCTGGAATCCATGTTGGCAATTGTCCAGAAGCCGCGTATAGAAGTCGCTATACGACGATGAGCGATTGGCTCAAGCAACCGTCTCGCGAACCCTCGTGCTCCCGGAACCATTTGCAAGGTCCTAATCTGTCTCCGAATCTCATCATCCTCTGCTTGATCGAGGTATCCGAGCACGCTTCTAGCAACCCAGTCCGACTTGAAGTCCACACTCCAACGAGTGGGCTCGAGAGGGCCTCGATAGACCGGGTGGAGAGCAAGGATCTTATGAGATATAGATTGATCGCCACCTTCATTTTTAGCGAGGGCGAAGACAGCATTGCACAAATCCGTGGAATTGAGGTTGACAAAAGCGCTGTCATGATATCTAGTCATCTGCAAATAGCCAAAGACCCCATGGAACACATCACGAGCAGAATAACCAAAGCGTTCGATAGATGCATCCAGAAGGTAGTTAAGGGCATCCTCAGGCGACGGTGACGCAGTGCCCTCTTCACCGTAATGTTCCCTGAGGAGATCAGAAGCACCTCCATAGGCATCTAGTAGACTAATCGAATTCGAAGCGGAGCCTTGCCCATAAACTTTGCGAAGCGCAACCAACAGGTCTTGGTACTCGCGCTGGAATTTCAACCTGAAGCGTGTACACTTAGACGTAGTCAGAAATGTGTGATCAGTAAGACGTACCCTTCAGCGAGCTCATCGCGAGTCCATAAAGGCAAACCGGTGGTCAGAGGACACCGTTCCTTTCGCCAGGTGCTGTATCGGGTGGGGTCGGGCGAGACTACCTGCACTGGAACACATGGGTAAGAGACCATGAATCTCTCTGGTCCTTTCTTGTCCCACATATCAAACAGGCACCAAATAAAAGCATCTGAGGAGGATATGGGATGAGGGTATGATGCGCCCACACCCGGAACGGCGAGCCCATCCATGTTGACTGTATAGACCTCATTAAAGTAGAAGAGGTACACGATTTTGCCATCCGGGGAGAAGAGGACGACTTGTTTCCGCTGCAAAAGCCGAACAAGAAGGTAATAATTAAATAGAGTCTTGCCTTCAAACATGATTGATCTTATGCGATAGTGGACGTAGGAAAGTAAGTACGCACCAGTGCCAGGCTGACCCGTTATGATAACCCCGCGCATACCCTTGGTCGACATTGCTTGTGCCCAGACAGTGTCGAACATCGTCGGATAAGAGGGGTGGATGAAAATCGACGAGGAGACACAGGGGAGGAGGCTACGAGGCAGGGGTTCAAGGGAAAGAGACGAGGACTTGGAATTGACGAGTGAGCCAGATGGGTTCTCCGCCGTTCCATACCACTGGTTATTGAAATCCTGCCAATCTTCCTCAGCAGGCTTCCATATGGCTTTGGATTGATCTTTCCACTCCCAATTACCAGGATCTACAAAGAGTCAAGATGGGCGACCGAACGCACGTGAATGGGCTCGCTCACCAGCATTTATATCAGAAAGCGTAAAGTCGTTGGAAAAACGTTCTATGATATTCGGAGAGTGCATAGAGTCGGGACGAAGTAATTGGCAGGAGCAACGGTTCAGTGAATCAGTGCTTTCATAGCTGTTTCTCTGAACGATGACGTCGATACTAACAAGGATTTGTTTGTATGTCTTACTTGCTAACGCCTACATACTCATTTGTGGATGTGAAGTCCAAACTATCTTGTTCATCCCGTCGCGCGAGCTCGAAACTCATCCCTACAGGATAGCTATTAACTACTACCCCGGCCCACATAGACTCCCTTTCCGTTCCCTCGGTTTTGCTCGTGTCTTTCCTGTTCCATTGTTTGCGACGCCTCGTCTTGACGTGATATTTGGTCTTCCAAGCCTTGCCACTCGGTTTAACGACGTCTGCCCAGTCGTACGACAACCTGATTGCCTGGATGGAACACAGGATCGAATGGACAAAACTCGATGAGCGGTTCGTCAAATCAATATGTCGACCATGATCGATTCACGCCCATGAAGGCGGGCGGTTCTTGCTGGAGCTGACATAAGAAGAGCAAATTTATTAGTCTAGAAGTAATCATTCCAAAAAACTGACCATAAATTTGAAAAACGCAACCATTTTATACATGGTGGACGGTTGCGAGTATCCCCACAAAACACGAAGCAAGCCGACTTGCTCTGCCTGGTATCATTTTTTTCAATGTCGGGTAAAGTATGGAATGGACGAGCTCCTTTGCAGAAAAGGTGTTGTCCTCTTCATTAACTAGCTCCATTATTTGGTCGTACCGACTCGCAGAAGTCTAGAAAGATAAATGGAGATGTTTTTGCAACACAAAAGAAAACACACAATTTTCAATTTAATCCAGGCCTGGGGTGCCTCTGGTTCGTCCCACTCAAACTCGCTCCCGAATGCCAAATATCTTAAGATTAGAGCACCTTTTGAACGCGTCTGTGGAGTCCTCAAACTCTTTCGTGGTTCCAGGAGTTGCACTAGGACTCAGCGGCTCGAGATAGTACATGACGGCCTCGAATACCTGGTGCATGTAGCTGCGCATAAGCCGCGTCCATTGACAAGTGGATGAGGAGGAAAGATAGACGCGATGTTACATGTCATGTGACTAAGTGTTTTCTATGTTCCTTACCACCAGGACCACTAGTCTCCTAAAACAGACCTTATGACAATCGATCAATATTACCAGGACACGCTTCCTATCCATGTCGCCCCCCCAATGGGCCGTCCCAATCGTCACCCCAACTTCACTTCGCGCCGGTTGGGGTTGCAGCCACAGTTCCCCCAAAAATCAGAGTATAAAAATCTTCCCGCCCTTCCCTCCGCTTCTTCACTCTCCCATTTATCCCCCCCCAACGCCAGTCATCTGGATTGCCCCCTAGCTCAGCCTGGCGTTGGCTGGGTCCCAGCTACTCGCTCCGCCCCCTCATGGATCCACCAGTTGCTATCGAACGACGCGGCGTCCCATACCTCGGAGCACCTGTCCGTGGTCGTGCCCCACTCAAATCTGGGTGGCAAGTTCTTCTCGAAAACAAGGGGGAATTCATGGCCGTCATCGAAAAATCCAAACAAGACAACAAAAATCTCATGACCCGAATGTCTCCTAGCGCGCAAAGGAAACAACGTAGTGCGGTCGACAATTGGTTTAACCTTCTCAACGCCCTCGACCCTGACCTTGACAAGGAGCGCTGCTGGGAAACGGAGATTGTCGAAAGCCATGGCATGCACATGGTGCCCGTCCTTGTACGTACACCATACACATACATATATATATCCTCATCATTCTCCAGTGCAAGACTTCCAAAGGCCAGGGCAAGACGGACAACGGGTTCATCGTTGCGAGTACATTGCTTGAAAATGCAATGCAGTTCGCTAATGGGATCTGCCGCTTTGGTCGTGATCCGCAAACGAAACTCATGGCTGGGTCAAAGCTAGTCTATGGAGGCTTTATTCAAAAACTCCTTGACCAGACGTACACAAGTAAGATTCTCTCACTGTATATGCGCATTGTATATTGAGCCCTACCTAGTTGTCACTGCCAACAAGTTCCAACGCCATCTGAACAAAAAGGATTATTTTGGACGCGAAGAGTTCCAGCTCATGGTCGAGCAGGCTCTTGCTGACATCATGCACCATGGTCGCAAGGTCACTCTCCAAAAACTCGCCGTCGTTGGCCTCGCTTTCATAATTGGCCTCCGATCAGGCTCCATCGGGCCATCTGAAAAACTCTACGAAGAACACGAGAAGGTTAGCCCATCCTTGCTTCTTGTTGTTTCTTTTTTTCGACTAACATCTCCTCAGTTCCTCAAAATACGAGATGTGGAAGTGTTCCAAATCAAACCAATGTCCTGGCGCGTCCGAATCGTGATTCGTCACTTCAAGGTAAGCCGCGTCCGTATTTCACTAATCCAAGCCTAATCATTGTTTTTGTTAGGGCCATAACAATACCATCAGCGCCATGGAGAGTAGCGTCACGCTCGAACCAGTCCAGAACTGGTATAACGTTACGTTCGATGTGGCCTTTTGGATGGTGATGTATCTTTTTGTCCGCGGTGCGTTTCGAGATGTCCACGTGAGTCTTTTTTTTTCACTCGCGCAAACCTTCCTGATGTTCTGTTACAGACTAAACAAGATCTCATCACCAACAAAAGCTTCCAACTACACTTCAAGGAGGAAGTCCTTGATCTTCCATTGTGAGCCGACTCTTTATGACAACTAACCCGTGCTAATTTGTTTCATTAGATTTTTGTCGGTGGCACCACGGGGCATGGACTTTCACAAATCGGGTCGACCGTTGACAGCAACCGGGGCCAGTGAGTGCAGTTCGACAATGGCCATTAGCGCAGGCCTTCCGCGGAAACGCATTTATGCGTTTCGACGGAACATGGGCAACGACGCATGTGCTCTTCCCCTTCGCCTCTGGGATAGCTCCTTATTTATTTCCACTCTAGCTCGCTGTCATTTCCGGCAAGGGAGCAGCGGAAATGATGCTCGTGCATAACACTTCGGGCTCGCTACATCATTACTCCGTCAACACGGACAATTTGGACGTTATCGGCATGTATCTAAACGAGCTTCCAGATAAGCACTCGAAAACGGTCGAGGTATGGCTTTCTTTATACAACCGACAATTTCTTACCTGTTTGTTCTAGTACCAGCTCGAGCGTCACAAGCTCGAGCGCCATGCAATGCAAGTCGCGGCTTGCACTTATAAGCGTACGCAGGCGGAAGGTTATGTCGCTCCGGAGAACACGAGTCAGAAAGCGGCGTTGACTCAAACCGAGAAGGAGGAAATTCTCCTGGTGAGTAGTATTCGTTCCCGATCCGCGCTTTGCTGACCCTCATCTCAGGGAAATCCCGAACATCAACAGCTTGTCCAAGAACTTGAAGCTCGATGGGCGACTTTTTTGGGGCACTATGTTCATCCCAAACGAAAAACTCCCAAGCCGTACACGTGCACTCGCGTAAGGATCAAGAACTTTTTGGCACACAAAGACACGGTATGCAAGGTAGAGGCAGTCATCGCCGAAAAGGTGAGTCAACCGCGGCTTTCTTTCTTCTCTGATAACAAACTGTATTTGGATAAAGGCACAACAGGACGTCTTGGAGCGGATCGACGCCATCCACGTCAGCCGAAAAACTCTTTTAAAAAAAGGTCAGCAAGCCAAAAAAAAAGTCGCCAAAAACAAAAAACCACACCGTGGATTCGAGGGAACGACCGAAGAACTGGAGGCCGCGCGCGAATCGTTCAGAAAGCCCTCCAAGATTTTGCGTACGACTGCCCTGTCGCGTCTTCGAGCGCGATGCAACTCAACACCCCAGCCCCTGTTGCATCTTCCAGTGCTATGCAACTTGACACCGACGCCACCGACGCGCCCGAGTCTTCAAGCAACGCTGAGCATCCAGTGGACGACAATGAAGAGGAAGATGACGAGGACAATCGGAAGAATATCCAAAGGATGTATTCTTTGGCCCGTATCCAACGCCCCAACTATGCGATAGAAGAGCTCGATGAAATGGTCGAATGGAGTCAGCCGAAGGAGGCGGACGATCCGGACGCTTCCACATCCGCTGCTTTCACCCGCTACTATGGCCTGATGCTGTCGATTTTGGAACCCATTGAGGCCGATGCAAGGTTTGAGGCAAAGATCCTGGTATGTCATCGGTACATCTGTGTCGAAACATGCTTACCCTTTCGTGCAAGGCCGACAACGGGTTGTATCTATGCAATATGTGCAGCAGAGATTACCCCGATGTAAAACCCCGTGACCATAAATCGCGTCACCATCTGGAGAGGCACACGTAAGTCGACACCCGTTTACCTTGTCGGCTACAGCTTGCTTTCTTCTCCGGTGACAAACGGTATTTTGGATAAAGGCACAACAGGACGTCTTGGAACGGATCGACGCCATCCAGGTCAGCCGCAAGGCCCTCTTGAAAAAAGGGCAGCAAACGAAAAAGGTCGCCGAGAATAAAAAACGACACTGTGGATTCGAGGGAACTGCCGAAGAACTAGAGTCCGCATGCGAATCCTTCAAAAAACCCTCAAAGATTTTGTGTATGACTGGCCCTGTCGCGTCTTCGAGCGCTCTGCAACTCGACACCCCGGGCCCTGTCGCGTCCTCGAGCGCGATGCGACTTGACACCGACGCGCCCGAGTCTCCAAGCAACGAGCCAGTCTCTAACCATCCAGCGAACGACAACGAACTTGAGGAAGATGACGAGGAAAATTGGAAGAATATCTTAGGGATGTATTATAGTCCCGTCTTCGCACAATCACAGCTTTTTGGCAAGGGAAATAATTCAAGTGGCTGAATAACAATATCATAGATTGCATGCGCTAGAGTCCGCTCCAAATCCCAATGTCATAGCCCGAAAATCGAACAATAAGTTAGTAGCCCTGTGATGAACTCGAATGATGGGCGCCTTTAATCCCCGTTGTCGTCGTCATCGCCACCGTCCTATTTTACCCGGGCCCACATCATGGCCACTGAACTGGATATACCAGATGGGTTTTAGAATAATGATCTGCCATTTCCTTGACGCTGGAGGTGTATTGGGGTCTACACCTGACAGTGATATTGGTGCCGCGCTATTGGTCACATTGCCGAAGTGGGGGTTGTTGGCGACACCCACAGACGTAAATCACATAGAAT
>Ga0307513_10012843_pt1 | contig 10311 bp, 5 predicted proteins | sample 15_EM_MG_FD_202174 | JGI IMG/M metagenome (GOLD analysis project Ga0307513, IMG submission 202174) | Populus trichocarpa ectomycorrhiza microbial communities from riparian zone in the Pacific Northwest, United States - 15_EM | ecosystem: Host-associated > Plants > Roots > Unclassified | place...
TTTTCAAGCAGCCATTGCTCATACTCTTTGTGCCGTCTGCTATTCGGAACAGAAGGGGGATTGATGCTTGCGTAGTCGGTTATGTTTTCCCGGAATTGGGTTTGAACACTTTTTCCGACCTCGGGACAGTAAAGGAGGGAATATGGGTCAGAGAATAAAACGAAAATGCGCTTAAGATCACCGTCAAGAGCTAGACGAAAGCCACCTGGAGGTACTTGGATCGGCAGATAGTTCTCGCCAGTGGTTTCAACTTCAGAGTGAGATTTTGGAGTTCATCGAGTTTCGTCTGAGGTGTATAGGTGTCGATATCGATATTGAAAAAGACTTCCACTATACTACCTAAAGGCAAGCACATCACATTAGCAACCTCCTCTCATAATAACTACCAACAGGATGTACTTGGGTAGCCAAGCAATAGAAAGGAAACAAGATGATTCACCTTCACCCGGAGTAACGCGAAAGGATTCTTGCCCATTCTGCAAGACGGTGCGAGGGGTTCCTTTGCGTGCCATCTTCTTGGGTGGCCTTGGAGACCTGCGTCGTTCGGCCATAGCATCGAAAAGCGTAGTGTCTAACTGAAGGGATTCAGGAGGCTGTCCAGGCGCTCGCAGGTTATCCGTCGTATAGGGCGGCCGAACAATACGACCGGGCTGACCCGACAGGGTCCGTCCCCGAGGGACATTCCAACCAACAGGTTTCTTCACCCTATTACAACCGTAAGCTGCATTGTTTGCAAAAAAGGATAACCTGCAGACTAACCTAGCCTCGACACGAATACTGAATTTGAGGGCTAATCCAAACACGCTTGTATTAAGCTTGTATTGGTTAAACCGTCACAGATAACCCATATGGCAAATAAAATGGTCAGCTATGTGTGATATTTCTTCTCTCTCCCACAATCAACAATTCTAGCTACACGTTAGAAATGGCAATCCATTGGGAGTGTGTATAGACTTACCTTGGTCTTCGCGCAGTGGATTGAAACAGAAGAAAAAGCCCCTTTGCAAAAGAAACAAACTTGCCCAAATCAACAAGACACTAAGTCACCTCAGGAAGAAATACCACAACGATAGTGGTTCCAACTCCCTTGTTACCAACGATAGGAAACCAGAGGGCAAAGTGACTGTTGAATGGGAAGGTTGAGTCAATGCAGGTAAAGAGCAATGGTTTAACAACAATGCAGAGAACAGAAGACGTTGTCGGTTTGGATTTGGAAAGGAGGAGAGACAAAATGGTGGGCCCGCGGCAGGCAAGAAGTGCAGGTTACTCGAGTATGTAGGGTCAACTTGAGGTAGAGGGATGGAAGGGTACTTATAGAAGGCCTTGGACAGCCAACAGTACTCGTAGGCGAAAAGGATAAAGTGTTGTAAAATAAATAAAGTATGTGCGTACAGTAGATAGGAATAGTGGGAAGGGTGTTAAGCCGTGCCTGTGAAACTGGCGGAATAATGGCCGGTGAGCTTTGATACTACTGTACTTTACGTAGTTGATTTGGAAAGGCTCTTCCCATGTGGCGTCATGAGTTTGATGAGATTGAACTTCCTTGCAACATATTTACGCAATCTTTTTCTTCGGGATACCACTCCTGTACGAGTAGTAGAAGGGACTAGTTTTGCGCCAGTTTTGAACTGCAGTCATCCCTTCATTCCTTCCGGTTTTCTCAAACTTTTAGCGTTGCGCCAATCGGATAGATATGACCAGAAAGGTAACGATAGACAACATACTCGAGTATGATACCAAGATAAATCAACATTTGGTTGTATCATACCGCATTTTCTTTGAGCATATCCGGAACGCCGCTAGGAGGACGAGCAGAAACGGAGAAACCCCTTACCTCGTAATCATGGCCAGCGCTAGATACTACTCGAGTACTACTAGCTTATTTAGGTAATCGTGATAGGGAAAACATTATTTCAGAAGTGGTGTAGTGCTCAGAATGCCACATAATCAGGACTGTTCAGCATTGTCATGATGTAGATTTGCTCCCAGATACTAAAATAGGGTAACGTTCAACATCCAGAACCAGGCTAACTAGGAGATAAACAAAATGGGTCGTGATGGGCATCGGAAAAATACCCTGTCAGCCGTAGACCGACCGCACTTCGTGGAACGCTGGGCGGCCATGAATTTCGGCCACAAGGTAAGGGATAGTTATCACAATTATTCCTAACTTTGCTCTCTTTAGTTACAGTACTTCACCAACCAATTGCTTCCACTACCAGCCGTACCCACACTTAGCGCGAGTTCCGGAAAACGAACGAAGGGATTTTTCGATTCGGGAGTAAGGGGGCGGGGTTGCGGTGGTTGGTGGTGGAAGGTTCTAGCGCCAAATTCAGTTACTTTTGCTAACGCGCAATATACGAGTACTATCATAGCTCATTACTGACTAGCCATTGCTGATTGCCACACTATGACAACGCTAAAAAGTCCGAAGTTCGGCATCGAACGAAGGGATAACTTAATGCCAGGTACTGTACTATTATAAGTGGTTAATAAGTCGGAAAAACTTTCGGAATAAAATACGGTAAGGGGGCGAAGGAAATGCACAAGTATGCTGATGCTTTTGTTTTTTTATTATATCATACTATTTTTATTTTTTGCTTTGCTTTGCTTCTTCAAAAACAGGGCGGACTGCGGGGGCACTTGTTGGGGAAAGTCGTTAGTTGTCAATCCTCCATGTGGAGGAAGGAGGAGGAAGGGAGGGAGGACAAAGGAATACTGCCCGCAGCGGTGGCTTTCCCAGCGAATCATATCTTGTGTGGAGAGAGAGAGAGAAGGAGAGAATGTTGGGTTCTTACTGTGCTCGGCTCTGAGGGGTACCTCGCATCCAGTTACACAAGGTTTCTCGCTTTGATGAACCCTGGCGAGAAGATCACAACATATCACATTTAGCCTACAAGCACAGACTTGGGAGCCAAATCTAGAAGTACAGATGAGCATTTCAAGGTTATTATATTTTGTAATAATGCTAGCGGGGGTTGGGTGCAGATTGGTCAGCTCCTTAATCTTTTATTGATAAACTTATACAAGTAAAAGGATGAGCATATTTATCTACTTCTAGCATATAAATACTGACATAAAAAATTATATGTCCCTGTATCATGATGACATACGATTGAAATTTTCATCTTTGGTCTCTCCGCTGTGAATCATACCTCATCACTCTCTATCCTATTCATCCGGTCGGTCTGATTCCAGATATTATCGCGCTTGTGTCAGAAGGGATTTCTCTATGGTGCTCGAATATGGAAGTAAAAATCGAGCATGACAAGAATAAGACCTGGAAGGCTCGGGAATCTTGCAGATTAAGAGAGAGGGGACCGCTGGGAGGTTAACCCCCCGAGCGCTTGCATTCAAGTTTTGTTCCTTAATACAATTGCAGAAAAATTGTGCGGGCCGTAGTTATCATAGCTCAAATAGTGTGCACGGATTGCTTCGTACACATCATCATCAGTGATGTGTTTAAGTTATGTTTCCCAAGTTTTTGTCCGGACTCCTCTACCCTATTTGAATGTGCTGATATTTTCTATTACCTCCACTAGAGTATTCTGGCGCAGCTCAATAACTCATCCTCAATAGCAGGGTTCTTTGCATACACGATTTCACTTTCATAATATCTGAGTATAATACGTGCTTGCCCGCCGTGAACAGGGAACTTGAAGTGCTGTATAGTAGAGTAGGGTACTGTAGGGTAGGGTAGATTTTCTACTCGGGGGCTTTCTCTCTCGCTCGGTATGATAGTACTATTGTACCCTGCAACAAGCAGGCAGGTGGGCGAACAGGTTCCCGCGGGGAAGATCGAGTGGATAATACGGTATGTGAGATGGAGGCCATCTACATTGAATCTAACCTGGTCTAGTGCTAGTATAGGTATTGTACTCAAGTACGGTCGTACCTGGCTATAATGAACGCCAAGAATCAAGACCCCGATGTCCTTATTCGCCAATTTTTACGATGGGCGTTCGCTACTACCACGGTATAGCAGAGTGTCCACTGCAGTAATTCACTACTTGGCAATTTAAAAAGTCTCCGGACGCTTTTGTGCCAAGCTAGGTATTAATAAGCGCAGAGCGTCCGGAGACCTTTTAAATGGCCAAGTAGAGAGGCTGCGAGGAACTGTTCCCCATAACCAATGATTCACTATAAGGAGTTTATTATAGTCAGGTGCAACTGTAAGTATCATGATATGTAATACGGGGGTTGTGATATATATGTTTCTCACGTGTTAAGGGGGAAGGTCGATTTCGAGTAGCACCACTGGCTTAGTTGTATAGTTATTTCCATCATGGTAATGAGCACATGTTCGGTTGCATATCGGGGATTGATTGGGCCTAGTGCTGGTTAGTTTTTTTACTCACGCATAAAGAGTGGCCTGGCCATGAATCGATGCTTTTTTTTTCTCCATCATATTTCATTTTTTCCAAGATAACACACAAAGCGGGAGGTTTTTTTTACTTGAACAGAGGATGTAGAAGGATCAAAAGAAATATAAAAAGAAGGAAAGAGGGAAGGAGGGAAGGAAAGAAAATATTTGGAGAAAGGCTGAAGGAATAAAGAAAGTAAAGTAACTAGGTAGATGAATAATAAAACGCGGAGGAAAGAAAGAAGAGGTGTTTATTGACACCCCTGACGACAGACATATAGTGCTCGAGAACAGCAATGAAATAGGGTAAAAGTTATCGAGTTACAGGGCTCTTGGATAATAATCATAATAATAAAGAACAGACTCCGGAGGGGAGAGGGGTGGCAGACAATGGAGCTGGCTCCACCAGATTGGGGAGAGAGGGGAACCGCCGAGTTTTTTGTAGGGCTAAGGTGTTATATCTGAAATAGCTGGGTAAGGTTGGTCTCGCTGAAAGCCCAATCCTCTATCACAGGGTCTTGCCAGCTCCACGTTGGAAGGAAGTCTAGGTGAGTCTACACGTAGTTGTTTATGAGATGCATGACAGGTCCATGCCACCAATCAGAATCAGGATTAGTGGTGACTGCCGTTTGCTCATTACTGGTATAATCCACATTTTCCCAGGGTCCCATAGGAACCGAGTTTCTAAACATCGTAGCTGGATCTCTCCCGTCATCTTCATCGATATCCTGGTCGGCGTACTTGTCGCCGTACCTGAAGTCGTTTGGAGTGATCAGTCCATACCAATTAAACCTGTCCTCGAAGGCTACCCGATGTGCAGGGTTTCGTTGCCCCAAGAGCTGCCTCAAGTCCCAGGTTCTCTCTAATTGCCACTTGTTAACATGCATATTTTCTATCCAGTCAACCCACGACCAGCCATAAAACCCGCACTCCGAGAAAGGCCCTGCTTCGTCAGGCCAGACGTATGCGTCTGCCAGACCAGCGCCGCGGTATTGTTGGAGAATATCTTTGATGTTCTCGGAGACAGGTAAATACCCAGAGTGTTCCCAGTCGACGATGCAATTGATTTTCTTGCCCTTCATGAGAATGGGATCATGGGGGGGTGCGAATTTACGGTGCGTGAGAACATGGAAGGGTTCGTTGCGGAAAGTGTGCACCCTCGGATCTCGAAGGGAGTTTCGGAGGGTCTGAAGTCTCCCAAGGAAATCGGCAGTATCGAATCCAGCGGGGATCTGACCCGGGACCAAATGGTGTAGGGACGGGTCGTTAAGCATGAGTTGCCAAAATGCGTACTCCCGTGAAAGGGAAGCATCCACCCAGGCTCGATTGTCTGGATAAGGAGGATTGAACCTGGCTTCCCAGAGGGTAGTGCCCCCAGAACCTTCTGGAGCTTTCTTGTTAATGACACTTGCGAGGACCCCCTGTTCTTCTGTCAGCGAGGATTCCAATTTCTTGCCCCCCATATGACAGAAATCCTTACCCGGCTTTGGATCGGAGGTTCTACTCCGTTTTGGCCGTTCCGTATGAAGAACAATTGGAGGCGTATCAATGCCATCTTCCTCACGAATCGTCGTTTCTGTCTGTATGTCCAACCCTGATCCCCACGTGGAAAGGATCGGTGGAAATTTCTATTGTCCTTGATATTCTCCATTATGATGAAACCACGCTCCAGCCGGTTGTACACGAGACTGCTCTCCGGTCGCTGAAAACTGTGGGTATATACCTGTGGAACTGGTATGTGACGGAATTCGTTAGGGTGGTCGATATAATACTGACGGATAGCATTCAGGCCCCTGATTTCGGCGTATGTAGCCCATGCCCGATGTTCTATATCCTTGTTGCGCCTCTTGCACACAACTACAGCATCCACCGACGGAGCGAGCGGCCGGCGGCCAAATGTTATCTGAGGAGTGGACCGCGGCTGTGTTTCTCCTGCGTTCCACCCATCGATTGTGTCCCGGCCGCCAACTCTCGGGACCTTTTTTTTAACACCTTTTATTTGGTCTAGACGACGGTTTTCTAACCATCTCGGGACGCCCGCAGCTTGGTCAGGAGGGTGTGCTTCTCTGTAATAGCGGGCTAGTTCCTCACGTCCGCCTCGCCCACAGGGCAGTTCGTCAGCAGGAAGTGATGAGCGGAAAAACTCGGCTGTTGAAAGCCATGTATCAGGGTCAACTCTTGAAACCATTGCAAAAGTCGGGGAGAATCAGGTTCTTTGCGAAGGTCCTCTGGTCTGTAACGTAGATTTGGGTGATGAAGGGAGGTAATATATAATACAATGTACACCTAGAACAAAGAACGCAAGGATAATTAACAAGTAAACATCGGCCATGCACGAGACAAGCTATCCTACGTAAATTCAACAAAGGGACTGAGCACGATCGTTTTTGGCTTTTAGATTTGGCGCCCCGGGATCAAAACAATGAAAGGCATTGCACTACATTAGTTTGCTCATGATAAATCACTCGGGATATCCCTCCCACCGGCTCAGGGGAGGAGAAAGAGAATCCAGAGCCTCGCTCTTAATTGGTGTATCAGAGCACCCCTTCCTTTATCAGATTTGACGGAATCCTTGTGGTTGTCCCGATCTCTTGGTGGTATCAGATCACCATACGTATGTAACTCACACTAGGCTTGGGCGTTGCAGTCTCCCTTAGTAAGCTCTAACTTAGTCTCAGAACAGGTTTTTTAGTCCATCTTTCACCCCTCCCCCAGAGTGAATTTTTGACCATCATACCTAGGACATACCCCGCTGACTCCAGCCCTTAGGGTGTCGGGTACGCTCGTATAATCCACTAGTAGTCCAGCATCGGAGGCTATCTCCGGAGTAGAGGCTATCGGGAGTCGCTAGTTGTAATTCTAGAACAGGTATCATAGGTAGTTTCAAACTTCATGATAGTGAGGTTTAGGTAGAATTAAACAGAGTAGGATTGATTACTCTATGTTTAGAAATTCAATATTGACATTCCCGTTACTCACAATACCGAAATTTGTCCTATCATTAGGTGTGACTATTCTCTCTCTTTTAAAAAAGGTGATAGCCATCTTATAACACTCTTAATTACCGTATTTACTGGAATAATTGAACCTCGTGCAAAGACGTCAGAAATTCCGTCTCTTGGATAGGGGGGCGAGCGCACAGCGAAAACTGACTCCCTCTGACCGAGCTTAAGACAGAAAAGAGAGAGGAGAGTCAGACCATACCGGTGGGGGCAACTCCAGCGCCCTAGCGTGAGGTTCAATCATTCCAGTAAATATCATACGGTAAGTGATAATTAGCATTAAGATAATTGAAAGAGAAAAATGAATATTTCAAAAAGCAGAATGGGCAAGTTTCACCAGCTCTCATAACCTGTAGAATGTATTACTAAAAGATAGTATGATACAGTAGCTACTGACTGGTGCTATATATTTTATTACTCAAACCAATTTTACAAAGTCAAGCAAGTGAATTAGATGTAGCTAAGTGAACGAGAAGGAAAAAACCAGAAAGCCAAAACAGAACAACGCCAAAAGAGAGTACAGCTTGGGCCTATATCCATCTCATCCGATACCTAGTTCCGCTGCCGGAGGCGTTGCTGAGAATGTCGCTGCCCTTGCCCGGGAAGATCGTTACCACCGATCTTTCCCGATGTGACAATGAGGGCGCAAGGAGTGTCAGCGCAGGGAGGGTGGGTGGGGAATAAAGAACATGAGAAATCAAGAACTTGAGAAATCAAGAACGCGAGCTGTGGGAAGGATGGTGATCTCGAGGTCTGGGAGCAGAAACGGACAATCGTAGTAAGGGTGTGTGGACCGTGCGTCCAGGAGCCGTGACCCCGCACTGGCCCGGCAACCGGTCATACCTTTTTCCGACGACCTCCGAGACACTGCATAAGTCTCTCCGGACGGGTTCTCCGTGCTTTGCCCAATTGGCAATGGGTTGTACCAACCCGTCATTTAATCGATCAATTTCAACTCAAAAATCTTTCTATTATACCGTATAATATTGATTACTAATTCCTTATATTACAACTTGAAGTACTTGTTAGTGGGAATATAATACCTCAAGATTCAAATATCCTAGGACTGTATTTTATCAGGTATGATACAAGACTATAATATGAAATATTGTTTGCTAGTCATACCGTACTTAGAGTCTGACTAGGGATTCTAGACATAATTGGCTGGATTCAAACACTGGTAAATTGAGGAACAACCCTTGCGATTCAAGGCAGTCTCGTTCCCAATTGGTGCGAAAAGCGAGCTTGCACTGGTCAGCCAACAGACACCGACATCGATTCCGCGGTAGACTTCCAAAGCTGGGCTACTTTCCCAGATAATGCACCGCAGTTACCCCCAAGTACTTAGATAAACCGTGTCTAGAGTGCCGACTACTACTCGATTCGCTATCGTGATGTTGCGGCGACGAGAGATTGAAGTTAAAATTTGCTATTTTCAGCCTGATGGCCGTTCACAAGTCTTTTTTTAGAGAGAGGTGGAAATATGCACTACTTAGGATGATCTACGGCTCCCTCCTCTCCACTTCCGTGCCCATTGTACAGGTGTACAGCCCTTGGACATAAGAATTGCCGACGACGCCTTATGAATTGGCCCCCTGTACTTAATTACAAAATTGCAATTTTCTTCGGCTCACCAATGACACAGCATGGGCATGATCTGGGTGAAATTTTAGTTTAGTGAAGTCAAGATATACCCCTAGTACTTGGGGCCCTTAGATACTTAATTGATGTGGAAATCATACGGTTTTGTGGTTGCAAAAATGGCAAATTTTCGTGTAAAAAGGGTAAGTGACGATAACATTTGTCACCGAACTGTGGTACCATGGTGATTCCCCTGTTTTTACGTGTTCAAGCTGGACCGGCAATCACTCCGCACAGATATTTCGATTGCGCCTTTTCTATCTTGTTGATCATTTGTTACAAGACTCCTTTGTCACTCATTATGGATTAGAGTTGAGGACTAGGCATATCCGGCCCAGCGCCCAATACCTGAGGATCCGCATATATGGCCCTCATTAATCGGTGGAGAGAGCGGAGGACAAACAGGAACACAGGCGGAATGAAAGATGGAATTCTCCTGTTGTTTTAGATCTCCCAAGTTCTTGCCACTTCTCCCACTTCCGGAAGGCAGGAACATTGAGATGGGAAGATTGCTGTATTTTCTACATTAACCCTCTGCAGTAGGTGGAATGACTCTTTGATGTCAAACTAAATTTATTAAAACTTCTGCTCATTCAATAAAATGAGCTGAAAACAAGCATTACAAAAAGCGCTCCTGTAAATTCTGTACTTATGAATTAACAATGGAAGGGATTACCTCTTGCTCGCTGCAGACTGGGGCCCAAAAGATTGGTACGCCCATCACCGTAAGTAATATCTGCCGTCCATCGACAAGACTGTTTGGGCCAGCTACTTGAGGTCTTTCTGACACAACAAGGGACGCGCGTGGGGGGGCGAGCAGGGAGAGCTTAAAAGGAGGGAGAAAGGAAAGAAGGGTGAACCAAGATAACAGGAGAAAAGAAAAAATTAGAAAGAAAAAATGAGACAAAAAACGGATTAAGTATTACCTGGAGCGGGGAAAAAGGGAAAACAAGAGAGAGGCCATAAGATACAAGAAGACAAAAGGGCAAAGGCAAATAACCAAATACATACAATGGGTAAGCTGGTTTGGGCGCGAACTCATATCTACCACATTACCCACATAAATGATGCTCCTCTACATCTCAGGATGAAGATGCTTTTCTGCGTTGCAAAGACACTTCAGCCCTCTACCAAGGAAGTACCCCTCCCCATAGCTGGTGGTTACTTCCTCAAACATAGCAATATCTTTGGTAACGCGGTACACTGAGAGCATCTTACCACGGCGAGCGATATGATCGATAACACAGTTCGAATCACAAGAGTGATTGACAAAGCGGGTCCAATTACCTGAGCGCAAATCGTTAG
>Ga0307513_10012844_pt1 | contig 10311 bp, 3 predicted proteins | sample 15_EM_MG_FD_202174 | JGI IMG/M metagenome (GOLD analysis project Ga0307513, IMG submission 202174) | Populus trichocarpa ectomycorrhiza microbial communities from riparian zone in the Pacific Northwest, United States - 15_EM | ecosystem: Host-associated > Plants > Roots > Unclassified | place...
CATTCCAAATCCACCATAATCATCGATCTCAGAAGAATGTCAAGCAATCAAACTCTTATTTTATTTAAAAAATGTTTTAATTGCCTTTATTTTCAATACAAAAAACTTTCTATTAATAAAAGAAATTGTTTTAGTAAAAAATTCATGTATTAGAAAAAAATAATTCGTTTAACTTAAAAATTTAAATCATATCCTTCTCTAGAAATATATATATATTTTAATTGTAAAAGATTTTAAAAACTATCTCATTACGTGTAATTAAATTAAAGGCATATTGAGAGGATGAGAGAGAGAGAGAGGAATTAAAAAAACGGTGCGTACCTGTAATTCAATATTATATTATATGAAAGGCATAGAGCAGAGTTCGTCTCCTATAAAAACTTTACGAAGGGACGAAGGACGTTCTTAGCATTAGGATGATCCCACTCCACTACAGACTCCCACCATTCTCTTGGATATATAAAGATATTTTGAAGAGAAGGGAGAGCAGATGGCTGGCCATTTTCAAGCAACGGAAGACAAATTGGCATTCTCTTCAACTTCTGACAATTTGCTATCCAAATATGTTGGAGAGAATCACAGACCAGTTTTGCACTACAAATGCTTTTCAGTTCTGGTAATCCCCTCAATTCCAGATTTCTTAACTTTGGGAGTTTGAATTCGGTGCTGCTACTGCTGCTTTCTTCAACCATAACCGCTTCTTCTTCTGATCTTGTCCCTACTATCTCCTCCATCTTCTCACAATAAAAAACTCTAATCACTTTCAAGTTTACGAGGTATGGTAGCAAGAGAATAGGGAACAACTTCTTCATACTTCTACATCCATAGCAATTAAACTCTTTAAGACCAGAAAATATACCATTATAAGATGGCAATGGTAAGGGAGCAGAGCAGAACCAAGAAGATGAAACCAAGCTCTCGATGCTATTGCTATCCCATATCTTGATAACCTCCAGATCAGTTGCATACTTTATTAGAGAGGAAACATCACATGAACATTTATAAATAACCAGTTCTTGAATGTCATTTGGGAACATGACCTGAAAATCTCCATCCCTATTGATACTCAAATTACACAAGGCAATTGTTTTACTTGTGTGATAATCATCCATCATTCTACTATAATCATCTTCATCCAGCAGTCCTACAAAGATTTGGTATGTGCTTAGTGATTGGGTCTTGTCCCGAGAATTAAGATACTCCACAAAGTCAGATTGACCTTCAAAATGGCATACCACAGTTTCCAACTCCTTCAAGCATCCTACTTCCTTTCCTTTGACTATTATCGGACAAGTAAGAAACGCATCCTCTAATACAAAGACTTGTAGGTGAGAGAGTTTAGGTAATATCCCATTAGGAAACTCCTTTTCCCCAAATCCATTCATCCTAAGATATCTCAGGTTGGATACACATTCCATGCCTTGAGGCATCTTTTCAAGTGCAGTACGAGAGAGGTCTAACCTCTTCAGTGCCTTGAGCTTTTTTAATGATGGTACAAGCCTTAAGTTCACACACCCTTTGAGCAATAATGCAGTAAGACTCACCAATTCAGAAACAGAATCAGGCAAATTTATGATATTTGTATGAGACAGATTAAGAACCTTGAGTCCGTGCAATTGCTCAAAAAAAGAAGCTGCAATAAATTCCAACCCTTCATTATTGCGTAACAACAGAGTTGACAGATTGGGACACCTTGGTGAATGGCTGGATGGAATTTCCTTGAAATAACAATCCTTCAAAGAGACTCTCACTAGATCTTCTTTCCACATATCCACATCTGGTATTTCTTCCTCATATTCCCTGACCATAACTGGAGAGTTCATTTGGAGTATTTGGAGGGCCATGTCCCTAATCAAGTCGTGCATCTTGACACATCTATGATGATAACGATCAAAACAACTTTCCAGTAAACAAACATTTTCAAGTTTATTAAGCATCGTGTGGCCCTCGTCAAATGCTGCTTGTCTGCTACTCGTTCCTTCAACTATTCCCTCATCAATCAAATAACATATCAACTCCTCCCTTTCAATCTTATGATCTTCAGGATATAATGCACAATACAAGAGACATTGTTGTAGTGCTAAATCATTTTCTAGCCGATCATAACTCAACCTCAACAACTGGAATACCTCATCTTCCATGTCTCTAAATTTTGATTCTTTCAATTTCTTCAATGTATTTCTCCACTCATGTAGGTCATCCACTCCCCTCATGCTTCCTGCCATTGTAATAATTCCCAATGGCAAACCGGCACATTCCCTTGCAACATCTACTGCAATTCGTTCCACTTCTGGAGAAAGTGCTATGTCATTTCCAAGCCTCTCAATAAACAAAATCCAAGCTTCTTCCTTCAAAATAGGCTGCACTTTGATTGTGTGTTGGGTTTTCATCTGTTGACAAATTCTTCCTGATCGAGTTGTAATAATCAACTTGCATCCCTTAACTTGGTCAGGAATTCCCAGCTTTTGTAAGTCAAAAGCCTTCCACAGATCATCTAAAATCAAAACCCATTTCTTTTTCTTCATTAATTCTTTTCTCAATATGACCGCTCTGTGCAGCTCCTCATCTTCATTAGAAAGATCTAAACCAATACATCTTGCGAAACTTTTCTGCAAACTGTTTATGCTGGTATCTTGTGAAACAGTAATCCAGAAAACATGATTGAAAGTGTCTGGTCTTTCTAGAAGCTGATTATATATGTGTGTCACCAACGTCGTCTTACCCACTCCGCCCATCCCATAGATGCTAATTCTTGAAACTTTATCATGCATTAACCAAGACCAGATAGTCTTCTTGTGGTCTTCGAATGCTTGACCCACCAGCTTTCTCGTTGGTAGTGCATCTCCTTTAATCTCATTTGTGTTGCTTGCAAACCCTCCAGAAGAGCTAGCTGCTGCGCCAGGCTGCACTAATCTTCCACTATTCTTCTCCACATCCTTCTTCTCTTCCTTCTCCTCCACTGGTTCTGTCCTCACTCTAACCATGTCCTCCACAAGATTCAGAATTACATCATTGTTTACTAATGGAGCACGGGGTCGATCATAATATCTTCCATGGTCAAGACACAATGGATCTGTTGGCTGGGATGGATCTCCTCGAGGCTCATCAGCTTGATTAATTGATGTTCTCTCATGAAAGATACCTCTCAGAAGCTCAATGTCTTCATCAGTGAAGCTACTCAGCCAATGTTCGCGCTCTCCAACGAAAAGAGCATCTCCTTCTTGTGCCATCACTTCATCATTGTTTTGTTCTTGGGCAGAAGCTAAAACTGCAATAGTGACCTTGTTATTGCTTGAGCCTGCTACGGTTTTAAGTTTTTTTTCTGGAGGGCCATCCATTGCTGCACGGACTACATTTTGAACTTCTTCAGGAACTTTCTCACATATTTTAACACCCCACCCTTTCACTCCTGACAAATGCCATTTGATCCTCGAAATGGAAGTATTCTCGGAAAATAAATGCCCACAAAATTTACACTTCATGCCACCATTATTCATATCTTCAACATCATTCCAAAATGGATCATTTGATCGAACCATTTTTTCCTATAGAAAATAAAAGTCAAAGTATTGAAAAAAAATTAATGGAAGTTAAATTAATTGAAAAAAGAAAGTGTAAAACTAAACTAATTAAGCAAAAACAGCAGAGAATAATAGTTACAATCTTTTCTTTACTTAAAAAGACTCAAACAATAGTTACATGTGAAAACAGAAACACCAACAGAATGAAGAAGATGAAGTTTAAGTACTTTACCTGGATTGAAGATGTTCTGCAAGAGCTGATTTGCTTAAGCAGTAACCAGAAAAGAAGAGCAGAAAGCACAGATGAGAGAAGAGTATGTGGCTAACAATAGCTTGGAAGAGTTTGATAACTGTAACCTGTTCACCCTAAAAAATGTCATCTTGTGGTCCCAGTTGTTGTGGAAACTTTGAAAACTTATATAATTCAGAATGACTGTAACCTGTCAATGTTCGAACTTAGAAATTACATATCGATTCTTCAACTTTACATGCAGAGTGCTAAGTAATTATGTTACACTTTCAAATTTACTTTTTATTATAGTATAAACTAAAAGATGCGGTTATTCTACTATTCACTATCATATGAAATATATATTTTTTTTCTAATTTTAATATTTAGTTTATTAGAGATTGAGTTTCATAATTTATTATAATTTATTTTATATATGGTTAGCACGGTCTCATAATCCGTGTCACAGGTTTGACAGGTTGACTTGAATTTTTTTTGTCTTTTAATTATTGATTTTTTTAAAAAATATTTATCCTTTAACATTGGGTTGATTAAGAATTACATTTCATGATTTATTTTAGTTTGGTGGGTTAACTCAGTTGGCTATAGTTTTTTTTTTCTTTTTGAATTGATGTTTTAAAAAAACAAAAATCCATCTTTCAACCTTGAATTGATTAGGAATTAAACTTTATCATTTATTTTGATTTGCTTTTTATATATAAGGTTATCTCGATCTCATGACTTGGATTATAGGTTTGACAGATTAACCCAGTTGACTTGAGTTTTTCTTGTTTTTTTTAATGGACATTTATTTTTCAATTTCATCCTTTAGAATTGAGTTGATTATGAATCAGGCTTCATGATTTATTTTTGTTTGTTTTCTATGAGATTTATCTCCGTCTTATGACTCGGGTCACGTGTTTGGCGAGTTAACCCGTGTAGACTTATATCATTTTATTGTGTAATGTTTTTAGATTGAAACTTTTTCAATTTCAACCTTCAACAATGAGTTTATTGAAAATTAAGCTTCATAATTTATTTTGATTTATTTCTATGTGGTTATCACAGTCTCGTGATATTGGTTGTGGATTTGACAGGTTAACCCATGTTGACTCAAGTCAATTTTTGTTTATTTTCTATGAGATTATCTCAATCTCATGACCTGGGTCATGAGTTTGGTAAATTAACCCAGGTTAATTTTTTTTGTTATTTTTTAATTTTTTTTTCAACTTCATCCTTCAATATTAGGTTGATTGAAAATTGAGTTTTATGATTTGTTTTGATTTGTTTTATATGAGTTTATCATGGTCTCATGATCCAGGTCATAAATTTGACAGGTTAAATCAAGTTGGCCTGTATCAATCTAATAAGTTTTCATTTCAATATTATTATTTTTTAAAAAAAATATTGTCTTGAATTTTTGTAAATCAAACTAAGTTTTTACTGGTCATCCAGGTTGTTTTTTGACTCATTAAATTGATCAGCTCATATCAGGTCAAACTCCACATATTTTAAAAATTTATTTACTAGAAAAATGCTAACAATGTGCGGATGTTTCTTTTGTATATTAAAAAAAATTGATTTTACCCATGGTATTATTTATATATAGGATAGTGTATTGGACACCACCAAAGACAAAAACTCCAAGCTCATGAGATAAATGCCGATGCTTCCTTTGACGTTAACAGCTATGTCGTTTGATGGGAGGGAGATCATCAACAAATCAAATTGGAGCTTAAATTGAGGTCCTGAATGAAGCTCATGTTAACGTATTTTTTTTTTCACTTTTGTGAATTTGCTATGAGCTCTAAGGATGTGAATTTCATTTCTTAACTTTCTAGGTTCAAATTTTGAGGTTAGAAGAAGTTTATGAAATTTATTTGAATATACCAGACAAATGTAGGGGTTTTGTTTTACCTATAATTATTATACTTGGGAGTGTTTGGTAAGATGAATAAATTATAGGGGTGATCATTTTCGGTTCGGTTCAGTTTTTATCAATAAAAGTAACCAAACCGATTTAAAAAAAAAAAAACCGAAACCGAACCGAAACCGGGTCAAACCGACCGGTTTCGGTTGGGTTCGGTTTTTTAGGGCAAAAACCGGTTTGGCTCGGTTTTTCCGGTTTGACTCGGTTTTGGCTCGTTTTTTTCCTGTTTGGCTCGGTTTTGACTTGGTTTTTTTCCGGTTTTTTTTCGGTTTCGGTTCGGTTCGATTTGGTTTTTTTAGTTTTTTGCTTATAAAACCGAAACCGAACCGAACCGGCCGGTTTTTTCAAAAATTTTATCGGTTTTTTTTGTTTTTTTGCTCACCCCTAATAAATTATACAAAAATCTAAAATAGTGCAGACATTAACTGTTCATACACTCACATTATGCTATTTTATCCTTAGTTGACATACTCACAAAGCTTGGGCTTGGAGGTAGGAAAATTAATTTTATAAGATTTATTAGTCATTATAATAATAAAAAAGGATTAATCGGTATTTTTATATCTTTCATCCATATTGTAATTACTTAATCACTCTTAAAGGAAAAAAACATTTTTCTTAGGTCAATGGACTTTTTAGGTTTTTCAAATTTTTTGTCAAGTGCAATTACCGAAATGCCCATAAAAAATAATATTTCTTAGCTTTGAATACAATGACCTTTAGTTATTTAGTTATGTTTTTATTTATTTTCATGTGGAGTTAGTGGTGATTAAATCTTTTAATATATATAAAATTATATTTAAATTAAAAAGTGGTTGGCATATACCTAGCACGCATTAGAAAGTGAGCACTGCTCATGCCATTTGGTTGGTGCGTGTGGCACCAAAGCAACTCTGAACATCACCGTTCGAGATGGTGTTTGATGCGCCTCACCACCCCATCACTGTCATGAGGCGTGTGCTATCAGATGATCGGCGGCTGAGCTCCGACAACATGTTTTTTCTTCCCTCCTGCTTTCCTCTCCCTCCCTCCTAGAAATACATGATGTCCATTGCAAGAAAACAAAGAAGTCTAGTTATTTGTTTGTTGATTCAAATTAGATCCTCATTCTTTTTAATATAATGTATTTGGTCTTGAGTCCTTTATTAAGTTTTTTTTTTCAATTTCATCCCTATATATTTGATTTTTATATTAGATTTGGTACTCGTTCTTTTAATTGCAATGTATTTGGTCTTAAATCCTTTATTGAATTTTTTTTCAATTTCATCTCTTGACATTTGATTTTTATATCAAATTTAGTCATCATTATTTTTTTTTTTAGTTTTTCTTATCCTTTTCTTAATTGAAATTGTTTTCAATTTCACCTTTAATTATTTTTTATGTCAATTTTTTTTAATTTGTTTTCTTCAAATTTATATGTAATTCTTTTGGTTGGTTGAGAATTTTACTTTTTTATTTTTTTCGAGTTTGCCTTTTATGTCATGATCCGACCACATGATTTGTGTTACAAGTTTTGAAGGTTAGACTATATTGTCTTCGGTCATTTTTTTTTAATTTCATCCATCATCACTGAGTTTGTTGAAAATTGATATTCTTTGTTTTTTTTTTTACATTTTCTTTCTGTAGAGTTATTCCGATATCATGTCTTGGGTCATGGATGCAACAGGTTCACCAGGTTTGACTTGGACATTTATTTTATTTTATTAAAATTTTCCCCTTCAATATTAGGTTGGTTTAAGAATTGAGGTTTGTGATTTTATTCAATTTACTTTCTATACAGTTATCTCGGTCCCGTAACTAGATTATAGATTTGATTTGATTTTTGCTATAGCTAGATGATAAAAGATTATCATGTTCGGTTCTTTTAGAGGATATATTTTTAGAATTCACCTATGTGATAGCTTAGAGATAATCGGGTCAATTTCTATTTTTCTTTTTATAATTTTTTATTTATTAAGAATTGAGATTCATATTTTTTTCATCTTTCTTTCTATGCAATCATCCCATTCTAATTTGATGTTTTTACTTTCTTAATTAATAAGATCATTAAGACATTTTAGGAATATTGTGAGGTTATATTTTCATAATATTAACAAGCATTTATCTTTTGTATTAAATCTTTTTTTTTTTTGCTTTATTTGTTATCAATATCTTATTTTCTAATCATATTATTAAATTAACCAAGTTTATTAAATTAATTTGAGTCAATGACTAGAATCTTATATATATATATATATTTTAGAATATATATTTTTAAACATAGGTAGACCGTGACATAACACAGGCCACCTATCTAGTATTGACTAGACCGGATAATTTTTTTTTGATATATATATATATATATATATATATATTTTAGAATATATATTTTTTAAAATAGGTGGACCGTGACATAGCACAGGCTTGAAAGTGTATCTTTGGACAATACAAAAATCAATTTGTCATGTCAAGGTGGTTCTAGAAGAGAACTTTTTTTGTCCCATTACAAGGAGTAGAATAAGCTTGTCAAATTCTCGGCATAAAGATTATGATTTATAAAATAATTATACTGCCTTTCATATAAAATATAACATGGTAGAACATTGGTTATCTTTTCTTTGTTTCTCTCTCTGTTGTAGGGTGAAAAAATAGCTTAAATTGAAGTCCGAAGCTCATATAATTTAATTGCAGTAATTACTGGCTTTTGTATCACAAATATTTTCATTTTAGAAAAAACTACAAATCAATTCTCAAACTAAGCCAATCCTCGCTGTTGTGCGGGAATGTAAGGACTATATTAGAGGAGCTTTTAATACCCAAGAGATGAACAGTTTGATTGTCATGTTAGTGAAAACATTATGGCTGCCCCCACATGAGCAAACATTATGGAAATTGAAATATTTTGAGGCCTCATATTGGTTATTGAAACAAATGTTTTTGTATGCAAGAAAGCAAACCATTCAGAGGGGTCAGCTATTTAAAAAAATAGTATTGGTATTAAATTACTTTTTATTGATAAAAAATTATCTTTTAATAAATAGTTGGTGAATTATGTGTTCAAATGGACATTCATTTTGAAAAGGAAGTTGAAAAAAAATCAACTAAATTGAAAAATAAAATAAAATGAAAGAGTATACCTATTCATCAATTTACATATAAGTTGAGTTGATGGTGAAAATCAAATCGTAAATATTTATTTTCTCATAATGTTTTTATTGATGAAGTGTACACAAAGCCCAGAATTCAAGATAGGACTTGGCTTGGACTTTGAGAGCTGACTCAAACCTTGGTTGGGTCTAAGCTGGTCCAGAAAATATAAGTTGATTTTAGACCTATTCCATTAACAACAATATAAATATTTTTAGACCAGCTCTCAAATTAAATTTTATTAGGATGTAAACTATACATGATAATATATATATATATAAATTTTAAATAAATTGAACAAAATAAAAAATCAAAACTAATCTTAAAATGAAAATTTAGAAGAAATTATTATTTTTAAACACCAACGGAATATTTCATCGATGGTTATCAATTTTATGGTATTGTCATGATATATTGCTAGATGTTGTATTTAATATTCAAATATAAACCAATCAATTTGTTCAATTGATAATGAGTTAAATGATTTAATTTATTTAATCTTATTTTAATTAGGATTATAATTTATATTTAAACCAACATATTAGAAACTTAATGGTTATCACACATTAGGAATCATTTATACAAAATTAAACTATGATGATTAATAAAATAAAACTTTATTGTAAATAAGTTTTAGAAATTGAGAAGTAGAGTATAATTAATATAGAAGATTAAAATTCTAAACTTGAAAAAATCAAATTTGATTGCATAAATTTCTAAAATTATCAAGAAATAATATATATGATTTTTTTAGGAGATAAAGTGATATTTTACTATTAATAGAGTTACCAAGTTTTTCATATAAATAGAATACCAGGCCTCCTAATTTTTTTTTTATAATTATATGAAGTGAGAAAACATCTAAAAACACACAAAAAAAAAATACTAAAAAAGTATAACAATCCCTCTATTTTAAACCTCCATAGTGAATAACAGTTTTTTTAAAGTATTTTTCATATTTTAAGCTTCTTAAAAATTGTAAGCACGCATAATCTTTATATTGTTATGAATAAACTCCTCATCTATGTCTATATGTCACTATGTGAGTCTCGCTCTCTATATATATACCTCATAATCTTTATATTGTTAGGAATAAACACATAAACAGATTTATTAATATGTGTAATGGAAATATAATTAAGATGAAGGAATAATTTTTAACTCTCAAAATTATTCCAATATATATAAAAGGAAGAAAAACTTGCAGCTAATAAGACAGACAGACAAAAAAAAAAAACCTTGGTGGATCATGACATAGTTTTAATGAAAAGGTCAGTTGAAATACATGGTTTTCCTTAAAAGAAAAGGGAACATGAAGTACAAAGTCCTTATGTTTATAGGAGGAGAAAAAAATAAAAGGTTATGTTTATTTTTTTTTAAAGATGATGAAATACTTATTTTAATTAGGCACTTTCCTTCATTATTTTCTTGAGATCTTTAAGTCATAATTAATAGCAATTTTAATTAATTTTACTAATTAGCAGGGAATAAATTTTGGTGGATCA
>Ga0307513_10012845_pt1 | contig 10311 bp, 11 predicted proteins | sample 15_EM_MG_FD_202174 | JGI IMG/M metagenome (GOLD analysis project Ga0307513, IMG submission 202174) | Populus trichocarpa ectomycorrhiza microbial communities from riparian zone in the Pacific Northwest, United States - 15_EM | ecosystem: Host-associated > Plants > Roots > Unclassified | place...
GCCCTCTCGCTGCAGACGTCCAAGGCGACCGGTGCGATCCAGGTGACATTGGATGAACTTCGCCAGAAGATCGAACGGTTGTCGGTCGCCGGCAGCGATGCGCGTGACAGCGCCGCCGGCGTGCGCGACAAGTCGGAGGCGATGCGCGGTGCCTTCGAAAGCATGGAAAATGTCATTACCCGCATCCTCGACAGTTCGACTGTCATGGCGAACACCACCGAGGCGGTTGACCAGCAGTGCGCCGGTTTCGTCGAGAAACTGAGTGAGATGTCGACCGAAGTCGCCGGCTCGAATGTCAGGCTGCAGCAGGCGGCAAAACGCGTCGACAGCGTCGTCGGTCTCTCCGAAACCCTGATCCAGCTGACGGCAAGCGCCGGTGTGAAGACTGCTGACAGCGGCTGGATCGAGGAGGCGCAATCGGTGGCACGGCAGATTTCGGGTGCTTTCGAACGCGCCGTCGCCGAGGGCCAGATCGGCCTCGATGCTCTTTTCGACCGGCGCTACCGGCCGATACCGGGTACCGATCCGGCGCAGATGATGGCAGCCTTCACTGAACTCACGGACCGTCTGCTGCCGTCGATCCAGGAACCGGTCCCAACTTTGGACGAGCGCATCGCCTTCTGCGCGGCGGTCGACGAAAACGGCTATCTGCCGACCCATAATCGGAAATTCTCGCAGGCCCAGCGCCCAGGTGACAGCGTCTGGAACACGGCCAATTGCCGCAACCGCCGTATCTTTGCCGATCGCGTCGGCCTTGCCGCCGGCCGCAGCACCGCGCCCTTCCTCGTTCAGACCTACAGGCGCGACATGGGCGGCGGCAATTTCGTGATGATGAAGGATATCTCCGCTCCGATCACCGTCCGGGGACGGCATTGGGGAGGGTTGCGGCTGGCAGTCAAGGTCTGATTTGGGGATCAAGGTTTGACCCCGGGGTCAAAATTTGACCGCGCATTGCCGCCGCCCGCGCGCCGGTCTATACCGCGCCGATGAGATTACGCGCCGACATCTTCGTTTCCGCCCTCCTGCGCCGCGTCTTTTCCAGCGGCGATTTCGCCGCCGTGGAGAAGAAGGGCGCGGAGGAGGCGGGTGCGATCTTCATCCGTCAGCATTTCCGCGACGGTCTGGAAACGCTCTACGCGCCGGCGCCCCAAAGCGCGTTCGATGAAGGGCAGGCCGGTGACCGTCTGTTCGAGATCCGCCTGTCCCGCAGCGAGCCGGAAACTGTACGCGCGATGCTGGAGCGCGAACGCAAGTTCGACCCCGATCTCTGGATCGTCGAATTGGAGGCGGACGAACTGGGCGATATGATCCCGCTTGCCAAAGACGGCGGGTGACAGTCAGAGGCGGTCCCGCGCCATTTCAACAGCCGTTTTCGCATCTACTGAGAAACCGGTCCGGCCAGCAGGCTTTCGGCGCAATCGACAACGGTCGCAGCACCGGGGCGAGGCGAAAAGCCGAGCAGGCGCCGCGCCTTCTCGGAGGTGAGGCGGAACTTGCGTCCAATCAGCGGCGCGAGGCTTTTCAGGTTCGGCAGGAAGGGCAGCGCGAGCTTTACGATCATGGTCGGCAGGCGCCGCGTCGGCGTCCTGAGGCCGCGCGAGCCGAGGCCCGAGCGCAGCGCAGTGGCAATGTCTTCCATCCACATGAATTCGCCGGCGGCGATGAAGCGTTCGCCGGCTGCCTCCGGCGCGATCATCGCCTTGACGTGGAGTTCCGCCAGGTCGCGTACGTCGACCACCCAGAAGCCGAGCTGCGGCATCGCGCGTGGGCGGCCCTGCAGCAGGTCCTGGATGATCTTGACGGAGCCGAGTGTCTCGTTGGAAAGGACAGGACCGAAGACAGCGCCCGGCAGCACAGTCGTCAGGCGGTCGGCTGCGCCGCGCTCTTTCATGAAGTCCCAGGCCGCGCGCTCGGCGAGGATCTTCGACACGCGATAGGCATCGAATTGCGGATCGTCGGGATCGGCCCAGATCGTCTCGTCGCTGATGCGGTCAGTGCTGAGCGGCGGCCGGGCGGTTGCCGCAGCCGACGTCATGACGATGCGTCTTACATCCGCTTCGACGGCCGCCCGCAGCACGCGCAGGGTGCCGGCGCGGGCCGGTTCGATGAGCGCCTGCCTGTCGCCCGACGCTCCGCCGCCGAGCGGCGAGGCGACATGGAGAACAGAATCGCAGCCTTGCATCGCCGTGTCCCAGCCTGCGTCGGCGAGCAGATCGGCTTCAGAGAATGAGAGATTGTCGGTATTCCCGGCTGCCGCCGCGATGGCCGAGCGAATGCCGGCTTCCCGGGAAAGGTCGCGCAGCGTCGTGCGCACGTGATAACCGCGCTTCAACAGTTCGACGATGCACCATCCGGCCACGAAGCCGGAGCCGCCGGTTACAAGCACTGTCTCGGTCATGCCGTCTCCTGTTCAATGTATCGCGACATCGCGGCAGGCCCGTTTGAGCCGGTGCTGCGTGTCATTGCCATCACTTGTTTACACCCGTATACTTTGGTGAGAGAGAAAAGTCTACACGTGTAGATCAGGAATGGGATAAGAATGGCAAGCACCACCAATGCACGTCCGCGCAACGCTGCTGCAACGCGTGAGGCGATCCTGGCCTCGGCTAGGCGTGCATTCAGGCAATCGGGTTATGACGGCGCGGGCGTGCGCGAAATTGCGGCCGGCGCCGGTGTCACCGCCATGCTCGTCAATCGGTATTTCGGCTCGAAGGAGAAGCTGTTTGCCGAGGTGATCGCAGCGACCATGGCCACGCCGATCATTCTGACGGCGGAGAACCTGACTTCCCCAAAACTCGGGGAAACTATCGCCGCTTCGCTCGTCGATATCACCAAGGCGGGCGATACGCCGCTGGAGGGCTTCCTCATCATGCTGCACTCGGCATCGAGCAAGCGCGCCGCCGAGATCGGCCGCGAGCAGATCGAGGCCGGCCATCAGAAGGTGATGACAAGCGCACTCAGCGGCGGCCTGGCGCCACAGCGCGCAGCCCTCGTCCTGTCGATCGTCGCGGGTTTCCAGGTGATGCGGCAGATGATCGGCCTGTCGGCGCTCGCCGATGCCGAACCCGAAGCGCTGGTGAAGCTGCTCGCACCACTGTTCCAGATGCTGATCGAAGCTGAGGGAACGGACCAGACGCTTTAGGCAGGCTGGTCTGTTCCCTTGCACAGATACGGCAAGGTCAACTCAATCGAGTTTTCAACGATGCCGTCGTCCCATGACCCGCATGTCGCGCAATGGCGGCGCCTGGCGGATGAGGCGATAGTCGGGCGTTGCTGCCGGCGCCGGCGTATGGGATACCTCGGGCTTGTAGGTGTAGCGATCGGCTCGTCGCCAGGCTTCCACGCGTTCGTTGCATTCTTCCGGGTCGAGCGCATCGAGCACCATCCAGCCGCGCGTGACGCTATGCTGCTGTTCGGCAAGGTGCGGATAGAGCTTTTCGAGTACGAAGACGGCGTCGAGAAAGCCCATGCCGAGGCTCGTCAGCGTTGTGGCGAGTTGGTGGCCGGAGAGATCGAGCATGATGCGCTCGGCAAGCCAGCGGCTGGCGGAAAGCGCATCGGCAAGTGCGGTTGCGAAATGCGTCGCCTCACGCGAGCGGGCGAAGCGCACCAGCAGCGCCTCCTGAATATCGGTGAGCGTGCGCAGGCCGAGCCTGTCTTCCTCGTTGTGGCCGAGATGGCCGGCAAGACCGAGGATACGCTCGCGCAACGCTTCTTCATTGGCAAGGCGCTGGGTCTCGAGAGCATCCGCCTCGTTGGTCTCGGCCGGCATCGGCGCAAGCGGCACGGCCGGCATTTCGGCGATTGCAGCCGGCGCAGCCGCTGGCCGCGTCCCGGCCTGTCTGTGCGCCACCAGTGCATCGATGACCTTCGGCGAAAGCGAATCGCGGCTGACGATCGCCTTCACATGCGCCGCACCCTGCGTGCGCGCGATTATGATCAGTGTATCGTCGGAGATTGCCTGCGAAGCGGCAAGGAAAGGGGCCGCAATCTCGATCGGCTGGCTGCCGATGAACAGCGCAACCGCCTCCGGCATATGCGCGCATTGAGACAGAGCGGCAACCGCCTGGCGCTTGGCCTCGTCGGAGGAAGCCTGGAACAGCGGCATGAAAAGCTCGGCGAACTGGCGCAACTCGGACCGTGTCGGATGAGACAGGTTCTCGAAACTGCTGACCGTCGCCATCAATACCACGTCCTTTTTCCTGACGGCCAAGGGGCCTTCTAGGTCTCGAAACCGGTCACGCACAAGAACACCCTGAAAACGCAGAACGAGGGGAACCACGGGCCTAATATGCGCTGGCGGAACGCATGTCAGGTCATACGGTTATGAACAAATCCTACACCGGTACGGTTAATGCTTGCTGAAGATTTTATTAAAATACAACAGAAATACACACGCTTGGCGTGCTCCGATATGATTAGCCGGCAAAATGAAAAGGCCCGTTTTTGAAGGCGCTACGACAATTGCGCATCGGCGGAGCACGGGTGGAAAAGTTCAAGCGTTCCTATGGTCGCGCAATGCATGCAGCAGTTTTTCACGGCTGTCATACCCGGCCTGATAGAGGTCGAGTGCAGCGGATGCCGCAAACTGCGCCTCGACGCTTTTGATGTCGATGCGCCGTTCCGCACACCAGGCATCCAGCGCGCTGCGTAGCACATCAAGATCTTCGGGTGAGAAGGATGAATTCACCAGCAAAGACATCATTTGCCTCCGCATTCCGGCAAGAGCGTGGACGATCTCTCAATCGATCGGCGCCCTGAAACTTTTGATCGACACGGTGAACATACGCGCATCCCGGCGGGTCGCAATTAATATTTTCGTGAGGCATATTTGCAACACCACCCCTGTTGCGGCGAGCAAATTGCTGCGTTGTTGCCAACTATATGAATTTTTTCCAATTTCATTCGTCGATGGTCGCCGGATTTTTGCTGAGACGGCATGAAACCAATTCAACTGTCTGCGCGTTGATAAGAGGTGACGTGAACTGTGTTTGGCATCGGCCGAATATTAGTAAACTGTTAACTGTCATGTGTCTCAATTCGGATAGGAACGACGCGATTTGAATGTTTGGATCGTCGAAACTCCGCATCACGGTATTTTGGTCAGGTGCCGTGGGAAAGGCGCGAATGCCCTCGGTCCGGTTATTCCGGTGCCGCAGGACGCGCCGGCCCGCACCTTGGCGGGCAGGGTGAAATCCATCGCAAGTTCATCCGTCTCGGGCAGTGCATGGAGACGAGAATGGCAATAGTAGTCGCATTGGCGGATCGGCGGTCGCGGGCGCCGCGTCGCCCGGACAAGGAGCCCCGCGAAGCCAAGATCCTGTGGTTCACCGGCGTCCGCTACGAGCGGCTGGTCGAGAGCCCGAAACATCGTCCGGCGCAGCCTGCGCCGCGCGTCAATAACAAGTAACCGCGTCTTCAACCTTAACGGGCATCGAATTCCTCGCAGCCGGCTTCCGTCAGGAAATTCCGAGCGGCCTCGTCGAAACTCGCCTGGGGCGCCAGCGTCCGCAGCACGGCATAACCGTCCGGCCGCGCCATCTCCACAAGGATCGTTTGTTGCAGTTCCTGTGGCAGGTTCTTGCGCAGATCCGTGAGCTGGATCGGGCCGGCCGCCAGCACGTCGAGTGCGCCGCCGACCGATGTCCTGTCGTTCATGCTGAAAACCTCGTTGGAGGCGCTGTCGTAAATCGCGATCGACCAGAAGGGCACGTTGCCCTTGGCGGTGAAGTGTACGGGCGCATCCTCGACGTCGAAGGAGCAGACGGCGGTGCGAACGAAGGGGTCGCCATTGGCAAGGCCTGCCTGGTCGTAGCCCTCGCTCAGCAGGTAGAAATTATTGAGGTCGCCCTCCGCTTCCACGCGGGTCGCCGCATCCTTGCCGGTGAAATGCGGCAGCGACAGGATGATGACGAGATGCAGCAGCGCTGCGCCGAAAAGACCGGTGAGGACGGCGAAGAATACCCTAAGCATTGCCGCATCCGGTTTTGGTGAGCTTCGGCATGGCGAGGTCGATCACGCCGGAGCTGCCGGCCGTCGGCGTGTCGAACAGCGTCAACACCAGCCGAAAGGTGCCGGCTTGTGGCAGCGCCAGCCAGTTGCCCGGCTGGGCGCCGGCTGAAATCTCGATCGAGAAGCTGCTGTTGGGCTGGCGAAGCACCGTCCAGGAATTCACCGCCGAGGGAAGCCCGGTCTTCACAGCCGCCGGATTGCCGCCATTGTCGGCGGTAAAGAGGGTCCAGAGCCTGGCAGGCGGCGTTTGTCCGCTGATGCGGTAGCGGCAGCCGGCATTCAGCCGTTCGCCCTCGTCGTCGACGCTTGCGGTAAAGGTCAGTCCCTCGGCGCTGCCATAAAGCAGTTTGCCGGCGCGTGCCCGGTGAGACTTGGCGTAAGGATCGGCATCGACCGTCTGCAACGCCGGAAAGGCCTCCCAGGCGCCGAGCTTGATCGCTCCAAAACCCTGTGTCGCATCCAGCGCATAAAGCGAAATCATGATCCCGCCGCCGAAGGCGACGATCAGCGTGACCGCGATAAAGAGGGGAAATCGAAACACATCAAGACCTTGGAAACCATATCGGATGAAAGGGTTACCACTGATTCTGGCAGGGTGGAATGCCACGCGGCGACATCGACACCGATCTATCCACGATCACGCCGCATGCGACGCCGGCACTCCGCGCCCGTGCGTTGACGCCGACGGAGCTGATTTCGGGATCGAAGGCGCCGCTAATCCGCGCTCGCCACCTTCTGCGGCGCAAGCGGAGCGGCCTCCTTCAGCTTCTCGCCGAGAGCCTTGAGGATGTCAGTCGATTGCACCGAGAGCATGCGCGGCCGGATGAGCTGCGGCAGCCCGTCCTTCGGCTTGGCTTCGGCGGTCTTGGCGACGTCCGTTTCCGAAGGCAGCGGGTTGTCGATGCCGGGGATAGCGCGGAGGGTCACGCCCTGATGGGCGTAATCCATGGCGCGCTTGAAGGTCATCGCCGGCAGCGAGCCGCCAGTCATGTTGTTGGTCGAGGTGTAGTCGTCATTGCCGAACCAGACGGCGCAGGTGTAGTTGCCGGTGAAGCCGATGAACCATGCGTCGCGATAGGCTTGGGTCGTGCCGGTCTTGCCTGCTGTCACGATACCGTTGTCGAGTGCTGCCTTGCGCGCCGTGCCGACATAGGGAACGCGCGACAGCATCTGGTTCATGTAGGCATCGGCCTGTTCGGAGAGCACGCGTTTCGGTGCCGGCTCGTCGCGGTCGAAATCGTAGAGCACGTCGCCGTCGTAATCGAGGACCTGGGTGATGCCGTGGCGGTGCGACTGGTAGCCGCCGGCGGGGAAGGTGGCATAGGCGGTCGCCTGGTCGAGCACCGTCACCTCGGACGTGCCGATCGGGATGGTGACGTCGTCGCGGATCGGCGTTTCGACGCCGAGGTTCTTCGCCATCGCCCGGATCGGCTGAATGCCGAGCTTTTCCTTGGCGAGCCGCACCGGCACCGTGTTAATCGACTGGGCGACCGCGGTTGCAAGCGTTATGCGGCCAGCATAGCGGTTCGCATAATTATGCGGGCTCCAGTTGCCCCAGGAGATCGGCGCGTCGACGATCGTCGTCTGCGGCGTCATCCCGCTCTCCATCGCCACCGAATAGGTGTAGACCTTGAAGGAGGAGCCCGGCTGGCGCAGCGCTTTGGTGGCGCGGTTGAACTGGCTCTCGCCGTAGTCCCGGCCGCCGACCATGGCGCGCACCGCGCCGCCGTTCTCGATCATCACCATCGCGCCCTGCTTGGCGTGATAGGCCTCTCCATATTCGCGCAGCGACGTTTCGACCGAATCCTCCGCCGCCTGCTGGATGCCCATGTCGATGGTCGTGCGTACGATCAGCGAATGCTGGTGAAAACGCGGCGAAAGCCGCTGTACTTCCTCGAAGGCCCAGTCGAGGAAGAAGTCCGGCGATTCCACCTCGTTGCGGTCGACGACGGTGGCAGGGTTGCGCCTGGCGGCGATCACCTGGCCCTCGGTCATCAGCCCGCTTTGGACGAGATTGGTCAGCACCTCGTTGGCGCGTGCGCGCGCCGCCGGCAGGTTGACATGCGGGGCGTATTTCGCCGGCGCCTTGAACAGGCCGGCGAGCATGGCGGACTCGGCGAGATTCACGTCAGTGATGTTCTTGCCGAAATAGAATTGCGCCGCCGCCGCCGCGCCGAAAGTGCCGCCGCCCATATAGGCGCGGTCGAGATAGGTGGAGAGGATTTCCTTCTTGGAAAGGTTCGCCTCGAGCCAGATCGCCAGGAACGCCTCGGTGATCTTTCGGTCGATCGAGCGTTCGTTGGAAAGGAACAGGTTCTTGGCGAGCTGCTGCGTCAGCGTCGAACCGCCCTGCACGACTTCGCCGGCCCGCGCATTCTCGCTCATGGCGCGGAAGAGGCCGATGAAATCGATGCCGAAATGGTCGAAGAAGCGCCGGTCCTCGGTCGCGATCACCGATTTGATCAGCGAATCCGGCAGCTCGTCGATCGGTACGGAATTCTGGTGGATGACGCCGCGATGGCCGATGATGTTGCCGTAGCGGTCGGTGAAGGTGACGGCGAAATCGCCGCGGTTGCGCCAGTCCTCCTTGGTCGCCTCGAAAGCGGGCTGGGCAAGCAGCAGCATCAGCACGGAGCCGGCCGCCCCGAGCGTCAACCCTTCGCCGGCGAGTTCGAAGACCATGCGCTTCCAGCCGCGCACGCGAAAGCGGCGGAAGAAGATGGTGATGTCTTCCCAGATCTCGGCGGCGCGGAAGCCGGCATTCCAGACGGTCGAGTCGATCCACGAATCGATGCGCAGCAGAATGTGACGGCTCCTCGCCGGCCGCTTGTCCGCCTCTTTTCCTGGCCCGTTTTCTGGGTTGTCCGGATCCTGCACGTCCTGTATTCCCGCCTGATCGCGCATCGGTCATGCCCGGCTGCCGGAAAGCGGCGAAAGCGCAAGGCCGCCATATGGCCGCAAAGCTCCCCGATACTAGGAGAGAACTCTCCGATATCAGGAGCATGCTGAAGAATTGATTGATTTTGCGGCTGATAACAAGAGAGATGAGTGGCGGTCACGTGAATTTGCGGGCCGCTGTTGCAAGAAACGAACGATGAACGATCTGCCCTTCTGGAAGAGCAAGACGCTTGCCGAAATGAACGTCGCCGAGTGGGAGAGCCTCTGCGACGGCTGCGGTCTCTGTTGTCTCAACAAGATCGAGGAATGGGATAGCGGCGATATCTATTTTACCTCGGTCAGTTGCAAGCTGCTCGACGGCGAAAGCTGTCGCTGCTCCAGCTATGAGAACCGTTGGGATTTCGTGCCGGATTGCGTGCAACTGACCCAGGAGAACGTGCCCGACATTGCCTGGCTTCCGCCCACCTGCGGCTATCGGCTGGTCAGCGAGGGTCGCGACCTCTACTGGTGGCATCCGCTCATCTCCGGCGATCCCGAAACGGTCCATGCCGCCGGTATTTCAGCGCGTGGCCGCGCGATCAGCGAAAGTGAGATCGATATCGATGATCTCGAGGACTATGTGGTCGACTGGCCGCTGACCGTGGGCGAGGAGAAGAACGAGGAGGAAGCGTAAGCGGGCCTAAAGCACGTCGCGCAAAACTGTGCAGCGGTTTGCAATAACGACATGCGTAAAAACAAAGACCTAAAGCGCGAGGAGCGAATCTGAAAGATCGCGACGCGCTTCAGGATTTCAGTGCTGTGAGGAAGCGCAGAAGCTCCGTCTCCACATAGGCATCCACCGGCCCGTCTGCGCCAAAACCCCACCAGAGCAGCGAGCCCTGCCATTGAGATAGCATCAGCCGGGCGATCGTCTCCGGCGCCTTCGCCGACCCGAAACATTGGGCGAGAGCGGCCGTCAGCGCCTTGCCCCAGGCGGCCCCTCGGGCACGCAGCACCGGATCGCGAAAGTCCTCGCGAAGCACCAGCAGTCCCTCGGCATAGGCGGCGGCATCGTCGCCGTAATCCTGCGAGAGGCCGATGAGCAGCGCGACCGCGCCTTCCGGAGTTTTCGGCACAGTCTCGGCAAGCCGCGCCGTTTCGGCGTCGAGGCGGTCCCAGGCAAAGAGCAGTGCGGCGCGCAGCATCGCCGCTTTCGTCGCGAAGCGCTGCACCAGCGTCGAACCGGAAAGGCCGCTGGCTTTTGCCACCGCGGCAAAGGTTGCCGCATCCGGCCCTTCGGCCTGGACCAGTGTCAGCACCATGGCGAGAAGCTGCTCATCGGAAAGCGTGCGGCGGCGCGGCATGAAATTCCTCTTGCATTTGTCTCAATTATGAACGAACGTTCGTTTATATACAATAGGC
>Ga0307513_10012846_pt1 | contig 10311 bp, 7 predicted proteins | sample 15_EM_MG_FD_202174 | JGI IMG/M metagenome (GOLD analysis project Ga0307513, IMG submission 202174) | Populus trichocarpa ectomycorrhiza microbial communities from riparian zone in the Pacific Northwest, United States - 15_EM | ecosystem: Host-associated > Plants > Roots > Unclassified | place...
GCCGGGCCCGTTCGATATGAGCGCGCTGGTGACGGACGACGGGGGCAAGGTCGGCGGCGACACCGACTTCGTGTTCTACAACCAGCCGACGGCACCGGGAGCCCGGCTGCACGGCGACACCCTCACCGTCGACCCGGCGGGCCTGCGCCCCGGTGCCACCCGCGTCACGGTGGTCGTCAGCGCGGCCGACCCCGGTACGGCGCTGGGCGGGCTGCCCGCGCCCACGCTCCAGGTCACCGGCCCCGGTGGCCGCCCGCTGGCCCGGTTCACGCCGGCGCGCCCGCAGCGGGAGACGGTGCTGCTGCTCGCGGAGCTGTACCGGCGGGGCACGGGCTGGAAGCTGCGCGCGCTGGGGCAGGGGTACGCGGACGGGCTGGCGGGCCTGGCCCGGGACTTCGGGGTCGACGTCGCGGACGACGGCCCATCGGCTGGGCCCGCCGCACCGTTCTCGGCGGGAGGCGCGCCCCTGCGTACACCGTCCCGCTGGTCGGATGCGGCCTCCCGACTGTCGGGCGCCGCCTCGCGCCTGTCGGAGGCGGCGGCTTCGCGGCGGTCCCGGTCGACGGGCACGCCATCACCGGTCGCAGTGCCTGCCGCCGGTGCGGGGTCGGGGTCAGGGTCGGGGTCCCCGGTCGGCCCGCCCCGCACACCGGGCTCGCTCTCCCCCGCCGACGGCTTCCTCGCCCTCGTCAACTCCGCCCGTGCCGCCGCCGGTTCTCCGCCCGTCTCCCTCGACGCGCGGCTCGCCGCCGCCGCTCAGGCGCACGCCGCCGACATGGCCTCGGCCGGCCGTCTCGGCACCGAGAGCCGGGACGGCACCTCCGTCCACCAGCGGGTCACGGCCGCCGGGTACACGTATCTGACCGTCGGCGAGCATTTGGTCTCCGGGCCGCGTACGCCCGAGGAGTTCGTCGACTACTGCCTGCGCACGGACCAGGCCCGCCGGACCCTGCACGATCCGGCGTTCACCCAGGTCGGCCTGGCGTACGTCACCGGGTCCCGTTCGGGTGACACGTACTGGACCGCTCTGTGGGCCCGGCCCCTCATGCCCGGAGACCTGGTCCGGACGGCCGCCGAGGTCACCGACCTCACCAACCGGGAACGGGCCCGGGCGGGTCTGCCTCCGCTGGCCACCGACGCGCTGCTCACCCGGGCCGCGCAGGCGCACAGTACGGACATGGTGGTCCGCGCGTTCTACTCGCACACCGGGCCCGACGGCAGCCAGCCATGGGACCGGGCCGCCGCGGCGGGGTCCACTCGGCGCACGATCGGCGAGAACATCGCGTGCGGGCAGCGCTCCCCCGCCGAGGTCGTGGAGGGCTGGATGAACAGCCCCGGACACCGTGCCAACATCCTGAAGCGGGAGTTCACGCACATAGGCATCGGTTTCGCGGGCGGCGGCAAGGCGGGCACGTACTGGACCCAGCTCTTCGGCGCCTGAAGACCTGGCTACGGCTTGCGCGCGACGCCGCCCAGGGCGATCACGTCCCCCACCCCGGGTGCCGTGCCGGGATCGGGGCGCCAGTCCGTGATGGGGACGACACCGGGGGCCAGCAGCTCCAAGCCGTCGAAGAAGCCGGCGAGTTGCTGCGGGCTCCTCAGGTAGTAGGGCACGGCCCCGCTCTCGTTGTAGAGCCGGGTGGCCTCGACGTTGGCCTTGTTGGTGTCCACGCTGTCGTTGAAGGCGAAGTAACTGCCCGGCGGCAGAGCGTCCATCAGCGCACGGACGATGGCCCGACCCTCGTCGTAGTCGGCAATGTGCCCGCTGACCTGCATCAGCGTGAGCGCCACCGGCCGGCTGAGGTCCAGGATGCGCGCCGCTTCCCGGAGTACGGCCTCGGGGTCGTGCAGATCGGCGTCGATGTAGCCGGTCACGCCCTCGGGCGCGCTGGTGAGGAGGGCCGCGGCGTGGGTCAGGACGAGGGGGTCGTTGTCCACGTAGACGATGCGGGCGTCGGGGGCGACCCGCTGGGCGATCTCGTGGGTGTTGTCCGCCGTGGGCAGGCCCGTGCCGATGTCGAGGAACTGGCGGATGCCGGCCTCGCCGGCCAGATGGCGCACGGCTCGGCCGAGGAAGGCGCGCGAGTCACTGGCGAGGTCGGTGATGCCGGGGAAGATCTCGCGGAAGGCGTCGCCCGCCTCGTGGTCGACCGGGTAGTTGTCCTTGCCGCCGAGCCAGTAGTTCCAGATCCGGGCGGAGTGCGGCACCGTCGTGTCGATCTTCTCCGGCGTCTGAGTGCCGAGGGCGGACGAGTCCTGCGTCACCGGGCAACCTCCTTGTGGGGAAACGTAGTTGGCCCTGCCCTACAACGTAGCGTCACCGCCCTGCCGACAAGGGGTCGTCCGATGCGCAAGGGGGCGCTTCCGGCCGCGCCACTCCCTCGGATTCTCCCCATTCCGCGCGTTCTCCTGGCGGAACGTCCCCCTGCGGGACACGATGCCCGCATGAAGGGTGACCTCTTTTCCAGTCAGTACATGGTGCAGCCGGCCACAGCGCCCGGTATGACCGTCGAGAACGCCAAGTCCATCAAGTACGCGGTGAACGGGGAGATGTTGGCCCGCCAGGGCGCGATGATCGCCTTCCGCGGCAACCTCCAGTTCGAGCGCAAGGGGCAGGGCGTCGGCGGCATGCTGAAGCGTGCGGTCACGGGTGAGGGGCTGCCCCTGATGACGGTGCGCGGGCAGGGCGAGGCGTGGTTCGCGCACGAGGCGCAGAGCTGTTTCATCGTCGAGATCGACCCGGGTGACGTCTTCACGGTCAACGGCCGCAACGTGCTGTGTTTCGACGCGTCACTGACGTACGAGATCAAGACCGTGAAAGGGGCGGGGATCAGCGGCGGCGGTCTGTTCAACAGTGTCTTCACCGGGCAGGGGAAGCTCGGGCTGGTCTGCGAGGGCAGTCCGCTGGTGATTCCGGTCTCGCCGCAGTATCCGGTGTACGTCGACACGGACGCCGTCGTCGGCTGGTCGGCCAACCTCCAGACGTCGCTGCACCGTTCGCAGTCCTTCGGCTCGATGATCCGCGGCGGTTCCGGCGAGGCCGCCCAACTGATGCTCCAGGGCGAGGGGTTCGTCGTCGTACGGCCCAGCGAGGCGACTCCGCAGAAGCCCCAGCAGCACTGACGTCACCGCACTCCGGCAGCTGCGCGGCCACTCGTCGGTCGGACTGGCCGAAACCGGCCGTCTCCAGGGCGACTGCGAGGCGGTCGGCCGGTCGAACGCGGCCCGGGTGACATGGCGTTGGCGGAAGCTGTGGGGTGGATCACGTGTACAGATCGTGTACAGGCCGTCACCTCAGGTCCAGTGAATTCACCCAATTCTTCGCACACGCGCTCGGCGCAGATGAATAAAAGGGAAATCGGGCCCAGGAGTTGCAGAATATTTGAACACACCCCGTCGCACCCGTCGTACCTCTGGGAAAGGTGAGAGCCAGGGGTTCAGCGAGGGATGGCCATGGTCAAGGCGCACGTCTCCACACACGAGTTGGTGGCCGGCAGGTACCGACTCCTCGATGTCGTCCACCGCGAAACGAACCGGGTCTCCTGGTACGGCGAGGACACCGCATCCGAGCGCCCGGTCGTCCTGACCCAGATCCAGCTCCCGCCCGATCCCCGGGAGCAGACCGCGCGCCGGACCATCGCCCGGGTGATGCGCGCCTCCGAGATCCTCGGGCTGGTCCTGCCCGGACGGGTGGGCGTCGTGATCGACGTCGTCGAGGAGTTCGGCACGCTGTGGACGGTCGCCGAGTGGATCGACGGCACACCGCTCAGCGAACTCCTGGAGCGGCAGGGCACGTTCAACTACGTACGGGCGGCGCGCATCACGCTCGAAGTGCTCGACGTGCTGGACGCCGCGCACCGCGAGGGCATCGTGCACGGCGAACTCAGCCCCGGCCAGGTGTTCGTGCGGGACCAGGGCCCGGTCGTCGTGACCGGCTTCGGCCTGGCCGGCGCCACCTCCGCGTCCCGGGTCGGCGCACCCTCGTACGCCTCGCCCGAGCAGGCCCACGGAGCGCGCGCCGAGCCGTCGGCCGACCTGTGGGCGCTCGGCGCGATCCTCTACGCGATGGCCGAGGGACGGCCGCCGTTCCGTGACCGGGGGCGGCCCGACGCCACCCTCAAGGCGGTCGACCGGCTGCCGCTGCGCAGCCCGGTCCGCGCCGGTCCCCTCACCCAGGCCATCACGGGACTGCTGCGCAAGAACGCCCGGGAACGGCTCACCGCTCCGGTGGTACGGGACGCCCTGGTCCGGGTCATCAGGGAGGACCCCGACACCTCGGACGAGCCGGTGCCCTCCGCCCGGCTGCGCGACGCCGCACGGCGAGCGGGCCGGACCTGGAACAGACGCGGCACGGGCAAGCTGGCCCTCGCCGGTACGGCCCTGGCCGCCGTCACGGTCACCGTCGCCGTCCTCGCCACGACGGACAGCCTTCCCGGCCTCGACGCCTCCGCGTCCGGCACGGACACCAGCCCCTCGGTCGCCGCCCCGGCCCCGTCGGCCTCCTCCGCCGGCGGAAACACCGCCCTCCCCGAGCAGCCCCCCGAGCCGAGCGCCACCGCCTCCGGGCCGGCCTCACCGTCGCCGTCGGCACCGGCCACGTCCCCCGAACCCACCCCGACGCCCACGGCCTCGCGCCCCGCCACCGACGCCAACGCGTTGCCCGCCGGGTTCCGGGTGTACAACGCCCCGGAAGGGTTCTCCGTCGCCCTCCCCCAAGGGTGGAAGCGGCTGAGCGAGGACATCTCCCCCGGCAACATCGCCTATCGCATCGTGTTCGGCGCCGACGACGACCCGCGCACGCTGACCGTCACCTACAGCGAGGCGCTCCGCGCGGACCCGGTCGCCGTGTGGCGCGACGACGTCCAGCCCGGTCTGATCGAGGCGGACATCGGCTTCCAGCGGATCGGCGAGATCCGGGCGACGAACTATCGGGGCCGGAGCGCCGCCGACATGGAGTGGACGTCCGACTTCGAGGGCATCCGGATCCGTACGTTCGGCCGGGGCTTCCTCACCGGGCAGAACACGGGCTACTCGCTGCGCTGGACGACACCCGCCGCCGACTGGAACGACACCGCCAACCGGCGGGCGCTGGAGACCTTCCTGCGGACCTTCAGAGAGTGAGCGGCGTACAGCCACGGGTGGGGACACGTGTCGACCACCGGGCGTGCGGTCCCGGTGACAGGCCGGGATCCGGGTCGGGCCCGGTCTGTCAAAGCAGCGTCAATGAGCGCATATAGGCTGCCTGTCTGCACCTTCGCAGTCCGTCCAGCCACGCCCGGGAGAGTCACCTGTGACCGTAGCGATCGCCCCGTCCGAAGCATCGGAGATGCCCGAGCCGTCCGAGACACCGGAGGTGTCCCCCGTGTCCGAGGAGTTCGACGGGTCCGAGTGGTCGGAGCCGTCCGCCGAGCCCGACGACGTCTCCTCCGAGGCATCCCTCGACCTCGACGTGTCTCCGCTCGTGGCGCGTGACGCGCAGGAGTTCGGGGCCTACGCGCGCACCGGGGGCTGGGCCTTCGGGCTGAAGGTGGCGCGGAGCGTGCGGCCCGGCGGTGAGTCCGCCGGTGAGACGCCGAAGGTCTCCGCCAAGGAGTTCGCCGGGCTCGCCGACTGCTCGCCGGAGCGGGTCATGCGCTACTACAAGGCCTGGGACAAGGCCGCCGACGACGGTGCCGTCCCGCACTTCGAGGCGCTGGCCCCGGGTGAGGAGGTCGAACTCCCGGGCGCCGACCTGTGGCTCACGTACTACAGCTCCCGTTCCAGCGCCGGTTCTGAGCGCGGCGTCGCCATCACGGAGGCAGCCGAGGCCGAGGGCATCCGGCCGACCAAGGCGCTGGAGGTCGCGGAGAACCCGACCGCACTGCGGGCCGCGATCATGGCGGACCCCTCGACGGCCCGCGCCGCCCGGCACGCCCTGCTCGACCGGATCAAGGAGGACCCGGATCTCCAGGCCGAGCTGGCACGCGACATCGTCCGTACCGACGACCTGAAGAAGGCCGTCGCGACCGAGTCCCGGTCCGCCGACCGGGTCGGATACGTCCGCCAGATCGCCGAGTCCGGCCAGGTCAAGACGCCCGCCGGGCAGACCATCGACGCGCCCGTCGACCTGCGCCAGGAGGCCGAGCGGCATCTGTCCCTCCTTGATGAGCTGGACGAGGACGAGGACACCGGTGAGTGGGCGAGCGAGGCCTACGACACCCTCAAGAGCCTCGTCGTCGAGGCCGTCGAGGCCGACCCCGAACTGCGCGTCCAGGAACGGCGGACGAAGTTCTACAGCAGCCTGTCGAAGGCGACGAAGGCGTTCGAGGAGCTGACCTTCGACGACGTCGAGGAGTTCGCCGAGGACGACATGGTCCAGCAGCTGGAGGAACTCCAGGAGGCCATCGCCTCGTGCATCTCGGCGCTGCGCGCGTCGCGCACCGCACCCGCGTAACGCCCGGACTCCCGGCGGCCACGACGCCCCGCGACGGCACCTTCCGGTGCTGCTCGCGGGGCGTCGGCGGTTGTACGGCCCTCAGTCCTCGGTGTAGCGGTGTCGCGTCCACATCGGTACCACGAGCCAGCAGGCCACGTACCAGGCGGCGATCCCCGCGACCAGCCAGGGCACGTATCCGTCGTGGGTGGCCACCCGGAGGACCAGCAGCAGCGCGGAGATCATGGTGGCGAACAGCAGCACCAGACCGGCGAAGGTCAGGCGTGAGGCCCAGCGCACCGCCTCGGGTTTCACCTGGCGGCCGGAGACGATCCGGTGCAGGGCGACCGGTCCGATCAGGGCGCCGGTGGCGGCGGCGCCCAGGACGACGGTGACGATGTAGATCGTGTGCTCCGTGGCGCCCAGCTGCTCGTACCTCGGCGTGAACACTACGGTCAGCAGGAAGCCGAACAGGATCTGTACACCCGTCTGGGCAACTCGGACCTCCTGGATGAGTTCGCCCCACCTGCGGTCGGCCCGCTCCTCCTCGGTCTCCTCCCGCCCCCGGCCGCGCGTGCCGACCTCACCGTCGGTGTCCGACATGGTTCCTCCCGGCATCCGCGTCCTGACATACCTCTCGGCTCCGAGTGCCCCGTCGGACGCGGTTCGATCAGATCCCGGCCGGGCGGTTTGGATGATCGGCGGGGCGGTTACCCGAGGTGCACCACGGTGGCCACAGTGGAGGAGGTCCGGCCATGTCCGGTACACAGCTCACCCTCACGGTCAGCGGCGGCAACGCCGCCGACGCGCAGACGGTCGTACGGGCCCTGGAGTCCGCCTTCGGACCGGCGGACGAGTTCCCCGGGGACGACGACGGGCACTCCACGGTGCACACGGCCGCGTTCACGGTCGGTACGGAGACGCACGCGCCGGGTCATCCGGAGCGCGAGCGGCTGTCGGCGCCCGTCACGGTCACCGTGCAGGGCACGCCCGAGGCCGTCCGCTGCGCGGGCGCCACCCTCACCGGTACGTTCACAGCCCACGACCGGGGCAGCGTCTCCGGCGACCAGGAGCAGCAACGGCAACTGCTCCTGGAGCCGTGAGACGTTCTCCTACGTGCGTCCGCTACCAGCGGCTCTCCACCTGGGCCTTGATCCGGCGGTCGTAGAGGTCCTGGATCGCAGTGAGCGTCTCCTGCGACAGCGGCGGCAGGGCGGCGGTCGCCGCGTTGGCGAGGGCCTGCTCGGCCGAGCGGGCGCCCGGGATCACCGAGGTCACGCCCGGCTGCTGGAGGATCCAGCGCAGGGCCAGCTGGGCGGGGGTGTATCCCTCCGGGGCGAGGGCGGAGAACTCGGCCGCCGCCTCGACGCCGGTCGCGTAGTCGACGCCGGAGAAGGTCTCGCCCTGGTCGAAGGACTCGCCGTGCCGGTTGTAGGTGCGGTGGTCGTTCTCGGGGAACACCGTGTCCTTGGTGTACTTGCCCGACAGCAGGCCCGAGGCGAGCGGGACCCGGGCGATGATGCCGACGCCCGCCTTCTCGGCGGCCGGGAGCACCTCGGCGAGGGGCTTCATCCGGAACGCGTTGAGGATGATCTGCACACTGGTCACGCCCGGGCGGGCGATCGCGGTGAGCGCCTCCGCGGAGGTCTCGACGCTGACGCCGTAGCGCGCGATGCGCCCCTCCTCGACCAGGGTGTCCAGGGCGTCGAAGACCTCGTCTGAGGAGTAGACCGGGGTCGGCGGGCAGTGCAGCTGGACCAGGTCGATGCGGTCGACGCCGAGGTTGCGCCGTGAACGGTCGTTCCAGGCGCGGAAGTTGTCGAGGACGTAGTTCTCGGGGACCTGGTCGACCCGGCGGCCCATCTTGGTCGCGACCAGCACGTCCAGCTCGGGCCTGCCGCGCAGGAAGGTGGCGATGGTCTGTTCGCTGCGCCCGTCGCCGTACACGTCGGCGGTGTCGAAGAAGGTCACTCCCGACTCGACCGCCGCGTCCAGCACCGCGAGGGCGTCCTTGTCCTCCACGTCGCCCCAGTCGGCGCCCAACTGCCACGTTCCGAGGCCGACGACCGACACCCGCTGACCCGACCTACCGATTACACGCTCGTCCATGGCGCCAGTCTGTCATCCGCCAGCGGCAGCCCCCAAAGGGGCGCGGGGAACTGCGCGACCAGCCACGACGGACCCGCAGGCGATCTACCGCCCTTCCAACGGAGCGCCTAGCGTGATCAGGTGACTGATCAACTGGCGCGAACCAACGGCTCCCCATGGACCCGCCGGAGCTTCCTGCTCGGCACGGCCTCCCTCGCCCTCGTGGCGATCCCGGCCGATCCGGGGATCGCCGCCGCCCAGCTGCCCGACTTCCCGACGGACGTCACCCCCTACCGCTCCGGCTACCGCAACTGGGTCGGCGAGATCACCGCCGACGGACTCTGGGCGTGCGCGCCGGCCGACCCCGGCCAGGTCGTCGAGGTCGTCAACTGGGCCTGGCGGCACGGCTGGACGGTCCGCGCCCGGGGCTCCGCGCACGGCTGGTCGCCCCTGACGATCACCGACGGTACGGACTCCGACGCACCCGTGCTCCTGATCGACACCGCTCCCCATCTCACCGGAATCGCCCTGGAGTCGACCGGCCCCACCGCCGTGCGCGCCGGCGCCGGAGTCACCCTGGAGGCCCTGCTCACCCACCTTGAGCAGCACGGACTCGGGGTCACGGCAGCGCCCGCGCCCGGCGACCTCACCCTGGGCGGCGCCCTGGCCGTCGACGCGCACGGCACCGCCGTACCGGCCGACGGAGAGACCAGGCAGCCCGGACACACGTACGGCTCGCTCAGCAACCTCGTGCTGTCGCTGACGGCGGTCGTGTGGGACGAGGGCTCCGGCGCCTATGTCCTGCGGACGTTCGACCGCGACGAGGCGGACTGCGCGGCGCTCCTCACCCACCTGGGCCGGTCCCTGGTCGTCGAGGTCGTGCTGCGGGTGGGGAGGAACGCGAACCTGCGCTGTGTCAGCCGTACGGACATCCCGGCGTCCGAGCTGTTCGCGGCGCCCGGTACCGGCTCCGGCGGGCGTACCTTCGCGAGCTTCCTCGACGAGGCCGGGCGGGTGGAGACGATCTGGTTCGCCTTCACCGAGCTCCCGTGGCTGAAGGTGTGGAGCATCGCCCCGACCAGACCGCTCACCTCGCGACGCGTGTCGTCGCCGTACAACTACCCCTTCTCCGACAACGTCCCGACCCTGGTGGCGGACCTCGTCGGGCGGATCCTGGCCGACGGTGCCTGGTATCTGGCGCCGGTACTCGGCAACGCGCAGCTGGACGTGGCCGCGCTCGGGCTGGTGGCGACGCTGTCGGCGGACATCTGGGGGCCGTCGAAGAACACGCTGCTGTACGTCAGACCGACCACGCTCCGGGTGACCGCGAACGGCTACGCGGTGCTGACCAGCCGGGACCAAGTGCAGCGCGTGATCGCCGAGTTCACCGCGTTCTACCGGGAGCGCCTCGCCGCGTACGCCGCTCTGGGCCGTTTCCCGGTCAACGGCACCGTCGAGATCCGCGCCACCGGCCTCGACCACCCGGGCGACTCCGACGCGGCCGGTGCCCAGGCCCCGCTGTTGTCCGCTCTGCGGCCCGTCGACGGGCACCCCGAGTGGGACACCGCCGTCTGGCTGGACGTCCTGACGCTGCCCGGGACGCCGTACGCGGAGGCGTTCTTCCGCGAACTCGAACAGTTCCTGCTCGGGACGTACGACGGCGGGCACGCGCTGACCAGGGTCGAGTGGTCCAAGGGATGGGGGTACACGGACTCGGCCGGGTGGAGCGACGAGGAGGTCGTCGGTACGGCCGTACCGGCTTCGTTCGGGGACGGCGTGTGGCAGCAGGCCGTCGGGACGCTGGACCGGCT
>Ga0307513_10012847_pt1 | contig 10309 bp, 8 predicted proteins | sample 15_EM_MG_FD_202174 | JGI IMG/M metagenome (GOLD analysis project Ga0307513, IMG submission 202174) | Populus trichocarpa ectomycorrhiza microbial communities from riparian zone in the Pacific Northwest, United States - 15_EM | ecosystem: Host-associated > Plants > Roots > Unclassified | place...
TTATTATCTTCGGTACGCCACTTGGAACCGAGGGACACACTGGCATTCACACCGCGGACGATTACTTCCATATTCTCGTTGGAGAGCAATGGGCTTTCCGTCCCGGTCAGCTCGAGATGGAACGTTACACTCCAGGCATGGTCCATCTCATGCCGCGAGGTGTAGCAAAGCAGTACAAGATGCATGAAGGCTGCTGGGCTCTAGAATATGCCAGAGGTATGTCTAGATATAACAACCGCTGTATCCCACCACTCATTGTTTTTCGCAGGATGGATCCCGCTGATGTTACCCTTCGGATTTGCTGATACCTTGACCTCGACCCTTGATATCCCCACATTTTATAACACCGCCCGGATTACTGGGAAAGAGATTATAAAAAATCTACTCATAGGGAAGATCTAATATTTATTGTCGATATTAATTATATATCTATTTGGAAGTTCTTAGTTATGTAGAAGTGCCTTCAATGCGGTTCTCTAATCCCTGGGCTTCAAGTTCCCTGGGCCAAAGATACTCCTCCCTCACCTGTTTTCTGTCGGATATCCTCCATGCCGGTAACTATCACTCATATCTCAATGGATTGTTGAGGGGTCCATTTACATTAACTTCGGTGGCAACTTCGGCGGTGCCCGCCACTGTCTATCTAGTACATGTCTTCGAAAAAGTGCAAAGTGGGTATGGAGTTGTCAGAGTGCAAGGATGGCATTGAATCCATAAGAAAGGGTTAAATCTAAGTCTGTCGATGGGGCGGAATGTAAAGACCGGTCGAAGGACTGGTCGGTGTGGATGAGACTGGTGAACGAAATGGGCGGGATGGAGTATGGGCAGGCGAAGGTGCAGTCCACGAATGTGTAGCCGACACTGCGGTTGGGGCGGGCGAAGCGGACGAGCGAAGTCGCCAGAACGGAGTCCGCCCTCCAGCTCCCAGCTCCCCAGGCTTCTCGTGCGCCTCTCGACAAGCCTTCGATACATCTTCGAGTTTTTCTCGTTGCCTTTGTGCTGCTATCACCTTCCATCGCTGGGATTCTCTCTCCCGCTTCAGCTCATCCCGCTTCGCACGATCTTTTTGCAGAACCAAGGACAACTCTTCTTTGAATCCTTTCTCTTTCGAGGCAGATGCTGGGTTATCCCTCGGAAGCTCTGACCAGACAGCTGAACCTGACACCCAATTATCGCGAGCATCTTCTACTGATCGCGGTGTTTTCAGTTGCTGCTTCGGAGGCCATCGCCACTCAGCTTCCGAAAGAGAGAGGGCGCCAGATGTAGTTGACGTCTCGGTACTCGTCCGTTTCGAATCATGGGAAATTTCAACAGTCTGCGGAAATGGTGCAGCATGGACAAGTTGCGGCGGAGGAGCTTGGGTCCGAGCCATACTTTGTCGGGAAGGGTTGCTCCTCCATGAGGGACAGGGCGGTGTAACGGTCATGCTTGAGGACGGGCTGGATAAATGGTTCATCGACTTTCTTTCCTCGAGATCAACCAACTGCTCTCGAATCTCGTTCTTTGGCTCTTCTTTCAGCTGCGCACCACGACGAAGCTGTTGGTGTTCTGCCAGTTGGTGTTCTATCTCTTTCATCCTTCGCAAGTGCTCTGCCTCCTCTTCGTCGCATTTTTGCTGACGGGAAATTTCCTTCTGGCGCTTAGCCTCAGCAGCCTTGGCTTCGCGGTCGCATTCCACGCACAGAATGGGTTCAAAACACTTCTTCCTTTGGTTGTGGCCTTTTGAACACACCATGGACACGACCGCTTCACAGCGCATCTTCGAATGGTCATCTAATTGATGACATTTTGAAGGGCACTCGTGAAGCCCGCAGCCCAAGGTCGTCCCACTGTCAATGGCATGTCAGTTAGGGAGGAAGATCCAAAGTGTGACGGAAAGTTATGACACGTACCAAGGTTCAGCACAACCACCATCTGGACAATGCTGCTCGAATTGCACTTCAGAGGACAAGAGGGCCTTGCACTGGGGATGCTGTTCACACTTGACCGGGAATCCCTCGTACACATGACGTTGGATGTGCGCGAAGAAAATTTTCCATAGTGCACCGCCTTTCTTCGATTTCGTGAATGTGGTGGAATTACCGATCATTATGAGGCCATTCCGTGCGCGGGAGAGCAGCACGTTGAGACGTTCAGGCGCCATCATGAAACCGATGTCGTTGTCAGCGTTGCTTCGGGTCAAGGAGGCTATCACGATATCGCTCTCCTCGCCCTGGTAGTTATCTGCAGACATATCTAAATTTGGCGTTGAAGGCATGAAACAAGAAAAATTCACCAATAGTTGCAAGCCGCAGCCTTCTCTTTGTCATTTTCGTATCTCCTGGAGTGAGAAGTCCGGCACGAATGAGATCATATGAATCAAGATCATTAAGCACTGGATCATTCTCTGCTTCGAGTTCTTCTTGCAGCTTGCGCAGCTGACCCAAGTATGGTGTCAAAACAACCATCTTGTCCGTGCCATACCCCTGCTGAGCTAGATATCTCACGATCTTGAGGGTCATCCTTGCTTCGTAAAGATTTTGCTTGGAAGACTTTGACCCCATATCCCGCGTGTCCGCGACGTTAAGCAATTTATCCTCAGGATGATCGTGATTGATGAAGATTACGTTGTCTTGAACCCCACGAAGGTCAGGACGGCCTTTGGTTTTAGGAGCATCCCGAAGGTCGGGATAAGTGAGATGGCGGATAATCGAAGAAATTTCGGGTCGCATTCGATGCTGGGAAACAAGAGTTTCGTGTGGATAGCCGTTCCGTACAAGGCGCTCGAAGAGAGACATATTCAGGTCGTAACCTTCGCCTTTCTCAACTGTTAGGTTATAGTTGCTGACTTTCGGACGCAACTGTCTGCAGGGCATATTTATCAGTAAATCCATGCGAGCAAGTAATCACGGAGCATACTTGTGATCACCAATAAGAATAAGCTGTAGAATAAGCTGTTTGGCAGTATGTCCAAGGGCGGTGACGATGTGACTCTCCAAAATCTCGCCAGCTTCTTCGACAAGCACAACGTCTGGAGCAGCTTCGCGGATTTTACAAGTGTATTTCGCCGCCGCAGTTGTTGTGCATCCGATAATCCTCTTGCTCTCAAGAATATATCCGTCCTTCTCCTTGAACTTCCTGTCCAACTCGTCCACGGTTATATTGTACTGAGACGCTGTCTCGCACAGTCTTTCCACCTCCTCTTTGCAAATTTTTTCGACCCACTGGTTAACGAGAGCTTGTCGAGAAGCCTTTTTCATTGACCAGATCTCATGAGCCTCCAGAACATTCGGTGCATCAGAGAAAATTTCAGGATCTCCACCTTGTCGCCAGCGACGGATCAAGTAAAATTCGTCTGCGACACGTCCCCCCTTTCCCATCACCGTCATACCATCATCCGACTTGGGGACCTTGAATGCAGCATAAAATTTTGCTTCCTCCAACTCCAGGTGGTACATGAGTCCAGCATTTCCGGTTGATGACCAGAGATATTGCCTGAATGAAGAGGTTAAATCCATGGCTCGATGCTCGATCTCGAACTTGAAGTCGTTGATCATATCATGGTCCCATCGAGAAAACCGGAAGTCTGTTTGCTGATTGCGAATCAGGAGTGGCTCCGTGCGGGTTGTCGACTTCCCGCCAAGGCGAACCATCGACTCGGGAGATATGTCGATGTCAAGAAGGTCCTCCAGAAATTGATCGAGAGCATGGTTAGTGTAACAAATAACGAGAATCTTGAGATCGGAGAAGGTGCAGATGAACTTGGCAAGTAATGCGCCGATGAAAGACTTTCCAGTTCCTGTAAATTGGAGCTTAGACCCTCATCGTTAACGATGTGGTTACAAAACCTACCAGGTGGACCTTGGATGATAGACAATTTTTGTGTGAGACCATTGATCAGAGATTTTTGCTGAGCGGCATCGAGGACGATCTTCGGCAAATTAACCCACTTCCCAGCATCGGCTCCGCTCTGGTTTCTCACGTGGTCGACGACAACTTTCAGCATCCATGGAAGCCTCAACAAACCAGGCGCTGAACCCTTCTTCCACAATAATAGCTCGGTAGACAGAGGAAGGACCTCCATACTCTTCAAGGCATTAAGGATGGGCTCGTAGGCGAAGACAGCAACATCGATCTGGACGAGCTTCACATGTGTCGCCGACTTCATCCTCAGTAGAAACTTTTGCATGGCCATCCCCCCCTCTAACTCGAGCACGATCAGCGGTTCGTTCTGCACGAGCAATTCCTCATGTCGACGTATAGTCGGGAAGGCCAAGATCTCATCGTCAACGACGAGGGACGCGAGGGACTGGTGCTTCAGGAAACGTGGGTGATTCTTCAGCCAGGCTTTGCGTTTTGCGAGGTCCATCTTGTGGAACTGGCGGAACTCCTTTTCACACTGAAGGATAATCAGCCATTTGATCCGGCGGGTCGGGGGTCCCACATAGCAATCAAGGAGGTGCAGCCCTTCCACCACAAAACCATGAAGCTTTTGAGGACCCAGAGCTGTCTGCAACTCCTCCCTCATCTCGTGGATCATATCCTCTCTCAGCAACCGAAACTGGTTGTCGAGGTATAGCTCCTCCCTGGTCCCTTCCGTGCATGGGTCATCCAATGCCGCGCTTGGTCGTAAGAAGGGCGCTTCAGTCGACGTAAGTTCGTCGGCGGTGGGTAAAATGGCGATTTCGCGAAAGTCTACAAAGTCGTTATCATGTCTGCCCCCTGGAGTGTCCTGTGTAGTTATGGAATATGATGAAATTGTGTGTCTGATTTTTTGCCCTAAATTCCGAACATCGATATATGGGGATCCAAGAAGGAGTGGCTCGACTTCCTTGGCAAGGGTGCGGTAGGGGGAGACAGTTTCGTTAGGGATCTGGAGAAGATGGAGGAGAGTCCAGGCAAAGGACTTCTGACCGGTTTCCGTGAGTTTTTGCTCTTTGAATGCGGCAGTGAAAGCCATCCAGAAGCTCGACGATTTGGCGATGGCATTGAGAATGAGGGTCAAAAATTGTCCACCGTTGAGGGTCTTGATCGCGGGTGCCTGGATGTAGGATAGTAGATTAACGCTGTGCTCATTGATACCGCTGACCGAAACGTCTGTGCGGATAGCCTCCTGGATGGAGGAAATACCACATGGGCTGCTGCTAATGCTTTCGATGCAAAGTGGTGGGTCTGGCTGCATACAGATAGCCTCGATGAACTGCTTGCATTGTGTGGGCGTTCCAAGCTGGGTTTTACCTTTTAAAACTGCGTCTAATAGTCGGTTGAGTCGCCCACTGCGCTGGTCGCTGACGGCCATGGCAATGGTCAAGACTCAAGCTTCAAGGCCCGTGGGAACATCGATCCTATGATAAGGCAATGGGCGCTTATTACTTAAGCGGCTTCTTTCGATCGATTTGTCCCTCGTCATCACAAAGACTCCAAAAGGTCACAGATCCAAGAACTTTGAAAAAAATGACTTGTCTTGAGGGCCACCGCATGCCATTGGGTATTGATTTTTCTTTCAGTTTTTTTTTTTTTGCATGCTGCCACCAAGTGAGTTTAATTTTTGAAAAATCAGATGAATTAAAAATCAAGGTGACAAAGGATACTGAATTGATCAAAATGATATGGTATTGGTTTTTTATCATAGAAGAAACCCTTTCTTTTTGGGGAACTTTGTTGGACTGGGTTCTCTCAGACCTCTGTGCTAACCCCACAGGACAGGGGAGTAATGAACCCCTGGGGCGGAATCTACCACTAAGACTGATAGCTTAGTGGTAGAGCGTCGGTCATGATAGCTGATGACGTCGGTTCGAGTCTGGCTCAGTCTATATATTTCCATGTCATTCCAATAAACTTTGCACTGGAGATCACTTATATATGGTTGACATTGGTTGTGCACTTGAGAAAGTGAGTGTTTAGCATTATATGATTATAATAATTAATCATGATTTAAAAAGAAATCACTTCGATTCTGCTCCAAGCTGGGCAAAATATTTTCTTTCAATTTAAAGCAAATTTTCTAAAAAAATATTCAACTGTGGATGTCACTGAATGATATAAACTGTAATAATAAACAATTGGTCATAATAATACAATATATTGACAATATATGTATCTCCTGGTATATATTTGTTTGCAATGATCCTGGATGAAGCATTGAAGGCAGAAGGCACTTATTGGTCAAGACTCAAATGCTGGTTATTTTATCTGTTTTGTTGGGTTGTAGAATAGTTTTCTAATGGGTTCTCAAATAAAATTTACTACAGGGAAAAATTAGACAATAGTCAGGAATTTATAAGGATTGTCAATTTGTCATGGGTTACCCTATGGTAAATGACAGGTTTGACTCTTAGCCATGTAGCCTTTGCTTTTCTGCATTTCTTGGAGACAAAATGTATACAATTAGTTCAAGGAGCATTAATTAAAAAAAATACATTGAAAAGAGAAGATCTTATTGTGGTTTTAATATCAGTGGCTTTGACAGTAGAATGACATTACTGTACTGTTTTGACCATAGGTTCGCATAACACATAACATTGAAAAAAAACTATTTTTTTATATTTGTCTTAAATCAAAAGAAAATTTATTGGCCATCTTGGCATGAAAAATTTCCAAAATCATGAACCTACAGTCGAAATAGTACCTCAATTCCATTGGTGAAAAGTCACTTTTTTTTTTTTGCAGTATTTTGCCCTGTAATCCAGGATTTCAAAAATTTTAAAGCTTTACATTATGGAACTTAAGTTAAGAACCTAGGCTATCAAGCAGTTTTTGAATTGTAGACATTGGCCTAGTGGATGCCAAGATGCATGTACATGCAATACTTTTGATCACCACTATAATAATTTTCTGACACAATTCAGGAGGGTATATGAAACAGACCACATATGATGTGAATTACAACTAAAAATTCACTTGTATTATGGTCTGTCTACAAGAAACTAGGTATTACTGTAGTGTTTCAACCAGTTGTTCATGCCATGTTATGCATTACATATATTGTTCATGTCACCCTAAATAGGAAATTAAGGGTCCATTTCAGCGCCTCAGGCACCTTTTTTTGGAGATTTTGGATCAAAAAATCTTTCTTTCTAGCCCCATTACACATTACATTTGCTACTATTGTTCAGTTCATGACCAGCCATTACCCATTACATGAACAATTGGTTGAAACACTACAGTACTGTATTGTATTCAATTTGGCAGGATGTATGATGTATGATAGCTCTGCCAAAATCAAAATTTCAGCTTCTGTGAACCTGCCTGAAAATTTCAAGAATTTTCTATATATTGGCAATGCCAAATGGTTTCAGCATCACATCAAAATTGCTGTGATAACTGTAACATTTCAGCAAGACTTTGTGATGTCTGATCAATCAAATTCTATTATGCAAATACATAATAATATATATCAACAAATATCAATAGCAATGTGAGTCACCTCCATCACCTTTTTACTCTTCTCTTCACACTATTATCCTCTCTTTATCTAGTCCAGTTAACATATCATCTCATTCAATCTTTGACATTTCATTTTCAACGAATCCAAAGTGAGTTCTTAATCCCATGGTTCACTAGAATTACTACATGCTATGAGGCGATTTGACGACTTGAATCCCATACTAGTTCACTTTCTTTATATTTTTTGGATGATTATTAACTATTTTTGCTCTGGGTCTTATTGTTCTATTTTTTTTCATTGACTTACTTACTTAGAGTTCTGACATTGTTCATGGAGGTTCACCACTACTTGTTGATTACCCCCTCTCCAGATGAATGCAAAATTTCATTCCTTTTCTCGTCCCTTTTCTCCTTCAATCAATGACTCAATCTCCATCATTTATTCCACACTTGGTTACAAGAACAATTCCCTAAAGGGGACTTGTAATTATTAATAGTTGCAAGTGATGTTCATTATTTTTATTCTTTCAAAATCTTTCCAGATTTTGCAGCATTTGTCATTTGGCAGGCTGCTGAAGCAACATATCATATTCCTATTTTTAGTTCTGTAAATTTTTTGCATATCAGATGCTGACTTCGAAATTTCTAGGATAAGGACTATTTGCAAGTGATTCAGAAATATTGGTATTTTTGTCTCTATTTCATTATCTGTAATTTTTCAAATTAAAAAAAAATGAATTCCCAGGTGTTAGCTTTTTAATTGGACCCAAGGTTGAGAGAACTAGTATGCACAGAGATGTTTCCTCCTCATGATGGCATGATATTTTATTTTTAATCTGTTGAAACATGTTGGCTAATTTTTCTTCCCAGAATCTCTGCATAATAATGTTTCAACACTACCGCCTATCATGAAGACATCAATCGGGCCAAACAGTGGCAGTGAGCCCAATGATATGCCAACTTGGATGGTTCTTCCAGATTTGGACATAACTTCTATATTTGGATCCGGTCACGAGTCCGAAGTGGACGAACTTGCGCTGGACGACCATGGTGAAAGTGTTTATTCTCTGGAACACCTCCCTGCGTCCATAAGGACTAAAAAGCGTAAACGCTCGCCTCATTCACGTCTGCCGAGTGTTCACGGTGATACCTTGTTCGGAGAATCTCCCACACCTTTGAAAAAAATCCGCCCATCCGATGGACATCATGCGACACCCCTGACCGCGCCCAGTCTTCTAGCGAATACGCCCCCGACATCCAATGTTCTCACAAACTCTCTTGGCAACATTCGTGGCCTCATCGTGGCGTCGAATATTGACAGGCCACCGAACCCTCTGCTCTCATCGAGCTCAACCTTTCTCAACAACAGAGGCACCTATCGAACTCTTGACATTCGAACTGCCCGAACGCGAGAGGTAAATAGGCCGCATGTCGAAGCCAGGGTCACCAACGAAAAGGACGTAGAGGGAATCGACACAAGTAGCTTCGAACCTGATCTTGACGAGTTGGAAATTTGGACCCAAGCCTCAGTCGCATCCGTCGTTTTCGGCAGGGCTGAGTACTCCCGGAAATTGGCTGGGTTGGAAGCGACGGAGGCCTCTCAGAGAATGTCGCTGAGGAATGTAAAGGAGGAGACGCAAAAGAAACGTGTGGCTTCGGCATCGGGGGAATTCATTCCAGCAGTTGCGGTCCCGTATCTCTCTCTCTCTGTTCGCTGTGATCACATAATAGAGGAGATACTCGGGTCCTTCTCATTGGACACTGACTCGTCGGAAATCGGGCAATCAGTGAGTTTTGTTACTTTTCAATAACATATTTAGTTTGACGATATTGTAGGATGCAAGTGAGCCGGAACCACTTTTCAATCGCGAAGTATCCTCGAGCTCGGAGATTTATACATCCAGCTCCGAAAACCCTTCAGCGGCCGTCATTGACGTGGAATCCTCGACCCATGTTAAGGATGGCCATGCCCACTCCCCGACCCCTCCGGTTCCAGCAGCCTCACAAGAAAACCAATTACTTATCACCCCGTCATTCCAGTCGATTTCTCAACCACCTATCATTGACCAGTTCAAGGATAAATCCCCTCCTCCGTCCTCAAAACACTCCATTGTCTCGGGCATCGTCCACCCTCCCAAACCCACTCTCAATCGTCCAAGTCCGACCCTACCCATTCCACCCTTTCTCATAGATGCCTCATACCGCCCACCCCCATTATTTGGACATTCGCATTCCTCTACTCCCCCCTCCCAGTCGTTATTTCCAACTTTAACTGCCAGTGCTGGACCATCAACTGGACCTGCGTCTACCGACCTAGAACCATCGACCGAGCGTGTCAAAACCGTTGAGGCTGACGCAGACGTCAGCCAGCCATCTATCTCTGTATCTCAAATTATCCATACCCATGATTCAGTCGTCGATCAATCCCAGCTACCCAAACAAGATACCTCCCCTCCTTCTGCTACTTTTGAGGAACCAGTCGCTAACTTCATCCAATCGCCTTCAGAACCCGTCGCAGAAGAAGTTTCCATATATCCTGATGACGTGTACCTCTTTGAACTCTCGGAAACACCCATACTCGCAAATATCACCTCTATCCCCACTGTTTTCGACTCCAATTATTACAACCCTCGTTACCGCGACCTGTGGGCCATTGGAGAGGATGGCCAACCTGATCCTATCTTGATGAAACGAATAAGGTCTCAAATGGTCATCGCGGAGATCAGGACTGATATCCAGGCTTCGCACGAGGGAGGAGATGAGGTTGAGGACGAAATCAAGATCGAAGATATTGGCCAAGAAAATGATTTATCTGCCGGGTTTGGCTCTGCTATCCAATTTCAAGAGACCCCGAGTAAACCACCCCATCAAACTCAGGCCAACCCATCTTCCCAGATGCTTTTCCGGACCGACAACGGTGCTGCCGCGAAGAGTACCGACAGTT
>Ga0307513_10012848_pt1 | contig 10309 bp, 5 predicted proteins | sample 15_EM_MG_FD_202174 | JGI IMG/M metagenome (GOLD analysis project Ga0307513, IMG submission 202174) | Populus trichocarpa ectomycorrhiza microbial communities from riparian zone in the Pacific Northwest, United States - 15_EM | ecosystem: Host-associated > Plants > Roots > Unclassified | place...
CTCTCTGACCGCATGACTTACTCAACCCAGTAAGTACAGTAGTGCTTTTTCTCAATGACGACCAGACAACTCAAAAAAGAGGATAGCGTGCAAGGTAATGAAGTACAAGGGGACACATATTCCAACAAGTCCTATTTGTATCTGCTTCTCAATTTCTAACAAATCTAGTCTGTATACCTCCCGTACATCCTATTCGAGTATGAAGTCGAGGGCGAAACTAATCGTACGGTCGATGGCGAGCGCGAGGGATAGAGTCGCGGTAATGACCTTTCCTTGCGTCATGCCGAATAGCGTGTACACTCTCAATGCCTCGGGAAATGTAGCAAGACACCAGCTGCTAGAAGATATTATGTCTCTCCCGCATACGAGCATCCCGCCATCGTTTCGCAACGTCAAGGAAGCAGTAATGGCCGCGATTAGGAAATTGAAGGCATTGCCTTCAGACCCAACAAGATATCCGTGAGCAGATAGAAGTGTTCATTTATTCTTACAGACTTCTCAACTAGATGATGGGGCATAGATTTACTCCCGGAGGCGTTCATAAGGCAGATACAGATTCACATCCTTGGTATTGGGCCTGTGTTCTGGGCCAGGAACGAGATGCGGCCTTCGGGTCGTGTGTTCCGCTGAGCACTTCCGGCCCGAGGCTTAGTAGCAAATACAGTCACAGCGAGTAAATACCCATTAGTGTGGAAGGGATTGTATCAATTTTAAGAATGGGGGTGTGCTTTGGTGAAGCCTAGAACGCCGCCATCGGTCTATACCGTGCAGGAGATTCGCGAATCCTCGAGGTGATCGGCGACACCGAATCCCCTACCTCGCCCCGGATGAAAACAGAAGCCTCCTCATCAAAATCGATCCAGGAAACCCCACGGCCCTTAGTGCCACCCACATCCATGCTAGAGATCTAACCGACGACGTGTCCGCCGTCGAGCAAAAAATCAACTCAATCCAAAACCGACCTCGGTGTGTATAAAACCCTCCTGCTAACCGTAACACTCACGTACCCTCTCTATTTACGGAACCGCGGGAGTGCGCCGCTACAACGAAAATTCACGCTGGCGCTCCTCTCCCGCTCCGCAAACCAACTCTTTGCCTCCCGTGGGAATTCACCAAAGCTGGCAGTCACCCATGGGGAATACGTGTACAGAATCCACAGCCAGAAGGCGGCGAGCATGTCCCCGACTCGGACTGCGATCTTTCTGAAATCAAGGCTACTCATGCCAGTGTGGGGAGGGCAGAGGGGAAGATCGATTTGCACGATATTGCCTGGGAATTAGCGTATAGGGCCGGGATGGAGAAGCCCTTTTTTCACAGACTACTACAGCATCCGCTAGTATTGGATTGGTGGACGGTGAATTGAGAGAATTGAGCTTTGCGGATGACGCCACAGACGAGGTTCTCGCATGCTGGCGTGGCGGGGAATTTTTTGCGCTCTTCTCCATTCTTATCGCTCCTCGATGAAGCGCCCCTTGCCAGGTTTGGTTTGGAAGAATCGGATGCAGACGGTGAGGGGGAGGGGGAGGATAGCATGGACAAGGCGCAGAAAATTTGGTGAGATATGAAGGTTAGGAGATATGGTTCGAGTGGTGGGGGAGCATTGGGCGGGTGAAGTTTTCCACGGATGTGAAAAGGAATAGTGAGGCTGGGGGTGGAGGGATTGGTGGTAGTGGTGGAAGTAAGAGCCTGGTCAGACTTAGGGACGTTAGAGAGACTGATTTTGGGCTTTGGAGGGTTCGGGTTTTTTTCTTTTTTTCTTTTTTTCTTTTTTTCTCTTTTCTACCCCCGGCTATATCTGGTGAGGGGGGAAGGGCAATCGGGCCAGACACTAGATACAATTGTTGGGTTCTATGGGCTGGTAAGGAGGTGCCATGCTTTTGCTTTATGAGGTGGGTTGGAGATGTGGGGTGGATATCCGGGTGGCTTGTGGTATAATTCTTCTAGCCTAACCAACAATGAATTAGTGGGGTTTCTTTTTTATTTTCCTTGATAAAGGTTGTGTTTATGAGATAGCGAAATCTCTCTCGGAGAACGGGGTTAGGCGAAGCGAGTTATGGAGGAATGATCATTGGCAGGATCCTTATCGGCAAGACCTACCTCATCTCTCTAGACCATAGGTTGGCTGAGACTTTGGGATTGCACAGATTTATCGTTCGTTAAGCGTGAGCTCTAACTAATCATTCAAGACAGATTCGTCAGATATCCTCTCCGGATAATCCTGAGCCTCCAGCTGACCCTCCAGAGACCCTCCCGAGACCCAACAGTAGAGATTCTAAGAATAAAACTAGAGCGGTAAAGGGGCGGACTACAGTACTAGAAGTCGGGAAAACTGAACATCCCACAAGGGAAAAAACACAACAATGCACACTCATTACCACCAGCCATCGCAAGACGCGAGAATGATACCACCGCCGAACGATTGTCTGAATTCTTAACACCCTAACCGCGATGACAACACTTGTCACAATCTCCCCGACCGCTCCCTCCAACAACCCCTTGTTCGGAGCAACGACCGAATTAGGAGTATCCAGATCCGCAACATAATATCTCGTAGATACTACAACCTTGTTAGTGGCGATGCCGTTAAGAGCAAGAAATGGGAACCGACAATCATTCCGTATCCAAATGAGTTTATTCAACGCCCTCAAGGTGGCACTCTTCGTGTCGTTATCCAAGTCGGGGTGAGCTATGACCACCGCAATTGCGATGCAGACAATGTGGCTGAGGGGGGGTCCCGTGTGGGTGTGCTAGACGCATAGGCCGGGTTTCTCGGCCCTGTGGATCGGTTTGCAGGTTAGAGTAGAGTGTGGGTTGAGGAGTGGGGAATATATGTTACCGATTAACAAACTCCGTGACACCGGTGGGCATAATACCCACTTTATCAAAGTACTCCTGCTAACCATAGATGTCAGCGCAACTCCTCCGGCACGACACTCCGGAGAGGTATAACATGCCCGGGTCCGCAAATCGTCGTAATCTACTACCACCAACTTTCGCAAATACCCCTTCAAAAAGCCCCTCTGGAACTTGACCATCGGGTGCTTCAGTTCCAATTCCTCCAGGTTGGTGGGTGCGACGCCGTCATAGCCCGTTTGTCTAAGTACGAATTCTTCCGCGGTGATTTCGTAGCTTAAGAGTTTCTTGTAGACCGGTTCGACAATCGTAGGGATGGGGCTTGGGCGACTGGCCTTGTGGCAGGGAGATAGCCACGGCATCGGTTTCGGTGGGGTTTGTGAAGGACTTTAGGTATGTGACGCGGTGCTGTAAGGTGGAGAAGGATTTGTGATCTATGGACTGTATTTTCGCGGCGGGGGAGTGTGAATTAGGGAGGGGCGAAAATTAGGGAAGGGTGTAAAGTAGGGAGTGTAAAGCAGGCAGGGGTGAAAAATTACTACAGTACTGTAGTAATAAATCGAATCCGGTGCTGGTAGCATCATAGTATGGTTAGTGAAAAATTTAATATAATATGCCGCGCACTCATCATTATATACCCAGTCTCCCCTGGTATCACACTCGCCCGTATTCGCCGGGAAAAACGCTGTCTGCCGATAATTGATGAGAAGGTGAGATAAATCTCACTAAAATACCGTAGATGACGTTTTTCTCGGCAAATCCGGGCAAGTACTTGTGCCTCCCACAACTATACCCATTTTCCCTCACCAGGGAGACCGTATTCGTGACCTTCGGAACAAACCCTACTGGCCGACATTCTAATCTTGCGCACGGATTCGACTTGACGACCTGCTTGAACTTTGACACAGGCATCGAGAATTAAACAATTAGCAAAACATTCCGGTAGGATCCACTCCGATATTTAGGCACGAGTCCAACGCGGCGGAGATACGATAAGTTCCTAGTTGGCTCCTCGTTCTCTGCTCAGGTATGGAAAGGTTTGTGTCTCTTGCTTCGGGTTTCCACCCGTCTCATGATGTTTGAAGGTGTAGTACATGTAAAAAACCTAGCTTCCACTATGTCAGAAAAATGATAAGCGCAAGAAGGAGGAAGGAAGAAAGGAAATAATTCAATCAAACCTGTTCTAACGCAGCGAGGTAGGATTGTATTCCTTCGCACAGCTATGCCTCATCCCCAGGAGCCGCTGCCGGTTCCTTACCGTACTTTCTCTGAAAGGGGTAGTTCTATTAAGATTATTATTAAACAACCACTGGTGTGGAAAGCTCACCTAAGAAGTATTCGGAATCTGATGAACTCCCTGACGAAACTGGGGACTACTACTATAGGGATTGCTCTTCAGAAAACAGTTGGATAGGTGACAGAGTATTCGGAAGGAATGGCAGGGTATCCGAGAACAAGGGGATTGAGTACTTGTACGAGGTTTTTCCCCATCTACCTGCCAAACACCAGACACAAACCACCCACACCACTGATTCTCACCGGCATAGATGTATCCACCATCTTCCAGTTCATGCCAGATGTATCTTACTGCGTGGGCATGCCCAGGGGGGGAGATGCGAATGATTGCCCCGGATGGAGGATAACTAGAGACCCAAGCCACAGAGTTTTAGCCCAAGCGCCACCACTCCACACAACCGATCGGGGAAAAGCAATTATTTGACTTCGAAGGTTCCTAACTCTCTTCGGTCAGCCGCATTAGCATAGCTGGAACCAAATGTAATAATTTGTTACTAGGAATAGTAACCCACCGATACCGATCATTCATTGGTCATCTAGCCACCGTCAGCAGTAGTGACCATGGTAGGAAGATCTTTTACCATGCAATGATAGAAATTCACTCTCGGTTGCTCCTCCATCTCCCAATGTGAGGAAAAACGCAGCTCTACCGGTAGCGTAGTGGTATTATTCTCTTGAACCAAGAAAGGCGGCTACAGCACCTTACTGCACTGTAGGTAACTGACTAAAACAGGCTCTCTGTAGTGAGACACTGGAGGGAATTGCAGCTGCAGAGTGACGTCGGAACAGCCGCAAAAATTGGAAATCTGCTATACGCGAATAGCCTAGTAGCTTCCACACAGTAAAACCATCAGTATCGCTGTTGACACTTCAATCCATCCTCGCCACCCGCCAGCCGGGGCGCTGAACGGGGGCGGGGGCGGGGGCGGGGGTGTCACCTAGGAAGATGTTGTCCAATGCGACTTGCTCACGTGCTAGGAATACAAACACCCGCGGAGCCGCACACCTTGTTCCCAAGCAAGCAAACTTTATGGGTAGTGATCCTGAAGCTATCCTTTTTGATCACCTACTTCCTCTATTACTTGGCATTACCCCTCGAGTTCCCTCCTGCGCATTATTAATTTTACCCTCACTTTTTTGTTGCCCGTTATTTTTGTTTTACCCTCTCTGTGCTTGCCTTGTGAAATAGTAATTCGTGTAATGGTATCTCAATTCATCTCAATTGGGAGCTCCCCATCAGAGCTTGTTCTTAGTTCCTGTTACAGTGACTTCTAACTTACTCTGTGGTCCACAGTCTCGCGACTGCCTCCTCCCTACTCGATTATAGTGAGGTGTACTGAATACTGATTATGGAGAATTCTCATTAAGCTGAACTGATTCCATTTTGCTAGGGAAATCTGGATGATTGACAGGCACAGGAACAACCATGGTGGCCTCTACCCTTCATTCTACATCGCCTCTCCATCCTCGTGTTGCAAATATGTGGCCAACTCGCGATCTATCAATTCCAAGAATAACCAGATTTTGATTCTACTTTAGTGCTGTGGCTGGATTTATCTGTGATTTTTTTCATCACATTGAAAGAACTGGGAATTCTTGTTCAGAAGGGTTCACTTTGACCACGAGAAGATAGTGAAACAGTGTTTGACCAGAGTGTTGGTGCTACTTCGATTCTTTACTAACTACTGGCTGTGGAATGCTACCCTATAGTCAATTATCCCATTACAGATACTCCTGATGGAATCTACAATAGCCATATCACTCTAATAACAACAGATGTCAGTGGCATTGACAAATTGGAATTCCTGTTATTGGTCATTTGAGTGGCAAACCAAGAACTTCTTAGCAGATATCATGAAGGTCAACTCCGAGTCGGTGACTATTTTTGATAGTGATTGCAATATGGTATCAAGACAAATGACATTGACCTTGCGGGATGCCTCTCTTGACTCCAATGGTGGACTCTGATGCCCCACTCTGGCTACTGAAAAGATATGGCTAAATTAATGTGTTTCCAACCAACTATTGCGAGGATGAAAAAGGCCTGCAGTATTGCCTGTAAGGGGCACTGGGCGGTTAGGGAGTTATCCCTAACTTTCACCTGGAGGCACCTCCCCCTGCTATAGATACACTGTGCAATTAAATATTGAGATTCAAATTTAAGTTTATATAGATTTCATTCGTGATGTTGCTGTCAGTGACTTAAAGAATTCATTCTACCTCAATAGTGTAGATATTAAACTCTAGAGAAAATAACTATATTTCCCTTGTTCAGCTTAATATGATTTACGTATGAAGTAATCTCAAACTCTATTGCAACTTGTACTAGTGTTGATAGGTTACCTATTGAAGAAGATATTTAATTTGACTCTGTTCAATGCATTATGGTTTAGAGTGACTAGGATGAAAATTCAGTAATTAAATATCTCCAAAGTGATTGCACTAGAATTGAGCAGGCTGCAACCTTAGACAATGCCATTTCTCTTATCAAGAAAACTGAAATTAGAATCAGTACCCCAGCTTAAAGTTGTAGTAGAGGATATGTTTGTGTCTCCAGTGACCAGAATCAAAGTGAACTTTCACTGTCTATGGCTGAGGGCACTTACGCTGAACTGGAATTTTTTACCCTATTACATCGGTGGGAAATGGCGGAACTATTCTAACTAAATGAGAAATTAGTAATGTGGGTAAGTACGGCTGGGTAAGGGTCTAAAGTGCCCTACAAGAACTTGGCTCACCTTTGATAAACCCACTTCTTGCTCACTCTATCCTATCAACACCAACTATTATTTCTCACTTCAAGTTGCACACCTTCAGACAATAATGCAAACACAATCCAGGCTTACTTTTAGCTCAAAATAGCTATTATTCGACAGGTGTAATAGCTCACCCATTCACCCTCATGCCCCCAGCATCGTGTTCAAGTGTTTCAACCATACATGAAGCTAACATCATTACAGTAGCATCTATGGGAAATAATGAAATTAATAATTTTACAGAGACAATATTAATCTCTGGCAAGATGAAAAGCCAGCCAAGACCTCTTTCACCAGCCTGAGAACAGGTTCAACCAACTTGAGTACTATTTTGTCAAACTTGAGAAGAGGTTCAACAAATACAAGAAAGGCTTGGACCAAAATGAACAGTATTTTGATAAACTGGAGGACAGGTAAGATTTCTTTTAGAAGGTGTTTCAAGCACTACTTCGACTGTTTTTGTGGAAACTCCAGGCAATATAGTAACCACAATCCCAAAGAGAATCTCATACCATCATGGCAGAAATGCCAGAGTATACTCTAGAGATCTCGTAAGTGGCCAATATTGGCACAACTGGCTTGACTAGTTAGAGATTAACCTTATTTCTACAAAATGTTATGGTGGGAATGCAATGCCTGTATATGCTCATTTCCTCATAGTAAAAACATTCAACCTTTGTCATTTCTTTTGCTAAAGTACAATGTGAGCAATAGGGATTTGAGCAATGCTGCTTGTGAGATGAATTCCCATCCACATGTACCAGAAAGCCTCCTCCAAACTCCTTTTAACACTCTTAACAAGGAATGGGAAAAGTTTCATTAATTGCTGGCAATATTTGAGGGGCTTGATGGTGAGTTGCACTTATTGATAGGGTTAAGCTAACACAAAATTCCTTACCAGATAGCATACTATCGTTTAATTCAACCCAACATCATATGCATATAATAACAAATAGCCACTAGATAGGCAGATGGTGGGTCTCTTGGAACAGTTTGGATCACCTGTCAATCATGAGGGCCATACAAACAGGAATTAGGTTAGTATTTAAATCAGAATTCAGCCACAGAGTGGGTCATGGTGCTATTTCATCCACCTTTTTTGCTTCCATTATCTAAGTTCAAGTTCCTCTTTTCCCACCACCTAATGTAAATACTAGAAAGTGAAAAGGTAAAAGTGTGCTTTGAAGTGTGTTGAAGACTGGTGAGAGTGGGAATAATGCATGAAATTAGCATAGCTACTTGTCTAAGTTAGTGGGCAACATAATCTTAAAATATCGTAGGGTGTACTGCGACGGTCGATAAGTTCACTCGAATACGTGGGCAATAAGGCAAGCGACAAAAACAGTTGATTCTTATTTAAAGAAGAAAGAAAAGAGATAAAACGAAAGATGATGATGATAGACGATGTCAGGAAAGAAACTGGAACAAGATGGTCTCTTATAGAAAGGAAGTGGGAGAAAAACAAAGAGACAGATAAAGGAAAGGCATAAGGGAAATGTAGGAAATCCTCCACTGTCTTGCATCTCAAACTTTCTCGATACAAATCCACTGTCACAGTTGGTAGCTAGTGCTAGTCTGTCTGGTTACATCTTTCCACTATACTAGTCAAACACCTATCAGAATTTTCCAAACACTGTGTGATTTGGGTGGGGCGTGAAACACTAGGTCCAGCCATAGTAAGTTTCAACACATAATATAACTTATCAACTATTGTTTTGTCAAACTACCTAAGTAATGCGATATTCTTAAATTAGGAACCATCAAGACCTAATATAGGGAAATAACACTTGACTTCTGCAATTTACACAACTTTCATCTAAGTCAAAATCAAAGCTGCTAACTAACCTGAATATCTCCTGTCTAAACGTGGTCTTGGATGAGGATCATGGAGTACTGGCTTTCAGAATCCAGCTCAAGCAAAATGGGCATGACTCTCCATTTTCCTGACTATCACACTTCCCATTTCCACCAGCTAGAAGCCATACCTCACTTCTTCTGCAATGACCTTTTCAGAGCAATAACCTTAATCAGACAAATGAAAAACATGCTCAAGAACATGTATTAGTGTCGCTCCCCCTAGTAAACTACAACTTGTCCTGCATAAACCAATCGAGTATCTACTGCAGCACTTGCTCGTTTCGATTCTCCAGGTATTCAAGCTGCAGCTTTCCAACTGTGGCCATCACTGGTAGTTGTCCAAAATGCATACGATGCATCCCGTCTTGTCATACCAGTCACGATATGATTACATTAATGCTGCAAGCTAAACACTGTCAACTTTGCAAATATCTTTTGAACAATATTACCAATACCATAAAGTGGTAAATATTCTTTTGTCAGAGAATCCCTTGGTAACACTGAGTGTCTTGTCATCACCAACTAGGCTGATTATAACTACAAGTTTCTCCTATCATGTCTTGTCAGGTTCAGTAATATTCTAGTCATGTTACTCATATTTATCAAAAGGTTTTAGATGCGAGGCTTGAGTTACCTGCTTGAGCGGTTTGGGTTGGCTTGGGAAGTATGGCTCATTTGATCTTGATGGAGGGGTTGTGGCATATTACCCACCCCGGTATGTCATTCATCCCTTCTGAACTCTGGGAGTATTGCTACTAGCTAGATTGATCTTGAAATAACAGGTTAACAACAGCTATGAACTTGAATGCCCATCGCTTAGTGGTAATTACTACCTGACCAGTGAACATGTTGATAAGCCTCTATTGTTGTCCCCGCCAATTCACCCTGCATATCAAGGAGGTTGTGGCTTCTAAGCTGGACCTTCTCAGAGAGCCAATTTGGCCACCCATCTAGCCCATGGTGGAACATGTTATTGGCATGGCTAAATGTAGAGAGTGTGGCGGGGAGTTTTGATTATGATATGACAGGGAAAGATCTTTATACGAGCAGTGAATATTATTTCTAGGGGAATGGTTTTGACGAATGTGAGAGGAATAGGGAGTTATAATATACATAAGAATGTGTGGGAAAGGCTGAGAAGAGGATTGGATAAAATTTCTAGGATGAAAAATACGATATGAATACAGATACATTATGGTTTAAGTAGAATGAGTTGGGAGTGGTATCTTTAAGTGTAGTAAATTTTGGCCCTATGAATTATGTATTTGCCTCACTTGTAACGGGGTCTTGGCACTGGACGTTAGTCCAAGGCACACAACGATGGGAAGGTCCTAAACGATAACACTCGTTTAGCGTGAGGGTTCGGAGATGACAATCTCAGGTCAAGGCTGATCGCGTAACGGCAGATCAGGGTCAGGGTTTGTGGGTTCTTGGCGTGGGTCTTGGATATCAGAATAGAAGACGTTATATTCTGAAGTACAGGAGTCGTGAAAGAAATACCAGGTAGCGTAAAGAATCAAGGAAATAGGGGGCTTTTTTTTTTTTTT
>Ga0307513_10012849_pt1 | contig 10309 bp, 6 predicted proteins | sample 15_EM_MG_FD_202174 | JGI IMG/M metagenome (GOLD analysis project Ga0307513, IMG submission 202174) | Populus trichocarpa ectomycorrhiza microbial communities from riparian zone in the Pacific Northwest, United States - 15_EM | ecosystem: Host-associated > Plants > Roots > Unclassified | place...
ATAATTTTTTTAATTTATTATTTAGCACAAATATCCTCTCTTTTTATATTTTGCAAAGACAATTAACATAGTCAATTTATGATGCATAATAATAATAATAATAATAATAATAATAAAATTACTCCATCAAATACGCGTGATAGTTTTGAAAGAAAGTATAGATCATATAGATTTAATAATTAAATTATTTCTCAACTTAATGTGAGGTTCGTTTTTTCTTACAAACATGTTGAATACTTATTAATTATTTTTAAAATATAATTTATATATGGACAGATTTATTAACAAAACAAAAAACTAATTGAGAAGTGAAAATCACGATTATTTTTTACAAAGTTTATTGGAACTGCTTTTGTTTTTTTGTTATTAAATATTTCTTTTTCAATTTCATCATTTAATATTGAATTTAAAATTAAGCTTTATAATTTATTTTGATTTATTTTTTATAGGGTTATCTAGTTTCATGACTCAAGTCACAACTTTTGTGAGTTAACCTGGTTGGCTAGATTTTTTTGTATTTTTTTTTTCAATTTTATCCTTTAATGTTAGGTTGATTGAGAATTAAACTTTATAGTTTATTTTCTATGAGGTTATCCTAATCTCATGGCCCGAGTCATATTTGGTGGTTAACCCGGATTGACTCGAGTCTTTTTTTGTCTCCTTTTTTAATTGATTTTTATTTTTAATTTCATCCTTTAAAATTGAATTGATTTGTAATTAAGCATCACAATTTATTTTGATTTCCTTTCTATTATGTTATTCCGATCTTAATACATAAATTTGACATATTACATCTGGTTGACTTGGGTTATTTCTTTTTTATTGATTTTTTTTTTCAATTTCATCATTCAACATTAAGTCAATTGAGAATTGAGTTTCAAAATACTTTTTTATTTGTTTTTTATGAGGTTATCGTGGACTCATGACTTCGATCATGAATTTTACATGTTAATCTAGGTTGACTCACATTGATTTAATACGTTATCATCTCAATATTTTTTTTTAAATGTCATTTAAATTTTTTTTTTAGTCAAACTATTTTTTTTATATAGTTTTCCAAGTTACCTTTGAATTTGTCAAATCAACCGGGTCAATCCTTATGCAATTTTAAAAAACTTTCTTCTTGAAAACACATTAGTAATGCCTAATTTTTTTTTTTTACATTTTTTTTAAAAAATTAATCCGACTTCTAGCGTAGTGTGAGTAAATAATCCAATATCTTTACTAAAAAAACCGGATGTATTTATAGTGCTTCACAATTCACATGAACAATGAAACACCTCAATTTGTTTTTCTAATTTTTCAAGATTTTTTCATTTTCCTTTTATTTTTTAAAATGTTTCTAGCTTCCAAATATTTTTCTTTCAATTTCATACTTCAATATTTTATTAATTTTGAATCGATTTTTTTTTTTGCTTTTTATGAGTATCGCAGTTTCAAACAAATATCATAATATTTGGTTGGTAATCAATTTTTGCAAGCACATATTTTTGTTACCATATCATTAAATAAAAAATATTTTAAAATAAATAAATTTTTTAAATTTAGTGGAGTTCATGATCTAGGTCGCGAGTTTTGCGAGTTAAGTCATAAATCTAGGTCGATTCAATGTGTTGTTGTCTAAGTGTTAAAAAAATATATCATCTAGAATTTTTTTTTAAAATCAAACCACATTTTTATTGGTCGTCCAAGTTGTCTTTAGACCTATAAAGTCAATTAAGTTATGTAGAGTCAACTTTATTGCTAGTTAATTTTAAACTTGGGCTAAGCAAAGGTCGAGAGATTTCAAGGCTGACTCATTGGGTATGGTTTAATAACAATGCTAAATAGTTTATATTTTTTAAAATGCCATCTTTCATTTTTTATTATTTTTTTATTAATTTAATCCTTCAATATTTAATTTATTTTAAATTAGGATTCAAAATTTGTTTCGTTTTATTTTATATGAAGTTATCACAGTCTTAAACAATTGTTTTGATATTTGATTGATGTTTTTATTACATGAGTATCTATTTTTGTTATCATATCATTAAGTAAAAAATATTTTTTTAAAACGAAGTTATTAAAACAAGATAATGTAAGGGCAACTGTCATAAAATTAATTTTAAATTACTACTCCTAGGTAAATAGTCAGCCAAGTGGAATTTATGATTAACTTGCTAAATCGAATTTAATAACAATACCAAAATTTTATCTGAGGTTGGATATTCTTTTAGATTCAAAGTTTTTTTAAACCAACCCGCAACATATTTCAAGAAAAAAAAACCTAATTAAGTAATACTTTAAAACATGTGGGGAAAACAATATAGCTTTTTTCACGTATTACTGTGGATTGATATAGTGTTTTTTTTTATTTGGTTTTTTTCCCAATTTTTTTTCTTTTCTTATGGTTTTTTTTCACAAATATTTTTTTTTCCCATTTGTTTTTGATTTTTTCAATATATATATATATATGTTCTTTTATATTTGTTTGATAGATGTTCTTTTTTTGGAGTCAATAGATTACTTTTTAACAATTTCAATATAATACAGAGGGACACCATTGCCATGTTATCAGTGATTATTAATTTGTTTTTTCTGTTTTTGTTTCCAAGGTGAGTCCAGATTAAGATTAGCAAGCAATTAATGTAATATCGAACACAACAAATCATGATGGAGAAAAGCTAAAGTATATTTGATGTTTGAAATTTTGGGTATATTTGGGTATATGATAGTTGTCATGTTTTAAATTGATTTTCACTTAAAAATATATTAAAATAATATTTTTTATTTTTTAAAATTAATTTTAGATATCAATATATCAAAATAATTTAAAAGCATTAAAAAAATTAATTTTAAATAAAAAAAATATTTTCAAATTTTAGACAAATAATGTTTTGATTTAACTGCTAAACACCTCCTATATCAATAAAAATCCATTCCTTATTGCAGCCTATATTCCTGGATTAACTTCTTTATTTTTTGTATTAATAATTAAAAATTAGTTTTTTTAATATAAATATTTCAATCAGTTTATACTATCTCGATTAAAAATTAATTACTCCTGCTTATTCAAACTAGTACGCGGGATTTTTACCGGTGGAATCCAACAATAACCGGAAGTAATTGGAATCAAAGGCCAAAAGTTATGGCATAATAAGAGTTAATTACTCATCATGGTTTTAGAAGCTATGTATTTAGTCCCTATTCAAATTCATTTTCAACTTAGTCCTTTCTTCAATTTCATATTTATTATTATTATTTTTTTGTGAAAAAGAAAAAGAAAAAGAGTATTTCATTATTTTTGCTATTATATGGATTGATTAAATAGTTTCAACGATTTAATTAGCTCATAAAATTCCTGTGTTTTTGTTTTCACTCCTGTTACTGTAACGGTTGTTTCATGATTTTTCTTCTTTTATTTATTTTTTAGTAACTTTAAAGCAGCGCAGGTAATAATTATTCAATCGCTCACTTTTTATTTTATTTTATTTTATTTTTTATTTTTAATAGGAGACTCCACAGATAATGGATTAGCCCAATAGGGCTATAAGATCCAATGTACCCGCCCACCCCATTGAAACCAGAAGTCCCAATTCTATCCGAAAATAAAAAAACTGCGTAGGAATCTTGAGCTTGAGATCGAACGAAATCCATCTTGGGATGCATGGCGTGCCGCGTTAGTAATATCAACTGTCTCCGGGCATACCCTCCTTCCACGCCGCGTTTCTCGCCCAAATGTCATCACCAAAACCCTAACTCTCCTCCTCTCCTACTTAATAATCATTCCATTCCCCCTCCTCCTACCCTCAAACCCCGTCTTCCAAAACAGGTAATTACTAAATATGTACTTTCTTTTTTATTATTTTCAATAAATAATATTACTAATGGAGAATATTGCCCGGCTGTCTCTGTCTTTCACTTACCAGATGATGTCGTGCTCCGTTACTCTTCGGCGCAGCTTTGTTACTGTGAAGTCTCACATGGCCACTGCCGAGGAGATGTCCATTTCTGAGGACCGCATGCTTGTCAGTCCCTATTTCTTGATCTCTGTTAACTCCATTTATTTTACTGTCTTGTTAAAATTAGTATTTTTTTCAGGTATTTGTGCCTCCACATCCATTGATAAAGCACTGGGTTTCCGTTTTGAGAAATGAACAAACTCCTTCCCCGATTTTCAGTTAGTTTGGACTCAGTCCCTTTTTTATTTTAATTTATTTTCTGTATTTTTTTTTTAATTTTTTAATTTTTTTGTTGCAGGGAATGCTATGGCTGAGTTAGGCAGGCTACTTATATATGAAGCTTCAAGGGACTGGTTGGTTAGTTTCTTTAATTTCACTATGTTTCGTCCTTTCCTTGATTCTTTTCCTCTCTTTGAATGTCCGTTATAATTTCTTGACAAATGGGAATCTGGGGTTTAGTAAAAATATTAAGAACTTCTGATAAATGGGAATTTTGGATTTGTCAAGAACTTAAGAAACTCTATTGTGCATTGTTGATTGTTTTTTTAAGCATTTCACGAGAGAAATTTTTATTCTTAATGAGTTGTTTTTAATGGTTTCATGTTTCCTGACTTGATTTTCTGTTTTGTTGCTGCTAGCCTATGGTCACTGGAGAGATTCAGTCACCGATGGGAGTTGCATCTGTTGAATTTATTGATCCAAGAGAGCCTGTGGCAGTGAGTTAATAATTGCAGAATTTCAATGGTGTTTTCCTTTTTTGTTGCTACTCTGCTATTGACTTTGTCAATCAATTTTTGTTTCTATGTTAAAGTATTTGTTTCTGTGGTACGGTTGTAATGAAAGTGTTATGATCTAATTGAATGCTGCTAGCTGGGTGATGAGTTAATGTTTTCTTCTGTTTTGAAGATTATTCCAATCTTGCGAGCTGGTCTTGCTCTTGCAGAACATGCATCATCAATTCTGCCAGCAACCAAAACATACCATCTAGGTACGTTCACATATGCTAAATATGAGAGCAAAGATGGGGCAAAGTGCCTTTTCCCTTTCTTTTGAGATGTCATTACAGTCATGATAACAATGATAAGATTCCTTATAATTGTCCCTATAGATTTGGGATTAAATCCTGTCCGTGCCTGCAATGGGCTGTAGGTCTACTACCTATTTTCTTGGGGTCAGCTATTTAAAAGAAACTGCAAAATGACAGTTATTCTAAAACAGTTTAAGAATGAGAATGAGAGATCTATGATTGTCTATTATTGTGGATTGACAACATTGTTGGTTTAAGAACTGTAATTGTCTTGTTCTTTTGTTTGTTCTCTTGCAATAGGGATAAGTAGAGATGAAGAGACACTTCAACCAACAATATATCTGAATAAGTAAGAATTTTCTGTCTGAGAAATAAGGAAATGTTTATCATACCCTCCGTTTGCATTATGTGATTCTGTCATCTATTAATTTCAAATACTAATGAATTGGAATCTTCTCATCTCTTTTTATTAATGTGTACTTCCAGTGCACCAGATCTTCTTTTATTTCCTGTTTGTTTGTCTGGTTTAATTCTTTTACTGTATTTCATTTTAGAATTCGTTTTCAGACCCTCATGTTTATTATTCACATTTTTCAACTCTTTCAATAGGTTGCCTGACACATTCCCTGAAGGGTCTCGAGTTCTTGTGGTCGATCCTATGCTGGCAACAGGTACTGATCTACTCTGATAAATAGGAATGCTGGCAACACTGTGATAAAGTTCGAATTCATCAACGTAAAGTTTTCTGTTGTCTTTCTTTGATGTTGCAACATGAAATAACAAACCATCCAGTAGTGCAGTACCATAATACTGGTTATATAAAGCAAGTAGGATTTGCATAAGCAGTCTTTCATTTCTACTGCAAGCTTGCAGTCTAACCATTATTGCTTCATTGAAGGACAACAGAAATAAAATACGTAGTTATTCCTTCATCTTTCTAAGATATACAAATTTCTAATGAACAGATTAGGTGAAATATTTAGCCATTATCCAGTATATTATTCATCAGTTATATATATATATTAATCTTTCATTGCTTAGCTGGATGAGAAGAAGAAACTCTTGATGACTGTGAATTTATCAATTTTCTTATGAAAATATTTCCAATCCTCTCATTCTCCTTCCCCTGCCCACCACCACCAAAAAAATGCTCCATGTGATGTGTAATTTCTTGTGCAATACTTTTGCATTTATTACTACCACAAAATGTTGCAACTTTTAAGAAAGTTACTTTCCTCAATGGTGGCCTGTAACTATTCATGATTTTGAGGCTTTTTTCTTGATTCCAGGGGGGACGATAGTGGCGTCGCTTGAACTTATTAAGGAGCGTGGGGTTGAAAACCAGCAGATCAAAGTGGTAAATAATTCAATCAGAGATCCTGGTTTTTATTTTAATCAAGTTTGGCACACTTTTATTCTTCAGAAGTAAATTGGGAGGACGGGTTTTGCTTACATGTTATATTTCTTGATTTTTTGTTTGAATGTTTAGCGCATAGTGATTTGCTTTTCTCAAGATCTATTGCCACATCTTGTGTTAAAATAAGATTGGAAATTCTTGTCCAATGGTTTCTCTTGCTTATATGTTCCAAGAAAGTGTTTTGAAGGCCTGGAAACAATAGCTTTAGGATTGGGAATGCCAAAAGAATGATCATGCAGAATTAAAGATAAAATCTCATATAGTATGGAAATGATAGGAAAAGATTCATATCATATAACTCTGTGTTGATCTGTTATATTTAAATGCTTGTTGAAGGATTGTCATTAGTTGTTTATTGTTCTGTTATGTGGACAAAAGTGAGAGCTGGGGGGAGGTAAAAGGGATGAGGACATGACACCGAGATTCGTGAGCTATATATCTGTCTCGATGACCTTGTTAATATCTACTTTCTTTTCTGTGCACTTCAGACAATCACATGTGTATCTTTGCTTGCATTGTATTTTTGAGTGAATATTATTAGGTGTCATAGGGTTGCCAAATGCAATTACAGCATTCCATGAAAATGCAACAAGTTCTAATATTATTTTCATTTTTCTCATCTTATATGGGCTTTGCTTTTACTGCTTAGAAGAAAATCTGCTTCAAGATAAAATGCTAGTTGTTCAGCAGTTTAAGGTGTGATGCATAGTGGGTAATTTGGGTTATTGATAATTGTTTGTAGAATATTGGAAGTCTGGTCTTTTAGTCTCTGTTCAAGTGTGTGTGTGTGTAAACTTCAGTGAGTAGATTGCTGAAGGAAAAACTGCTGTATGACAGATATCTGCTGTAGCTGCTCCTCCAGCCCTTCAAAAGCTCAGTGAGAAATTCCCGGGGTAGTAATAACCTCAAATGATTTTTTTGCAAGTAAATATGGATTAAACATTTGTGAGGCATTTACCGTTTCCTTATTTGGTGATTTTCCAGGCTTCATGTTTACACTGGAATCATAGACCCCACTGTTAACGACAAAGGGTAAGTACCTGTCACCATAATTATACCCAGCAAACAGTTAGAGGTGAAGATGTGTGTTTCACCCTTTTATTAATCTGTTCTTTTCAGGTTCATAGTTCCTGGACTTGGAGATGCAGGAGATCGCAGCTTCGGAACATGAAGTCCAAGTAGATTTTCATGTATGCCTCTAGCCTGTTCTTAATTGTCTTGGCTTGCAATTTTGATTATTGAGTGTCCACTTATTTCAGGACTTAAAAAGGCTTTCATGAGTTTTTTGCAATGGTTCAGCTCATAGAAAGGGGGGAAATTGAGGAATTTTGTAAAAGAAAAGAAAATTGTATTTTAATTGGCAAAAAGTTTATTTGCTTGCTTAGCATACTGTGAAGCCACCAATCAAAGCATGCAGTAAAATCACATCAGCCACTTGAAATCGAAGTCTTAGATAGCTTGGATGATCATGCTTTTTATTGTCACTTCGACTTGTAGAAAATGACTATTGACTTTTGAGTCCTGATTCAGAAGTTATTTTTTTAATATATAAATAATTCATGACAAAATGAGTTAATTCAAAAGCATAAGCAGCTTGCAAGCTCGACATTTTAGTTGCAGAATCATTGATCAGTTACCGAATCCCAAAAGTTTAAATTTCCATAGTTTTTTCAATCGGATCACAGTTTTTCTTGCTTTAAATAATTTTTGTTTAGTGTTTTTGAATTGTTTTGATGTTAAAAAGTAATTTTTTAAAATATTATTTTGATGTATTTTTAATAAAAAATACTTTAAAAAACAATTTCTATTATAATATCAAACACTATAAAAACTATTCAATAATCATGATTATCATAAAGTAAAATATTCGTTAATGCCAAGGATAATAAAAACCTTTTCCTAGAATGTTATTGCTCATTTTATTGAATACTATGGCAGTTTGTTGTGGATGTTAATGGCTTCATGCAGCGATGGCAACTTAATCAATTGTGCCCCCTATATATATATATATTTGTTAATATCCCCAGTACCCTCATCCCATTTCCTATCATGCCTTTAATATGGGTTTCCCCAGTTGAATACATATGGGTATTTTTTATTTTTTATTTTTATGAGATGATCATATGTAAAGAAGTAACAAGTATGACAAAGATGATAGAGAACGTGAAAGTAGTTTCAGTTACTGCCCCTACCACCACTACCACCAGCTTCACGACCCTTTTCTATGGTGCCATAATCTTCATCAACACCTTTGATTTTGGCGCCATTTTCTTCAATTGGCTTGGACTGCTCGACCTCTTTGCGGTTAAAACCTAGCTTGCAGAGACAAATCGACAAGAAAGCTGCTACAAATGCAGCTAAGAGGCCTCCATTACTGAAACTTGAGAAACAAGGGATATCACTGCCTCTCTCTCTTTTATAGCCAAGTGATTGTCTAAGGTTTGCTGCCAGCTAGGTGGAGCGAGCGCTTTTAGTTACTCCGAAGAAAAAGAAAACAGCGAGTTTACGATTCCAGGCACAACAGGAGCAAGCCTTGGTCTGTTGATTTTCCTGAGCAGCTCGAAACTCTGAATTGATGGTAAGAACAGGAACCGCCATTTTAATTTCCTTAGTCCAACTTAAGATGACTAGCCCGATCTACACATAATCGTTACCATCTAATCCATGCCTCGAGTTTGCAGCCGTCCATTCTTACGTATGGTCTCCGTCAAAGTTCCAGTTTGCATGCAGGCTGGCTGTTGCGGCCAAGGATAATAGAAAATGACGTAGAAATCAAGGATATATTCAAGACGACAAACTCAGAGACTTCGCTCAATGCTCCTCAGAACATCCCGCAACAATCTCAGACAGAAGTCATAAATATTCCACGCACGTAAATGAGATCATCTAATAACATTCCTTGGCATGGAAATATAAAAATATGAGATAGATTGCGACTTATGCACCGAAAGAGGGTGGAAGAAATCCCTGGCGGCGGCTTAGTGTGGTTTTTAGTGAACAGATACATTCTATATTTCTGATCTAAACTACGTGCCAAAGACTTGGTTTTATGTTATATAATTAAAAACTAATTCGAAAGTCCTTGTTTCCAAAGTACAGGAAAAGAAACTAAGAAATCTCTTCCACGAAACGAGGATAGATTATTCTACCAAAACTATTGGCAAGACCTTGAACAAATAAAAAATCTAGATTATGGATAATCATTACAGAAAAAAACTAAATGGTGTGGGTAAAGATTTAGAGAGGGTCCAAACAATATTTTTCCCTACTTTATTTTCTATATGCTCTGACATGAGAAAAAGATGAAAAGAAAGAACAAATTAATTTTGAGGAATGTTAATTTTATGTAGCCATCTCCTTTTGGTTTCTTGCTTGCCTCGGCTGCTTTTGGAAAAAAAAAAAAAACAATGATGCATCGTCTAGAATTCTCCGGATTCCAACTATCATGGTGACAAAAAAATCAAGGTTCTCCGTTTAGAAAATCATTTTCAACCTGTTTTGATATATATAAAAAAAACACATAGAAAAGATTCTAAATACCTTAATAACACCATAAATGACCATAAAAACCCTATAAAAACCTAAAATCATCCCTAAAATAAAAAATCTTTGCGAGTCTAGATCTAGTTTTTTAAACGATTTTAAGATTTAAAAATATATAAGTGAAATCCCTCTCAATAATTTTGATGGTGATCATTATTGTTAAGAATGATTTTATTTCTTACACTGGAATCTAATAAGTTTTTTTTTTTTTTTTAACCGGGACTAAGATGAAAAAAAAATAAAAATTTGAATGAAAATTAAATACTATGGACCTGAATTATATTATTGGAAAGGATAACAGAGGTTTTAGAAGGACCACGAACAATCATTTTTTTTCTTTCAAAAGAGGCTATTCTATCCATACCAAGTTGAGCATTGGAA
>Ga0307513_10012850_pt1 | contig 10307 bp, 15 predicted proteins | sample 15_EM_MG_FD_202174 | JGI IMG/M metagenome (GOLD analysis project Ga0307513, IMG submission 202174) | Populus trichocarpa ectomycorrhiza microbial communities from riparian zone in the Pacific Northwest, United States - 15_EM | ecosystem: Host-associated > Plants > Roots > Unclassified | place...
CGGCCGATCTCGCGGTCGCGCTCGTCCTTGGCCCGGGAGGCGCCCGGGATCACGATGGCCAGCAGGGCCTCGGCCACGATCGAGGCGGCGACGGCGCCGCCGACCGTCCATAACAGAGTGCCCGCGTACGGCACCTCGGGCAGCGAACGGCCGTCCGCGCGGCCCAGCACGACGGCCAGGTAGGCCGAGTAGCCGAGCACGGCGACGACCAGCCGGATCCACGCGCGTTTCTCTTCGTGCGTCATGACCAGTCCCTCGGATGTATAAAATCTTTGACATTGCGAAGGTAGCAAATCTTTGACTTCATGTCTAGAAAGTTTTACATCAGCGGGCGGTGGGGAACCTGCGCGGATCGTTTTGCAACCTTTTTGGCCGGGCCGTCCGTCCTGGAGCTATGACCTTCCGCTGATCGTCATGGCGCACGGGTCGTGGTGGGCCTGCGACAACGCGGATGCCGACACCTGGCCTTGTCCGGCCGGCTCGCAGCCGTTCCCGAGCTACCGGGGCTACGATTATCTGGGTGCGGCGCTGGCCGCCCGCGGCTTCGTGGTGGTGTCGATCAGCGTGGACGCCATCAACATGACCTCGTTCGACTACGGCGACCGGGCCCGGCTGATCAACGAGCACCTGCGGCTCTGGCAGCAGCTGGCCGTCGCCGGGGGCGGGCCGCTGGCCGGCCGGTTCGTCGATCCCGGCAGCGGGCGGCCGGTCGCGCCGGCGTTCACCGGCCACGTCGACATGTCCCGGGTCGGCACCCTCGGGCACTCCCGCGGGGGCAAGGGCGTCATGTGGCAGGCGTCCGACAAGCATCGGGGCGAACGGCCGGCCGGCGTACGCGTACGCGCGGTGCTGGGTCTGGCGCCGGTCAAGTTCGACGACCCGGAGGGCGACCACAGCGACACGCTCATCACCACGCTGCCGTTCACCGTGGTCACCGGCAGTTGCGACGGCGCGACCGGCGAGGATGGCCAGCAGTACCTGGACGACGTCACGGGCCGGAACAAGATGACCGACTACTCGGTGTCGCTGCATGACGCGAACCACAACTACTTCAACAACGAGTGGACGCCGCCGGCGCAGTTCGGCGAGGACGACAGCACCTGCCCCGCCGAGGAGTTGACGCCCGGCCGGCAGCAGGACGCGCTCACCTCGTACGCGATCGCGTTCTACCGCTACGAACTTTACGGCGACCGGACCGCACTGCCGGTGCTGACCGGCCAGCAGCCCCTGCCGGGCGCGACCAGCACAGTCCGGGTGGTCGCGCCGCGCCATTGACAACCCGGTGATCCTTTAGTCTTGTGCCGCCGCGGTTTTGCTGAGATCCCGGCGCCATATTTCTTTGATCGATGGACCGCCGGCGAAGCACCATAACGCGATTACCGGGTCGCAGAGCGCGCATCCCAGGGACGAGTCGTGCAGCGTCGGAATGATGGGGGCGCCGCGCCGGTGGTGCATGATGTCCCAACCTGTGTGCAGCAGCCAGCCGATCCCGATAAAGGTATACGAGCGCAGGCCCGCGTAGGCGACTCCCGCCAGCAGGGCGCAGAAGGCCAGCTCCCAAAGGCCAAACCCGCCACCGCTGATGTACGCCGCGCCCGCGCCCGCCACCATAATGGCGTTGAGCCGGCGGCGGTGCGGCTCGGGCACCACGGAATTCAGGGCCACATAGCAAAGCCCGATGACTATCGGAATGAGGTAGCGGGCCAAGGAACTCTCCTTCGAATGGCATTGTGCAACCCGAAAGGTAGGCGCCATTCGATGCGGGGGACAGCGTCCTGGTTGCCAGATACCGACAGATTCCTGCCAGTCGCCGCCGTCGTGGTCAGCGGGCGGCCGGAGCGGAACATGCCGGCTCGGCGGCCTCGCGCCGCGCGAGGAACAGCGCGGGCACCATGGCGACGGCGGTGAGCAGGAAAGCGGCGGTGAAGCCGACGACGGACACGAGCAGGCCGACACCGATCGCACCCAGGGCCATGCCGAGGTCGTAGGCCGCGTTCCAGATCGCGCTCACGGTGCTGTATCCCGCTACCGGGACGCGTGCGTACATCAGGGCGAGGGTCGCGTTCTGCAGGATCCCGAAGCCGGCGCCGAAGACGGCGGCTCCGGTCAGCACCGCCGCCGGCGAACCGGTGGCGGCCAGCGCGGCCATGCCCAGGATCGACAGGATGACGCCGGGTAGGAGCAGGGTGGTCTGGCCGCGGCCGGCACGCCGAGCAACAGCATGCCGATCGCCAGGGTCCACCGGTACCCGAGATGCGCCACGATCCGCGGCGTCACCAGCTCGAACAGCACGGTGGCGGTCAGCAGCGCCCCGGTGGTCAGGCCGGCGGCCGACCGTGCGCCGGCCGCCTCCGCGAACAGCGGCACGACAGCGAGGGGCAGGTAGAAGCTGATCGAGCAACCCACGATCGAGACGAGGCGCAGCAGCAGCGCTCGGCTGAGGATCGGCGGCCGGTCGATGCCGCAACCTAACATGGGGTGGCGTGCGCGCGGCGCCTCATTTACGGTCGACGTGTGATTCCGCTGGAGGCCGACGCAGCCGCGTACGCATGCTGGATCACGCCGGATCTGCCGCTCTACGGCAATGACCACGACCGTGGTGACTTCGCTCCCTGACCCGCCGGCTCTTTGTCGCCGCGTGTCCTCGTTCGCCTTTTCTCATCGCTCGGGAGCGATGTCCCATGTCTGCTGTTGCTTCTTCCTCGCCCGGCATCCGGGCCGTGCTGCGCGCCCCACGGGCTGCGTTGTTGCTCATCGCCAGCCTGGTCGGCCGTCTGCCGCTGGGCTCGGCGCCGCTGGCCTTGCTGCTGTACGCCCGGCAATCACTGAGTCTGTCGACGGCGGGCCTGCTCGTCGCCGCCTACACGGGCGCCATGGCCGTCAGCGCGCCGATGCTGGCCCGCGGCGTCGACCGGTGGCGCCAACCGCCGATCTTGTACGGCTCGGCCACGTTGTCCGGCATCGGCTTCTTCGCCGTCGCGTTCAGCGGCGGCAACCTGACGATGACTCTGGCCGGCGCGGCGCTGGCCGGCCTCGGCACGCCACCGCTGGAGGCGTGCCTGCGGGCCCTGTGGCCGGACCTGGTGTCACCGGCCGCGGTGCCGGCCGCCTACGCCCTGGACGTCGCGGTCCAGGAGCTCATTTTCGTGGCCGGTCCGCTGGTCACGCTCGCCGCCGCAGCGGTCGGCGGTCCCAGCGCGGCGCTGGTGACGATCGGCCTGCTCCAGTTCGGCGGTGTCGCGGTCTTCGCCCGCGTCGATCGCGCCCGGGACTGGCGCGGTGTGCCCGCGGCCCGGCACTGGGCCGGTCCGCTGCGCGCCACCCGTTTCGTCGCCGTGGTGGTCGGGGTGCTCTGCACCGGCGCGGCCGTCGGCAGCATCCCCGTCGCGGTCACCGGATATGCCGAGGCCGCGGGGAATCGCTCGATCGCGGGCTGGCTGCTCGCCGCGCAGGCCGTCGGTGCCCTGCTCGGAGGCCTGTTGTACACCCGCGCCCGACCGGCCGGCCGGGCCCGGCTGCCCTTGCTGACGGGCGCGTTCGCGGTCGGTTTCCTGCCGTTGCTAGCGACGCCGCAGCCGACGGCGATGGCGGGGCTGCTGCTGATCAGCGGGCTTGCTCTGCCGCCGGTGTTGACCGCGGTGTTCCTCGCCGCCGACCGGCTCGCACCGGCAGGGACCACTGTGGAGGCGTTCGCCTGGATCTTCACCGCCTTCGCCGTGGGCAGCGCCTCGGGATCGGCGCTCACCGGCCCGCTGACCGCGGCCGGCATCCGGTACGGCTTCGCCTTCGCTCCGGTGGCGGCGTTGCTCTCCACCGCGGTGATGCTGCTCGCGTGCAGTCCCGGGCCCGATCCGATCCGCCCGAGCCTCGGAGCACGCGGATGAAAGAAACTATCGATCACATCGTCTGGGACTGGAACGGCACCATCTTCGGCGACAGCAACGCCCTCATCGAGGCGACCATCGACGCCTTCCGCGCGTGCGGCATGCCAGCCGTCACGCGGGCCGACTACCAGCGGCACCACACGCAGCCCATCCCGGCGTTCTACGAACGGCTGGCCGGTCGACCGTTGACCGACGACGAACAGCGCGGCCTCGGCCAGTGCTTCCGCGTCGCGTACGCCGGTCACCGCGCCCGCGCGAAGCTGACGGCGGACGCTGTCACCGCCCTTACCCGGTGGGCGGACACCGGCAGACGACAGTCCTTGCTGTCCATGTATCCCCACGGCGAACTCGTGCCGCTCGTCCGTACCACCGGCATCGCGCCGCTCTTCGCCCGGATAGACGGCAGCACCGACCACAACGTGGCCCGAAAGGCTCCGCACCTCGCCCGCCACCTGCGGCGGCAGAAGCTGTCGCCGGCCCGGGTCCTGCTCGTCGGGGACAGTGTGGACGACGTACGGGCGGCTCGTGAGTGCGGCGTGGACTGTCTCATCTACCATCCCGGCGAACATGCCCTGCACGCGCGCGACCACTTCGCCGGCCTCGAGGTGCCGCTCGTCGAAACCTTGCAAGCGGCGGTGGATTACGCACACTCGGGCCGATCTCTGTAGTGGCTTGTCCGCGAGTTTTTGTCAGACCTGGATGCCACCATGTCGTCATGCTGCACGGACGGATTCTCGCCGAGAGCCTTCGCATCGGATGTGACCTGCAGGTCCGCGGCCTCCGGTTGGCGCGCGTCGATCGGCTTGACGTCTCCGGCGGAGCGGCGCCGTATCAACCCGACGTCTGGACGCTGCTCGATGTGGAGGGCCCCGATGATGTCGCTGACGAGCTCGCCTCCGCGCTGGCCGCCGCCCTGATCGAGGGCCAGGGGTGGTATGCCGACTTTCGCGTGGGCACCGAGCACGTGGTCGTCTTCCCCGGGCGCGTCTTCCGGTACCCCGTCGGTGACCAGGCAGGGCGCGACGAAGCCGTGGAGTACGGAAGGTCTGCCGGCGTCCCCGCACACCAACTCGATTGGGGTGAGTGACCCGGGCCGGCCGACTCGGGAAAACGGATACCGCGATGACTGAGTGAGCGCCTAGCTTGAGCCCATGGATTCGAACGCCGTCCTGCGCGACCCCATCCGGCACAACAACTGGGCGACCAAGAGCCTGATCGGCTTCTGCCGGGAGCAGAAGCTCACGGCCGAACAGCTCAAGGCCACCGGCGTCGGCACGTACGGCGACATCCCGGCCACGCTCGACCACATCGTCCGCTGCGACGGAAGCTATCTGCGGCGGATCGCCGATCAGCCGCTCGACTTCGTGGACAGCCAGGATCCGCCCGACTTCGACGCGCTGGAACGCTGGAACGGCGAGGCGGGCGCGCTCTGGGAGCAGCTGCTCGCAAAGCCGATCGACGTCGAACGGGTGATCATCGTCGACAACGGCACCCGCAAGACCCGGGTCGGGATCTTCCTCGCCCAGGCGATCAACCACGCCAACCACCACCGCGAACAGGTCTGCGCGATCCTCACCGGCTTCGGCATCGAGCCGCCGGACATCCAGGCATGGGAGTACGCCTGGGTGACCGGCCGCATCTGGGACATCGACTGACACTGCGCCAACTTCGAGGCGGAGCTGGCGCCCGAACCCGGTAGGGGAGCAGACTTGTCGGCATGACGCAGGCGCAGCAGACCGGTGCGCGGCGGGACGCGGAGCCGGGGCCCGACGACCCGCGAGTCAGTGCGGCCGCCCGCCGCCAGGCCCGGGACCGGTTCATCCTGACCCAGCCGCCTCCGCCGCGACCCACGCCCCGGCGTCCGCCCCACGACGACGAGGAACCGTCGCCGCCCCAGCCCACCAGCGAGGCGACCGAGGACGAACGCCGCGAGGAGTTGCTCGCCGAGATCGACGAGCTGATCGACGGCCGCGAACCTACCGCATGACCTCCGTGTTCTTCGATCGGGTTCAGCACCTGGTCCGCGTCCCCGTGGAGCTGGCCGGCGACAGCTACCGGTTTCTTGTGGACACTGGCATCGGTGTCACCGTCGTCTCCTCCGTTGTGGCCGCGCGCCCCGATGTCCGGTGGACCGGGGAGACTTTCGCCGCGCGGCGCATGTCGGGACAGGAAATCCGGTCCCCGATCGTCCGCTTACCGCGGCTGAAACTCGGCGAGCACGAGGTGGACGCACTCGTCGCAGGCGTTGCCGACCTCGGAGATGTCGACGGTCCCGCCGGATTCGCCGGGATTCTCGGCGCGGGTTTCTTCGAGAACCAGGCAGTCACCACCGATCCGGACGCGATGAGCCTCGTCGTGCAACCGGCCGCGGGCTTCGCGGCGAACGGCTACGAAATTCCGCTCGAGGTTCGCCGGCACGGTCCCTCGGTCGACCTTTTCGCGACGCTGGTGCTGCCGAGCGGTCGCGAAGTCTGCGTGGAGGTCGACACCGGGTCGGGCAATCTCATCCTCGACGCACGCTACCTGCCCGACTGCGGGGTGCAGGTCGATGACCCGGGCGTGACGACGAAGACGGGCACTGACGAGACCGGCTACCACTGGACCCGGCACTGGGCCGCAATCTCCGGTCCGTTCCATTTCGCCGCGGCACCCGAAACGGCACAAAAAAACGTCCGCGTCCAGTTCCAGGACATCATTCACGACGGACTCGTGGGCACAGACTACCTGGAGCGCTATCGCGCCACCTTCGACGTGTCCGGCTCCCGCCTGATCTTAAGCCCTCGAGTGCCGGTCCGATCACGGTAGATTTGTATCGCTGGCCGGCCCGCTAATGCACAGGAGAACCCTTGATTTCGGATAGCAAAGGCCGACAAGGAACCGATGCTTTCCAGCTCGAGGGCAAGGTGGCGGTTGTCACCGGTGCCGGACGAGGCCTTGGCCGGGCAATCGCGCTCGGGTTGGCCTCAGCCGGCGCCAAGGTGCTGCTCGGATCGCGAAACGCGGAGCACCTGGCGGACACGGCGAAGTTGATCGCCGCCGCGGGCGGCACCGTCCGAACAGCCGCCGTGGATATCAGCTCTGCGGAGCAATGCGTGGCCTTGGTCGCACAGGCCGAGAAAGACTACGGGCAACTGGATGTGCTGGTTTGTAACGCGGCACCAACATGGCCCGCAATCTCGCAGTGGAGTGGGGCGGCGTGGGGATCCGCGTAAATACCATCAATCCCGGTTGGACCGAGCATGTTCCGCCCGACGGGGCCGATGTCGCCGCCGGCACCGGAGACCTGGAGGCGGACATCCGTGCCACGACTCCGCTGCAACGCCGCGGGCGCATGGAGGAGTTCGCCTTCCCGGCGATCTTCCTAGCCTCCGATGCGTCCTCCTACATCACCGGGCAGAATCTGATCGTCGATGGCGGATACTCCGTGAAATAGGCGTCACGAGATTGCAACCAAGGAAGGTAGCGAAAATGAGAGCTCTCCTCACCTCGTCCGGGATCAAGAACAGCAGCATTCATGACGCCCTGGTTGACCTGCTGGGCAAACCGATCGCCGAGTCCAACGCCCTCTTCATCCCCACCGGCGTCTACCCCTTCCCCGGCGGGCCCGGCATGGCGTGGCGGGCGATCAGCGGCAAGGCGTCCTCGCCGCTGGGTGAGTTGGGTTGGAAATCGTTGGGGATCCTGGAGCTGACGGCACTGGCGAACATCGAGGAGGCTGCCTGGGTGCCAACGGTCCGCGACGCCGACGCATTGCTGGTGTGGGGCGGCGACCCGCTGTTTCTCGCCAACTGGATGCGGCGCTCCGGTCTGACCGATCTCCTGCCGACGCTGCGCTCCGAAGCGGTCTACGTGGGGGTGAGCGCCGGGAGTATCGCTGCTGCCGCCACCTTCGTCGAGACCTATCGCGAACCGCCCCGGGGGAATGATGGGCCGCTGAAGTCGGAGGAAATCGTCTTCGCCACGCCCCAGGGTGACGTCGACCGAATCCTGGTCACGGGACAGGGAGCGGGGCTCGTTGACTTCGCGGTGATCCCGCACCTGGAACACCCGGACCACCCCGACGCTTCCTGGGCCAACGCAGAGAAGTGGGCGGCACGGATTCCTGCGCCGACGTACGCGATCGACGACGAGACCGCCATCAAGGTGGTCGACGGCGCCGCCCAGGTCGTCTCCGAGGGGCACTGGAAACTGTTCCAGCCCTGATGGACCGGGCAGCTGCTGAAGCGCGGCCTACGTTGCTCGGCTGCCGTCGCCAAGGCAGCCGCCGTGGTCGGCTGCCGTCGCCGAGGCGCTGGCCCACCTGCTTGTGGCGTCGGCCGGGCGCCGGTGATCGTGCCGGACGGCCCTGTCGCGGCCGCCTGCCGTCGACGCCCTGCTCCCGCTGGGACCGACCGGCAAAGCCCCGGCCCTTGCCAGTCCGGGCCTGCCCGACCCCACCCCCGACATCGTGCCTGTCCCCGCGACACCCGCGGACCGGTGAGCAATGGCTGCCACCGGATCTGGCCAAGGCGGTCCCGTTGGCTTGGGATGTCTGGCCCGCCTAGCCTCTAGAGAGCGTCTGATCCGGATAAGCCGCCTTTATCCGCATCCAAGGTGTCCCTCCCCGAGGCGCCCAGTGACCAAGATCGATGATGTTGGCGTCCTCGTCGAGCGCTTATCGGCGCGGGCTGGGGACCATGCCGACGGACAAATCCCACGAAATCTTGCTCCATCGCTATCAGACGCCCTCGTTAGCGGTTCGCCTTCCGTGGCTGCGCGAGATCAGCGAACGTCCGTGGATTCAGGTGACGGCCGCTTTGCTGCGCCAGGTGGCCAGGGCGCCCGGGTCGCCCTCGACGTCGAAGCGATCCAGGCCGATCCGGTTCCACAGCAGCAGGTAGACGTCCGTCGCGGTGCCCGACAGCGCCAGCGTGGCCGGCTCGGCGCCGTCGGCCACCCGCAGCCCGCCGGCATCCATGCGGATCGTCCAGGCCGCGTCGGCGTCGGTGGCGGACAACGCGACAGCCACGGGTGGCTCGCACGCGATCCGTTCGGGCCGGCGGGCGAAGAAGCCCCGAAGCAGTTCCTCGGTGCCGTCGACCGCGAACGACGGCGCCCAGGCCGGCGTCGATCCGATCGCGGACTCCACGTCGGCGCGGTGCACGGCCGTCTCGTGGGCCTGCCGGCGCGCCCAGAACTCGAGCGGTGACGGCGCCGGCAGGAAGCTCCAGCAGTCGACGGCCGGGTCGGCGCCGGCGAGGACGTCGACCAGGGCCCGGTGCCCGGACCGGTACCAGTCGATCAGCGTGGCGTCCTCGACCTGTACGAAGAACTGCTCCTGCTCCGCCGCGGTGAACGGGGTGGACCGGCCGGTCGTGAGATAGCCGGCGGCCTACCGGTGGACGCCGCCGGTGTGCTGCAGCACGTCGCGGACCTGCCAGCCGGGGCACGGCGGCACCGGGGCGTCCAGGCCGGCGCGCTGCGCGACGTCGGCCAACTTCTCGCCGTCGCGCCGCAGCACCTCGAGATGCTCTTCGACTCGCATGCGGAGATCGTGCCATGGAACCGGCGGGACCCCCGACGAGTGGAAGATTTCGCGTGTCGATCCGCGGCTGCCCCGTTCGACCTGAGGGTGAGAGGGTCGTAGGGCGACCCCGAGATCAAGGAGATCGACGATGGCGAAGTACATGCTGATCATGCGCGGCACCGACGAATCCGTCGCGAAGATGATGGAGACTCCGTTCGAGGAGATGCTCGAGACGGTGGGGCGGTTCAACGAGGAGCTGATCCGGGCCGGTGTGCTGGTCGCCGCCGAGGGCCTGGACGATGCGAACCAGGGCGTGGTGGTCGACTTCAGCGGCGAGACGCCGGTGGTCACCGACGGGCCGTACGGGGAGACCAAGGAGCTGTTCGGCGGCTTCTACCTGATCGAGGTGGCGTCGAAGGAGGAGGCGGTCGAGTGGGCCAAGCGCCTCCCCGGTAGCGCCGGCACAAAGTGTGAGGTCCGCCGGGTGCCGAGCATCGAAGAGTTCCCGCAGGACAACGAGTGGATCGTCAAGGAGCGGGCATGGCGCGAGCGGACCGGCCAGCTCTGACCGCCGTGCCGCTGCCGTCGCCTGGTCCTTCGGACGGCCCTGTGCCGCTGCCGTCGCCTGGTCCTTCGGACGGCCCGGAGAATCCGGGCGGCCCGCCGAGTGCCGATGCGGCGCGGCGGGCCGTCGAGGCCGTCTGGCGGATCGAGTCCGCGCGGATCGTCGGCGCGCTGGCCCGCTACACCGGGGACTTCGCGCTCGCCGAGGACGTCGCGCAGGAGGCGGTGGCGGAGGCGCTGGTCACCTGGTCTCGCGACGGTGCGCCGGCGAGCCCGGTGGGCTGGCTGCTCGCCACCGCCCGGCGGCGCGCCATCGACAGCTTCCGCCGCCGGTCGGCGCTCGACGAGCGGTA
>Ga0307513_10012852_pt1 | contig 10306 bp, 3 predicted proteins | sample 15_EM_MG_FD_202174 | JGI IMG/M metagenome (GOLD analysis project Ga0307513, IMG submission 202174) | Populus trichocarpa ectomycorrhiza microbial communities from riparian zone in the Pacific Northwest, United States - 15_EM | ecosystem: Host-associated > Plants > Roots > Unclassified | place...
TTCTAAAATTAGATGGAACGCCACTTAAAGAGCTACCGTCATCAATCCAGTTTCTCACAAGACTCCAATCGTTGGATATGAGTGGTTGCTCAAAACTTGAGAGCTTCCCAGAAATCACAGTGCCTATGGAATCTTTGGCGGAGCTTAACTTGAGTAAAACGGGCATTAAAGAGCTACCATTGTCAATCAAAGATATGGTATGTTTGAAAAAACTGACTTTGGAGGGAACGCCTATTAAAGAGCTACCATTGTCAATCAAAGATATGGTATGTTTGGAAGAACTGACTTTGCATGGAACACCTATTAAAGCGTTACCTGATCAGCTCCCCCCTTCGCTGAGGTATCTACGTACACGTGACTGTTCATCACTAGAAACCGTGCCATCAATCATCGATATCGGTAGATTACAGTTACGATGGGATTTTACAAATTGCTTCAAAGTGGATCAGAAACCACTGATAGAGGCAATGCATTTGAAAATTCAGGTATCTCTCTAAACCCCCTTGTCTTTCTTTCTTCTCTCTCTCTTGCTTGCTTCATCACATTTTCGAAATGTGACTTTCGTGTTACAGTCCGGAGAGGAGATCCCACGTGGCGGAATTGAAATGGTTATACCGGGGAGTGAAATTCCAGAATGGTTCGGTGACAAAGGAGTTGGATCTTCACTCACCATACAGTTGCCCTCAAATCGTCATCAGCTCAAGGGAATTGCTTTCTGCCTTGTCTTTCTACTCCCTCCTCCCTCCCAGGACTTATATTGTGATTACCATGTTAAGTATAAGAACGGTGAACATGATGCCGCTTCCCGAAAGGTTATATCATATAAGTTGGGGACATGTGACTCAGATCACATGATTCTACAATACAGATTGGTAAATCAATTGCGTGAATATTCTGCCAATGAAGTTACATTTAAATTCTACCTCCTTGAAGAGGACAGCAAGGGAAGGATGGTAGGTGATGAGAGCCGAAGGCCTTTCGAGTTGAAAAGTTGGGGGGTGTATCTGCACTTTGATGAAAATCTACCTGCGGACACGGATCTTCCTTAACAAACAAAAGTTCAGAAGAAAATAAATTGAGGGAGAAATAAAAGAGATTGGAAGGGAGAGAGAGTTATGTAGTTACTGCAAATTGATCTTCAATTATTACTTGGTTTTCAAGATAGCTGTAAATATTGTTATTCCCTTGCAACTGACTAACAAACTAACTTTCTGTTATTCAACTAATTCCTCAACAAACTGTAACAACCATCCATCTTATAAGTAATGAATCATGTGCGCATTTATTCTTGCACATGCAGAATAAGTACATTTAGTCATGTTTTGGATCTTTGATTTCCATTTACAAGAAAAACAGTAAGTACATAAAAACTTTAAATTCAAGATTTTATTATTGTATATTTTAAAACTCTTTAAATAAACTCAAAACTAGCCTAGCAAACTAAGAAACATGAAAATAAAAATAACAAAATTAGCTCAGACAATATTTTTTTAACCTAATTTAGAAAAATTCTAGATATCAGCTGATTATAAATAAACTCAATTCTAGATTATAACTAACCAACCTCATTTTAAAACTGGATCTTGACAAAATCTAAAGAGTCTGAAAGTTATAACTAATCCCTCAACTAATTTAGAAGAATTGGGGACCGTGTTTACCAGATATGTTAAGGATCTTTGATTTTCATTTACTAACCTAGACCTCTTCTTAGATTTTGCCGTGTGATGCGGAGGTTTCCATCCAAGGATGGATTGAGGAATTATTCCCTTTTAACTTCATCAGCTTATTACTTATAGCCAGTGAATAAATCTCAATGGTATCCATATCACATTCAAAGTAGGTGGATTAATTTATTTAAATTCATGATAATTTCATAAATATTAAAATGTAATAAATTATAAAGTTGAATTTACAAATAATTTAAGTTAATCAGTTAAATTTTTCATAACTCCACGATCCGAGTTATATGCTCTACTAGGTTTAATAACTGTTTTTTTTTCTGAAATTATTTTTTATTTAGCTTAAAAATCAAACATTCAATTCAAAGGCATGACCTATTTTGGTCATTTTCTAAAACTTAAAATTTGATTAGCAATCCCAAGCATAGAATTATTTTGACATTACAAAAACAATTATTAGGTTTTAAACCATGCAAACATAATATAAAGATGAAATTGAAATGAAAAAACTTTGGGAACCAAAACGAACAATTGCAAAAGGGCCAATTTTTTTTATTAAAAAAAAGAGTGATAAATAAAAACGGCATAGTTTTGACAAGAAAGAAGTACAAAAGCCCATATCCGCAAACCATCCAGATATCCTCCTTATCCATATAAAAACCCATATCCACAAACACTCTGTCCCTCCTTCCCTCCCTCCCTCTGCAATTCACTCTCCCATTTCTCGCTTGAAGAAGATCAGCCCAAGAAAATGGCGGTGAAGATTCGTTTATTTTCATAGGCTGGGATGCAAAAACAGGGCATTTTACAGAATTGTTGCTGCTGATAGCCATACAGAGTTATCTGTTCACTTTTTGTCAATTTTGAATTAAAGAAGGAGAAAACTGATGGATCAATCTTTAGTTTGCATGAAGCTCTTGTATGGCTGCTTCTATTTGCCTGTTTGATTAAATGGGTTGGCGCAATGTCGGTTGGGGAATTCCGGCTCCCCCATGCGCGGACCGGGGGTGTACTGATAGTTGCTCAACGGAGGGTAAAGCACACTGACACAATATTTTACGTGGTTCGGCAAAACCGCCTACATCCACGGGAGAACGGGAGAGAGTCCATATTATTTAGATATTAGAGAAAGGATACAAAACAAATATATGGAGGAGGAGGATCACTTCTCTCTACTCTACTCCAGCTCATCTTTACTGCACTTGCAGCTGCTGCAATGGCAGCAAGGCTGCTGCCATTGCAGCTCTCTTTCTCTCCACACTCTTGCACACACTCACGATTCTCTCTCTATCTTGCTCTCAAATATAAGCCTCGCATTTCTTAGCAACTTTCTCCAGCACATGGAGGGGACAAACAAGCCATAATACATGGCATGAATTATGCCGTAATTCATGCTTCCACTTGCTTGGTGGTGGGGTATTGCCACAAATGGCAATATCCTAACAATGTCTTCATCTTGTTCAGTTGATTTTGGCTATTCTTCTACTTGCTTCTGCAGGTATTGGTTATGAGAGCTCAGCCTACAGACACCGTGCGTGGCATTCTTATGAGAGCTGGTTTAATATCGCCACCACCGATGGTTGTTATGGGGCAGAAAAAGGGACCAGCTGGTGAGACCTCGAATCCAGATAAGTAAATTACCCTGTAAAAGTTACCATCTCTGCTGCTTTTATGCTTCTTCTGTTTTGTACCTGTATGCTTGATCCAGCACTGAATGGGTTCAGAGCTAAATTTCCTTTCCAGGTTGTTGAATGAATTCAAGTTTAAAATTCTCTTAATTAATTCTTGTGTTCATTACATTTGTTCTTTATGCTTCTGTCCAACCACCTGTTAAAGACAATGCTATGAGATGATCATTTCGTGTTGTACAGCTTAAAATTGCTCAGTCTAGTCAGATAGGCCGCGCATCTTCTTAAATTCACATCTTTTTCCTATTCTGAGCTCGCTTTCCATGTCCCATGTAATGCAGAATAACTGTTAAAAGGGCTTCATACATTTCAAATGTGTGAGAATCTGGAACATCTGCGTCATGATGTTCATCTCCTTGTACTCGAGAAAATATTTATTGCTGATTGTTGTGTCATTAGCAATTAGATGACTGCAGTATTAATACTTCAGCTTTACACCTTTTCTTGACAGAGAATATATTCTTATTTGATAATAAAATAAAAATTAAATAAATATATATAAAAAATAAAGCTTAAAACAAACTAAAAAAATCAATTTTAAAAAAGAATGAAAAAACCTAACTCGAGTCAACATGCCAAATTTATAGCTAAGTCATGAAAGTAGGATAACTTTATATAGAACAAATTGAATAAAATAATGGAGACCAACTCTCATACAAATTAGATAATGAAAGACAAAACTAAAAAAAAAAATTCAATTGAAAAAACCATTGAAAAAAAAACATGAGTCAATCCGAGTTAATTTGACTAACCCATGACTTGAGATATGAGATCGGGTTAATCCCACAGAAAGGAAAGCGAAAAAAATCATGAATTTTAAGGCCTAATAACCTAATGTTGAATGATGAAATTAAAAAAAAAAATTCTAAAACATAACCTAAAAACATCAAAGTTAAATCGGGCTAATATTTGAAACTCGTGATGTAGGTCATGAGACCAAGATCATCATATAGAAGGTAAACACGAAAAATTCACGAAGCCAAATTCCTAATAATTCAAGATTAAAAAACAAAATAAATAGCAATCAAAAGGATGAGGACCAAATTTTATATAAAAATAAAATGAAATAAAATAATGAGAGACTAAATTAAGAAATAAAATAAATTAAAAAAATAGCAATCAAATGAATTAGTACCAAATTGGATATAAAAATTAAATGAAATAAATTTCATAGGATGAAATTGAAAAAAAATCAAGGAAAGTATAAAAAACAAAAAAAATAGCATTTAAAAGAACGAGGACCAAATTGGATACAAAAACTAAAAGAAATAAAATGTCGAAAGATGATATTGAAAAAAAATCAACTTTAAAAAGCATCAAAAGCAAAACAAATAGTAATTAAAATAATGAGAACAAAATTGATACAAATACAAATTGAACATGATATATTTAATTTTTGAAAAAGTTGACATAAAACTCAAGGCTAAAAAAGAGAAAAGAGGGATGAAATGAAAGAAGAGAAAGAGCTCAAGTGCTATGCCACCATGCACATGTACTTGACCATTATAAAAAGAATATTGTGATGCTTTCAATATCGTCATAAAATGCAACGTTTGTTTGTTGAGAAAGATGTTGCATACACTGCTCAAAAAATTCTTAGTGGTAATCTATTATGTTGTTATCGAATCCAATCCACAGGCTGATTTGGCTAAAAGATCAGGTCTAGGTTATATTAATCGGCTTGGATTAATCTAAAAAGTTTTAAAAAAATTTATTTAAGGTTTTAATATTTCATATAAAAAATTTAAAAAACAATTTATATGAATAAACTATATATATTATAAATAATAAAATTTCAAAAAATATTTTTGCTTTTAAAAATCTCATGTAACGCCGATACTGTCTCAACCTTCACTTTTGTTCTTGTCCCTCCTAATTGATTTAATGTTTTTCACGTTGTTATACAATTGGGATCTCTTTTAAACAATATCGGACAAATTTCTCGCTAAACAATAATGAAAGTTATGATCCAACATCCACCTTTTAAGTTATCATTGAAAATTCTCAAATAAGTTCTAATGGAACAACCAAAATCTGCATTTGTCTTGCTTGTAGCCAATTTGCTTTTGTGTATTAAAAATATTAAATTTTATTTTATTTTATTTTTTTATCTTTTTAGATTGTTTTGATATTATGCTGGTATCAAAAATAAATTTTAAAAAAATTAAAAATATATATTATTTTAATATATTTTTAAATAAAAAATATTTTAAAAAATAACAATAACTGCAAAACATGATTTTGCCGACATCAACCTTAAAGGTATATGTTTTATATGCTATTTAATGGCATTTGTATCACAATTGTCACTAAAATTAAGATAAAATCCAGTAAGAAATAATGACATTTCATCACAGTGTAATAATCAAAATTGACTTCTCAGGGTCTCCAGTCCGATAAAATGACTTCTCACGGGAATACGATTCATCACGTTGGTCACTAGATTCCAAGATGACCCGGCAGATTAACAGGTTTTGCTATGCAATTACTGGTCTGGTTTTTGACCGATACAAACCCAGCCAAAGCTCCACATCACAAAACAAATAAAAAAGAAAAGAAAAAAAAATAACAAACACTTGATTGGTGCGTCTAGGGTCGAAGACTTGTGCCCTTTCCTCCCAAATCACAAATAAAATAAAGAACAAGTCCTCTAGGGGAATCTCCAGGAAGTCAACAAAGTGCACCCTGTTAAAAGATAAAAAAAAAAATTATAAAAACATTGTTTATACCATAAAAACAACCTAACTCTATTGTTTGAAAGACCAGGAGAAATAAAATATTGAAAAATAAAATTAATAACAAGATAACAAGCAACAACAAGCAAAAACCAGGAAAATAATGGCAAATGAAATTATCAATTATCAAACATCAATGTTCCCTCTGGTTTGAACTTTGAATTATGGTAACTACATACGTATGGATAAACGATCTCGAAGAGCAGAGAATCACCTCCATACAGGCTTTCTTTATTGGTGGCACAAACTGATGATTTTGTATACTCAACTTGAGAAATTCAAACGAGATAAGTACAAAACATGCACCCACTAATTCCCTTTGTGAAAATAAAGCAAAAGAAAATACTGCCAAAACCATATAAACTAGTCTCTAATTGTAAAAAACTTCCATTTATTGTTTACTTCAACTGTGATGCCCAGGAATTCTTGTGCTTGTACCATTAATTAAATACATTTAAGCATACCCACATGTTCCATACTGACATCTAACCCCCGGAGCACACTTCTTGGTGCACTTTCCACAATGATTAACGTTGGAAATAAATGATCTTTGTACATCTTCCATTGCAGCAAGACTCTCCAAATTTGCACTTGTGACCACATATTCCACAGTTGTTCTCGTCTCCAGGAACATTCCGGCAATGTTTCTTGCAACAATAAAGGAGGCCCGTGCTCTTGTTAGCTGAAACGCCATTACATATGTTATTACGCTCAGCGTTGCATCGTGTACCTTTCTTTATTACACTTGCCAAGAACCGGCTTCTTGATCTGAAATCTTCTAGTGGGGTGTCAAGAACATACTCTTCGTCATCGTCTTCTATATCGGATGATACGGTTATCTGAGTGTTCAAGGCTAGGAGGATGTAAAAGAATAGTAATTGAAATAATGAGAACAAAATTAATACAAATATAAATTGAACATGATATATTTAATTTTTTAAAAAGCTGACATGAAACTTGAGGCTAGGAGAGAGAGAAGAGGAAGGAAATAAAAAAAAGTCATGCACATGTACTTGACTACTAGAAAAAGGAAGTTGTGATACTTCCAATACTGTCACAAAAGACAGTGTTTGTCCGCTGATAGATGTTGCATGCGCTGTCCAAAAGTGCGGACACCTCCAAGACACTAACATCAACCACTTTTTATTTTTTAATCATATTTATATTTTTAAAAGACTAGAATGCCCCTAATTCACATTGATTATAACTAAGAAGTCACGATGAAAATACAAAAAAATCCTGAACATCAATTTTAATGTTTTTTGCATTTAAAAGCAATATAGTCATTTCACTGTACTGTCAAAATGTTAAAAGACTAAAACACCCATGAATCCTAATTTTAAAAATTTTACTTTTAAAGATATTTAAGTTATTTCACTGTATTTTTAAAATGTTTAAAAAAGACTAAAACACCCATGAATCTTAATTTTAAAAATTTTACTTTTAAAGATATTTAAGTTATTTCACTGTATTTTTAAAATGTTTAAAAACTTATTTATCTTCATTTAATATGATAATAATAAACGCATCACATTAAAAAAATATATTGTTTTTAATAACTGATTAAATGATTTTATTTTAAAAGAGCAAAATAGTGACGTCATTATTTCACAATTATATGCGTCTTTAATGTACAATAAACTACCAAGCTGTTAGTTTTTTTATATAGACAAAGCAATGATTTCAATTTTGATGGGTCTTATCATGCATAAGAGATAAAAGATGGACGCGTGTTTAGTTTTCATTTCCAATTGAAAATTAGGGTGGGGTGGATTTAGTGTTTCAGTTCGCTTGTTTATCGGCTGGTTCATAATAAATAAAAAAGTCTTCATGGGTTAAATTTCACTGGGTCATCCAGATTCCTGATTGACCCGGTAGGTCAAGCGGGTTTTGTTAAGCCAATTACTGGTTTAATTTTTAATTGATACAGATCCAGCCAAGGCCACACGTCACCAGACAAATCACACAAAAAAAAATAAAAAATAATAATAAACACAACCATTATAATAATATAATGTGAAGGCAAAGAATTCCTCTGGGGTCGAAGACTTGATGCCCTTTCCTGCCACACCACAAATAAACAAAGAACAAGACATGGAGCCTTCATGTACATGGGGAATTTCCAGGAAGTCAACAATGTGCACCCTCTGTACATGAGAAAACATTTGGATTTGAAACCAAATCTGAGGTTGATTTGGTCAAAAGGCAGTGTTTTGGATTATATTGGTTAAGTTAATCTAAAAAAATTTTAAAAACATTATCTGGAATTTTAATATTTTATATAAAAAATTTAAAAAACAATTTATATGAATGAACTATATATATCATAATCATTAAAGTTTAAAAAATTATTTTAAAATATTTTTCAACTTTTAAAAATCGTAGGTAACGCCTATAGCACCTCAACCTTCCCTTTTGTTCTTGCCCCTCCTAATTGATTTAATAGTTTTCATTTCCAGTTGAAAATTAGGGTGTTTCAGTTCGCACGTTTACTTGCCCGGTAAAGTGGATTTTGAGTGTGTCATGCGGTGGAAATTGTGTTTTTAAAAAAATTAATTTTTTTTATTTAAAATATTTTTTTAATGTTTTTAAATTGTTTTTATATACTGATATAAAAAATAATTTAAAAAAATAAAATAAAAATTATTTTAATACATTTCTAAATAAAAAATATTTTAAACCGTTATAGCTATCACAATTTCAAACAAACCCACTGCACCAATTACCTAGCTAAAGTCCCGGTTACCAAACAAATAACAAACACAAATCATAATCAAATCAACGATTATAATGTGAAGGCAAGGAAGAGTGTGTGATCCTTCTAGCTTAGAGTCTCACCCTGGCTCGCTGAATTACCTTTTTATTTTTTTTATTTTCAGGATTTAATTATGAAGTGTGATGTTTTTTAAAGTGTTTTTTAATAAGAAATATATTAAAATAATATTTTTTTTATTTTAAAATTTTTATTTTTGATATTATTATATTAAAAAATAATATGAAAATACTAAAAATTATTAATTTAGAATAAAAACAATAGAAAACAATGGGAATGTTTTTCTTGTTTCTCCCTACATTCCTTTGAAGTAGGCTTACAAAATTGCAATAGAAAATTCCAACAAGTGCATGCAATGTTTTCTTTTCTCAAAGTTTGCCTGTCAGTACGTTATCTACATGTTTAATTCGAATGAACATACGGGAAAGGTTAAAAGATAAACAAATGAGGTACTTACTATAGCTTTCCTCACTATCATGCGATGTTTTTTGCCCAACTCTTGCTTGAGGGAAGATATTGAAAGCACTTTTAACAATCACGTTAAATCCTCTCTCTCTTAAACACATCAGCAAGTTGACCCAGCTCTAGTTTTTTGGAGTCTTTGCTGGGTTGTACGGGTCACCCATATTCCAAGTTGACCCAGTAGGTTAAACAGGTTTTGCCAAGGCCCCGCGTCATCAAACAAATAATAATAATAATAAAAAATAACAAACACTTAATTGTTGCGTGTCTATTATTGGGGTAGAGTAACAAGGAACTTCCCCATCAGATCATCACAGCCATTATAATAATATAGTGTGAAGGCAAAGAAGTCCTCTAGGGTCGAAGACTTGTGTCCTTTCCTACCATACCACATATAAACAATGAACAAGACATCTTATTTTAAGATTTTTGGAAAGTTCTCAGTAGGAGGAAGTTCGACAAGCACTATCATGCGATGTTCTTTACAGGATTGCTCTAGTTTTTTGCCCAACTCTTGCTTGAGGGAAGATATTGAAAGCACTTTTAACAATCACATAATCCTCTCTCTCTCTCTCACACACAAAAAGCCATCTGCATCATGTATACTATAGAGCTCATGAAACTTTGCTAGCTAAACTAAAGGATGAAATCTTAAACACATCAGGTGATTATTAGCTTCGTTCCCTAGTGCATTTAGTTGGTCGCTCCTTTAAATCATATATTATAATGACTTTGATGCCCTGCTTCTTATGTTGAGAAAGTAGCATATCGTGAGCCCTGCATCCAAATAATCATTATGGTTGTGATAAATTAAGCTAGTTAATATGTTGGACCACAACAGCAAAGGGTTTGCTAGCATGTTCTCTCTTTACTGCTTAGAACAACCCTCTAGCATTAATCAGAGTGATTCCTTTGTTGTGTTAGTGAAATTGCTGCTATTGATGATGTTGGAATTTAAGATCCTTTAAT
>Ga0307513_10012853_pt1 | contig 10306 bp, 7 predicted proteins | sample 15_EM_MG_FD_202174 | JGI IMG/M metagenome (GOLD analysis project Ga0307513, IMG submission 202174) | Populus trichocarpa ectomycorrhiza microbial communities from riparian zone in the Pacific Northwest, United States - 15_EM | ecosystem: Host-associated > Plants > Roots > Unclassified | place...
GTCGACAGCGACTGCAGCGGCTTGAACGCGCCGGTGAACGGCGCGTCGGCAACCGTCACGGCCTGGATCGACGTCTCGGCGTCGTCGTCGAGGACCGTCTGGCAGAAGTTGTTGCCGCTGTTGCCGGTGCCGCCCGGCGCGCTGAACAGCGTCGCCGTGCGACCGCTCGGCGAGGTCAGGGCGAACGTCAGGTCGCCGACCCACGAGTGATCGACGCCGACCGTGGTCGCGCCCGTCGCGCTGCTGCAGGTCTCGCCGTCGATGTTGAACTTGACCTTGGCGATCGCGCCCTCGAAGCCCGTCACGTCGAACGGGACGTCGACGCCGATGCCGTCACCGTCGGGGATCGCGACCGACGCGCCGGCGTACGCGATGTGCGTGAACGTGTCGCCCGGGCGACCGGTCTGCACCGAGAAGTTGAACACCACCGGGTGCGGGCCATTGCCCGTGTAGTTCACGGTCAGGGTGAACGGCAGCGTCGAGCCGCACGTCACGGTCGGGTTGACGAAGAACGCGAACAGCGCGTCGTTCGACGCCGAGCCACCCGCGGGGACGTTCGGGTAGGTCGACGAGCCCTGGAGGATGATGACGTCCTCCGAGGTCGAGCTCAGGGTCGCCGAGACCGCCGTGGCAGCCGCGCCGCCCACGTTGTTGATCGGGAAGTCGACCTGGGCCGCGCCGCCCGGGAGGACGACGTCAGCGCCGAGCGGGCTGACCTTGAAGTCGCCAGCGGTCAGCGAGACCGCCGCCTTGGCGCCCGCGCGCTGCAGCGTGTTGAACGCCGAGACGATGCCACGGCCGCTGTTGCGGTCCGAGCCGGTCGACTCGATGTCGAGCGCGCCCGCGAGGATCGCGGCGCGGATCTGCGCCGGGGTCTTGGCCGGCAGCGCGCCCTTGACGAGCGCGGCGATCGCGCCGGCGTGCGGCGCGGCAGCCGAGGTGCCGAAGAACGGGTTCAGGCCCGAGCCGGCGGGCAGCGTGGTGCTGACGCCGTCGGCCGCCGAGATGTCCGGCTTGGCGCGGGTGACGCCGCCACGGCTCGCGAACGTCTGGCCCGGGTTCGCCGGGTTGATCGGGTTGTTGTTGCGATCGAAGAAGATGCGGCGCGAGCCGTCCGAGCTGAACAGCTCGACCGGGGTCGTCGGGCCGGCGGTGAACTCACCACCGAGCGCCTCGGCGGCGTCGACGGCGGCGACGGCGAACGCGTCCTGCGCCGAGTTGTGGCCGTAGGTCGAGCCGCTCGTGCTGACGCCGAACTCGCCGCCGAAGATCACCGTGCGAATCGCGCGGGTCTCGGCGCCCGGGTGCGCCGCGATCACGACGCGGAAGCCGGCCGGGATGTTGAAGCCGAGGAACTCGAACGGCAGGTCATCGCCGTCCTGGATGTCCGTGCCGGCGACCGCGACGTTGCGCAGGTCGTTGTCGAGCACGAAGATGTCGTAGTCGTTGCTCGAGGCCGGGATCGCGAGGGTGCCCGGATCCGACCAGTGCAGGATCAGCGGGCCGCCGCCGACCTCGATGCGGTTCGAGATCACGCCCGCGCCGAACGAGTGCACGGTGTAGCCCGAGGGCAGGGTGGCGAGCGCGCCGGCCGGCTTGAAGTCACCTTCCCAGGTGCCCGAGGTGCCGTCGTCGAAGTTGCCGCCGTTGCCGGCCGACGAGAAGTACATCGCGCCGTCCGCGGTCACGTCCGCCACCGCCTGCGCGATGATGTCGTCCTGGTACGGCGACTCGAAGAAGTAGATCACGTCGTCGATGATGACGTCGCAATGCGCCGAGAAGCGGAGCGCGCGGATGTTGTCCGCGAAGCTCTCGGGGCTGGTGAACGCGGTCGCGAAGAACAGCTTCGCGCCCGGCGCGAGATCGTGGACGATCTCGAGCATCGCCGTGCCTTCACCCGAGCCCGGACGGCCGTCCTGGCCCTCGAGCGCCTGGTAGTCGGCCGGCAGATCGCCGCTGGCGATCGCCTGCTCGGCGAAGTCATCGCTGTCCGACAGGACGCCGACCGTGGCGCCGGTGCCGTCGATCCCGAAGAACTGGCGGGCGCGGTCGGCCGCGTGGGCCTTGTCACCCTCGGAGACGCGCGCGCCCTGGGTCGCGACGTTGCTGGCGTGGGTCGCGAACGTCGACGCGTGCGGCGCGGCGGACCACGCGGCCTGCGCGGCCTGGACCGCGGCGACACGCTGGGCCTGCGTGCCCGTGACGTGCTTCGCGCTGCCCGGCTTGTCGTGGCGGTCCATCTTCGCCTGGAACGCCGGGCGGATCGACTTGACTGACGGCTCGCCGGCGAGCGCCGCGAGCTGGTTGAGCGCGAGATACGCGCGCGTGGACGTCGCGCTGGTGTGGAGGACCTTGCCGCCGAGCGCCGCGATCTTGTCGTTAAACGACGCCGCCGCACCGTGGACGTCGATCATCACGTTGCCGGCACCATCGGTCTGGTTCAGGCTGGTGATGCGCTTCGCCGGATCCTTGGACTCCGACAGCGCCGCGGCGAACTTGCCGTCGCGCTCGTAGATCAGGTTCGACGAGATCTTCTTGTCGGCCGGCGAGCGCGCGGCCTTCTCGGCGATCAGCGCATCCATCTGCGCGATCACCGACGGCGACAGGACAACGTCCGTGTCATCCGGGGTTGAGGGGGTGGGGGCAGCTGAGTCCGAGCTGCAACCCGCCGCTGTTAGAAGACCGACCGCAACCGGTAGCCAAAGACGCTTCATGCAGATTCTCCGTTGGAAGAAAAAAACACCGGCGATTTGGCCACTCGGTCCAACCCGCCAGACGATCCCGAAGTCAAGTCACGACGTGACGAGGTGCACGGCCCGACGACAGCGGCCCACACGCCAGAAGGCGCGTACTGCACCTCTGAGCGGGTAGGTTTCTGAAGGCACTGTTGCAAAGCTCGCACGTTGTGAGTTCGGGACACTACCGGAAGACCTCTTAGGAACCCAGAGGCAACCTGGCGCAACCCAGTGATCGGTCGCTGGATTTTGTTGTCACTGATGATAGCTCAACGTAGCGAGACAAATCGTCACGTGGCTATTGGTCCGACCAATATGACAAAGATCTGGTTCGCAAGACTACATTGTCCACATCACGCCTCTTGCAACTACTGATGAGCATTCGATCAGTGGCGCGTACAGAGCTGCTGGATTTCAGCGTTTTATTCGTGCGACGCTTCTTACGTTAGTTGCGTCTCGGGATAAACTGGAGGGTTGTGCAGGATCTGTCTTGACCGAGATCGGCTCGGTTGCTGAGCGCTGGTGCCCCGATCTGGGGCCGATCCGGCGCGACCCGCCTGATCGGACGGCACGCGCCGCGGAATAGAGGCAACCCGGGCATCGGTCGAAGGCTCGTAACACCGTCCACCACCGAGGGAACCAGATGACTCCGCTACGAACTTTCTTGGCCACGGCCGCTGTTGTCGGGCTGCTCGGAACGGGCGCCGCGCTGCGCTCGGGCGCGACGCCCGCGAACGCAGCTCCGTCGGTGTTGACCGATGGCTCGATCCCCGATGTCGCCGAACGCGTCGTGGATAGCGTCGTCAACATCTCCACCTCGCACATCGTCGAGACTGGCCCCGCCAGCTTCGACCCGTTCTTCTCCGACCCGTTCTCGCCCGGCCAGGGCGACGCGGGCGATCGCAAGGCGATGAGCAAGGGCTCCGGCGTGATCGTCACGGCGAGCGGCCGGGTCCTCACCAACGCGCACGTCGTCAAGGATGCCGACGACATCACGGTCACGCTGCACGACGGCAATGACTACGAGGCCAAGGTCATCGGCGTCGATCCCAAGGCGGATCTCGCGGTGCTCCAGCTCAAGGGCACGCCGCCTGGCCTCAAGCCGCTGACGTTCGGCGACTCGTCGACGCTGCGGCTCGGCGAGGTCGTGCTGGCGATCGGCGATCCGTTCGGCGTCGGCAAGTCGGTGACGATGGGCATCGTGTCGGCCAAGGGCCGCGGCGGCATGGGCATCGAGGAGTACGAGGACTTCATCCAGACCGACGCGGCGATCAACCCCGGCAACTCGGGCGGCGCGCTGGTCAACCTCAAGGGCGAGCTGGTCGGCATCAACACGGCGATCGCGTCGAAGAGCGGCGGCTACGCCGGCATCGGGTTCGCGATCCCGACCAACATGGCGCGCCCGATCATGGAGATGCTGATCAAGGACGGCAAGGTCTCGCGCGGCTACCTCGGGATGAGCATCGGCACGGTGACGCCGCTGATCGCGAAGGAGCTCAAGCTGGGCGCGCAGCGCGGCGTGGTCGTCGGGTCGCTCGATCCGAACGGGCCAGGCGCCAAGGCGGGGCTCGCGAAGCTCGATGTGGTCGTCGCGCTCAACGGGGTCGAGACCCGGACCGACGGCGCGCTGCGCAACACGATCGCGATGACCAAGCCGGGCACGATGGTCGAGCTCCAGGTCGTTCACAAGGACGGCAGCAAGGGGACGATCAAGGCCAAGCTCGGCGAGCTGCCGGCGGACAACGTCATTCCGCAGCGCCAGCTGCGCCAGCAGAACCGGCGGATCCGTCCGCAGCAGCAGCAGCAACAGCAGCAGACCTGGCCGTAGTCTTCGGCGCGCGAAGCCTCGTCGCGGTGTCGCGCGTTTCGGCGCCGCACGGGCTAAGCTGCGGTGTGCGCGTCGTCCTCGCCTTGCTCGCGGCCTCGGCGTGCGGCGGCGATCCGGAGGCGACGCCCGGCGTGTCGGCGGCCCGGCGCGCGCGGCTCGAGGTGATCCGCGACGTCGCCGGCGAGCGCGGGTTGACCAACGGGCCGCTGCTCGCCGGGATCGCCGAGAGCGAGACCCACGTGGCGCACTGCTGGTCGGACGCGACCTATGCGTGCCAGGGGCCGGACTCGCCGTCGTGCGACGGGCCGGTCATCGCGGGATCGGCCGACGGGCCCTGCAGCGCGATGGCGGGCGGCCTCGGCATGTTCCAGTTCGACGCCGGCACGTGGAGCGAGACCCGCGCCAGGTACGGCGACGCGATCCTGACGATCGAAGGCAACACGGCGCAGGCGGTGAGCTTCGTGATCGCGCAGGTGATCCGCGAGGTCCCCGGCGTGACCGACGACGCCGCGGCGATCGACTGGATGAACAGCGTGCCGCTGGTCGCCGACGATCCGGTGATGGCGCAGTGGGCGCAGCTGCTGGCGTGCCGCTACAACGGCTGCTGCGCGGCGAGCGCGCTGTGCACCGAGCGCGCGAACGGCTACCGCGATCACGCGATCGAGCTCGACCACGCGCTCGGCGCCGCGTTCTGGCGCTGACGTGTCAGACGCCGCCGGCATGCTGCGGTGGTGCATCCTGGCTGGGCTTCGAGCACGCTGCTCGCGATCGCGGCGATCATCGGCCTGGCCGGCGCGCTGATCGCGCTCGTGATCGCGCGGATCCTCCGGGGCTGGCGGGGCACGTGGCGCGCCAAGCGGCGGGCGGCGCGCGCGGGCGAGGGCGAGGACGACGCGGTCGGGCTGCTGCAGCGCGCCGGGTTCCGCATCATCGCCCGGCAGGCGCGGACGTCGTGGGCGCCGCTGGTCGACGGCGAGCCGTATCCCATCGAGCTGCGCGCGGACTACCTGGTCGAGGCCGACGGCGAGCTGCTGGTCGCCGAGGTCAAGACCGGCGACGCGGCGCCCCGGCTCGCGACCGCGGCGACGCGGCGCCAGCTGCTCGAGTACCACGTGGCGTTCGCGGCCGACGGCGTGCTGCTGGTGTGCCCCGAGCTCGGGTCGATCCACCGCGTCGAGTTTCCGCGCGCGGTGCGCCCGGCCGGCCTGCGCGTCGATCGGTCGGCGTAGCTCAGGGCGTCGTGGCGACGACGTCGACCGCGTCGGCGTCGTCGGTGTCGTCGGGCTCGCGGCCCTCGATCGCGCGCGACGCGCACTTGATCGGCTCGCCGGCGATGACCCGGCGCGCGGGATCCTCGAGGAGCCGGCCGGCGCACACCCGCGACGGGCCGACCGCGCCGGTGTGGATCGCGTACTCGATCACGATGCGGGTCGGCTCGGCCGCAGCGAGCTCGTCGGGGGTCGCCGCGCGCAGCCCGAGCGCCGGGACGTCGCGGCCACCGAGCTCGACGAGCAGCGCGCCATGCGGGCGCTCGAGGATCGCGACGCGCGTGCCGGCGGCGGGCTGCGGCAGCGTGGTGCGCAGCGCGCGCGCGAGCTTGCCGATCGGCGAGCCGTCGCGCTCCGACGGCGCGGTCACGACGCCGATCGTGAGCCGGCCCAGGGCGTGGGCGCGGGCGCGGCGGTTGTCGAGCGCGCCGGCGAGCTCGTGCGCCCACGGCGCGCCGATCGCGTAGGCCGCGAGCGTGCCCCGGGTGCGGCGCAGCACGAGCAGGTGATCGGCCTCGCGCACGAGGTCGTCGGCGTCGAGCTCGAACGCGAGGCCGAGCGCGGCGACGACCCAGGCGTCGCCGACGCGCTGGCCGAGCCGCGGATCCTTGCCGACCACCATGTGCGCGACCTGGCGGAGCAGCTCGGCGCGGCCCTCGAAGCCGGGCCGCTTGCCGGCGAGCACGGCGACCCGCGCGATGCGATCGGCGCGCAGCGGGTGCTCGTCGTCCTCGGCGTCGAGCACGGCGCGCAGCGCGCGGGCCATCGCGCCGGGCGTGTAGCCGGCGCGCTCGAGCAGCGCGACCGCGCGCTCGTCGGCGATCGCCTCGGCGTCGCGGCGCAGCACCATCGCCTCGTCGCCGGGCGGCGGCCCGAACAGCGAGACCACGGCGTGGTGGCCCTCGAGGTGCGCGAGCTCGTGGGCGACGACGCCGGCCAGCTCGGCCTCGGAGTCGAGCCGCTCGAGGGTCGGGCGGCCGAGGACGATCCGGTTGCCCGACGTGGCGTACGTCCCGTCGCGGTTCGCGATCACGACGCGCGGCGGCTCGGCGAGGTTCGCGCCGGCGGCGAGCCGATCGGCGACGCCCTGGACGTAGGCCCGCAGTGCAGTGTCGTCGTAGAGATCGAGCTCGGCAGCCGACAGGTCGCGCTCGACCATCCAGCCCATGCAGCCCTCGATGTCGCGCTCGTCGCACGGCGTGGGCAACGTCGCGCCGAGGTAGCTCGTCCCGGCGCACGCGCCGAGCCCGCACAGCGCGATCAGCGCCGCGGCGCGGCCGATCATCGCCGCACCTCCACGACCGCCTCGAGATCGATCTCGGGGCGGCCGCCGGCCACCTTGGTGCGCAGCTCGACCCAGCGCGCGAGCTTGTGGCGGGCGCGTCCGATCGCCGCGCGCACGCTGGGGCCATCGTAGTAGTCGCCGGCGCGCAGGCCGAGGGTCTGCAGCACGGCCTCGCGCGCGTGCCGGCCGGCGCCGATCGCCTTGACCATGCCGATCCGGAAGCGCCGGCCGGCGGCCACCGGCACCGACACGGCGACCGCGCCGTCGGCGGTATAGGTCGTGCGCGGCGCGCCGAGCCGGGCGTCGAGCCAGCCGGCGTCGCGGTAGCGCCGCTCGAGCTCGGCGAGCGCGCGCTTCATGCGGTACTCGATGTAGACGCCGCCGATCGTGTTCACCGTGCCGAGCGCGTCCTCGAGCACGGCGAGGCGATCGGCGTTCGGGAAGTCGTCGTCGGTCTGGAACGCGATGCGCGTGATCCGGTAGCGCGGACCGAGCGTGACGTCGACGGCGAGGTCGACGCCGCACGCGGTCCGGCGCTTGATCGCGATCGCCGCCGTCGCGTAGCCGCGGGCGCGCAGGCTGGTCTCGGCGAGCTCGGCGATGCGCCGCGTGCGCGCGGGGTCATCGTAGGTGCCCTCGAGCACCGCGAGCTGCGGGACCGCCTCGCGCGGCGCGCCGATGACGCGGACCTCGCCGATGCGGTTGAACGTGCACGGCGCGGCGACCGCCGGATACGGGCTCGGCGCGACGCGGCACGAGATCAACGCGGCCAGCGCCGCGAGGGCGGTGCGGGGCGCGACTTCGAGCAGGTTGGTCTGCACACAGGACGCTCGAGCAAGCGGCGCTCCAGCCGCAAGTGTGCGACCTGCTTGGGGCGATCTCGCGGGGCGCCGCGTCCTGCGATAGACGTGCTGCGCCCCGCAGTCGGCGCCCGCGGATCACCGCGCCGATCGTCGGGTCGAGGCACCTTGCCCGGCCTCGGCTCGACGGTCGATCAGGCGATCAGGCGAGGTTCTTGTTCGCGAAGTCCCAGTTCACGACGTTCCAGAACGCCTCGATGAACTTGGGACGCGCGTTGCGGTAGTCGATGTAGTAGGCGTGCTCCCAGACGTCGAGCGTCAGGACGCACTGCTTGCCGGCCGCGAACGGCGTGTCGGCGTTGGCCGTGGTCTCGATCGCGACCGAGCCATCCGCGTTCTTGACCAGCCACGCCCAGCCCGAGCCGAACTGACCGGCCGCGGCCTCGCTGAACTTGGTCTTGAAGTCGGCGAAGCTGCCGAACGCCTTGTCGATCGCCGCAGCGACCGCGCCGCTCGGGTTCCCGCCCGCGTTGGGCGCGAGCGAGTGCCAGAAGAACGTGTGGTTCCAGATCTGGGCCGAGTTGTTGAAGATCTTCTTCTCGCTCGCCTGGCCGTGCGATGCCTTGATCACGTCCTCGAGCGACATGGCCTCGTACTTCGTGCCCGCGGCAAACTTGTTGAGGTTGTCGACGTACGTCTTGTGGTGCTTGCCGTAGTGGTAGTCGATCGTCTCGGCCGAGATCGTCGGGGCGAGCGCGTCCTTGTGCCAGGGCAACTCGGGAAGGATAAAAGCCATGAGCGTGCCTCCTTTTCTTCAGAGGGTTGTAGCGCTCCGGTCTCGCGCAAGGGAGGCTCGGCGCGCCTAAAGTGTGGCCGCGGCCGAGCGGCGTCGCCACACCGTGCTGCGATGGCAGCTCGCGCGCGACGCAACTGCGCGACCGGGCATGCGCGCGCAGGGGACCGAAACTTGTATGGCCCTCCGGGGACCGCCCGGTGGAGAAGCCATGCTCACGTACTGTCTGATCCCGATCGTGCTGCAAGGCGTGGTGATGGTGGTCGATGAAGGTTGGTTTCACCGCGCGCGCGGGCTGCCGCGCTGGGAGCGCATCGGCCACCCACTTGACACGCTGACGATCGTGCTGTGCCTGGCCTGGCTGATCGCGACCACGCCGGCGTCGCCGCTCGCGCTGCCGGTCTATGTCGGTCTCGCGATCGGCTCTACCCTGTTTGTCACCAAGGACGAGGGCGTGCACGCTCGGCTGTGCAGCGCCGGCGAGCAGTGGCTCCACGCGGTGCTGTTCGTGCTGCATCCGATCGTGCTCGCGGCGTTCGGCTACCTGTGGTGGACCGGCGCGGTCGGGCTGCTGGTGGGCCAGCTGGGCATCGCGATCGCGTTCATGACGTACCAGATCATCTACTGGAACCTCGACAGCCGCGAGCCGGCGGCCGCGCGGCGGCCGGACACCGCGTGGTACGCCGACGTGGGCGCGACGTGGTACGCGGCCGACGACACGCCGATCGCCCTGGTGCGCGCCGAGTCGCGCCGGCGCAACCCGTGGATCGCCGCGCAGCTCGATCGCGCGTTCGGCGGCGCGCCGGTCCGCGTGCTCGATCTCGGCTGCGGCGCCGGGTTCCTGTCGAACTATTTGGCGGCGCGCGGTCACCAGGTGACCGGCATCGATCGGGCCGCCGAGGTCCTGCCGGTCGCGCGGGCCAACGACGCGTCGCGCTCGGTGCGCTACGAGGTCGGCGACGCCCGCGCGCTGCCGTTCGCCGCGGGCAGCTTCGACGTCGTGTGCGCGATGGATCTGCTGGAGCGCACCGAGGAGCCGGAGCGCGTGATCGCCGAGGCCAGCCGCGTGCTCGCGCCGGGCGGGCTGCTGGTGTTCCACACGTTCAACCGGACCTGGCAGGCCCACCTCGCGGTGATCAAGGGCACCGCGTGGTTCGTCAAGCATGCGCCCGACGACCTCCATGATCTGCGGCTGTTCATCACGCCCGACGAGCTGCGCGCGATGTGCGCCGCGCAGGGCTTCGCGCCGCCGGAGATCCACGGCTCGCGGCCCCGGCTGGGCTGGCCGCTGTGGCGCCTGCTGGCGACCGGCAAGGTCGGCGACGACTTCGCGTTCACCGCGACGCCGTCGACCAAGTTGGGCTACGCCGGCATCGCGCGCCGCGGCGACGCGCCGGCGGCGGTCGCGCCCGGGCGACGCGCACGGCCGCCGAGCGCGCCGCGCCCCGAGCTGTGCGATGGTCTGCGCGATGGCCAAGTTCTGGTTGATGAAGTCCGAGCCGGAGCAGTTCGGGATCGCGGACCTCGCGCGCGTTAAGATCGAGCCATGGACTGGCGTGCGCAGCTACTTCGCGCGCGCGCACATGCGGGCGATGAC
>Ga0307513_10012854_pt1 | contig 10305 bp, 5 predicted proteins | sample 15_EM_MG_FD_202174 | JGI IMG/M metagenome (GOLD analysis project Ga0307513, IMG submission 202174) | Populus trichocarpa ectomycorrhiza microbial communities from riparian zone in the Pacific Northwest, United States - 15_EM | ecosystem: Host-associated > Plants > Roots > Unclassified | place...
AATTTAATTGTTTAATTCCTATCATTGCATTGCCTGATATTATCTTCTTCGCAAGAAGTTCTGAGACGAAAGGGTGTTGAAAGGGTTGTCAGCCTGATCAGCCTAGTGCAAGAAATAATTATGATGGTGACCTCTCCCTTCCGAAGTGAAAGAAAGTTCGAGCAAGGAGGTCCTGTCTAATCTTTTGAACAAATACAGATCGATCTTCCAGTCAAGTTCCCCCCCACCATTTCTAAGCATTTGCCGTGTAGACCAGACAATCCATGCCGGCTCTTGCTCTAGCAGCCTAACATTTTTAACCTTGTCCAAGGGGTCGTATCAATTGCTAGCTAGTTAGACGCGTTCTCTTTCTTCAGCCCTCCTTGGCTGCTTAAGAAGCTGGACATTGCAGATGGTCTCCTCAGTATTTCTCTGTTGACACTTGGCTTCAGACTTCATTTCAAGTATAATTTATCTTAATTTATTTTTTAAATTATATTTACCTGCTTGCTTGCCTAACTAGAATGGGAACAGATCAACTCCATGTTCAAATCAGTCATAACAATGATAAACATTGAAGTAACAAATATCTTATATTAAAGGAAATGATCATAGAGTTATTTATCAATGTTCTTGGCTTAAGTTTTCGTTGTTAGGGCTTCATGCAGTCCTGGAGGCAATCAGTGCGTCTGTCTTTGTTTATATATTATCGCAAGAAGAGAGAGCAAAAAGATTGGATTTGCCTGGTAGCAAACAAAGATTAACGAAGAGAGGAGGTGAAAATAATCTTGAGTAATTGCATTTCGTACTTTGTGATTTTAAAATATCAATTTTTAAGAATTATAATTCTTCTTAATAAAACTGGATATGTTGATGAACTAATCTAGGAGCAGAAGACATGGCCAAACTAGGAGCCTTTAAAAACACAAGAAAACTAGACTCGTATAATCAATACTTTTTCCTTCAATAATGAAAAAAGAAAAAAGAAAAAAAAAGGAGTAATATAATCATATATCACACCAGTAGTAGATCCTGATTCTGATTTGTGGGATCCACTCAACCCGACAAGCAGGTCTCTCAAACCCTATGGCTGTTGGCCTTACTCATCTTCCAATCCTAACAACTTCACAACCATCAACCAATGTTTTTGATTGCGGTTCTGTGTTCATCTCCCTTTCAAGTTCACACGCTTTTTCTCAAACCTGCACACCACGACTACTGTATCCGAGTTACAAGTTACATGCAACAGAAGTGAAAATCATCAAGCCCCCTTTCACATCATGGAACAAAAACTAAAATGTGAATAAGAGAAAGAAAAAAGAAGAAAGAGACCAAAATCTCCACCCAAAAACATTGGCCAAGAACAAGACCATCGACTACTCTTCTGTCTTCCCATCACTTTGGTCAACTTGGAATAGCTTCTCTAAAACAAACTTCTTCTGTACAAAAATGCTAGATCAGTCTCGTGCCCATCCTGCAATTCCTTTTCCTCACTAATTTTTTTAATTAGTGGTATATTTAAATGATATAAATATATATAGAAGTTGTAAATCATAACTTAGTGGGTTGTGTGGTTGTCAGTGGAGGGCTATCCTTTGGTACTTGGTCTCTGTAGGAGAATCAAAGCCATCAGAGAGAACCCTTTTTCTATAGCAACCATGAGTGTTGGTTAATGAGTCTTGGTGGGTGAGCTGAGGTACTGCGAGTGGTGGGGGTGGTGGTGAAGGTATGGTGACAGGTGGGATCTCAAAGGAATCGAGTGGTGGTGGTGGGTGTCTCCATTGAGGAAGTGGCCCAGCTAGGAGGAGAGTCTGTAAGAGTGGACCAGCTTTCATCACTGCCTGTAAAAGCTTTCCCTTTTCAGGTAATGGCTTTTCAGGAACCAACTCAATTGCTGCTTGAGGGATAGTTTGTGGTGCTGCTGTTTGGGGCAATTGGGATGGTTGTGGAGTCTGGTCAATAACAGGAGATGAAACAATGCTCTCCTCACAATCTGATGATGAGAAGCCATTGCTGGAGTCAATTCCTCTTCTGGGTTCGTCCTCAATGCTGGAAATCCCAGAGAGAGGAGCATTTTGGTGATGTTGCTGCTGCTGGAGCAGGACCTTCTCAATGGCAAGTCTTTTCCATTTCTCTTGTGCATCGTCTCTTTCTCTGATGGCTTTGCTCAATAGATCCTTGAGATGAAACAATTGGTCATCTTTCTTTCTTAGCTCTTCTTGGACTGCTACCTTTGTTTGCTCAAGCTCTAGAGTTGTGTACAAAAGGGAATTCCTAAGGTCATCCATAGTCTGCATTAGTCAAAACACAGAGGTCCCGTCACAAATTAGCTCCTTAATATCCAAGATCAGAAACCTCATTTTGTACACTTAGCAGAAAACAAGAAAACCCCATTACACTCCTAACATCAGAGAGTATGGAAAACAGAAAGCAAAATTAATTCTAAGAGAGCCAATAGATTCAAGAAATGTATATTACCTTTCCTTGGCAGTAGTAACCCCAGCTTAGAACAGAACTTCTTTGGTTGTCCATGCTTTTCTTCACTTGACTTGTGGACTGAAGCAGAGCTATATATATTTTTTCTTTCTTTTTCCAAGGGAAAGAGAGAGGGAGAGGTGGGGGGGTTTTGAGTGGTTTAGGTAGGCAATTGCTCTTTTATAACAAGAAGCTGCTAATGCTATCAAGTTCTAGTCTCCACTGTTTTCTACGGTATGCCGTCTGTAGCTTTTCTCACTGGGAGAGGGTTGGACAAAAGCACAAAAAGCCAAAGGCTCCTGATGCCAATTTTCTAATATCCTACCTCTGCTTTATCTGTCTCTTTCTCCATAGGAGATAGAGTAAAGTCAGTATTTTACACCGAGGGAAGGTCCAGTTCCGCTGTGCCATTCACCATCTTAGTCCATAACATGACAATAATCAAACTAGAGCCGTGAATTATTATGAGATGGAGCGGTGAAAGTGGGAAAAGACTAGTCTCCAGTGTACAGTGGGGGGAGCAGGAGGGTGATCAGTGAACTTTCCTAGCTACTTGCATATATTACATGGAAAAAAAATGTCGAAATATTTGTTGTTACCTTGAAACTCTCGGGGAAATTCCATGTGACCAGGCAAACTAATTTGGAAAGGGACACAGTTTAATTTGGTTTATTTTCCTCGTTTTTGGAGCTTAAAAATTGTCATTTTTCTTTTCTTTCTCCTCGAAACATGGCCATTGGGTGACTTTTGAGCACACATGGTATGATAACATTGGATGGTGTCGATTTTCTCCCTCGAACACTTCTTTAAATCCTGTAGCAAGATGTCTCCATTTGGAGTTCTAGTTTATTTCTAGTTGGTACTCATTTCATGCTTAGTTTTTTCCACTTGTCCTCGGTCCGTTGCCAGCCGTACTATAAGTTATTTTTAATGTAAAAGGATAAAAACCAGATCTCAATTAAAAAAATTTCAACACCCAATTGAATTAAAGAAAAAATAATGATGAGCTTTTTATTTTTAAATTTTGAGAAGATAATATTTTGGATTTAAATAAAACTCATGATTTAAATTAGAAATTTATTCAGGTTTAATGTTTTTTTTTAAATTTATTTTTTATTTAATTATATAATACTAAAAATAAGCATTCACACGGGGAAGAGATAAAATAAAATCAAAGATAAAAACAAAAAACATATATAATTTTATAGAATTTAAATTTAAATCTAAGAGGAAAAAAAAATTAAAGGGTAAAAAAGGTTAAGCCTACATGCCTAGCCCTTTTATTTTTTTTCCTTGATATAAAAAATCAAACAACACGTTGTCTTGGAGCCCAGATTTTTGACCATTAATGAGGTGGTTGAAAAATAAAAGCCAGGATCTTTGGACCTAAAAAATAAGTTTTCAATCTATTTTTACCTAAAAACCTAATAAACACTCTTAAAAGATCTAAAAACTAATCTCTCAACTCAAAATAGTTCTAGATTGGTCCAAAAACATAGAATAAAATCAGGGAAAATGTTTCTTAACCTCGATATAAATTTTACAGCACGGAAAAGGTCAAAAAATACCAAAACAAAAACCTTATTAAATGAAACTCATCGACACCAAAAATGACTTTATTTCATGGTTGGAAGTTAGCCAACCTTCAATTTTCTCTCTCCTACATTGTTTTTCAAAGACTTTCTCTATCATTCCTCAAATTCAAGAATGAAAAAATAAACAAAATGAATTTTTAAACCAAAATAAAAATTGCAAAAAAATAAAGTGATGAAAATGAAAAAGGATAAAATTTTGAAAGCAAAAAAAAAAATCATGATACTCCGACCTCATACATATCCCTTGTAAGTCGTGAGTATCACTGACCAACAAGAATAAAAGGTAGCAAATGACCTGAATGGATTGAACTCGTATGTACATAACCCAAGACGCACATTTCTTGATTCCACTAAAAAATGACGATGCATCCTATTAAAATGTTTTTAGGCTTCACTATCAAAAGGGTACATCATCACTCCATCCACCGTATCATGTGAATGATGCATTTTATGTGCTTAACAATCTTTATTGACATGAATAACATTTGCAGTCTATATGTGATTTTAAAGTATCTAAGTTTTCTACATGCGACAAGAGTCCCTCCCCTACAAGTTCTGAGTTTATAACGAGCATGCCCACATGTTTTATACTCGGTCAACTCTGTATTTTCAAGGTAGTACAACATGCAGAAGCTTGGACACGTGTTAATTTTCTAGTATCCTAGACCGAAGGGTTTCATCATGGATTTAGCTGCATAAAAGTTCCCTTTCAACCTATTCCCTTCAGGTAAAATGTTTTTCTCTCATTCAACAATTTTTTCATAGTCGTCCTCACTCAACTCATGATCCGACTTCATGGTAGACACCCTGTGCAACAATCGATAATTTACTGTGATTTGTGCACCCATCCCATAATGGTTCGTCATAATCTTTCAAAAGATAAAAAAAAATATGGTCGCGTCTGCATTAGATTCTTCATCTACTATTGAACATTGACTAGCATAACCTCGATTATTCACTTCGCATAAATAACCATATTTTTATAAGGATTACTATTGTCATCTACAACTTCATGCACGTTGTTAGAACTAAAAGTTGACCCCACCATCATTTCTACTATGGTCTCATGAGGAACATATGATTCTTCATGTGCAAACCAACACATGTATCTCTCAATGAACTCTTTTTGTAGGAGATGCATTGTTATAACATCTGGATCGAGAAACTCTTTATTTTTACACCTCTTACATAGACATATAATATTACCTCTACTAATATATCTCGTATTAGATAGTGCGTAATTAATAAAACCTTGAACCACAATACAATAATTCATCCTACGCAACTCTTTGGGTGAATCTCGCTACATCCATGAACGATCATTTATTACTTATGTCAAACCTACATAGAATATTGATGACAACATGTATTAATTAATTATATAAACTAAATAAATAACATAACATTGGTTTAATTCAAACTTATTTAAACTGCTTTAATAGTACAACTAATTCATTATCAATTATCTATATAAATTCAAATTTCTATATATTTACCAAAAATTTCAACTCAACAATAAAATCGACAAAATATAAAACGGACTTGTTAAATAAGCTATTATTTATTTCATCACAAAACATCTAAGTCATAAATTCAAATTAAATTTCATCAATTTACAAACAATACAAGTTTATAAAATCTCAAACAAATCCTAAAATGTACAAATAATATATTCATACAATAAATTTTTGTGGGAAAAAACTATAAAATAAGTAAACACCCAAACAAAATACATAAAATACAAAAATATACAATAAAAAAATATGAAGTTTTGCTTACTTGAAGTGGGGGAATCCTCAATAAAATTTAAATCAAAACAAAGATGTTGACAAATTAAGTGTTGGGATGACTGTATTTGTAGTGGTATGTTGATTTGTGATAACATTGGGAGAGAGGAGGGCCACTCGTCAAGTTATAAGTTAAATATTATAGATGAATTTTTCAATGGATTTAAATCCATCAGTAATTTTATTTGTAAAAATAACACATCATCATAGTTTTTGGCTTTGTTTTTTATTTTTTCTCTTCTCACTGTAATTCTTTCGGCATGTAAATAGGGAGTATTTTTGTCGGTGTTTAATGATGGATCCTGCAATGACATATTCAGTCGGAAAAATTCACCGCAGTATCAAATTTGAGTGACAAAATATTTTGTTGGTATATCCGTTTGTATTTGCTAATTTTTTGGTAGTGTAAGAAAAATAAATTTTTAAATCAAATTTGAGTATTAAAAAAATAAATAGACAGTCAAGGTTGAAAAATATAAGTAAAAGGACAAAAATATAATTTAGATTAGCCATGACTTTTCTCCATGTTTTCCACTTTAGTTTCCTGTTATTGAGTTTTTTTCTTCCTTCACAAAATTTCACAAATTGAGTATCCAATTGGGTATATAAAGATGCAAATAAAAAAAAATATACGACAAAAAAATACTACAGTATGTAAAGTAACCAACCCCATTCTATTTTAGCTGTTAAAGTATTTTCTTCTAATGAAACAGATTTCTATGCTTAATAAATTTAATTTATTCGATCATTATGAATTATCATCCATTGTGTAATCCAAAACCCTTTAAATCTCTAAAAATAAATACAATATTATTGATTTTTTGTCTATTAATTATTAATACGTATGTAATTTAATACAACAATTTAAACTTATATTCAAGAAAATACGTGTTCAATAGATAAAGAAACTATTATCAGAAAAAAACAATAATTCGTGATGTAGGCAATGCAAAATAATAAAAAAAATGAAATACATATAAGATAAAGATATTAAATGGTTTTAACATTCAAATTGAAATCAATATAAATTAAGTATCGATACAAAAGAATTAATTTTGTAAAATAATTATATTTAATTAATATTCATATGCCTTTGATTTTTCTTATGTTATTGACCAAGTTTGAGCTAAATAAAAAAAGAATTAATTGAATATCATGATATTCAAATCATTTTTCAAGTTCAAGATAAAAAAACTAAATAAATTAAATTGAACTTAGAATTCAATTTTCTTTTTGACTAACAACACAATACACAAATCCAGAAATCAAAATAAAAACAACCAAGAAATTTCAAAACAAATCCAGTCACAATCCACCATCTTCCATCCTTTTCATTACCATCCCTAACCACCTACAACTCCTACAAGTTGTAATCAACACAAAAATCAAAATTTGGGGTTTCAACTTTGTTTTATTAATAAAAAAAACCACTCAAGCTATGAAAAGTAGGAAATTGAAAACAAATCGACCAATATCTGGAAATTTGCTTTGCACAAAGTCCTCTCCTTGTCTGCAGCGACCAACTTGTTTCCTTTCTTTGTTAGCTGCTAACAAGTGGAATTATGTTTCACTTCTAGAGAGATTGGGGACATTATTGTAGTAACGAACGAGAAAATCAAAGAAAGAAATCTTGACAATGAGAGTCAATGTTACAGTACTGAATAAGAGAGACTCAAAACAATTATGCTCTTAATTTCAAGTTTAATTAAGAACTCAAAGAAAATCTTTTAAAGATTGAAAGTTTGAGCTTCAATCTCACTGCATAATTGAAAATTTGAAATTCAATCTTTCCCAAAAAAAAAAAAATTGAAATAAAGAAAAACCTGTTTTACTTTCACCAATATTAATACAAGATCGAACAAACCCAAATTTAAAATCTTCTAAATCCCAAATCGAACTCTCCATCAACCACTACGCCTCAAACAAAAGAAGTCTACATGGCATGTAAATTATTTTTGCTCAGCAAAAAAATTCATACCTGAAATTTATTTATGATTTTTGGTTTAGGAATAATATTTTTGGTAGAAAAAAAATATTTTAGCATTTTATTTAGTACTTTACTTTGAAGCGTCCAAAACCTAAAATAATATTTTTTTTATTTTTAGCTTTTCATTTAACACATCCTCTTATAGTTGCTCCAAGAGTTGTTAGAGAATAATATAAATCATATCTTAGGACCTCACCTAAAAGCTTAAGTTTTTGGGTTAAGATGGTTATTTGACATGGTATCAGAGCCTTGATGACCAAGTGGTCACGAGTTCGAATCTCATCATCCTCATTTATTTGATAAAAATTAAGCACAAGGTAATGTGGGCCTGTGCAAGTTTTAAGCCCAAAGAACTTTCACTTAAGGAAGTTTATTAGAGAATAATATAAATCATATCTTAAAATCTCACCTAAAAACGAAAAAAAAAAACTGGTTTAAAAAGAAAAATAAAACACGAAAAGAGAGAAAATAAAACTTGATTGAAAAGAAAGAAGAATGATTGTGTTTCTAGGATTGAGTTAGTAATATAAAAGACATTTTTATTTTCTCATCAAAATCTTAAATTGATATTAACTTGATATATAAAATATAATTTTTAAAGGACGGGAGAAAATAAAATCTTAGAAGAGGTATAATTAAGAAAATAACTTATAATTAATATTTGAGATTGACTTGTTGCTCAAATTCACTTGCACGAGAAAAAATAGAAACGGAAGTGTTTTTTTAAATCCAAATAAAATGTAGCTACTATTTCTTAATTTGAAACCTTTGAATATATGATTATTTTCATCAAACAAAACGGCAGAAATTTCTCCCACGAGGGCTGCCTCGTCCATACAAAACACTCCATAGTCCAAAACATGTCTTCTCTTTGATTTTTCTCTTTTTTTTTTTTTTTCCGTGATGGAATTTGATTTCTTTTCCTCTTGTAATATAAATCGTGGAGGACAATGATGACTTTAATAAAAAGACAGAAAACAAAAACCATCTAGGTGGTGGTCCAGTGGTAAGAGTTTGAGACCAAGAGGTTTCCTCCCTCTGTGGTCTCAGGTTCAAGCCCTGTGGTTACTCATATGATGGCCACTGGAGGCTTACATGGTCGTTAACTTCAGAGCCCGTGGGATTAGTCGAGGTGCGCGTAAGCTGGCCCGGACACCCACGTTAAACTAAAAAAAAAAGACAGAAGACAAAGCACACATTAACAAAATATTAAAAAAACATTAAAGGAATGAAATATATGCTTAAAACCCTAATCTTTAACTTCGTATGGATCAAGAATTAAGAGGGATGTCTGAACAGCCTTGGACTCGGAATCCTGAAGGCGGCTGCTTTCTGAAAGAAGTCGTTGAATAGGAATATTTTAGTGCGATGGTAAAACAATTAACTAATTTAGAAGTTACTTTTAGGTAGGATTCTTTCACGGTTTCACTTGGAAACTCGAAAGAATTTTTTTTTTTCAATGGGTTTAAGGAATTAAATAATCTAATTGCAGGTAATAATTACTTGTCTTCTGGTGTTTCATATCTCTCTGTTAATGTCCGTAGAGTATTTTTGGATTAGTTTTTTTGTTCCATCGAAATAAAATTTCATTTTAGAACAATATTAAAGACAAAACTTGGTGTATTTAAAAGAATTTAATAATATTTTCTAAATACTAATTCTAAGCTTTTAATTCAAAAGTAAATGTAATTTCGGTGAGTATAGCAAACACGTTTCCAAACATAAAAATTATTATTTTTAAGGTATTAACTATCCCATTATATGATCTCTTTAATATTAATATATTAAAATTAATAAATCAAAATCAAAATCAAAATGAAATAAGTATTCCTAAGCCTTCCTTAGAATTTAAACACAAGAAATTAAGTGTTAATAACTACTAGGAGTAGGATGTCTGCATATATATCATTATGATGGAGTATTTTAAGTCAAGCAATGGTTGAACTATTTTCCTGTAGTGTTAGCGTATTTTCTTGCCTTGGAGCGCATATAATTAATTATGTACTAATAATGAGTTATAGCATGTTGGGAGGAACTTAAATTGAAGTTATCGTTGGAAGCTCTGTCGTCCATGGTTTCTAGAATAATCTCAATATTGTATATAGAAGTCGTCTAAAGGAAATATTCACATTATAATTCTTCAAAGTCTTGGATTAATTTTTGCTGGATTTAGGAAGCAAATAATCGGCATGTCTTTCTTGACAAACACATACACATACGATGACAAATAAATTATTCGTTATACATCTCATGTCTCTCGTTTTTGACTCGAGAGCTTCCTTGCATGTGCCATTCATACTCCCCACACAATGCATTCAAAGCACCGCGCGACAGATGTTCATAATTTGCACAAAAATCTAATCCTCCCCCTTCCTTCCGCTTTCATCTTCCATGGAACCAAGGGAGTCAATCCAATATATATATATATATATATATATATATATATATATATATATATATATATATATATATATATTTTAAA
>Ga0307513_10012855_pt1 | contig 10305 bp, 6 predicted proteins | sample 15_EM_MG_FD_202174 | JGI IMG/M metagenome (GOLD analysis project Ga0307513, IMG submission 202174) | Populus trichocarpa ectomycorrhiza microbial communities from riparian zone in the Pacific Northwest, United States - 15_EM | ecosystem: Host-associated > Plants > Roots > Unclassified | place...
AGTCTCCTGGCTAGCAGGAGACAGCAGACTTCGACAGACCTTCAGTCTAAGAATACACTTGGTTGAACGGCAATCCCTGAGTCCCTTAGCCCAACTTGTCCTTCAACTATTATCCTTCTAAGCTACCAGTCCCTTGAAGCCTCCCTTAGCACCAGCGCTAGCAGGTCTATCGCCGGTCCTATTGTATTTTCGTTTGACAGGAATAAACCTGTTACAGCAATCTTCTTTAACTACATGTGAAAAATATATAAAGCCTGTATTTATCTAACTTCAAACTTCATATACTAACCCGAGATATTATCATGAAGGTTATTCCGGGATATTGAGTTCATATGTCAACTATTTATGTAATTATTCTATGGTAAAATTGGTCTAATTTGTATGTAATTTGTATGTATTTTCTACATCTTTTTTAATGACTTCTGCATTCAAAAATGCCTATAAATAAAATTAAAAGCTGATTATTCTTAATATATGTGACTTATATTATCCTGGTATCTATTTTGAAATATTATTCTTCAAGGGTTTTCAATTTCTTTATGCTAATGAAAGGCTACGATTCATTTATGAAATGGGCAATCTTAAAATCACCATATCTCAGTAACACCTTATGACTCCAAAATAAAAACTTGATTTTCAGATTCTCCATATTCCAAAGTACTTGTCTGTTGATTTGCAAGGTGGCTTTTGCATGATTTGTTGAGATAATTGAATGTGAATTAGAGTTTCCCATGGTTGCTATGGATGAGCTGGATCCCTGTCGTGAGCCACTTCCCCGGGAATCACGTTATAGTTGCTGTTTCTTGTACTCAAGAGTCCCGTTCACCATCAATTATTGAAGTGCCAGTCACCGAACATCTGTCTATCTTTTATACTCTTCATTTGTCTCTTTGGAAGCTAGAATACTCGTATATGATCCGCCTATATCTTACAAAATTATAAGAGTTACAGGAGCAGGTGTTCAATAGGTGAATGCGGCACAATCTATTCTATGTGGATAATACTTCGCAAGTACGAGAGGGGTTGCGAGGCACGCTTAGCGAGGAGGTGAAGACGGGAGAGGTAGGAGTTCCGATTCTTAATTCTTCTAAGCCAGGTGGGTGGTAGCCTCTTATTTATAGAAAAGTGGGCGTCCATATGCACAAGAGATATATAGGGAAAACAATGTAAGAAACATAAGTGCAAACATGTTTGACCCTGAAATCCAGCCAAGTAAATCCCAAATAATGTGCGTGAAAACAAAAGGTTGTGGAATGATTATTAGAAATATCATGACCAAGAATGGTGCATAAGAGATGCATAAACAACCATAAAATCCTAAACACCTGATTGGAAAGCACATGTTAAATCCCGAGATATTATCCTGAAATAAACAATAAAACACCAGAATATATATCTTAGCTGTAGTAATGTAAGCGGTGGACAGGCGGAGCCGCAACGCAAACTAAGTAAAAAAATACATGGTAGTGTGTTGCATATACATAGGTAATATACAGAGAATTTCAACAGCAGGAAGATGTCAACTCTGACAAGTCTCCTCCGACCACCGGCCCTGCCATGGATCCCCTCCCCCTACTTCATGATCCTTTTGTCAACGTCCCTTTTTTTTATATAGAATTTCGGGAATACTTCTTGCTGCTCCTCCAAATTCTTGATCGCCAATGTAGACCTTCCTCTCCCAGAATCATGTCGTGCTTCATTGGTGCTTGCCAGGGCCCCACCACCACCTCCTTCTCTGGAAAAAGTGTCACCATTATCCTTGAACCAGCCCTTTGCAGTAAACCTCTTGTCTAAATTAGCGGAGGAGGAAGAGGGATATACAAGTGCCAGGGGATATCCTTTCGCGCACACCAAAGTGGCTTACTAGCAAAAACCCGATAAAAACTGCTGAGGTCACAAAGTAGTGTGTGCAAAAACATATCTCCTGGTATTTTTACTAGTCTCTGTTGAGAATTCTTGGGTGGTTGGGAATCAAGAAGTCAAAGTTTGCAATTCTTCTCGGGAATAAAATATTCGTCCTAATAATACAAGCACTGATCAAACAAGGACTTCCTTCCAGGAGCTTCCAGTACTCAACAATCCAGCAAGGGGGATGCGCTAAATGCATTCATGATCAATCAACGCTCTCGTTCATGCGAAGACAACCTTCAGTGTCCGCCGCAAACTTTATTGGTGAGGTGTGTAAAGAGGCATTTGTGGTGGGTGTTGCCGGTGCGGTCCGCATTAAAGATTGCAATGTCGCCGGAAGTCTCGTGTCGGGTCCGGATTACTAGCGCATTGAACTTGGCCTACATCAGCCCCTCCCCACATCCGTTTGCGATCCGGGTTGCCATGCAATTCATGGCCTTCACCATATGTGCAGCGCTCTCAAGCGTCCAGTCCGTCCATCTTTGGTGCCGGACGAGACGGACGGCAGTACCCCCCAGGACGCACGAGACTGACTGGCATCTTGGCGTCCGCCTGGACGACTGCCCGAGACGGATGGGCGGGGACCGCAGGTGTCTCAGGTGGTGCGACTTTCCGGGTAACAGCGGCTGACGGGCAGGCCATGCAGGTGATCGACGGGCCATACAGGTAATTGGCGAGGACTGCTGACGGGTGAGGACTGCAGGTACGGCTCGGGGGTTACTAATTGGTCGCGGAATCCCAGACGTTTCTCTGCATGTCTCAACAGGACATTCGAATACGGGGTTTTGTAACTTGTTAGACGCTTGTTTTGAACCTTGACACAATTAGCATTGTTTAAATTGGCACTTGGCAAGCCGCTGAAACAGAGAATTCACAGTATATCTGATTCAGAAAACCAGAATGGGGGGGCGGGCTCACCGAGGAAAAGGGACCAGAGTAAAGAAAAACGAAAAGGCCATTTGGGGGAAAAATAAATAAAGTATTACTCAATCAATCAATCCGGTAAATTACCCATTGACTGTAGGGCCCTACAGTCATCCTCTTAGGCGGTAGTCTTTCCTCAAGGACGGAGCCCATGCCCTACAACTTGAGACACGCCCGGGACGCCCGGGACAGCTGTTCTGGTGGTGCCTACGCGGCGGGCGGGACGCTTGGGAAGACTGCATCTGTGGAAAGACTACCAGTACCTTCTGTCAGCAATTGCCCTGGCCCCGGAAGGCACAGAGAAATCAATCACCATACCAAGAAGACTCTTCGCCTCCTCCCAATGGAGACCATAGCACCTGCGGAATGTATCGGGGTAGGTGATCAGCCCATTCCGGAGTAGGCAAACATCGGTGAAGACGTCACCACCGTGCGCTTTCCCAGTTCCCACCTTAATTGCAGAAGGGTTCCCTATATTTGTCAAAACCATACTCGGCAAAAAATGTGGCAGGGAATATGTCTGGGATACCAACCGCTGTGCACAGGAGGGGACGGGGGACAGTGATTTGTTTCTGCAGGGCTCCCACCCTTGCTATTAGCTGTTCAATCTTCGTTTCCATTGTGCGAACGGATAGCAGGAATGGGCCGCCGCCTGGATTTGCGTATGCAGTCTCGGGATTGCTCAATGGTCCGATTCGAACAGGTACCGCGGACGGAATCGCTTGCACTAAATTCCGTTCCACCATTGCCTGCTCCTTGGTTCGGATCGCTATTTCCATCGTAATCACTGTAAACTAGTCTCAATACCATCTAAAGATTGCCACATAGTAAGGAATAACATGGTTTAATAGCCTATGATGTTCACAATAGTAGCCAAGAAGGAAAAACGAAGGACGCTTGGCTAGCGCTAGACACTTGGGAAAACATTGTAGTTGAAAAATACGCAAGGTTTGATAATAAAGCAATTTCACACAAGTTATTGGTGAGGAAAAATAGATGTTGGATGGAGAAGGAAGGGAGAGGAGAAAAGGGAGCGAGGTGATGTCCTTTTGGATTCACTTGGGAAGTGGAAGCTGACCAGGTGACATCACTGGAAGACTACCGTTGCAGGTGTCGGCATCTCAGGCGCTAAACCGATTTAGTAGGTGGATTTAGCTGGTCCGGCAAAGGAGGCGCTAGGGTAAGACAAGTGGAATGGTCACCAAGTAGGACTTCAGGTGGACAAAAGGGATTTAGCTCTACGGGTAGTGCGCCAGTCTTTTCTTTTTCTTTCCTTGTCTATCTTCTACAGTCTTTTTCTTCATTTGCTTCCTCCTCCTAAACTATACGGTATGTATTTCCGAGATTACTCTCATAGTGAGGTTATTCAATTATCCTCTCCTGATATCATACTTACGAGTTGCCCGCTCGATTGGGTCATAGTTTATACCTCCGTAGTACAGGTACCCCACCTACCTACCCTCCCAACATACCTGCGGAAACAACATAAATTTAGCACCCATACTCGCGGTGGGGGAACGCAGATACGCAGGGGAAGCATACTTCAGTACTCGTTACAGAGTGTCGTCAAATGTTAAATGTTGGGTTGGAACAACCTATTGCCAATTGGGCAAAGCTCGGGGGAATGCCCCTTACCTCGTAATCATGGCCAGCGCTAGATACTAGTACTAGCTTATTTGAGTAACCGTGACAGGAAAAACGTTGTTTTATAAGTGGTGTAGTGCTGAGAATACCACATAATCAGTACCGTTCAGCATTGCCATGACGGAAACAAGAGCGGCCGCGTAGATTTGCTCCCAGATACTAAAATAGGCTAATGGGCACCGGAAAAACAGCCAGCCGTGAACCCAATCTCACTTCGCGGCACGCTACGCAGCCATGAATTTCGGCCACAAGGTAAGGGATGAAGGTCTTCGGAGAAAGGTTAGCCCGGTTGCTCAGAGGTCATAGCTCTCTACGCACGGACCGGAGAGCCACCTGCCCATCTAGAGCCGCCAACTCCCAAGATTGGAGAAGCACGATGCTCGCTACAACTCGCATCCTCGTCCTCAAGCTCGCTACAGCTCGCGTTTTTTGTTACCCACCCACCACTCCTAACTCGCTTATTGCGCCCTCATTGTCATCTAGGGATCAATCGGTGCCAACGATCTCAAGCGACAAGGGTAGCGGCACTACCCCCACCGCCTCCGACAGTGGAAACATCGATGATGGTTGATTGATAGAATAGGTTGCTTGGTCTTGGTTTTCTTTCAAGTTTATCTCTGCACTCATTAGATTTTCATTCTCTCATATTGGTTATTATCTCAATGTACTCGTTTGGCTTTGAAAAATTGCTTCTTATTACTACAACTCACTGTGTATGTCTCTTCCCGACATTACCAAGATAACCCCCGCCACGAATTTATCCCTTGACCACAGCCGTTACTAGAAGGGAGCACGTGACACTAGCACCCGGAACCTCCCTGCGGAGGAATTTGACATCAATCCCTTGCAGCCACTTGCTATGGAAGACACCTACCATAAGAGGATTACCTTTTCTACATCTAATAGTGTATCTCGGTGAGCCTAGTAGCGTTGTGGGTTCCGTGGGTCACTTCTCGTATAGTAGTCCCTTAGGGGGCCGGTTATTCATCTAGTGTTCTTAACGGAAGTCCGTCGGTCCGGATGAAGGGCGACGGTGGACTGTGTTAAGCGGTCCCATCCGGTTTTTTCGAAACTTGCCCGGTAACCCGACGCAAAGGACTATCCCCGTCGTTCCCCCGTGAAAGATGTTTCATGCTTGGCTGGGAAATGTTTGTTCATTGCACGGGAACACTCCCCAATTAATAGGTAATCCTGCCCCCGGCCGGGGTTGATTACGGCATCCCATATTTCCCAACACCCCCGAAAGTCTAGCGATGTGGAGACTGGAGGTTGGGTATGCTACTAGGTGTGCCTCACACGCGTGTTTTAACACATGAAGTAAGGAAAGTATGAACAGGAGGATCGTAAGTAGATAAGATTTGTATATCAAGTGTTCTGTTTGGTGTCCTTCCCTTGCTGTATTTCTGAATCTTCTCAGGGAGGGTATCGGGGAAAGCGGTCGATAGGTACTCATATATAGTCCCTCATAGTCCCCGGCGGTTCCCCTATGCCCTAGTGTTGAAATTCACGGGGGATCACGCATTTTTTCCTGTTTCTTTCTTTTTACCATAAGCATTGGTTTTATATTGACTGTACTACTACCGTCCTGTTTCCTTTGTTTTTGGTGTTGTGTTTTTCTCCTTTTCACTCGCTTTTCTCTGCCGTAACCCGGTTTCGATTGATGGAACTGGAGGCGGGGATGCAACTCATGGGTGCTGGGGTTGTAGCATCACAATGTTTCAGTGTGTGAAAGAATTTCTCCACATCAGGTTCTCGCGCACGGGAAGATATCAATTGTTATGGCGATGGATTCTGTGCTTCATTGTTATTCTCACGATCTATCATGTTGCGAATGTGATTTTCTACTTCGGGCGATCATATGATATTGGGAGGGACTCGATTCAATAAGTGTCCATTCCCCCGAGCGGTTAAAATAGAATAACAGACTTCTTTTATTGTCTCTTACACAAGCTCCTACCTCCACTTGGCACACCGAATTATTGAATGGCTGAAAAACCTTTAGCCGGTAGTCCCCCAGAGTCCCCCTCTGTCCCCCTGTATTGGTAAGTGTTTCACCATCCAATAGGGCTGAGTATGCGATAGACAGTTTTTAGCCCAGTAATTCTGAATCAGATGGTGGAATGCGCATAAACCCGTTATGAATAGAGAGAGCGGAGAGACCTTGAAGACCTATTTGTGAGCAGAAAGCATATCACGAGATTAGACTCCAAGATTCCTACCCGGGTTATTCATTCTATTTGTGATTAGACCTTAGAGTGGAAATAGGTGGTGCAGAGGTCATGAAAGATGACCCACGGTGTCTGCCACTACGAGACGCTGTTCCCCACTGCCCCTGCTATGCCAATGGGTCTCGCCACCCGTGCTGCAGCCAGCCATCATGGGGCTTTGCTGCCCTAAACGGACTCGTAATTCGGAGCAAAGGGATTTAATAATAGTTTCAGCTGTGATTGGATTTCATGTTATTTCCACAGAACTCCATATTGTAGGGTTGTTATATTCCCGCAAAAGGCAGGAATCCCTTCACAGCTCCTGGTTTGCATGTGGTAGTATATTTTGGCCGACCCCACAAAAACTGGCGGTGCCAGCAACAGGATTCATGACTGCTAAGTAGTAGGTATAAAGGGATGAGTTTCCCGCATTCTGTGAGAATAAATAACACTAGTTTGTTACTATAACACTAGTTCACATCTCTGCTGCCGACCTGCAAAACCACGCTTATTCAACTATGTCACGATTGATTGCAAAACCTCTTCACTTGGCTCCGCTTCTCTTGGCAAAGCCGTCTCCCCTCCTGAAATATTCTACTCGTGGTCTTAATGTCTCTGCAAATCTTCACTTTAGGGCAGCCCCAGGGGCAATACAAAACACTCAAATTTCTGGCAATTCCAAACTCAAAAGACAGTTGACCCCCCAAAACGGTGATCTCTTGGTATGTTATTCGACAAGTAATAGCTGGACCAACTACTGACAATCAATTTGGGGTAGATGAATCATGGCCAGTTGGCAAATCGTGCTGAGAGGTTGGCAGGGTTCCGAATGGTCGGCGGAAGACTGGACTGGACTAGCTAGTCCGGTCGAAAGTCAAGTCTAGTCTAATGGTGGAAATTAGACTCACTAGACAGTCAGGATTATCGAAACCAACTCGACCAGGACCAGTCCGACCAGGCCCGCCAAGCAATAGGATATGCTATTTTTATCACAATATGTTACGTTCAAATAAAGCTTTTCTTAATAAAACTTATTGTTTCCATGGATTATGCGGTCGAGATAGTGCCTCGCTTTGATTAGGGGTGGCAAAAATAGGTTCTCAAGTATCGAACTATTTTTCTTGCATGAGGTGAGTGATATTACGTGACCAACTGCCACAATACGGGTATTCGATGCGACTTATCCATCAAGTAATTGCATTTCCACCACATGCTATTCTCTCTAGCATGTTATATCAGCCTGCATTGAGGGCCTGTTGATTTATACCGTGGCAAGCAGCTTTAAAATCCTACTATAGCTATACATCTATTCCTGGCGAGTGTTGGCCTGGGTGCCATTCTGACTCTTATGCGATCTTTATACAGACTGGTCTGGCACTAGTCCAAACCAGACCGGACCACCCAAGTTAGTCGGGTCTAGTCATCTACATCAACTAGGACGGGCCAGTCTGGTCCTGCCTCCAAGACTTGACCGGTCGGACTATTCGGAACCCTGGAGGTTGGATGACAAATATGTGGCAATGCCAACGGGATAGCCCATACTGATACTCGACTATGTTGCAAAAGTTTATAAGGCTGATTTTTACCAGGACTTTGCAAATTTTAGGGGCGATATTAATAGAACTGGGGCAGAAATATGTACAGGGCCGGATAGGGTAAAGGGCCATGGGGACCCTATATCTCTTATGAGAGAAAATCATCGAGAACTTATATCGCTTATGAGAGAAAATCATCGGGAACTTAGATCTCTTATGAGGGATAATGATGGGGAATAGTGATGGGCACGATCATGCTCGAGCAGAAAATTTAGCCCATGCGCGAGCATAAATCGTGCTCGAGCACACCAAAAATTTATGATCGAGCATGATTGTGTCCATCACTAATGGGGAACTTAAATCTGAGTTTGTGGGCATTGGGAGTGGGATAGACCAGATTAGCTGGAGACTTGGTTGCTTAATTGGAGGATCGCTCGCATATATCATTTACATATTAGCTTCCCATTAAACCAATGCTAATGCCTACTTGATTGTAGGATGTTTCTATAAGAACCACCCTTTTAGGCTTACGCTTTTCTTCCTGGATCTGTTCAGTTCATAGTCCTCAAGCCACGAAGGTCTCAAACCATCTCAAGCAGGGTTCTCAATGGTCCGACCGGTCAAGTCTCAGAGGTAGGACCACTTGGTCAGTCTAAATGGATGTCCGAGACCGGACTTGACTAAAATATGGGGTCACGACTGGTCTGGATTAGTCCCCGACCAGTCCTTCTGGCCTCGGTCCGAGACGGCGAAAAATAATTTGTAAGCAAGTTCGCACCGGTGCGAACCTGCTGATGTAAGCGAAAAAAATACATTGAGAAGAAAGGGAACTTACATTGAGAAGAAAGGCTGGATGTTCTGATCGATGGAAGGATAGGAGCACTTTTCTGCTTTATAAATGCTCCTCTCTGTGCAGTTAGTGAATCACTTAGTGAATGAGAGAACTTCTTTAGCGCTGAGTGATCTGTTCAGCCGCAATTTTCGCGGATAAGCGACCAGCCGACGCACCCCTTATCACTCGTTTGTTGCCTGGTCAGCGCGGTCTGACTGAGTCCGGTCCGGTCAGTTCCAGCAACCATGACTGCCTGGTCAGTCAAATTTCTACTATTGGACTAGACTAGACTTTGACCAGGTCTAGCTGGTCCGAGCCGGTCCTCGGCCGACCATTGAGAACCCTGATCTCAAGTCGTTTCTCCATCAGGCGACAATTCAAAAATGAGGCATGAACTGTGCGGCTGGTTCGCTTTACTCTCCAGGAGTATCTCTCCGCCCATCCTGATATTGTCCGTAGGCCTCGCTTGACAATAGCGGAGGTGGACATGACTTATCTGAATTTTCAGCAGGTCAAGGCCGTTTCTACCGACCCTTTCCTAGCATCCAAGACACACCCTTTCTACAATATTGCTCTGTCTACTGGGGAGCCCATGCGAAAAGGGAATTCTCTGACAATGCGATATCAGTGGCACTTGGGCTGAATTTGTTTCAAGAGTATGATAGTCACATATTGGCTGAACTACTTTTAAAACAGGGGTGTTGTGCGGATACTATGGAATTTGGTGCTGGTTTATTTTCAACAAAATGGTTTGGTGCACAGCGGATTCGATCCAGGGTTCCGAATTGTCTGACCGGTCAAGTGCCGAAGAGAAGACCGACTGGACAGTCAAGAAGGGAGGAGGGGACTGGACTTGACTGAAATATTTAGTCCAGTCAAGTCTAGCCCAGTCAACTTGAAAGACTGGTCTAATATGGGATCCCTGCAAGCCTCGCTGGGTTCGCTTAGACTTGTCGCAGATTGGCCATTGCTGGTTTCAATAGTCGAAAGGGTTCCAAATCTTGTTGATCACCGGAGCTCTCCATATTACGCCACCAACAACCCCACTACATAGAAACTCTCAGAAACCAGTTCGGAGGATTCCCCGTGGCCGGATCCACGGTGAACGATGCGAGAAGCGGGGTACGAGAGTAAAAGAGGGGAAAGAGGGGAAAGCGGGGAAACTGGTGAAGGTGGGGAATGAGGGGAAAGCGGGGCAAAGACAATTGTGTGATTGAGTAGAGGAATGGCGTGATTATGTTCCAAGGATATGCGG
>Ga0307513_10012856_pt1 | contig 10304 bp, 14 predicted proteins | sample 15_EM_MG_FD_202174 | JGI IMG/M metagenome (GOLD analysis project Ga0307513, IMG submission 202174) | Populus trichocarpa ectomycorrhiza microbial communities from riparian zone in the Pacific Northwest, United States - 15_EM | ecosystem: Host-associated > Plants > Roots > Unclassified | place...
AGCGACGATCAGGGCTTTTGAAAAACGGGGGGAGGCCTTAGCGACAGGATCACAGTGACGTAGAACAAAGAGAGATAGAGAACCAGAGTCTCGACACAAACAGCACCTCAAAATCTCGATTGCTCAATACAATCGACACAATACACAGTATCTCCGTCAGGGTGTGATATCCGGTGGCCAGAACCTCTGCGATCGCCCTTCATGATCCTGTCAACACGGACAGACGATACCCTCTTCACAGCCAAAACGATCGAATACCGATCCACTCACGCCGTCGATTTATCCGGAACCTTGTGACGTCACTTTAAGAGACCCTCCCCCATATTCGTAGATACCGTCTAGCCCCTTCGCTTGAAATCCTTGAGCCAAAGCTTGACAAAGTCTACCATCTCCCGATGGATCTTCTGGATTTCGGGCGGTTCTTGTCTAGGGTCTCGCAATCCGTTCTCGTCCCAGTGATGTACCCCGTCTACCGAGGATTATTGAATTTTCCAGATCGGCAACCGGGGATGACGTCAGAGGTCAGCGAAAGGCAGCACACGACCACCGGATGAACGGGAACGAAAGTGGACTACTGTTTAGCAGGCGTGATGATTTTAGGTCCAAAAAAGAGACATACTCGGAATGATCTTGAACGGTTCGGAAATTGTATCCAACCGGTCTTGTGCGTAGTAATCGCTGTGCGGTGTCATGGGTCTCCAGGGGTCAACTGTACAGAAGTGGTCAATAACGGGGCAGGTGTGTCACGAAGAATGAAGGTATGATCCGGGAAATGTAAGTGGAAAAAGGAGCAATTGTCTCCGTGATCGGATCATTGGGGGTATAGGAGTATAAGAATGCAGGGAAAGGAGTTGCGGAGTGGCAAGAGGCAGTGAAGCAGTGTGTCGTGTACACGGACATGCGCCGAAGATATAGGTATGGGAAACGCGGTAGTGTAGAATCTGCGGAAAACAGGGAACTCTCAAGTCAGGGTACGCAGGCTTACCTTCTCCATCGATGATAGCGAGTCTTTCCTTTGCAATCGAGAAGTCCCCCAGTGCGTTGACAGCAGTAACGTTTGGTAGTGATGGGACTGTAAAGTACTCTCCGGGAGGGAATGCTTGATGACAGATCTTGGACTCATTCTCAAGAGTGTGCAAGCGAGAGACGATCCGGGGGGCCTTCTGATCTGGTGGCGAAGTCTGTGTATTGTTAATCTGTGTTCCGGACTCAAAGGAACGTGGACATACGAAGAAATAGCCCCACTGTGTGCAAACTTGGAACGTCCAGAGCCTCCATTCCTGGTCCAGAGAAGTTCCCTGGTATTTGGCATCATCGAATGACCCGAAGCACTGGAAGCTCTCCCATCAAAAACAAGATAAGAGGGAATGGGGCACAAAATCCACCTCTTCGACTGTTTGGCCCTCCGGACACGTGGGAAGGATTTTCTGTTGAGGGTGAGGGCAGGAAACCATCGTACTTCGAGTTGACGTACCGCTCGGACATATGCCGCATAATTTAGTAGTGTAAAATCAAATCCAGGAGCACTGATTAACACCATTACGTCGTCAGCATCCACACCTGTAGTCTCCACGGCATCTTGGAAAGAGTTGTAAGGATGATTTATCCTCTTGCAGAACTCGTCGAACTCGTCGCTTCCAACATCAGGATCCCAGTTCTTAGCTTGCCAGGATTCAAGCGCCATCTGGTGATCAGATGAGCAACCAGTCGATCCATGTCTGCGCCGCACTTGAACACTGACCTCGATAGTGGATACGAAATCGTAATCATGTTCGAGTCCGGACAAACCGAACAAAGCTTTGACGGCCTTCCTTGTGCCAGGATGTGAGAGCATAGAGTCGATCATCACAGCGAGATTCTCCAAATGTCTCGAACACCTCCGATCTGCAGACCTGCGGATAACGTCCATGTACTCCCATAGTTCAATGGAAGCGTGGGTAACCGCTGTAACACACAAGTGGAGTCTTAGAACGGTAATGGGTGGGGTGGTGAAACTCGGGCACACTTACCACTCGAAGCGATCGCTCCAAAGACCAGATCTGGGTATAGGACTCGCATGTGGGCAGCTCGGGCTCCAGCATAAGATCCCTACCTCGCCAGTGAGAACATGGAACGACTGTAGGTTACGCACAAACCTACACCGTAATAAATCCAGGGGGTGTTGGGTGCGGTCAAGTCTCCGTTGATACCGTCGAACTTCACGTGGGCCATGAACCTCGCCGAGTCCTCCACAGCTTGTTCATTCGTTAGCCACCTGCAAGTTCCATCAGCTTGAGCTGGGAATGAACTATTTATTCGTCTTTACCGAAGGGAGTCCGTTGTCAGGTTCGCCACGGGGATCGACTCGCCTAGAATGGGCCGAGTAAGTGTATAACACCCAATTACTCTGGAGTGCAGAAATAATCTGACCATAGTACCTGGGGGGAGTGGTCAGGAGGGCGGAGGAGAACCAAGTTATCCACGCGAACACACCGATGCTCCAGGACAACACCAATTCCACCAGTAGCTTTGACGAGGATGTCCGCAATGCCAGTGTCCAAGAAGGGTATCCTGTCCTCGCCGCTCGTCTCTCCTCCGTCAATCACGATGACCGGCGCGTTAGTATCTGGGACATAATGTCGCTTGTTGACCCAGTATCGCTGCCTGAAGGTTGGCGAATCCGGAGTGAAGTGATCGACGGGCTGGGTGAACCATTGCTCCGGAAATTCTTCAGTCGCGTCTGAAACAATTACTGGCCCATTGGGTTGAGAACCTTGAACGGTGAACAGAACGGAGTGGGAGCTCGCCCGTTGAGTACGTTGTCTGAGGAGCTTGAAGTTGATGGCTTGTGGGCTGTGTGCAAGCGCGACAACGTCCAGGGAAAGGCAGAGCAAGCCGTAGAGACCCAAGAAAGCGAGCGAGAGCCTCATCTTGTCCTCCGAGGGTCTCGTTGACCTCGATGGTTGGGGCTGCCAGTGGTTCTCGGAGATCGTGCCATCGTCACAGCTCACGTGGTACGCGTCACGCAAGTAAACCTCCAAGCTCCAAGCTTCATGCGTCACGGTCTGGTGTCCCTACCGCCAGCATGTCATTTTCGAGCTGCTTTGACCAGGAACGTTAGGCAACGTACCGTACAAGGCCGCACGCTGAACGATGCATTTTTAACAACCCAACCCTTTGTGTAATCCACATCGGCTGCGGGCTCGCGGTGGTTTCTGTGCGTGAGGATATTCAGGTCATCCGTCCATCTGACGCTCAACACCCACCACCCCCCCCCCGACACCGACACCTACATCCCAGTGGGCGCCAACTATATTCCCTAGTATGACGGCTCTGGGAGGATCACGCTGGAAAAGTGAGTTCCTCGAAAGTCCACCATTTCGTTTTTTTGATCTCGTGTCTGCCCCGGGCCCACAGTCGAGAAGGTGAGGGCGATGGAACAAGTCCCCTAATCGAGGAGGATACAGATTCCAGTCAACGGGTGAACAAAAAGCGAAGACTGTATGAACCCCCATGCCTGTCAGCCGCTAGACGACTTGTTGACCATCGAGTTGCACTTCAGATCCAAGAAGTGTTGGAATCCCAACAATTTGAACAACCTCGAGAGCGATACATCGGAGTACGCTTTCTCAATTTCATTGGTTACACATCTTTGACTAATGTCTAACAGCAGCTGGGGCCCTGGAAAATAACCAAAGGAGGAAGTTGACGTAGAAACTGGGAGACCGGGAGACAGGTAGGATCCATTGTCACGTCCCTCCCGAATCTGACTGAAATTTCCCTCGCAGTCGGGGCAATACATACACTCAACGCCAGAGGATACTCGCTCTCTATTCTACGAAAATTACCGCTAGATGGCCGAGGAATACGACAAGAAGTTCAGCAAGGGATACGAGGAAGATCTAAGCATTATGTTGATATCCGTGAGCCTTGCAAGTTGCTTGGATGTACATGTACTGACTCGGAACACAGGCTAGTCTGTTCTCCGCCGTCACCCCTGCCCCCATTGTCGAGGCCAACTCCAAGCTTGAACCAGAAGCAATCTTCCTGAAAGTGATTGATACGGTCTATAGTTTCAAATTGAGCAGTGCTCGGCCTGTTGTCGACGCATTGTATAATGTACGTCCCGCGCTTTTTCGTCTGCAGAGTGTAGGTTGATTTATTCCTATTTCAATCCATTGATTAAGTGTTGGATATACCCCCTTGTTTCCCCCAGGCCCGAAAGAAATGGTTGAGATCCTTGTATGGAGTTTGTGGTCGAAACAGCCTACCCCCTACACAAATGGAAATCGAGGTACCCCACAATCTAGCGGACGTCGCCCACCGTCGCGGTGGGTTCGCGGATGTATTGAAGTGCGAACACCGTAGAAGGGAGGTGGCGGTCAAGGTACTAAGGATATATTCTAACAGCAATTTAGGGAAGATTACTCGCGTGAGTCACCCGTGGCCTGTTGTTCTTTTTCACCCGGTGACGCGCTCACCGTGCAGAGATTCTGCAAGGAGGTAATAATGTGGAAAGCTCTCGACCATCCACATGCGGTACCGCTGTTGGGAGTTCCAAGGGACAGGTCCCGGCTACAGTTCGCGATGGTGTCGGAGTGGATGACAAACGGGAATATCAACGAATTCGTGAGGGCTAATCGGGATGAAAATCGGTCTAAACTTGTACGCTCCCGTCCACGGCCCTGTTACGTTCACCAAGTACTCAATCAAAGGACTTTCGTAGCTAGGGGGTTGATTTACCTGTATAGTCAGGAAATGATCCACGGGGATTTGAAGGGGGTACGTTCTCAAGAGCTGCGACCACAATTCTCTTTAACGGGGTTCATCTATCGGACTAATGTCCTAGTTGATACGAGTGGCCGGGCTCGCCTCGCCGACTTTGGCCTCCTCATGATCCTCCCGGACTCGACGATCATGAGTTCATGCGGGTAAAGTGGAACTATCCGGCGGATGAGTCCGGAACTCCTCGACCCGGAGATATTTGATATAGATGGTCATCGGACGAAATTCTCGGATTACTACGCGCTTGGAATGGTTGTCTGGGGAGTTCTGAGCAAGGATGTGCCGTTTTTCCGGTATCGTGACGATGCGTCCATCGTGAGGACCCTGAGGGGTGAACGCCCTGAGCGGCCTCAAGGAGCCGAAGTGAAATGGTTTATGGATGATGTTTGGAGCGCTTTGGGATGTTGTCGGGTGCCGGAGCCAGGGAACCGCCTAAGCATTGAAGATGTACTACAATGTCTGGAAGAAGCTTCGAGGTTTTGGACGCCACTCCCCCCTCCGGTAGTTGTGGGGAGTCAGACGGGGGGCTCACCCATATGGTCCCTCACTGACACAACACGTGCTGAAGAATGCATAGGCGGTGGGATAGCTTCCCCCAATTAAGCAGCCCCTCAGGCCTCAGCCCTCGCAGATGCTCCTACCAAAAGGTGACAATGTACGTACAACTATACGTGTGCACTACATTTTTCTCACGTTGTTCTACTTTGTGTGTAGTAAACCTCGTGGTTATTTATTTCCTCGTATTGTGAGTGGATAACTCGATTGTTTTCTACGAAACTCACATTCATACGATGGGAAACGTGTCAAGCGAGGTCCTGTGACGTTCCATCCTTAACCATTAAACATGCCTTGGGGACCGTAATCCGCGGCTGAATGGGTTTCTTTGGTCTCAACTCTGAAGATTACGACGGATGTTCTAGGTTACACCACCTTCGCTTCACTCTACCGGACGGGCTCTTTGATAAGGCCGTGGTCATCGGTAACGGGGACAAAGTCTACTTTAACCCTCGTTCCGGACCTCGTGCCTACTTTGAAAGTATCGGACACAACTACCTCCCCCGCCAAAGTGCTGCGGATTACCTCTCCGGCTGCACGGGCCCAAACGAACGTCGATTTGCTCCCGGGTGGTCTACTGTGGATGCCCCATCAACTCAGAAGGCCCTCGAGGAGGCTTCCCGCGCATCTCGGTACCACATTGATACGATGAACGCTCTGGAAAAATACAGGATTCACCAAACCGAAGAGAGACACGATCAAGAAGCCTTCCTCATGGTGGTTCGGGATGCCGGGGTACGCCGCAAGGTCTTTCACCCTTAGTGCGGCATATTTCGACCTTCCATTCACTGCGTCCATTGGATTTACCTGCGGGAGTGTAACGTTTGTCGTTATGTTCGAAGCAGTCGCAGAAATCCCCATCATGATGCCGGGCCGTCCAAGATCGAATCAACAGGTAACTTTGGAATGCCTTCTGTCCTACATTTATTGACTGGCCACCGTATTTAGACGAGTTATGGGATGCACAATCGAGTCGCTTTCCCCGTCGCCAGACTAGACGCCAGAAAGGACCATCTCGCTGTCCGCATTGGGCCGTCGAGAGCAGCCTGTGTGGGAATAGGAGTGGACAGTGATATTCTGAGTAATATTGTCGTATCTACGTGGGCGCGGAGTGGTGTTCCAAAGCATGAGTGAGCATTCGCATGTCACCGGTGTCCATCCGAACAGCAAGAGAACCGTCCTGTTGACCCCGGCATGAAGAAAATGCAGAATTCCCGAAGATAATGGGAGAATGCGTGGGCCATGTCTCCTGGAGGAGCGCTCCGGAACGGGGCAGTGCAATACAGTAATGTTGTGACAGGAGGCGTTGATCAGGCAAACATGTACAAAGCTAGTGAGGCCTTGAGGCAACTCGAGCAGACCCCAAGTCGAAACCTTAGCATCAACGATAGCGGTAGCTTCCCTCCCACCTAGGTTCTTCCAGATGGCAATCACTTTACCTCCAATACACACCACACAGCCCATCAATCGCAGAGCTGGAAAATGGAAACTTAGGACCTCTGAAGTTGCCGAAGGGAAATCGAGGATCCCTGAAGCTCTCGCGTGGAAACGGGGCTTTGAACTCATCCAACGGAAACCAAGAGGTTCTGACAGTCTTGCAGTGAGGGTAGCGACGGAGCTTGAAACGCTCGAGGTACGTGACCGCCAGTTCACGGCGCCGCGGTTTCTGAACTACCCCAGCATGAACTGCCTCAGAGCGACCCATTCACGGCTCTCAGTACTTGCCTGCGCCTGACCAGAGCTGTCGATCGCCGAAGCTCGATTGTTGGTGTCCATTTATGCGAGAGTAGACTCGAGGCAATCCTCTCGAAAGTGATTGATATGGTCTGTGGCTTCGAGTCGAGCGATGCTCAGGTCACCATCGACGCGTTATACGAAGTACGTCCCCGTCCGTTTTCATCTGTGAAGTGTAGGCTGATCTACTTCTACTTTAATCCATTGATTAGGCGTCGAATAAACTCTCCCGATTTCCACAGATCCGAAAGAAATGTCTGAGATCTTTGTATGGAGTTTGTGGCCGGAACGACCTACTTCCTACGCCAATGGGGCTCGAGTTACCCCACAACCTGGCGGACGTCGCCCACCGTCGCGGTGGGTTCGCGGATGTATTGAAGTGCGAACACCGTGGGAGGGAGGTGGCGGTCAAGGTCCTAAGGATATATTCTAACAGCAATTTAGGGAAGATTACTCGTGTGAGTTACCAGTGACCTGTTGTTCCTTTTTACCCGGTGACGCGCTCACCATAACCTATGTAGGGGTTCTGCAAGGAGGTCATAATGTGGAAAGCTCTCGACCATCCGAACGTGGTGCCGCTGTTGGGAGTTCCAAGGGACAGGTCTCGGCTTAAGTTCGCGATGGTGTCGGAGTGGATGACAAATGGGAATATCAACGAGTTCATAAGAGCCTGTCCGGATGCAAATCGGTTTAAACTTGTACGTTTCCGTCCGTGGCTCAGCTGCACCAACAATTACTCAAAATTACACGACTTTCGTAGCTAGCGGACATTGCTAGGGGGTTAATTTATTTGCACAGCCAGGAAATGATCCACGGGGACCTGAAGGGGGTATGTTCTCGGAAGCTGTGACCGTATCTATCTCTTTAACGGGATTCATCTATCAGGCTAATGTCCTTGTTGACACGAGTGGCCGGGCCCGCCTCGCTGACTTCGGTCTCCTTACGATCCTCCCGGACTCGACGACCTCGAGCTCATGTGGGCAGGGTGGGACTGTCCGGTGGATGAGTCCGGAACTCCTTGACCCGGAAATGTTCGGTCTAAAAGACAGTCATCGGACGAAATCCTCGGATTGCTACGCGCTTGGAATGGTTGTCTATGAAGTTCTGAGCGGGCATGTGCCGTTTTTCCGGTATCGTGACTATGCGCCCGTTGCGAGGATCCTGAGGGGCGAACGCCCTGAGCGGCCCCAAGGAGCCGAAGCAGGATGGTTCACGGATGATGTTTGGGGTATTTTGGGACGTTGTTGGGTGCCGGAGCCGGGGAACCGCCCAAGCATTGGGGTTGTGCTGCAGTGTCTGGAGGAAGCTTCGGGGTTTTGGACGCCGCTCCCCCCTCTGGTGGTGGGGAGCCAGGCAGCAAGTTCGCCCACATGGTCCCTGACACAGTAAGTGCTGAAGAAGGCGTGGGTAGTGGGATAGCCTCCCCCAACCCAACAGCTCTATGTCAGCCCTCGGAGGTTCCTCTGCCGAGAAGTGACAAGCACGTACAGCTGTACGTGTGCGCTACATTTCTCATGTAGTTCTACCTTGGGCGTAGCAAACCCAATGGTTATTTATTTCCTTGTATTACCGGTCGTTCAACATTTTTCGTCTTTGAATTGAGATTAGACAGACTCGTTCCAAAGTCCCCCTGAGTCCGCCGTCCCGGATGCGCTCCTTATGGACAGAGCGATGAGCTTTCCAGATAAGAATTGAATCCGCCCAGCTGCCGACTTGGTCCTCCGATTTACTGGCGATGCAGAGTCGGACCGATCCTTGCCACGCAGCACCGAGCTCCGAAGCCGTCTCTGCGCAGATGCTAATTTCGTCGCACGGGAGACGTGGAGGAAGCTGTGGCCCGTAACCATATTCTCCAATCACTTGTCTTCCACCCGCAGAAACTGTACGATATCACCAGGCGGATGCACTCGTCATCCTGCTCAAACTTGCGAGTGCAACGCCCGAGGCATACGCTGATCCTTCGGTCGTCGACCGCTGCTTCAAGCTCATCAACGGCCACTAAAATCCTGGTTCGCTCAGGGACCAACAAGTACAGGTGTGTATCCCGCCCAGTGGAAGGCGGCAATCGGACCAACACGAACTTTCAGGAGGTATCTGCATCACGGGAGCCTGGCTGGAGCATTTATGACTCGGAAACCAAAACCAACTGATATGAAAAAGAATCATTCTGCTGCGACTCCCATTGTCCCGTCCCTGGGACCTCCGAACATAGATCTCGAACCTCAGACTCCTCGACCCCCTCCACCCGAATCGACCACGACCCCAGGGACAGACACGTTTCCCATCGCTCACTCTCCGTACGTCCGTCAGTATCTCCACTATGTCAGACTTCACAACTACAGATACCTCCGATGATGGGTCCTCCCAATGGTCATAGCTCCCCATGACGCCCTCTACCTTGATGACGGGAACGCCGAAGTCTTGTGTGGTAACACCGTGTTCCACGCCCATCCCAGTTACATACTTGTCGTTCCACTCTGCTATTCTCAGCCAGATGCCCGCGAAATCCAACGTTGCGACCGCGGAACCACCCGATGATTGTCCTCGCATTCCGTCCTCGGACGCGGTCACGGACTTTGCCACACTTCTTGAGGTCATATATCTCCCATTGTGTGCCACCCTACCCCTGTGCTAATCAATTGTTTTGTTGACTAAGCATCTCTGTCGACAGACTCCCTGAACGAAATAAAGAGCTAGACTCCACCGCATTCTCGTCCCTCCTTCGAATGATGGCAAAGCACGAGGTGCTTGCCGTCCGATCTCAGATGCCCGAAGTCGTCCGCGATGCATATCCGGAGACCTTTGGAGGCCTCGACCCTTCCAAGTCGCTTGGAGAGTGTGTTTACAGTAGTCCAAATCCCCACCCGAACGCAGTCCTCAGCTTGTTTGTCCAACAGAACCTCAAGTTTGCGTTATCAATGACACACTACATGGCGGTTCGAAGGTGGAATCGCTGACGGGCAGACTTCTCCCGGTGGACGCAAGATTACCCCCGAAACCCTTCAGGCCACGATATAGAACCTGTTCGCACTCCGTGAGATCGAGCTGAAGCGGGCCCCGGGCCATCGTTTGATCTTTGGGCCAAGGGGTTCCCGATCCTGTCCCCAGCCGAACTGCCCCTCACGCAACGCAACGAGTTCAGGAGTTTCTGAAGCACACGGGGGGTCATTGATCGAATCGGGGATTCCATTCACTCTGTGACGAAGTTATTGCAGACCCTCTCTCTGATGGTGGTTTGTGGAGGTGATTTT
>Ga0307513_10012857_pt1 | contig 10304 bp, 5 predicted proteins | sample 15_EM_MG_FD_202174 | JGI IMG/M metagenome (GOLD analysis project Ga0307513, IMG submission 202174) | Populus trichocarpa ectomycorrhiza microbial communities from riparian zone in the Pacific Northwest, United States - 15_EM | ecosystem: Host-associated > Plants > Roots > Unclassified | place...
TAATCGCAATCGTGTTGGTAATACGCAACCCGGGTCACCTCAGGTTTATTAACCCGTTTGGCGTAATTTCCTGCGCCCTTCACTTCAGTTTCTTTTCAAAGGCATGTAAGCTGGCAGCTCCGCCGCGCCTAACTCCGCCGCGCATGTAGACGTACAGTATATACCCGTCCAGTTCGGTTCGGTTCGGTCCGATCGAGTGATTGAATCGAGCGCGACGTACGTAGGTACGCGCACGTAAAACCTCTGGATATGTATATATACCTGCTTTACACCGTCTACTTTGTCGGACACTTGGGGCTGGTTCGCTGTGGCACTTACTCGGGGTCGATCTCCCAGTTCATTGCATGCAATTGGCACATTAAGTAAATTAGTTGCTTAAGGTGAGGTGATGGGTGATGATGGCCAGCCAAAGTATCATATGCCCTTCGCTTGAGCGAACGCTGTTAGGGCCCACGTGTCGTCTTCCGCGCCCGCTGTGTGTACTTCCCGATCCGTATCCTGCGGGATCCGGAGGCTGGAGTGGCCGTCTGGTTACGTAGCTCGATCCCACACGTTGCTGGTTAAATGCTATTCTGGTACTCGTGTAAATATATATCTAACTGCCCCAGCTACGAATGCGAATCCTGTCAAGAGGTTGTTCGTATAGCTGCTATATATATCCTCGCCTCGAGGTGTTAGCAGACACACATGGGTCAACTGTCAATAGACCGGCCCTGATAAGCTGTCTAAACATGTAAGCGAGTGCCGTACGTCCCACACCACGGGGACGACGTGAATGCGACCCGCCCGGCCTGCCACACATATATACACACGCGATTAATGTATGTAAAGCATATACTCACCTGTTCGGCCACTTAACGTAAAGCACAACCCAATCCCTATAGTAGACACCAAGGAAAGCGAGACAAACAAACCTAAATGCCCATTGACTAACCCAGACGATGGAAAGATAGATTGCACGTGTATGTGTGATAGAAAATTCGAGTTCTAGAGGAATAGTATGACGCACTTACAGTGTAGATGGCTTTGGCAGAAAACATAGACGCGCTGCCTACGCTCCCTTTTGGAGGGTGCGCAGTAGTTGCATGATAAACCAGGTGTTGAACATTTGAGAACCACCAGCAAGTGGGAGTGTTGTTGGAGTAAGGGAGCGCAGTCGAGGCGGAAGACGCTCGGCAGGTAGAACACCACGCGCCCCCACCGGTGTTCATAAGCATTCGGTGATTTGCAACACCTGTTGATGAGAACACCGGGGGTGGGCGGGGGGTGGATATTTATCAAGGGAAGCAGAGTCTCGTGGGGACTGGGCGGGTGGTGCTGTCCCGAGAATTCTGTCATGTCACATCTGACCCCGAGATTTCTTACAGATCCTCAATTATTCCGGTATCAATTTCTGGGAAGAAAATGTGCAGAACCTACTAATAGAAGTTTCCACCTCCTACGGGTGGTGGTCACGTCACATCGCCAATGACATTTCCATATTTTGCACCGTAGCAGTATTTGGACACAGAATCTGTCGCCAAAAATGAAGCGGGGAGACACAGGGGGTGGAACATTCCCTTTTGCAAGACTTGAATGTGGGTGGAGAGGGAATTCAAACTCTAAGGAACCTGAGTTGGGAGATTGCAATATTCCTTCTGAGGATTGCGAACCATGCATTTCGGGGACGAGTGAGAGCGATCGAGAAGAGCAGAAGACACTTCGATCCGGATACCATCGTCTCGCGCTTTTGAACAAAAATGGTGCTAGAGAGTGGCAGTGACGTATACTATTGCCAAAAGTGGTGCATATCTTCATCATCCAAAGACAGAAGGTGTGAACATCGCGATAATATAATACCCTTGATGAGGTGCTCCCAGCCTCAGGTAACTTGGCATGATTGGTTACGTTGATCTAGTGGGTTATTCGAGTGAGAACTGGTCCTGACAATGACCTACGGATTTGCAACCAGTTAACTAATCAATTGAAAAGGGCCCCTTCTGTTACAGAACTTAGGAGAAACTAATTTAATCCACATGGATCTAACGGCGAACCTATATTTGGAGTGAAAGCAGCACAGCCGACGGAGGGACACGAGAGCCCATGAATGTGTCCGTAGATGTCAAAGTCACTCGTCTGGACACATGAACACATGACGGACTGTTGACAAAATGCGCACAGGAGTTCCCAAGAATTGCCGGGCCATCCTTCAATCGCCTGGTTCTCAGCACGAGATGTCCCAATCATCGCGCGCCCTGCTGAATGATAGTCTAGAGAGTTGATCCTCAATACGCGTCAAAGAGACTGTGGGTGAATGCACGGCTAACGCCACGATTCACTAACGACAAGCAACACAGCTTCACGGAGACTGTCACCGAATCGCAGTTATTGCTTAGTTGGCCTTCTCCTCCACTCAGCAGAGATATCGTCGCGGCATAAATACAAAGTACTAGGAATGCATTGTGGGGGGTTTGGTATATCGTGTCTAGATGCCGTGCTAATGGTCACGTCGGGAGTGATAATTGCGACGAAATGGCCTCGTAGCACCATATTAGAGGCAGCTGGATTGGGGATTGCTTCTCCAACGGCGAACAGGTCCATGGCTGTTGCAGAACCGGTACGTGGCACACAGCGGATCACGGCTTTACGGCTAGTGTCAAAGGACACCACCAATAGCTGCCGCAGAGGTTACAAGGCGGAGAATCAGGGACACTTCAACAGGGTACGATGAAAGAGACTTGCCCTGCCTCACGCCGGCCCACTCGGGACAGCCTTCGGATTGCTGCACAAGTAAGATGGGTCTTGTTGTATCAATGTATGAGTGGCCGTTTTGGGCAATAGTACAAGCGACCAGATGGGCGAGCCACCTCTATTGGCAGGGAAGCTCGGCTTCGGAGACCGTTGTGTAAATGGGCTGCGATTGGGACCTGTTGGTTTGTCAGCAGTGGGGGGAGCTGAGTACGTCTGAATGTTTGTGATCCCTCGCTTTTTGAGTAGTGCATGGGAAATAGATGGGTGTGGAGCGAGTGACCGAAACCAACACATGCCAAGTGATAGGTGTATGTATCACGTTTAGAAAGTGGAAGATTACTGTCTCCGAGAAATTACGAGAATAAGTCTAGATTTGGAATTTGCCTGTCGAATGGTCAATGTCAGAGGCGACCATGCTGACCTCGAACCGGGGAAGTGACGGCAATCAAAGGGAGGGAGAATGGGAGGCCGACCTGTTTCCGCGAAACTGGTGAGTGGGCCAACTATGGTGGCACGTAAATTTCAGCAATGTTCGAGGAACTCAAGCCAAGTTCATAATAAGACTCTCAATTATTGACCATGCACCATGCTACATACGAACAGAGGGTGTGAAGCGTATTAATAGTACAAGGACCCAAGGCAGGAACTTTGCATGTAAGTTGCCGACGATGAAGTCCACGGTGAGAGAACAAGGCACGAGCAGTGCCTGTTCAATTAAGGAAGACTTTCGGTACTCATGACTGGGAATGCGATATGCTGATCACTGACCCACCAAGGACCACATGACCCCTGCAGGCCCCATTGACCAATCGATGGGGAAAGTCCCTTTGCGAGTACTGCAAGCCCTGAGTGATTAGCTAGGGTTGTGTAGGATAGAAAAAGGAATCCCCGCCGGTGATGATCGATCGATCATCTACTTGCTCAGGGTCGCCTGTGGACACCCTTTGGGGAACAAAGGGAATTGACCTGCCAACCCCACCACATTATCTGTACGAAACCAGCTCTCACAAGTGAATCGATATAGTCGAAAGTCAAATTGAAACTCGCCGACGTTCGCGGGCGCCGCCGAACCCGACTCACCAAGCACCTCGTCAGAAAAGGATATATTGGCTGGGTATTAGATTAAAAATATGATGGAGCCCCATGTTACCACTCCACAGGAAAGGAAAGACCACTAAGGTTGCGCCCTCGGTGTGCATTAGTCTCCTAATTACATACCACTAATTAGTGTCCCCCCCGGCTCCTTATGCGTTTGAAGGCTGACAATTGAGACGTGATCAGTTGCAACGACTTGCAAAACCAGATTTTCTGGCAAAGCCAAGAACGTGGTCTCATCGAGGTTGCTCAACAAGTAGTGAAATTTGTGGCAGGTGAACAAGGGCACCCTCATACCACCCGACTCTGCTTAAATATCCTTGACTTTCCCTTCGATGTGGGGCAGTCCCCCACTGTTGGTGCCAGTTCCGTGAGTAGATCGAAGCCTTTGACAATAAGCCAAGGCACATGACTGCCTTCGATTGCCTGGAAGGGGTTACTCATGAAACCCTTGGTGTGGCCGAGGGCCCCACAAGCGCTTGTCGCGTCATGGGCGCAGACATCTACCTAGACCACTTCCGTACAGAGCATCGGTGATGCACGTCGTCTACGGTGCATGGAACATGTCGATTTGTGGCTGACCCAAGGCCATGGAAATACCAGAATATAAGAGCCGAGTTATCCTACTAGACCTTACTGCCAACACCCATCGATTCTTCGCCATTCATACCTTCCATTCATCCCGTATCCTTCATCACTTGGTTCGAACACATGGATACGGCACTCCCAATGCTCGTAGCACCGTTGTTCCCTGTGACAATGGATTCCAGATTAGCGCCAGCATTGGAGTTTGAGATGATTATTATCTACTCAAAGGCATGCGGTTTAGGTTGATGGTTCATCTCAATAGCAGCGAGAAATTGGAGTAAGACATCCTTGTCGTTGTTAACCGGAGCCTCGGAGAGGCCATCTCAGATTGACGAAGGATCTTCAGCCGTGGAAAAGTTTGCAAGCCAAAGATTAATATTCTCCTTGTAGGTACTCACTCCGTTGGCCTCCGTAGGTTTATGGATTCTCTTGACCAAATATGTTCACTACCGATGTTGGATCATTGGGTGCAATCGCGGAGAACCAACGTAACCAAATCCCAATCTTCACCCGAAACCGATGTGGGGACATGTACCTCAATTGTGCCACGGAGAAGTCAAGGTCGAGTGGTCGACAGTCAGAATAGGTACGCTAGCAATCAAATCTGAGATTTTGTGATAGCAACAAGTCACTTACAAGTGAAGGACAGCATAGTGAAATAGACACCTACTTGAGGAACAGAACGTGACCTCATGCATTTCCATCGGTGCTTTAATGTTGCTTGCACCCAAGCTCGTTCTTTGGTAGACGCCTCCGGGATAAGAAAAAAGAGGCCCTAGCTGCATCCTGGCTCAGAACTGGTCATACCCAGTGATAATGAATTAGGATTATTAGAGATAATTTATAACAGCGAGTTGTCCATGTTTACCGCCAGGTCTTATGCTCATTTTCGAAACCAGCCATGATTGGACCACTGCCGAACACTATCCTCAGTGACACTCCCAAGATGTGGCTAGAGTACACATACAGCAACGGTTCGAGAAAAGGGGTAGCGGCGTATACCGCCTTTGTTCTGCACGCACAGACCGCTGACTCCACCCCAAAAATGCAGCCTACAGAGACACTGCACCCGACTAGGAGAGGCAACTGAGACGTTAGCGTATCGCGCTTTGCTTTCGAGCAACTGTAGAAATCACCAAACCGCGCAGTACCACCACAGGATGCACTACTAGACCTTGACTAATTCCTACCGCCACTTAGGGAGCAACAAGGATCTGTTAGCAGCACAGTTTACTATACATCCGACGAATCGTATAACATAGACTAGTTCTTAGCACATGAAATTGGATTACAGTACTAATCAAAAATAAATTGCAGCTTCACAAGCAAGACGGAAGAGTTCCCCGACTAGAGGCACCTCTGTGGACGTACTACAAGTCGCTCCTCTGGATACAAAAAAGCACATATCCGCATTCTTTGCCAGAGCGACGGGGATGTTGTGTTGAAAAGGAAGAAGAGGAGCTGAGCCGGTAAACATACTTGGGTTTGAATGTCAGGAGGGAGTAACAAACTGAAACGAATCTTGTTCGTTCGGGACTGTGACCGAAGGATTCGCGAAACGGGTAGAGCCAGACTGAAGTGGAGGTGTTACGAACGCTGATTATGAAAGACAGATATGTCTATAGGTACTCACGAGGTCGTGGTGCCAGACCAAATGTTGACGAGACTAAATCGAAGGGCAGGGACCTCTGGATATATTTGAAACTCACTTGCAACCTGGATTTATGTCATCGCCTACCATTCGGCTAACATCACCCGGAGTTAAACTCACAGTCGACCCGACCCACCTTCCTGGGGGCCGCTGTGGTTCTAGTGAGGGATATCAGTGCGAGTCCGAAAGGTGTAGATGAAGGCTATATACGTGCAAATCGCACCAAGCGACACGATTACGACAGTCTATCACTTGATCTTCGTTGTCACTGTCAGGCCTGTCGTCTCTTTGTTCACCACAATTAGTGATCGTCTGCTCGCTCAGCCCCTCAGATGTGATTAATTTCGTACAAAGAGCTTGCTCCTGATATGGGCATATGGGCATTGGGTACAGGTGCTACGCTTTTAAATAATGCCCAAAAATGACTCTATGAAGGGAGAAGAGCATAGCCATTCTAGAAGTAGACTAACGACCTAAGGGCTCCCGTTATACCCTTTCAAATTGTGGCTTTCTAAGGCAGCTGAAGGAGGGGGGATATTGAGCCTTTCTGGATGGAAAAGATTGATTGCAACCATGGCGAGAAAGATGGGGGTGGCATCGAAGACGTTGAAATACCACTCAGTGGAGATGATCTTACCGTTCCAGCCGTCTGCGAGTTCAATCGTTCGGTAAATCGACCTAAGTATGACGATGTCAACAGAGTTATGGGAACACCAATGAGGTGCACGAACCTGACGACGACCAAGAATGTGCTAATACCCATACCGACGAGAAGGAGCCTCGTAGGTTGTGAGACCCGAACGCGACCTTCTGGTCGTCCTTGAAGAGTCGCGTTGCTCTCTATTGAAGCTCTACCGCGGGCTGGGCGGTCTACGCAGATGCGCCATATGAACTCTGCTGCGACAAGGGCAAAAATCACGACGGCTACGAGTTGGATGATAATGCCGATCATCATGACTTCGCAACAATGCTCAGCTGTGTATTTACACAGAACCAGAAAGGTGAAGACGTACTGTTTCCACCTCGGTCGGATCCTTCCCTCGTGCTGGCCGTCGCAGCCAGTGCCCCTCCGAAGGATTGCACAACGAGAGCAGCGAGGTCCAATGCGAGAAAAGTAATCAGGACTGCAACGAGGTGGTGGGTGCATCAGTGCCGCTGTGGAAGGATGAGGTCCTGTACTGTTGCACTCACGCCATCTGGGAGTCAGCCAGCTGTACTCAGTTCCTACACGTCGAATGACCCTCCCTAAGAGCGCAAAAATGGCAGCAGTAAAGAAAGACGGCGAAATGATTGTCGTGACAATTCTTATTGGAACGAAGGCAAACTTGAGCTGAGGGTGGACGACCGGGGTGGAAGACTCACCCCATAAAGAATGCCTCTTCTCGACGTGGATTGTACGACGTCCATAGGCGTCCACTCCATCCTATGATCTCGCCTATGCCGCAGACCACCACAGTTGATAGTAAAAGCCACATCCTGTGATACCAGCATCCAAACTTAAGTATGACTCTCCCGAGATGTAGGGAATGGATAATGCACCTGGATCGTACAGCCTGCACGATATGGACGAGAGACGTGCAACTAAAGAGCACAACGAAGAGGATGCAAATCCACTCGGTTGGGATGTAGCCGTACGGTGAGTCTCTGGAAGCCGGTTCGTCACGACGGAGTACGGATATCAAAGACATTTTGCGCTGAAGAGATATGTAATTAACTAGGCGAGAGGCGAGGGCTAAGAGAGGATTAGTAGGTTCTGAAAAAGTCGCAACATGTCGTACAAGCCTTTTATGGCACCCAAACCACCGTGGTGTCTACGCCTTCTGACGTCCAAATGGCATATCGAGTTCAACTACGGCGCAGTGTACTGGTTCGGAAAGTCGTGGACTGCCCTAGGAGGCAGATAATGGTGTGGATGCCTCGTTGTTGGCTGCGTCTCTCCTCAAATCACGGCCCACAAGAGACAGCGCCGACAGACTTATGCACCGCATACTCTCATAATTGATATTGGCTACGGACTGTGGATGTCTCTCCATCTATATTGTCAGCTGTCTAGAGCTATATTTTGAGGAACGTCATTGCTGCCTATGTGGACGGGTCGGTCAGGGGTTATTGGACACCTTGGTCCACCGAATTGACGGGAACAACTTATGGATCAGATGTGTCACCAACTTTATCCCTTTGCGCTTCGCCGTACCTAATCTATTGACGGATAGCTGGCTGCGGCTCCGGATTAATGACGGGATGGACCGAGTAGACCAATCCGAAGCATCGGTGGATCGTGTGATTACGAACGCTGTGCTACCTTTTGAAAGGTTTCGTCATATTGCGGACCTGCCTGGTTGGCGACGGACTGCGTGAGTTGAACATTGTTCAAAGACCCTGCAGACGTGTTTAGCGGCGTCCAGGACACTCTCCTGGAACTAGTGGACACCCTAAATTGCCCTGACTCAAGTCCTCCCTTGCCCGATACGTTACCTACCCTGACCCGCGTCACACCTTGGACCGACGAAATTCTCCCCCCCAAATCCGATGATCTACAGAGCCTGATTCTGCTGTCTCCCCTTTTAGGTTGGTATACGTCATCAGACGAATCAAAGGCAGAAAAACAACCTATAAAGCGGGTCTACGCTTTGTTGACTCCTCGTGTCGAAACCAAACACTCTACATGCAGCAGGATCTGAAGAAAGCTGCTCTCAACTCATAACCCCTCTCCTCCCTCCAACTGCCATGCTCGCACTCAGAGCGCATTCTCCATTCCGCGTCAGTAGAGTCGCCCGGCTCGACAAATCGTGGTATAATCTTTCGCTGGAGCTCAAGTATCAGGAGAAACAAGAACAGTAACAGTTCGCAAAGTTCACGTGGATATAACAACGCCGCAAAACGAACTTCGCAGCGCCGCACAAGGGGCTCACTTCCGCTCTCATTCCCAAGAATAGGACGCGTTGACCAACCGTAGTGACCAAGGATTCCAGCAGAGCTCATGTTTCAGGGATTGGGTTATTCTAGGATCAAATCCAGTGGAGTGGATGGTTGGTTGGTCTTGAGGGCAGAAACATCCCGCTAATACTCTGCCAGTGTCCTGGCGACCATTGAAAGATGCCAGCATACACGCTGGCAACTGGTATTTTGTCGGCCTTACATGTTGGGCCTCAGGATGGATAGGATTGGGTGTAAAATTAATAGCTGCATCGCTTCGTTGTTATACCTCTAGACTAAAACCTCCAGACTAAAATATAATTCTAGAGTTGTTGGTCCTATCTCTCAATTCCGACTGTTGGGTCCGTGAATTAAATTCCAGCGTCACTCTGCTGCTTGTTTCAAAACTGTTCCGCTTAATCGTTAAGTCGGACGGAAACAATTGTGTTTGTTGGTGCCCGCTACAAACACGTAGGGATACAATAACAAGAATACAAACTCTTATATACCCAAGCCGTGACCATGTGAGACACGGTTTCCTGAACAATCAGCGCCCCTGACAACCGGTGCACTCAGAGAGCAGGGCGTCAGTACTCGGCGTAGAGTAGCACTGGGTACGGGTCGTACTCTGGCGCACCCGCAGCTTAGGCCACCAGGAGGTGGGTAGTTGGGTTTGTAGTGTTTTTGGCCAGCCCCCGGCCAGGTTACACTATATGTAGACTAGGTAATTACGCCTACACTGGCCGTAACCGGGCTCAACATATGATGTACACTGACAGCAGTAAGGCACAGAAAACCCGAATAGATCTGTGGGTTCCCAGATCTAGCCCGGCTGAGTAGTAGTGCTAAAGCCAATCCCGCTTTGCTTCTACACCTACATTCCATTCTATGTGGTATGTCAAAAAATTTCCTTATAACCAGGATTCTGAGATGATTGCCGATTCGTTAGCCGGTTAGTTACTGATTCTATTGTATTTCTGTATAGTAAGAGTATGTACGTCTGTACTATGTATAAAGCTGAGGATCGTCTGTGGGCCAAACCCCAGCCGATCTTAGTTCTTGCCAGAACCCCCGTCCCCCGCTCGATCCCCTCGCCGTTAGCCTTGGGTGTGCCCCGGCTTAGCCCGACCCAACCTCGTACGTGACAGAAGATCGGCTACCCATAGCCGCTGCACACAGTCTGAAAACCCCCTGCTCGCTGATTCCTTTTTTTTGTAACCCCCAATCATCTCTCCGCCCTCCTTACCTCCTACAGAAGAGCATACCGCTGCTCTCCTGTACATCGAGCCCCCTGCAGTCAGCTCCCCGTAGCCAGTCTACACCT
>Ga0307513_10012858_pt1 | contig 10303 bp, 8 predicted proteins | sample 15_EM_MG_FD_202174 | JGI IMG/M metagenome (GOLD analysis project Ga0307513, IMG submission 202174) | Populus trichocarpa ectomycorrhiza microbial communities from riparian zone in the Pacific Northwest, United States - 15_EM | ecosystem: Host-associated > Plants > Roots > Unclassified | place...
GCGGTTCCTCCGGCGGCGACCGGCCGCAGAGCGGTGGGTTCCGCGGTGGAGACCGTCCCCAGGGCGGCGGCTACCAGGGCGGCGGTGACCGCGGCGGATACCGGGGTGACCGGTCCGAGGGCGGCCCGCGCGGCAGCTACCAGGGTGGTTCGGGTGGCTTCCGGGGCGGTGACCGGGACCGTGGCGGTTCGTCCGGCGGTGACCGTCCGCAGGGCGGCTTCCGGGGCGGCGACCGGGACCGTGGCGGCTACCAGGGTGGCGGCGACCGCCCCCAGAGCGGCGGATACCGCGGCGGCGACCGGGACCGCGGCGGCTACCAGGGTGGTCAGAGCAGCGGCGGCGACCGCGGCGGCTATCAGGGCAACCGCGACCGGGGCGACCGTCCGCAAAGCGGCGGCTACCGGGGCGGGGATCGCCCGCAGGGTGGCGGCTTCCGCAGCGGTGGAGACCGTGACCGGCCCGGCTATCAGGGTGGCGGCGACCGTGGTGGCTATCAGGGTGGCGGTGACCGTGGTGGTTACCAGGGCAATCGTGACCGTCCGCAGGGTGGCGGCTTCCGGGGTGGTTCTTCGGCCGGCGGCGATCGGGGCGGCTATCAGGGCAACCGTGACCGTGGCGACCGTCCCCAGGGCGGCGGCTTCCGCAGTGGCGGAGACCGCCCGCAGACCGGCGGATACCGGGGCGGGGACCGTCCGCAAGGCGGTGGCTTCCGCAGTGGTGGAGACCGTGACCGGCCCGGCTACCAGGGTGGTCAGAGCAGCGGCGGAGACCGCGGCGGCTACCAGGGCAACCGTGACCGCGGCGACCGTCCCCAGGGCGACCGTCCCCAGGGCGGCGGCTTCCGCAGCGGCGGCGACCGGGATCGCGGCGGCTACCAGGGCAACCGGGAGGGCGGCACGCGCGACAGCTTCCAGGGTGGATCGGGCGGCTACCGGGGCGGTTCTTCGACCGGCGGCGACCGGGACCGGCGGGACGACCGCGGCGGATTCCGGCGCGACGACCGGCCGGGCAACCGGAGCACCGGCGGCTTCCGCGGCGACCGTGACCGGGACGACCGACCCCGTGCCGACCGTCCGCAGGGTGACCGGCCCCGGGATGACCGGCCCCGGGATGACCGCCCCCGCGGCGACCGTCCGCAGGGTGACCGGCCCCAGAGCGGCTTCCGTGGCGACCGCGATCGGGGCGGCTACCAGGACCGTGGCAGCCAGGACCGCGGTGGCTATCAGGGTGGCGGTGACCGTGGCGGCTACCAGGACCGGGGCGGGGACCGGGTCCGCGATGACCGCGCGCCTCGGCCGGACCGGGACGAGCGCTACACCCGGCGGGACGAGAAGGTCGGCGCCGAGACGCAGCCCGCGTTCCAGGCCCCGGCGATTCCCGACGACATCGTGGCCGCCGACCTCGACAAGGACGTTCGTTCCGAGCTGCTGAGCCTGTCCCGGGACGCGGCCGACAAGGTCGCGCGGCACCTCGTGGCGGCCGGACAGGTCATCGACGAGGACGCCGACCTGGCGATGCAGCACGCGGTTGCCGCGCGCCGGCTCGCGTCCCGGATCGCCGTGGTGCGCGAGGCCGTCGGTCTGGCGGCGTACGCGGCGGGGGACTGGCCCACGGCGATCGCCGAGCTGCGTACGTACCATCGCATGACGGGCCGGCAGACCCACCTGGCCGAGCTGGCCGACTGTGAGCGCGCCCTGGGACGCCCGGAACGGGCGATCGATCTCTTCCGTGGCGCCGACAAGGACACGCTCGACAAGGGCGGCGCGATCGAGCTGCTGATCGTGGCGGCGGGTGCCCGCGGCGACCTCGGCCAGCACGACGCGGCCGTGGCGATGTTGCAGGTCCGCGAGCTGACCGCCGACGAGGACGCGGAGTGGGCGGCGCGGCTTCGTTATGCGTACGCCGATGCGTTGCTTGCGGCGGGACGCCGTGATGAGGCGCGGGAGTGGTTTGCTCGCTCGGCCGCGGCCGACGAGGACAACCTGACCGACGCGGCGGAGCGGCTGCTCGAGCTCGACGGCGTCACCCTCGAGGACGACGGCGACGATGACGATGAGGACGGCGACGAGTCGACCGCGCAGGCCGCCGACGAAGGCGACGACCTGGCCGACGAGGACGACACCGACGAGGAGAACGACGAGCCGGCCGGGCGCGTGGACGACGACCTCGACGAGGACGACGACGCGGACGATGACCTCGAGGACGACGACCTCGAGCAAGAGGACGAGGACGGGCCGGCCGGGCGCGACGGCGACTCGGACGAGGAGCTAGACGACGAAGACGAGGACGACGACCTCGACGATGAGGAACTCGACGACGAGGACATCGAGGACGAGGACGCCGGACCGGTCGCCGCTCTCGGCAACCTCGAGAAGCCGGCCGAGAAAGACTCGGCTGACGAGAAGGAGATTGCGGACGAGTTCGTGGTGGCCGGCGAGGACACCGAGAGCGGAGCCGACTCCGACGGGAAGCCGCGCTCGTGAGTGACCGGCTGGTCGACGCCTACGACTTGGTCATCTTCGACCTGGACGGCGTGATCTACCTGATCGACAAGCCGATCCCGGGCGCCGCGGCGGCCGTCGAGGAGCTGCGATCAGCCGGGACAGCGATCGCGTACGCGACGAACAACGCCTCTCGCCGGGCGGCCGACGTGGCCGCGCTGCTCTCCGGCATGGGCGTGCCGGCCACGGCCGCCGAGGTGCTCACCTCGGCGGGCGCGGCCGCCGCCCTGCTCGCCGAGCGGCTGCCCGCCGGAGCACCCGTGCTGGTCGTCGGCGCGGAGGCGCTGCGGGCCGAGGTGCGCGACGTCGGGCTGACGCCGGTGGCGACGCTCGAGGACAAGCCGGCCGCGGTCGTGCAGGGCTTCGGGCCGGACGTCGGCTGGAAGCTGCTCGCCGAGGCGGCCCTGGCGGTGCGCGCCGGCGCGACCTGGGTGGCGACCAACACCGACCGCACGCTGCCCAGCCCGCGCGGCCCGTTGCCCGGCAACGGTTCGCTGGTCGCGGTGCTGCGGACGGCCCTGAACCGGGAGCCCGACGTGGTTGTGGGCAAGCCCGAACCGGGGCTGTTCACGACCGCGGCCTCGTTGTCGCAGTCGCAGCGCCCGCTCGCCGTCGGCGACCGGCTGGACACCGATATCGAGGGCGCGGTCGGCGCGGGCATGGACAGCCTGCTCGTGCTCACCGGCGTGAGCGGGCCGGCCGACCTGCTGGCGGCCCCGCCGTCGCGCCGCCCGACCTATGTCGCGCACGACCTCGCCGGCCTGTTCCGGCCGGACACCGCCGCCCAGATCCCGCTCGAGGGCACGGACGAGGCCGGCGGCTGGCGGATCACCCACGAAGACCGCACGGTGCGGCTGTCGGGCGCGGGCGACCCGATCGACGCGCTGCGCCTGCTGACCGGCCCGGCCTGGGCGGGCGCCGAGATCCGCGCCGACTCGGACCAGGCCCGCGACCTGCTGACCGGCTGGGGCCTGCCGACCTGACCGGGCGGGGCCGCTATAGCAGTTTGCGTAGTTTGAGTAGGTCGAACGGGTTGGCCTTGATGGCGACCTGCCGGGACGCGAGCGCCTTCGTCACGTCCAGCTTGCCGGTGACCAGGGCGACCAGATCGTCGCTGTCGGCGCGCAGGGCGATCTTTGCCGCCGGGTCGTCACCGTCGGCGATGTCGACCAGGCGGCCGCCCGTCAGCCGGGCGTGGAATGCCACGCCCAGATCGGGGACGCGGCACGCGAGGGTGCGTTCGAGGTCGAGCTTGCCGCGCGTCTCGGCGTTGGCATCGAGCCGGGTGGCAAGGTCGAAAAGCGCCTTCCGGCAGTCGTCCACGCTGGCCATTCGGGCTCCTTCGACAACGACACCACGGCCGAGCGCACCGTACCGCATGAGGTTGTCGGAGCCGCCCGGTAGCGTGACAACCAGCAGACGCGAGGCGACGGCGGACGGGAGCTGATCATGCAGGACGCATGGCGGGCGTATCTGGAGATGGCGCTCGGCCTGACCGAGGCACCGCGCAAGAAGGCGCAGAAGGTGGCGGGCGAGTTGGTCAACCGTGGTGGTGCGACGGCCGCGCAGTTGCAGGGACTGGTTGAGGACCTGATGTCGACGGGCATGGCCAACCGTGAGGCGCTGACCAACATCGTGCGCTACGAGGTGGATCGGGCGCTCGGCGTGGTCGGCCTGGCCACCTCCGAGGAGGTGACCGACCTCACCACCCGGGTGCGTGATCTGGAGCGGCAGTTGCGCGCGGCCCAGGCAAGGGCAACGGCGGCAGAGGCATTGCGTACGGAGCCGGCCGGCCCGCCCGGCGAGGGTCTCGATACTGCCGCGCCGCCGGCCAAGACGGTGGCCAAGAAGGCGATCGCCAAGAAGGCCGTGAAGAAGGCGACACCGAACGCGATGCCGGTCGCGGCGACCACCCCGGCTCCGCCGGCCCGCAAGACCGCCACCAAGAAGGCGACGAAGGCCGCGGCGCCGGCAAGCGGTCCGGCGAAGGCCGCGCCCGCAACGACTCCGCCCGCGAAGGGTTCAGCGGCAACGACTCCGGCCGCAACCGGTCCAGCGGCAACGAGTTCGGCTGCGCCGACGCCCGCGCCCGCGACGACTCCCGCGAAGAAGGCGGTGGCCAAGAAGGTGACAGCCAAGAAGGCCGTGGCGAAGGCTGCGCCCGCCAAGACTGCGCCCGCCAAGACTGCGCCCGCGAAGACTGAGCCCGCCAAGGCCGCGCCCGCCAAGGCGGCCGCTGCCAAGAAGGCGGTCGCCAAGAAAACGGCCGCCAAGAAGACCACCGCGCCGGAGGTTCAGCCGTGACGTTCCCGTATTCGCCGACGCCCGGTCCGCGTCCGGGACCGCCGCCCGGTGGCTTCCGGCCGGGTCCGCCGCGCGAGATCGGCGCGGACGACGAGGGCTACGGCGACGGGAGCGAGGCTGATGGTTACCGCGCGGAGGAGCAGCCCCGCGGCGACAGCGAGGCTGGGCAGAGCACCGGGCATCCGGCCGTTGACGGCGTGTTGCTGTCGCTGGCCAACACCGCCCGGCTCGCGCCCGCCGATCAGATCGCCGAATACGAGGCCGCGCACCAGGTTCTTCAGGAGACCTTGGCCGGCATCGACGGGTGACCCGAGGCTGTGCCCGGTGACGCCGTTTGCAGAGTTCGAGGCTGTGCCCGTACGAAAAAGAGGGTTTGATCGTGGCTCGCCGTGCCCGGCTTGATGCCGAGCTTGTCCGACGCAAGCTTGCGCGGTCTCGGGAGCAGGCCGCCGCGCTCGTTGCCGACGGCCGCGTGCAGGTGCGCGGCACCGTGGCGCGCAAGGTGGCCGCGATGATCGATCCGGCCGATCCGGTGCTGGTGACCGGGGCGGATCCGGCGACCGAGTATGTGTCCCGGGGCGGGCACAAGCTGGCGGGCGCGCTGACTGCCTTCGGGCTGCCCGTCGAGGGGCGGCGCTGTCTCGATGCCGGCGCCTCCACCGGCGGCTTCACCGATGTCTTGTTGCGGGCGGGTGCCGCGCAGGTTGTCGCGGTCGACGTCGGCTACGGGCAACTCGCCTGGCCGATTCGCACCAACGACAAAGTCGTCGTGCTTGAGCGCACCAACGTGCGGACGCTGACGCCGGACGCGATCGGCGGGCCGGTCGACCTGACCGTGGCGGATCTGTCGTTTATCTCACTGCGGCTCGTCTTGCCGGCGCTCGCCGCCTGCACCGGGCCCGACGGCGACCTCGCGCTGATGGTCAAGCCGCAGTTCGAGGTCGGCCGGGAACGGGTCGGCGCGGGCGGTGTGGTTCGCGATCCGGAGCTGCGCGCCGAGGCAGTTCTGCAGGTCGCGGCGGCCGGTGCCGAGCTCGGCCTCGGGGTCGCCGGGGTCACCGCCAGCCCGCTGCCCGGGCCCAGCGGCAATGTGGAGTTCTTCCTCTGGTTCCGCCGTGGCGCCCCGCCGGCCGACCCGGAGCGGGTGCGGGCCGTTGTCGCGGCGGGGCCGTCCGGCACGATAACCTCCGGCGGGCCGACGCCCGATTCGGCACCCTTGGAGGAGCCCGCATGACTCGGTCCGCTCTACTGGTCACTCACACCGGTCGCCGGCAGAGCACCCAGCACGCCCAAACCGTGTCGCGCGATCTGGTGGCCGCCGGCTTCGAGGTGCGGGTCCTCGCCGAGGAGGTGGCCGACCTCGAGCTGCCGCCCGGCGTCACGCCCGTCAGCGACCCGGCCGCGGCCGAGGGTGTCGAGATCGTGTTCGCGCTGGGCGGGGACGGCACGTTCCTGCGCGCCGCCGAGCTGGCCCGGCCCGCCAAGGCTCCGCTGTTCGGCATCAACCTGGGCAAGGTCGGCTTCCTCGCCGAGGCCGAGACGCACGACATCGACCAGGTGGTCCGGGACATCGTGGCGGGGACGTACACGGTGGACGAGCGGCTCACCCTGGACGTGCGGGCCGAGTACGACGGCCGGCTGATCGCCGACTCCTGGGCGCTGAACGAGGTGAGCGTCGAGAAGGGCCAGCGGGCACAGATGCTCGAGCTGCTCGTCGACGTGGACGGGCGGCCGCTGTCGCGGTACGGCTGTGACGGAGTGGTGTGTGCCACTCCGACCGGGTCGACCGCGTACGCGTTCTCGGCGGGCGGGCCGGTGGTGTGGCCCGAGGTCGAGGCGCTGCTGCTGGTCCCGATCAGCGCGCACGCCCTGTTCAGCAAGCCGCTCGTGACGGCGCCGACGTCGACCTTCGCGATCACGGTGGATCCGTACACGTCGTTCGCGGTGCTCTGCTGCGACGGCCGGCGCACCTGGGACCTGCCGCCGGGCGCGCAGGTCACGGTCGAGCGCGGCGATCTGCCGGTGCGGCTCGTGCACCTCAATCCGCGGCCGTTCACCGACACGCTGGTGGCGAAGTTCGCGCTTCCGGTGGACGGCTGGCGGGGGAATCGACGCTGATCCACAGGCCGCAGGTGGGCAATTGTCAGTGCCCACCGATACTGTTCGCCTGTGCTTGAGGAACTGCGCATCACCGGGCTCGGCGTGATCGACGACACGACGCTGCGCCTGACCGGTGGGATGAATGTGATCACCGGCGAGACGGGCGCCGGCAAGACGATGGTGGTGACCGGTCTCGGCCTGCTCTTCGGCGGCCGGGCCGACGCCGGGCGGGTCCGTGCCGACCCCGGCCGCGCCGTGGTCGAGGGCCGGCTGCGGCTGCACGGCACGCTGGCCGACAGCGTGCAGACCCGGATCTCCGACGCCGGGGCCGAGGTCGACGACGACGGCTCGATCCTGCTCAGCCGCACGGTCACCATCGAGGGCCGGTCCCGCGCGCACGTCGGCGGGCGCAGCATGCCGGTCGCGATGCTCACCGAGGTCGGCGAGCAGGTCGTCGCCGTGCACGGCCAGTCCGATCAGCTGCGCCTGCTGCGCCCGGCCGAGCAGCGCACCCAGCTCGACCGCTTCGCCGGCCCCGAGCACGAGAAGCTGCTGGAGAGTTACCGCGAGGCGTTCGGCCGCTGGCGGGCCGTGGTCGACGACCTGGCCGACCGCCGGCGCAACGCCCGGGCGCGCACCCAGGAGGCCGATCTGCTCAAGCTCGGCCTCGACGAGATCAGCCGGGTCGATCCGCAGTCGGGCGAGGACGAGGAGCTGCGCGACGAGGTGCAGCGTCTCGAGCACGCCGAGGGTTTGCGCACCGCGGCCGCGCTGGCCGCGCAGGCGCTCGCGGGCGGTGCGGAGGGCGGCGACGACGAGCCCGACGCGACCCAGCTGATCGGCGCTGCCCGGCGCACGCTGGAGGCGCAGGCGTCGGTGGATCCGAAGCTCGGCGAGTTGGCCGCCCGGATCGAGGAGGCGGCCACCCTGGTCGGCGACGTGTCGGCGGAGCTGTCGGCCTATCTGGGGCTGCTGGACGCCGATCCGGCCCGGCTCGAGGTCATCTACGAGCGGCGGGCGGCGCTGCGCGCACTCACCCGCAAATACGCCGACGATGTCGAGGGTGTCATCGCCTGGGCCGAGCACGCCCGCACCCGGCTGGCCGCGCTGGACACGTCCGACGAGCTGCTCGAGGAGCTGGACAAGGAGCGGCTGCGGCTGGCCGGCACGGTCGGCGAGCTGGCCGCCCGGCTGACGGCGGCCCGGCTGGACGCGGCGGGGCGCTTCGCCGAGCAGGTCAGTGTCGAGCTGGCCGGGCTGGCGATGCCGCATTCGCGGGTCGAGGTGGCCGTCGTGGCGCGCACGGCCGGGCGGGACGAGCCGACGGTGACGGTCGACGGCGCCGAGCTGGCGGTCGGGCCGGACGGCGCCGATGACGTGGAGTTGCGACTGCTGGCCCACCCGGGCGCGCCGTCGCTGCCGTTGCAAAAGGGCGCTTCGGGCGGCGAGCTGTCCCGGGTCATGCTGGCCATCGAGGTGGTCTTCGCGGGCGCGGGCGGCCCACCGACGCTGGTCTTCGACGAGGTCGACGCGGGGGTGGGCGGTCAGGCCGCGGTCGAGATCGGCCGGCGGCTGGCCCGGTTGGCCCGCACCCATCAGGTGCTGGTGGTGACGCATCTGCCGCAGGTGGCCGCGTTCGCCGACCGGCATCTGGTGGTGGCCAAGGACACCGGCGGCGCGATCACCACCAGCGGCGTGCGGATCGTCGAGGAGACCGAGCGGGCCCGCGAGCTGGCCCGGATGCTGGCCGGGCTGCCCGATTCCGACCTGGGTATCGCGCACGCGGAGGAGTTGCTGGCCGTGGCGGGCCGGGAGAAGCGCGGATAGGTGGCCGACGCACCCGACGACGACGCGGACACCCCGGGCGTTTCACCCCTTTTGTGGGTTACCCGGGGCATGTCGCGTGCGGGGCGGGTGATCCGGCATGCCAGGATGGCCACGATGCGACTTCCCACCTTGCGCCGGACCCGGAATGTCGAGCCGGGGGCTGTCACCGGCATCGCGCGACTCGACCGCCGGACCAAGCGTCTGGTCGGTCGGCTGCGCCCCGGCGACATCGCGGTGATCGACCACGTCGACATCGACCGGGTCGCCGCCGATTCGCTGGTCGCGGTCGGTGTCTCCGCGGTGCTGAACGCGAAGCCGTCGATCTCGGGGCGGTATCCGAATCTCGGGCCCGAGGTGCTCATCCAGGCCGGCATCACGCTGATCGACGACCTCGGCGAGCATCTGTTCGAGCGGATCCGCGAGGGCAACGCGATCAGCATCGAGGGCGACACGATCCTGCTCGCCGGCGAGCCGGTGGCCACCGGGGTGCGGCAGGACGCCGAGACCGTCGCCGCCGCGATGGCCGACGCCCGCGAGGGCCTGTCGGTGCAGCTCGAGGCGTTCGCGGCGAACACCATGGACTACCTCAAGCAGGAGCGCGAGCTGCTGCTGGACGGCGTCGGCGTGCCCGACGTGCAGACCCGCATCGCCGGCCGGCATGTGCTGATCGTGGTCCGCGGCTACGACTACAAGGCCGACCTGGACGTGCTGCGGCCATATATCCGCGAGTTCAAGCCGGTGCTGATCGGGGTGGACGGCGGCGCCGACGCGCTGGTCGAGTCGGGCCACACCCCCGACCTGATCATCGGGGACATGGACTCGGTCACCGACGACGTGCTGCGCTGCGGCGCCGAGGTGGTCGTGCACGCCTATCCGGACGGCCGCGCGCCGGGCCTGGACCGGGTCCGCCAGCTGGACGTGGCGGCGCTGACCTTCCCGGCGGCCGCGACGAGCGAGGACCTGGCGATGTTGCTCGCCGACGACAAGGGCGCCTCGCTGATCGTCGCCGTGGGCACCCATGCCAATCTGGTGGAGTTCCTCGACAAGGGTCGCGGCGGCATGGCGTCGACGTTCCTGACCCGGCTCAAGGTGGGCGGCAAGCTGGTCGACGCCAAGGGGGTCAGCCGGCTCTACCGGCAGAACATCTCGGGCTCGTCGCTGCTGCTGCTCGTGCTCTCGGCGATCGCCGCGATGGCGTCGGCGGTGGCGGTGTCGACGGTGGGCAAGGCGTATCTCGCCGTGGTTTCCGAGTGGTGGGACAATCTCGTCTTCCAGCTCGGCCACCTCTTCTGACGAGCGATCAAGACGATTCTGACGACTGATCAAGAGGCCTTCGCGTGATCAACTTTCGGTACCACGTCGTGTCCCTCACCGCGGTCTTCCTCGCCCTGGCCATCGGCCTGGTCGTCGGCACGGCGGCGCTCAACGGACCGGTGGCCGACAGTCTCAAGGATCAGGTCACCGCGCTGAGCAAGGACAACAGCAACTACCGCGACCAGGCAAACCAGTATCGCGACGAGCTGAACCGGGTGCAGCAGTTCGCCACCGAGGTGTCCGCGCCGCTGCTCGCC
>Ga0307513_10012860_pt1 | contig 10302 bp, 11 predicted proteins | sample 15_EM_MG_FD_202174 | JGI IMG/M metagenome (GOLD analysis project Ga0307513, IMG submission 202174) | Populus trichocarpa ectomycorrhiza microbial communities from riparian zone in the Pacific Northwest, United States - 15_EM | ecosystem: Host-associated > Plants > Roots > Unclassified | place...
CAACTTTTCTGTAAATTACATTAGATAACTTAGAAGATTGAAAATATTAGGCCACATTCCTTTGTAGACATTTCAGATTGAGTCTATGGGTTACAATAAGTTACAGATGTGATTTTATAATCCTTATTACCATCTCTGACAGTAAGATCACACTTACACCTGAATATTTCTTACACCATGATAATATAGCTCTTGGCTGTTATTGCAGTCAAAAACCAGAATGGGGGAGAGTTGCTTCAGCTTTAGCACCAGACACAAATATCATACTGAATCTCTTTAGAGATACAAAATTGACAACCGTATACCCGAACCATTTCTGCTATGTAAAGCCAACAAAATAAATTAGACTGTGTTACCAGCCCTTCAAGATTTTGAAAACTTGTTTCCAACATTTTGGAATTTTGAAGAAGCTGGGAAAAATCATCTAGTTCAAGGAGTTGCCACCTAGTATTATGGTCCATAGGAATCCTAATTGGTCTACAAAGATTCTATGGTACGAGACTGATTACGTAAAATGAAAGATATTATCACCCCTTAAACGTCTTGCCTGAGACAGGTTGCATTGCTGGTTTTGTCTTAAATTATTAAAAGCTTGTTGGTTTAATGCTATGATCACTACCAGAAATTCGCTTAATACCAACGGCCTTATCGACGGAATACTTCGGTCGGTAATTTGAGGTCACAATTACCGATGGGCTTTTTTCCATCCGTCATTCGGTCGGTATTTACCGAAGGAATGACAGATGGAATATTCAGAATTTAAAAAAAAAGGGTGGTTCGCTGACGTGGAGGTTTTTACGGGTGATTTTACCGACGGAATCACCGAGGGATTCAAAACGTCAGCTCTGTATGGTGACGTGACCGATTCACCGTTTAAAATGCCAACGGAATCACCAAGGGATTCAAACTGGAATCTCTGTACAGTGTCGTGCCTTTTTACAGTCAGAATGGTCGACGGACTCACAGACGAAATAATTTCGTCGGTGAGGTCGTCGGTAAAGTTAATTTATGACAACTCTGTCGACCCTCTCCTCCCCTATTTCTTCTTCTTCTTTCCCTTCCCAACTCTCCCGTACTGCAAACAACCAGCCCCCCAAAAAAAAACAAATCTCTCTCTTCTCAGCACAACAAGTCATATTTCTTGAAGTTTTGTGGTCACAGCGTCCGTGTTCTGATTTAACGACGGATTTAATCAGTTTTTGTAAGTAATTCTATCTTTTAAAATTTTAACATTTAAATGTCAATTTTATTGTTTTTTTAGTATATGTACATGTTTTATTGTTATTTCTCAAACAAACTTGTAGTATATGAATGTATAATTCTATACTTGTTATGGTTTATTTTAGATTTTGTAAAATTGTATTTGTTTGTAAATTGTTGAAACTTTATTGAATTACCGAATTACATGTGTTGTTTTGAAATAATTAATAGCTTGTTTAATGGGTTCGTTTTATTTTTTATCAATGGTATTGCAGAGTTGTAATTTCCGTAAATTTATATGTATTAATTTGTATGGACGTTGATAATTGATAATGAATATTTAATATTTATGAGAAGTTGTAATTGGTTTGTTGTATAATCTTGAGGTAAACCAATATTTTTGCAATTTTATTTACCTAACATAGTTAATTAATACATGTTGTCATCATAATTTTATAGAAGTTCAATAGAAGTCATGGATGATCGTTCATGGATGTATCGAGATTCACCCCAAGGATTGCTGAGGATGGATTATTGTAACAGGGTTCAGGGTTTTATTAATTTCACAACATCTATTCACAGAAATTTTACTGGAGGCGGTATTAGGTGTCCATGCAGGAAGTGTCAAAATAAAAAGTATCTGCATCCAGATGTTGTAATGATGCATCCTCTACACAAAGGGTTTATGGAGAATTACCGGTGTTGATACGCACACGGAGAAGTATTTGTTAGTAAGAAGAGAATGGGAGAAAGGGTGGTTGGGTCAACCTCTAGTGCTAGCAACATGCATGAAGTGGCAAATGACAACACTAATCCTTACAGGAATATGGTTATGGATGCAATGAGAATGAATCAAGGTAATGTCAGTCAATGTCCAATTGTAGAAGAAGAACCTAATGTAGATGCAACTAGGTTTTTTGATTTGTTGAAATATTCTAACGAACCATTATGGGATGGCTACACGAACCATAGTAAATTATCGGCTGTAGCACAGGTGTTCACCATCAAGTCAGATCACAGGTTGAGTGAGGCCAGGTATAACAAAATTATTGAATGGGCGAGAAGCATTTTACTTGAAGGGAACAGGCTGAAAGAGAACTTTTATGCTACGAAGTCCATGATGAAACCCCTCGGTTTAGGATACTAAAAAATTGACATGTGCCCTAACTTCAGCTGACCGAGTGCATGACATGTGGGCATTCCCGTTACAAACCCATAACTAGCAGGGAAAGACTCTAGTGGCATATAAAAAACTTAGATACTTCCCAATCACACCTAGACTACAGAGGTTATTCATGTCACCAAGGACTGCTAAGCACATGACATGGCACCAATCACATGATGCGGTTGATGGAGTGATGGTGCATCCTTCTGACGGCGAAGCGTGGAAACAATTTAACGGTTGTCGCACGTGTATGGCGTCGCGACAAATATTCCACTTCAATCTAAATGTATCTATCTGGCAAATATAGGGAGACAAGAAATTCTTGTCTTTTATCGGTGGAAAAAAAGAATGGGAGTCGCCACCTAGTATTTTGGTCACTAGGAACCCTAAACAGTCTCAGAGATCGGGTACGGGGACTGATTCCGTAAAAGGAAGGTATCAGCACCCCAAATATGCCTTACCTAAGGAAGCTGCATTGTTTGATTGTCTGATAAAAAGCTAAGGTGTTATTATATTTCTAATTATTGGTCTATCTAAGATTTAAGAAAAGTCCTCCTCAATAAGGAGGTCCTTATCTTATCGGGTAAAAACCTAGTTGTTCTAACGTCAATAAAAAAAGGAACTTTCTTTTTAATATCAGGAATATGTTTTACGTATAAATTCATAATCCAGATACTAAAAGAAAAGAAACAAAATATTTTTTAGGTATTTTTGAAAGAAAAGAAACATGCAACGTGAACAGTGGAGCACCCGCCGAAGAAGAAGAAGAAGAAGAAGAAGAAGAAGAAAGGGAAGGGGAAGGAGGCTGACCTGTGGTGGAAGCTTGGCTGCAACAAGGAGGTTCCGCTAGTGGCTCAGTAGGCTTCGGTGGAGGGAATGGTGGCCGGTGTCGGTTGCTGGTGAAGGAAGAAGAAAAGTTGCAGATGAGAAAGGCTCGACGGCGCGCTCACTATATGAGGTGTTTGGGCGATTGCTTGTGATGTAGATGGAGGTGTTCAAGCCGGTGGTGATGATGTTGGTGGCTGAATGTCGCGGTGGAGAGAGAGAGAGAGAGAGAGAAAGGTTCTGCTGGCAGTAGAAACCGGTTAGGGAGGCTGGTTTTTTTGCTGTCTTTGGGCCCAAATTTCTCAACCCCTGGAGCATGAAGATCAAATCTATTTATAGGCGGTGGAAGAAGGACACCTTTTCTCTTCTGGTGAAAAATATCAGCCCTTGGTTCGACCCAAAACCATCCCAACAATTGGCTCAAAGTAGCAATGCTGAACTGTCAGTTTTGTGCAAGAAAAATGGTTGGTCGGGTTAGCCACTTTAGGGCGGTGCCACCGTCTCTACAACATCGATAAGCCCGAATGGTTTATATTAGCGTGTAGTCAGGTGTCAAGGGATCGTTTTCGTGCAGGTTTCATTTAATTTGGGGAAGAAACGAGGCATTAAACACCTTGGGAAGGAGGCCCCTCGGGCAGCCTCTTTGAAGAAGAAGATGAATAGTAATTTTTTGCCAATTACGCTTTAGTCCTTTAATTTGTGATTTATCTCTAATTACACCCCTAATTGGCCTCAAACTTTCAATTTTGTTTAATTTGACCCCTAACGAACTTCAATTTAAACCCTAGATTTTAGCGCCTTTTTCGGTTTGGTCCTTGGTTTTGGATTTATTCAATTAAGTCCCTAATTAGCCATCTAACTTCAATATTTATACAATTAAGCACCTGATTTGACAAAATCAACTCTAAAAAATTCTAATTTAACCCTAGAACTTTAATTTCTTCCAATTAAAGCCTAAATTTACTTAAAAATCAATTTTTCTTGCAATCAAACTCTCTATAAATTCAATTAAACCTCCAATAAAATTTAATTGAGTCTATAAATATTTGTTTTTGGACCTTTCTTCTTCAAATTAAATTTTTTTCGTTAACAGGGCTCTTCATTTGTCAAAAATATACTGTAAAATTTCAATCTTTGTATTTTCTAACCTCATCAACCAATTTTTAGCTATTTTCTGGGCGCTCCGGCATCCTCCTCTCACTGTTATTATTTTTTAGATGTTTTTTGTTTTTAGTCCGAATATATATATTTTTATTTTTTGGAAGAGAAAAAGTGAATTAGGGGAATAACCCAAAAATGGGTTATGACAATAGTGTGCATCCTCACTTTTCAGCTGAATCAAAGAACGTGCGTTTTGGGTTGTGTACAGATGGATTCAACCCATTCGGGTCATTTGCTGCTCGTTATTCTTGTTGGCCAGTCATACTCACTGTTTATAACTTGCCACCGAGAATGTGTATGAGGCTGGAGTTCATGTTTTTATCTACTGTCATACCCGGTCCAAGCAGCCTGGGCCGGAATATAGATGTTTGTCTTCGACTGTTGATTGATGAGTTGGCGCAGTTGTGGTCCTCTGGAGCTTTGACTTATGATATATCAAGGAAACAAAATTTCCTTATGAGGGCGACTTTGATGTGAACTATCAATGATTTTCTAGCTTATGGAATGCTTTCTGGTTGGAGCACGCATGGGAAACTAGCATGTCCATACTGCATGGAAAACAACAAGGCATTCATGCTAACAAACAAAGGTAAAACTTCTTTTTTTTTACTGTCATCGTCGTTTCTTGCCATATAATCACAGGTACAAAAATAACTGAAAAGATACTTTATTGGCAGAGTTGAAAAGGATGTTGCATCCCCGCGTCTTTCTGGTGAAAAATTGCATGATGTTGTATTAGAGGATGGTGACATTATGTTTGGTCTTCAATCAGGTAAGCAAAATTTTCCTGGTTTTGATTTGACCCATAATTGGGTAAAGTGAAGTATCTTTTTGGAGCTTCCTTATTAGAAGACCAATCTGCTCCGCCATAACCTTGACGTCATGCACATTGAAAAGAACGTGTTTGAGACCATTTTCAACACCGTCATGGATGTGAAGGGGGAGACAAAGGACAACATCAAGGCTAGATTGGATGTAGCTTTGTTCTGTAACCATAAAAATATGGAGTTGGTTTGTGATGAGTCACGGGTTGCAAAACCAAGAGCAAGCTTCATGTTAGAGAAAAACACACAACTACTAGTCTATAAATGGCTTAAGAGTTTGCGTTTTCCTGATGGACATGCCTCGAACACATAACCTTGACGTCATGCACATTGAAAAGAACGTGTTTGAGACCATTTTCAACACCGTCATGGATGTGAAGGGGGAGACAAAGGACAACATCAAGGCTAGATTGGATGTAGCTTTGTTCTGTAACCATAAAAATATGGAGTTGGTTTGTGATGAGTCACGGGTTGTAAAACAAAGAGCAAGCTTCATGTTAGAGAAAAACGCACAACTACTAGTCTACAAATGGCTTAAGAGTTTGCGTTTTCCTGATGGACATGCCTCGAACATATCAAAGTTGGTTAATATGGAGGAATGCAGATTGTATGGAATGAAGAGTCATGACTGCCACGTGTTTATGCAAACACTCATCCCATTAGCTTTTCATGATTTGTTGCCAAAGGGGATATGGGATGCACTCACGGAGATCAGTCATTTCTTTAGAGATATATGTTCCAGCAAGTTGAATGTTGATCACATTGAGAGGCTTGAAATGAATATCGTCGAGACACTATGCAAACTTAAAATGATATTCCCTTCATCATTTTTTAACTCAATAGAGCATCTCCCTATACATCTACTGTTCGAGGCAAAAGTTGGAGGACCGGTCCAGTATAGATGGATGTACTCATTCAAACGGTTAGATATTACAGTTGCAATGTAATTCATATACGAAAGTATTTTCTTTGTTTTTCTTAATTGAAAATATTTGATTAATTCAATGCAGGTACTTGTTCAATCTCAAGAAAAAGGTTAAGAACAAGGCACATGTTGAGGCTTCGATATGTGAGGCCTATATTGTTGAGGAGATCTCAACATTTATCTCGTACTATTTCAAACCTCATCTGAGAACGAGAATCAATCGCGTTCCACAACATAATGATGGCGGTGAAGTGCCTTCTAGTGGGAACTTGTCAATATTCTCCAATCTTGGACGACCCACACTAAAAAATGTCGTAAGAGGAAGATATTTGTCGAAAATATAGTTTAGACAAGCACACAATTATGTTCTATTTAACTGTGATGAGCTGAGACCTTTTATTAAGTAAGTATATATGTTTGTAATACTAATTAAACTTTGTCAATAATATACTATTTATTATATATTGTAATATCATACTGTCATTATCACTTGCAGACAACATCGACAATATTTGCTGTCTAATAACTCACAGCTGACCGAATCCCAGATCTTTCAATTACAAGATGAACAATTTGCCACGTGGTTCAGAACATATGTAAGTACTATCACAAACTCATCCTCACTTGCAAAATTATTGTATGCATGTCATTACGAGAAAAATATAGATTGTTCATTGATGTACATTACATACAAGGTTTATCAAATGGGAAGAAGTGTTGCTAAGTCATTGTCTTCACTAAGCCTGGGCCCTGAAAGAAACGTTAAGTGCTACAATGGGTATTTTGTGAATGGATATGTGTTCCTTACTGAAGAATACATGCATGGAAGAAAGACACACAACAACGGTGTTTCTGTTAAAGGATCGACTAGTAGTGAGTTAGAAGTTGACTACTATGGTAGATTAGAAGAGGTCGTCGAACTGCAATATCATAGCGAGCAGAATAAAGTGTTTTTATTCAAATGTCATTGGTATGACACGACTGACAGAAGAATCAGAGTTGATCACACTATGGTCTGGTCGAAATCAACTCAAAAGCTAGACTCTGCAACGTAAACGATGTCTTTGTTTTCGCAAAGCAATGTCAACAAGTTTATTACACATACACCCCTTCCTTTAGAAAGGATCGATCAAGAGTGGATTGGTTGTCCATTTTAAAAAACAAAACCCAGGGCTCGTGTCGAGCTTGTTTAGGATGAGAACGAAGACACAAGTGTGCGAGATGAAGTCTTTCAAGTTAATGAGTTGGTTGAACCATATCGAATTGCTCCTTCAATTGAATTGGAAAAAAATTCAAATTTTCGTGTTTTCGATGATAGTCTTGTTGATGTTGATGTAGAGGAGTTGAATGTTGTTTTGAGCTCTAGCAGACAAGCAAATATCGATGAAGATGATGATATCCATATTGAAGATTGCATTGAAGGTGATGACTATTCAATTGACAACGAAGAATAAGAAAATTTTAACTAACTATCAGAATGAAGCCCTGTGTAAAACATTTTATTCATGTAATATATATTATGGATGATATATTTTGTAACACAAAATATTTATTTTATAAGTTTATATATGTATTGTTTAAGCACTGTTGTTATTGTTTTGTGCGATGGACAATTTATCATTTAAGTGTTTGCAGGAAGGTAAATAGGCAATCCAAATATAATCTTTCTTGTACAATGAACTATCACCGACGTAAATATCGACGGACTAAGGTCCATCGGCATTTAACAGAGAGTTCAAAAATAATTACTAGAAATGCCACAATCATCGACGAGCTTTCCGACGACCCACAATCTGTTGGCATTTCACAGAGAGTTCAAAAATAATTACTAGAAATGTCACATCACCTACAGACTTTCCAACGACCCACAATCAATCGGCATTTCACAGAGAGTTGAAAAATAATTACTGGAAATGCCACAATCACCGACGAACTTTCCGACGACCCACAATCCATCTGCATTTCACAAAGAGTTGCAAAATAATTACTGGAAATGCCACAATCACCGACGAATGTGCAGACGGATTTAAGTTCGTCGGTATGTTGTCAGCGGGTCAATTTTACCGACAAAATCACCGACGGACTGTGCGAATTCCAAAAGGTGGTGCATTAAATGCATCTCTGACTGCGTCAGGTTGCCGACGGAATTACCGATGGACCGCGAAAAATATGGAGGGTAATTAAAAATGATGGTGCAAAATTCAAAATTTACCGATGGATTTTCGAAGCTTCACCGACGGAATAATTTAAAATAATATTAATTTTTTATTTCCGTCGGTAAAACTGCGCTATAAATCCCAGCGACCACCCTTTCAGTTCATTTTTTCGTTTGCTTCATTTCACAATTTCGTTTTTTCCTTTCATTTCCTTCAAGATTTTTGTGTTTTTGGCTTGTAATCTTTAGTTCAATCTTTAGCAAATTAAAAGGTATGTACTTCCTCTTCTTCATTTCTTTAATATTTTATTTTTTTATTTGTTTTTTGTTTTAGCTATTGTTATTTTTATTATGTTTTTTGTTTTGGTGTATTTTTATAATGTATATAAATTCTTGAAATAAACTCATTATTAAGGTAAGCATATTTCATTCCTAAAGTCTATTTTTTTTTAATTTATTGAATATATTTTATTGTTGTATTGCCATAATAATTGAATAATTTGTTGAATTGTAATTGTTAATGTTGAATTTACCTTAGAATTAGTAATTAAATATGTTGGAATAATTAGTAATTTCACTATATTATTGCATGATTTGTGTTTAATTATTTCCATTAATTTTAATTGTTAGTCTAATTTTTTTTTAATTTATTGAATATATTTTATTGTTGTATTGCCATAATAATTGAATAATTTGTTGAATTGTAATTGTTAATGTTGAATTTACCTTAGAATTAGTAATTGAATATGTTGGAATAATTAGTAATATCATTGATGTTTAAATCATCGATGGAGATTCTATTATTTCAATGGAGTCAGGTATCCAGACATCCTGAATGGATACCTCAAATCGATGCATGGTTTGACAGATTTGAGGTTGGTGTTAATTTCAAATTTCCAGCCTATTTCTAATAATTTATTAATATAATTGTAAATAAATTATTATTTTTATTTAACTAATTATTTATACACAGGACAAATTCGCCTGGGACAGGGTGCATGACAAAGTTGTGAGGAGGGTGTGGGAAAATCACGCGGCAACTAGGTAACATCGAAAACAATACAAGATTTTTTTAGAAAAAAATTTATGTTTCAAAATCTAATTTCTAGCTATGGAAGTAGGTTGCGTGATTTTTGGTATGAAGCACAAAAAAAAACAAAAAACCGCGAGAGATAAGGGTCTCCAAGGCTGGAATGACGTGGCGGTTAGGAGGTATTTCAAACCGATACACATCTCGACAGATATATGGCCGCCCTATCTTGAGCACATGACGTCTGAGCGGTTCACACGACGCTCACAGTCTGGTGCTGGCAACCGGAATCAGCCAATTCATGGCTAAGTGACAACACACACCAGCGGCTCCGTTCTGTTTGCTGCACATGTGAAACTGATGGTAAGATTAATTTAAATGAAATAATGCGTTAAATTAATTTGTTGTTAATTAATTTTTTTCATTATAGACTACATCTCTTGGATATGAGCCGAGCCTAATGGAGCTGTTTGTTGAGATGCACATGCGGAGTCAAGACTGCCAAAAGGGGGCGCAACAGTTCGTTGACAACCGTGCTCAACACTTTGTGGTATGTTTGTTCAAACATTTTATTTCGTAAGTTATTATTTTTATTGAATTGAATATGATGATTACTTTTTTCATTTTCAGGAGACCTATAATAGCTAGTTGAGGGAGAGATATGGGGACGATCCTTCGACCCATCCAGATTTCAATTCTGATTTGTAGATGGAGGTTAGATCGTCCGGTGGACCCAATAAAAATCGGGTGTATGGGCTCTCCACACTACGGCCGAGAACTTGCGGGCGGCCCGTAGTGTCTCAACCGTTGGGAGCTCCCAATCAGTATCAAGCACCCAATCTAAGAAGTTCGTGGCCTTGAAGGAACACACGACTCAGCTCACCGAAAAATACGGCCACCTATCAACGGGGTATACACAACTCTTAGCGAATTATGAACAACTTCGCCAAATGGTCATGAACATGGCATCACAGAGTGGTGATACATGTGCGCCTCCTCCTTTTTGGCCATATAACA
>Ga0307513_10012861_pt1 | contig 10301 bp, 9 predicted proteins | sample 15_EM_MG_FD_202174 | JGI IMG/M metagenome (GOLD analysis project Ga0307513, IMG submission 202174) | Populus trichocarpa ectomycorrhiza microbial communities from riparian zone in the Pacific Northwest, United States - 15_EM | ecosystem: Host-associated > Plants > Roots > Unclassified | place...
GCTGCTTGCTCATGCTGGCGAGCTGCGCCGCCGCGTCGGGCGTCTCGAGCCGCAGCCGCAGGTCGAGCGACAGGCCGTCGGTGACGTTGAGCGAGCCGAACACCGCCTTGGCCTTGACGCCCATCGAGCTCATCTTGTCGAACACCTTCGAGTTGCCGTTCATCAGGGCCCACAGCGAATCGGTCGTCTTGACCTTGCTGTACATGTCGAGGAACTGCGGCGAGCTCTTGAGCGCCGAGGTCCCCGCGGCCGCGGCCTTGACGCCGGCGGCGTTGGCCTGGTCGCCGATCACCGCGAGCGCGGTGGTATCGTTGACGAACGTCATCGCGACCGTCGGGCCGCCCTTGTTGCTCTTGAACATCGAGACGCCGCCGTCGGTCGTGTACTCGGTGCCGTCCTTGGCCATCTCGGCCTTCATCTGATCGAGGCACGCGAGCGACTTGGTCTTGTCGACGCCGTGCACCACGACGACGCCGTCGGGCTTGTCGGAGCCGAGGCCCTTGAAGCCGATCGACACGGTCTTCACCGCGGTCATCGGATCGAAGCCACACTTGGCCTTGAACTCGCCGAGCTTGGTGACGGTCTCCGGCGTCATCATCTTCGGCTCGACGAACTGCTTCCACAGCATGCTCTGCTGGACCTGCGCGACGTTGATGCCGAGCACCAGCTCCGAGTCGAGGGGGAGCAGCGAGAGATCCTCGGCGCTCGCGACCATTGTCGCCGGGCCGCCCATCGGCTTCTCGGCGTCGCCCGTCTTCTGCCCGGTCTTTTCACCGGTCGCGGGATCGGACTTCTTTTCGTCCTTCTTGCAGGCGCTGCTCAGCGCGAGCGCGAGACCGAGGCCAAGAGCGAGGCCAGCGGCCGGAACGGACGAACCATGGCGAATGCGAACCATCGTGGTTTCTCCTGAAGCATCCGGTCTGGACGCCGCCGGGCCTTATAACATCATGTGATAGGGTCCGCCATGCCGTGGTTACGCCATCGCCTGCGCGACGCTGACGTGTGGGCCAAGGTCGACGCGAACGCCGCCTTGATCAAGGACAGCACCGGACGCGTCGAGATCGTCTACAAGGCGGCCTCGGGTGCCAGGATCTACCGCGCGAGTGCGGCCAACCTCACAGCGGCGCCCGGCAGCGAGCCGATCGAGATCGACGCGGGCGATCCTGCCGAGGCCAAGCCGGCGGCCGCGAGCCCGGGGCGCCCGGCCAACGGCAACAAGGCCGGCGCGACCCCCGTCGCCCCGGCCGACGCGATCCACGTGTGGACCGACGGCGCGTGCAGCGGCAACCCCGGGCCGGCGGGGCTCGGCGTCGTCGTGATCGGCGACGGCGAGCGCGAGCGCGAGATCAGCGAGTATCTCGGACAGGGCACCAACAACATCGCCGAGCTGACCGCGATCCTGCGCGGCCTCCAGGCGGTGAGCGACAAGACCCGCCCGGTGATCGTCTACTCCGACTCGGCGTACTCGATCGGCCTGCTCTCGCAGAGCTGGAAGGCGAAGAAGAACGTCGAGCTCGTGCAGGAGCTGCGCGAGGTCTGCAAGCAGTTCAAGAACCTGCGCTTCGTCAAGGTGCTCGGCCACTCGGGCATCGCGCTCAACGAGCGGGTCGACCAGCTCGCCACCGGCGCGATCAGCCGGCGCGGCAACGTCGACCGCCACGTCTAGCCGCGCGCAGCGAGGCGTCCGAGCCCGCTACTGCGTGCGCTGGACGTCGGACGCGACCTCCGCGAGCGTGCGGAACGTCCAGCCGGCCGCGAGCTGATCGAGCAGCTGCTCGAGGCGCGCGAGCTTCTCGGCGATCGGCACGCGCAGATCGGGCTGGCGCGCGACGAGCTCGGCCGGGATGCCGTCGATCTCGGCGTCCGCGAAGTCGATGCCGTGCAGCTCGAAGTTGAAGAACGCGCGGCCCGCCATCGCGCGCACGAGGCGGTTGCGGATCATCGCCGGCGCGACGATCAGCGACGTGCCGATCGCGGGCAGCCGGGTCCACGGCGTCACCGCGACCGGCAGCTCGACCACCGGCGACTGACCGCGGCGCCACGGCCGCGACATCGACGGGCGATACGGATCGGTCGGCGCGGTGAGCGCGCGCGGGTTGGTCATCACCGCGCCGCTCGGCCGGCCGGTCGCCGCGAGCAGCGCCATCACCGCGGCCTTGGCGGCGTAGTAGCCGGGCGCCGGGAACACCGACGAGTCGTAGCGATAGCCGCGGCGCGCGAGGACGTCGAGCATCGCCGGCGACAGGTCGTAGCCGGGCGCGCGAAACCCGCGCGGCGCCGTGCCGGTGATCTGGCGCAGCACGCGATCGCAGCGCTCGAGCTCGGCGACGGTCTCGGGGCCGCCCAGCCGCGCGAGCTCGTAGGGGTGCGAGTACGAGTGATTGCCGAGCTCGTCGCCGCGCTCGGCGAGCGCGCGCAGCCGGGCGGCGTTGCCGGCGCGCGCCGCGCGATCGGGCGTCGCGAGCTCGCTGTCGGCGTCGCGGCCGACGACGAACCAGGTGACCGGGATGCCGCGCGCCGCGAACAGCTTGGCCGCCCGCGGCAGCGCGCGCTCGAGGATGACGTGCTCGAGCTCGACCGGCGCGGCGCCCAGGCCGTGGATCCGGTAGTAGCAGGCGATGCCGTCGAGGTCGACCGAGACGGCGCAGGTCCGGGGCGCGCCCGGCCGGGTCACGGCTTGCCGCCGAGCCGGATGACGTAGGTCAGCTTCGCCAGCCCGCGCATCACGTGGGGGACGCGCCGCACGAGGTTGATCGCCGGCGGGCGCTTCTCGGCGAGCGTGATCGGGATCTCGAGGACGTGGAGCTGGGCGAGGCCGGCGCGGATCACCAGCTCGCTCGCGAACAGATCGCGCTCGATGACGCAGGCCTCGACCACCGGCAACAGCGCCGCGCGGTTGAACGCCTTGAGGCCGTGGGTGTCGGTGCCGCGGAAGTCGAGCGCGACGCGCAGCATGCCGTTGATGATGCGCGTCGCGGCGCGGCGCAGCAGCGGGCGCCGATCGCTCGAGCCCTTCATCGCCTTGGAGCCCACGACCATGTCGCAGTCGTGGTGGCGCAGGTGCTCGAGCGCGCGGCGGTGGAAGTCGGTGTCGCACAGATCGATCTCTTCGCAGATCACGATCGCGCCGCGCGCCTCGAGGATGCCGCGGCGCAGCGCCTTGCCGTAGTTGGGCTCGCCGAGCGAGAACGCGCGGACGTCGGGGCGCTCGTCGGCGAGGTGGCTGGCGAGCTCGGCCGTGCCGTCGCGCGAGCCGTTCTCGGCGAGGATGACCTCGAAGCTCAGCTCGGGCGCGTGCAGCGCCTGGCGCACGCCCTCGAGCCCGTCGAGCAGCGCGGTGACGGCTTCGCGAAGGATGCCCTCTTCGTTATAGATCGGGATGACGATCGAGACGTCCGGCGCGGCCATCGGGCTGCCTGTGTAGCATGACCCGCGTCATGACCGGCGCCCTAGCCGGGGCCGGGTGCGACGAAGCGCTCGGTCTGCCCGGGCGCCATCACGAGCACGTGATCGCGCACGCCGCGCTGTTTGGCGAGCTCGACCAGCCAGCGCGCGGGCTCGTCGAGCCGCTCGTACGACAGCGCGAACGCGCCGTGGTGGATCGGGATCAGCATGCGCGCGCGGAGATCCTCGAACGCGTACAGCGCGTCGAGCGGCGACATGTGGCGCTGGCGGAACGAGGTCGGCAAGAACCCGCCGATCGGCAGCACGGCGACGTCGGGCGCGAACCGCGCGCCGAGGTCGGCGAAGCCCGAGAAGTAGCCGCTGTCGCCGCACAGATAGACGCTGGGGCCGTCGCCGCGCACGACGTACGACAGGCCGTGCGCCAGCTCGCCGCTGCCGTGCGAGGTCGCGCAGGCGGTGACCTGCACGCCGCGCATCTCGAGGTCGGCGCCCGGCGCCAGCTCGATCACGCGCGCGTAGCCCAGCCCGGCCAGCGCCGCCGCCGCGCCGGCCGGCACGACGACGGTCGCGCCGCGCGGCAGCCGGCGCAGGGTCGGCAGGTGCAGGTGATCGGCGTGGCGATGCGAGATCAGGATCAGGCCGACGTCGTCGAAGTCGTGCGGCGCGAGGCCGGGCTCGACCGCGCGCCGCACGCCGCCGATCCAGCGCCCGAGCATCGGGTCGAACGCGATCGCGAGCCCCGGGGTCCGGACGAGCACCGTCGCGTGGCCGCCGAAGCTGACCGCGAGCTCGCTCGGCCCGAGCGCCGGCAGCGGGTCGGTCGTCGCCGGGCGCGGCGCGCGAAACCACCGGCTCAGCCAGTGCCCCATGAGGCTCTTGTAGCGGCGCACCGGCACGTCGCGGTGCAGCCGGCCAAGCTCGAGCGCGCGCGTCGTCACATCTCCCAACGATCTCCACTGTCGCTGGGCTGGCCGCGTGGCGCAAGTCGACGTACGTTCGCAGGCGGTGCCGATTGATCCTCCGGGGGACCTGCCCCGCCCCGCCGACGCCGGGGTCGACTCGCCGCGCGCGGCCATCGGGCGGCGCTTCGCCGCGCAGCTCGGCCGCTGGCCGGTCGCGCTGCTCGCGTGCTTCCTGCTCGCCGCCGCCGTGCTGCTGCCGCGGCTCGGCAGCCCCGGGCTGTGGGAGCCGCAGGAGCGCCAGCTCGCCGATCGCATCGCCCCGCCGGTGCAGGCGGCCAGCAAGCCACCCGCCAAGCCCGACGCCGCGGCGCCCGCGGCGGGAAAAGACTGCTCGCGCAGCGCGCCCGCCGACGCCGCGGCCCGCACGTTGACCAGCCGCGCGATGGTGTTCGGCCGCGACTCGATCGCCGACTCCGATCTCGGCCGGCGCTTGCCGCTCGCGATGCTCGGCCTGTTCACCGTGCTCGCCGCGGCCGGCACGGCGATGCGGCTCGCCGGCGCGCGCGCCGGGATCGTCACGGCGATCGTCCTGCTCGCGATGCCGCTGCTCGCCCTGCAGTCGCGCATGCTGACCTCGGAGATCGGCACGGCGTGCGGCGCCGCGCTGATCATCTACGGCCTGGTCGCGCTCGGCCACCTGCGCCGGCCCGTCGTGCTCGACGCCACGGTCGCCGCGGTCGCGCTCGCCGCCGGCCTGGTGATCGGCTTCTACGGCGGCGGCGCCCTGCTCGGCCTCGCGGTGCCGATCGGCGCGATCGCCCTCGCCGGCGGGCTCGGCGTGCCGTCCGCCGATGGAACCGCGCTGCCCTCCGGCAGCGCTGCCGGCCGGGGGCAAGCCCCGTCCGTCGACGCGATCCGCCGCCGCGCACCGCTCGGCGCGTGGCTCCCGGCGCTGGTCGCGACGCTCGCCGCGTTCGCCGTGCTCGGCGTCCTCGCGTCCCAGCTCTACGATCTCAAGACGCCCTACCCCGGCATGACGCCACCGCCGGCGCGCGCGCTGCTCGGCAAGGCGATCCTGCCGACCGGCTGCTACTCGTGGGCGCTCGGCGGCGTGTGGCGGCCCGAGGACGACCTCAAGCTCATCTTCGACTCGTCGTTCGAGCAGATCGCCTACGGCACGTACCCCTGGGGCCTGCTGGCGCCGATCGCGATCGCGGCGCTGCTCGCCGACGCCGATCCGCAGCGCAAGCGGCTCGGCGCGGTGACGCTGGCGTGGGCCGCGGCCGCGTGGCTCGCCGGCGAGGCGTTCCAGCGCAAGGTCGGATTCACGATCTACGCCGGCTTCCCGGCGCTCGCGATCGCGGTCGGCGCGTGGCTCGACGGCGTGCTGACCCGGCGCGCGCGTGGCGAGGGCGGCGTGCTGCCTGCCGCCGGCAAGCTGATCGCGCTGTTCGCCGTGCTCGCGGCGATCGACATCGGCAAGGACATGCAGTCGTTCGCCGAGCGCCTGACCTCGCTGCTGATCGGCAGCGACGGCGTGCCGTACCCGACGAAGTCGACCCTGGTGTTCCTGCCGACCAAGCTGTGGGTCCTGATCTTCGGCGCCGTGATCGCGATCAGCTTCGCGCTCGCGCTGACGATGTGGCGCGCCGGCGATCAGCCGCGCGAGCGCTGGCACCAGCGGTTCGCGACCCGCGCCGCGATCACCGCGATCGGCGCGACCATCCTGCTCGCCGCGTTCTGGCCCGCGATCTGGCAGCCCCGGCTCGCCGACAACCTGTCGTCCAAGGGCATGTTCGAGAGCTACCAGGCGCTCGCCAAGCCCGGCGACGAGCTCGTCGTGATGGGCGACCTCGGCCAGGCGCCGTTCGCGTACAGCAGCAAGCCGCCGCAGCTCGTGCCCGACCGCTCGCAGATCATCACCGCGCTCGGCCGGCCCAACCGGGTGTTCGCGATCGCGCCGCAGGCCGAGCTGTGCACGCTGCACCGCGAGATCGCCGGCAAGCCGTACTTCGTCGTCGACGATCGCAACACGCGCAACCTGCTGCTGTCGAATCGCATCGACGGCACCACCGACAAGAACCCGCTGCGCGCGACGATCGTGCACGACGAGCCGAAGAACATCCCGTTCCGGCCCAAGGGCAAGGTCGTGTGGGACAACAAGATCCAGCTGCTCGGCTGGGCGATGCCCAAGCGCGTCGCGCGCGGCAGCCGGTTCGAGGTCACGCTCTACTACAAGATCCTGCAGCCGGTCGGCGGCAACTGGAAGACGCTGATGCACTTCGACGGCCCCGCCGGGCGCGCCGGCAACGGTGATCACGACCCGATCGGCGGGCGCTGCCCGACGTCGACCTGGCAGCAGGGCGACTACATCATCGATACGTTCACGCCGCGCGCCGGCGGCGGCGCCTTCCCGACGGGGACCTACGACGTCTGGCTCGGCTTCTTTACCGGAGCCGCGCCTAACTGGAAGAACATGGCGATCAGCGAGGCGCCCGGAGATCTGCGCGACGGCACCGATCGCGTGAAGATTACGACGCTCGGCCTCGAGTGATCTTGGCGTTGACCCCGGTCTCGACTTGAGGCTATGACGGCGGCGATGGGACCGAAGGTCAAGCGCGACGTGGTCGCGGCCATGCGGCCGTCGATCAGCGACGCCGAGCGCCGGCGCGCACCGCGCGTGCTGGTCGACTTCGAGGTCGATTACGCGAGCGAGGAAAATTACCTGTTCGCGTACATCACCGATATCAGCGCGACCGGCATCTTCGTGCGCACCACCGTGCCGGAGGCCCAGGGCACCCACCTCAACCTGAGATTCTCGTCCGAGCAAACCGGACGGATCGAGGTCGAGGGCGAGGTGATCTGGGTCAACCCGTATCGCCCGGGCACCCCCGATAACCTGCACCCCGGCATGGGGATCCGGTTTGTCAGCCTCGACAACGAGTTGCGCGACCGTCTGTTCGAGCTTGTTCGCCGGTTCGCGTATCTGTCGTAGGGGCCATGTCGATCATTTGCGGTACAGATCTCTCCGAGGCATCGCTGGGTGCGCTCGACGTCGCGCGCGCGCTCGCCCCCTTGCAACCACCGTCGGGCGCGGACGAGGTCGTGCTGGTCCACGTCGTGGAGGACGAGCCCAGCGCCGCGGATCGGGCCGCGCTGCGCGTCAAGCTCGAGGCGCACGCCCGCGCCGGCGGTGGCCCCTCGGTCCGCGCCGAGATCGTCGTCGGGCCGCCTGACGAGGCGCTGGTCGGCTTCGCCGAGACCGAGGGCGCCCAGTTGATCGTGATCGCGGCGCAGTCCCACGTCGAGCGCTCGTTCACCCGGCTCGGTCGGACGGCCGCGCAGGTCATCGCGCGGACCCACGTGCCGGTGATCGTCGTGCGCGATCCGGCGCCGTGGCTCGCGTTCGCGCGCGGCGACCGACCGCTCAAGCTGCTGCTCGGCATCGACGATTCGGCGACCTGCGACCTCGGCGTGCAGTGGACCATCGCGCTCGGCAAGCGCGGGCCGCTCGAGGTCGTGCTCGGCGCGATCTACTATCCGGACGACGCGGCCGCGCACTACGGCCTGCCGGCGCGCGCGCTGATCGAGGCCGATCCTGAGATCGAGCGGCTGACGGAGCGCGATCTGGTCCGCCGGTTCTCCGGCTCGGCGGCGCCCGGCGTCACGCGCGCCGGCGTCACCGCGCGCGCCCGCCGCGGCCTCGGTCGGATCGGCGATCACATGATCGAGCTCGCGCGCGACGAGCAGGTCGACGCGATCGTGGTGGGCACCGGGCAGAAGACCGGCCTGGGCCGCCTGGGCTCGGTGTCGTCGGTGATCGTGCAGGACGCGCCGGTCTCGGTGGTCTGCGTGCCGCCGCAGGCCGTGGTGATCACGCACAACGTGCCGGTCCTGCGCCAGGCGCTGGTCGCGACGGATCTCTCGCAGTTCGCCAACCGCGCCGTGCCCTACGCCTTTGCGCTGACCCAGGCCGACGGCGTGGTCGACATCCTTCACGTCGTCAAGGAAGACGCCGAGATCGACGAGCCGGCGCTGATCCGTCAGCTCCAGGCGCTCGCCCCGGCCGGCGCGACCCACGAGGTCCGCGCCCACATCGTACGCGGCGACGACGCGGCGACGACGATGGCGCAGTGCGCCGCGCGGTTCGGCGTCGACGTCATCTGCATCGCGTCGCACGGCCGCTCCGGCCTCACGCGCGCGCTCGTCGGCTCGGTCGCCGACCGGCTGCTGCGCGTGACGCGGCTGCCCGTCCTCGTCCTGCGCCCCGCCTGACCGTCGCGGCCGCCGAGGCTATCGGAGCTCGCGGCGAGCGCGCAGCTTGAGCAGGCCGCGCACCTCGACCTGGCGGATCCGCTCGCGGGTCAGGTTGGTGATCTCGCCGATCTCGTCGAGGGTCTTGCCGCCGGTGTCGGCGACGTCGAGCGCGCAGGTGTGCTCGAGCTCCCATGGCTCGCGATCGGGGAAGTTGATCTTGATCGAGCCGGTCTCGGGGTTGATGTCGAGATAGAGGTGGTGCTTGCAGGCGACCCAGGGGCACGGCCGCGCCTCGGCGCCGCAGTCCGCCCGGGTGCGCGGCCGATCGAGATCGTCGGGCTCGGCCGGATAGAGCGCCGTGCCGAGCTGTAGCTCGGCGAGCGACATTCGCTTGAGCGCGATCGTCGTGCCGCGCGGCCGCGTGCGGCGGTGGCGCCGGAGCTTGTGGCTCGGTGGCGCGAGCCCCGGCGGCAGGCCGGTGTCGGGCTCGCCGTAGCGCGGACCGCGGTCGGCGGCGTCATCGGCGGCGCGCTGCAGCGCGGTGGTCACGGCTTCGTCGTCGCTCATTCGAGCCCCCTTGCGGCAAAACACGACGCCGCTCCCAGTAGATTCACCTAAACAAATCCGGATTGATTTGTCACCTGTGCACCTCAGAAATCATCGGCAGAGAAATATCGGCGTTTTCTTCGCGCCGACGCGCCGACCATGCGATCGATCGCGCGTGTCGCCTACGCGCTCGCCTCGCCCGCCACCGCGCGCCGCCGCACGGCCGACGCGCGGCGGCGCACGCCCGGGCGCGGGCCGGCCGGCGCGCGGGCCCATCGCGAGCGAGCCGCACACGGCACGGCCGATCCTGGCCGCGCGCCACCCCGTGCAGATCACCGCGCGCGTCGTCACCGCGGTGGGCAAGCTTCGCCGCCGTCGGTCGTATGGCGCGATCCGCCGCGCGATCCGGACGTCGCTCGCGCGCGCCGACTTCCGGATCGTCGAGCTCGAGGTCCACGCGTCGCGCCTCGAGCTCGTCGTCGACGCCGATGACAAGACGGCGCTCGCGCGCGGCATGCAGGGCTTCCAGATCGCCGCCGCCCGCCACCTCAACCGCGCGATCGGGCGCCGCGGCGTGGTGTTCCCCGACCGCTACCGCGCCCGCATCCTCACCACCCGGCGCGCCGTGCGCCGCGCCCTCGCCGCGCTGCCGTCGCGCGAGCGCACCTGCTCGCCGCTGACCTGGCTGCTCCGCGTCGACGGCGCCCCGCCATCCCGCCGCCGACGCCGCCCGCGGCCCCCGCCGTCCGCGTCCCGATCCGCCCGACGCGGGTGATCAGTTGGTCTGCTGGTCGAAGCTCGCGCGGGCGCGCTCGAGCAGCTCGGGCGCAGCCTCGTACTCCGCGAGGGCGATGAGCATCTCGCTGGCCGCGCCGTGCAGGATGGCTTGTTGCCAGGGCACGACCGAGTGCGTGGTCCAGGCGGCCTCGACCTCGTGGCGGAGCGCGGCGCGCAGGCGCGGCGGCAGCAGCTCGGGCGGCGCGCCCACACCGACGATGCGGCGCAGCAGCGCGCGGCGCTCGCGCTCATCGGGCGCGATGCGACCGGCGACGAAGGTCAGCCACGCGGCGAGCGCGACGAGGGCGAGCGCGGGGATCGCGAGCCACGCCCACTCGGCCGGGGCGGCGAGCGCGGGCGAGCCGAGCATCACGGCGGCGAGCCACAGCGGCCGGCGCAGGTAGCCGAGCACGA
>Ga0307513_10012862_pt1 | contig 10301 bp, 11 predicted proteins | sample 15_EM_MG_FD_202174 | JGI IMG/M metagenome (GOLD analysis project Ga0307513, IMG submission 202174) | Populus trichocarpa ectomycorrhiza microbial communities from riparian zone in the Pacific Northwest, United States - 15_EM | ecosystem: Host-associated > Plants > Roots > Unclassified | place...
TTGCCCAGTATAACAAATGGAACGCCGATCGACTGGCGAGGGAGTGGGAGGGACGGCGAACGGGGGTGCTTGACGCACGACACAACAAGAGTCTTGCGGCCACGATCGAAGTTTCACTCTCCTCCCCGACGTTCCGGGAACTTGGTCCTGATGCGCGAGAGCTTCTTGGAGTCATCGCGTTCTTCCCGCAGGGCGTCAACGAGAACCACCTCGACTGGTTGTTTCCGACAATTCATGACAGAGCAAACGTCTTGGACACATTCTGCGTTCTTTCCCTGGCATATCGAAACAACGGATTCATTACGATGCTTGCGCCACTCCGAGATCATCTCTGTCCCAAGGATCCAATGTCCTCTCCCCTCTTCTGCGCGACCAAGGAGTGTTACTTCATGCGGTTATCAGTTGATCTCCATCCCGACATGCCCGGGTTCGGAGGAGCGCGATGGGTAACGTTGGAGGACACGAATATCGAGTACCTGCTTGATATCTTGACAACAATCGATGCAAACTCTGACAGTGTATGGGATGCCTGTGCTGGCTTCATGAGGCACCTCTATTGGCACAAGGCACGGCTCGTTATACTGCGGCCTAAGATCGAGGGGCTCCCGGGTGATCATCGCTCCAAGCCTGAATGCTTGTTCGAGCTCTCACGATTGTTCGCATCGGTTAGGAACCACATGGAATGTAAACAACTCCTCACCCACGCCTTGAAGCTCTGGGGAGAACGAGGGGATGTCCGTCAGGTCGCTCGAACGTTGAGTCACCTATCTGACGCAAATCGGGGAATTGGCCTCCGCAAGGAAGGAGCACAACGGGCGAAGGAGGCACTGGAGATTTACGAGCAGCTCGGGGACACAGTGGGTCAAGCACGGTGTTGGGAAGATCTCGCTTGGGTGTTGTTTCATGATCGACAGGCTGACGCCGCACAGGAAGCCGCATCCCGTGCGATCGGCCTCCTCCCGGAGAAAGGCGAACAATTCCTGGCCTGCAGATGTCACCGTGTTCTTGGTGATGTGCATCATTTGAAGGGCGAAAGAAAGAAGGCAATCAAGCATTTCGATGTGGCCTTCGGAATCGCAAGCTCTTTCAACTGGCACAATGAGCTGTTTTGGATCTGTTACTCCCTGGCAGGACTATCTTTCTTTGAGGGCAGATTCGACGACGCTCACGCTCAAGTCGAACGTGCCAAGTCACACGTGGCCGGTAACGCATATCTTTTGGGTCGCGCGGCGTACCTGCAGGCCGAATTTTGGTATCAACAACGCGAGCACGACCAGGCGAAATCCGAGGTATTGCGCGCTATCGGCACGTTCGAGAAGCTTGGGGCTACCGATTTGGCGGAAGGTTGTAGAGAGTTCCTCCGAGAAATCGAAAAGGAGATGAACAATATGCGCGCTGCGTCTGATAAACCGGATGGCGATGGCGAGTTCCTCGAAATGTCTCCATGTACCGCACTGATTGACTCTTCGTGTTCAGGGCGGATCACCAAATCCGGATCAGAACGCCGGCCCCGTCGGCAGTTGCCTCGATCCACTCGAAGACGTCCGTCCACAGGTCACTGAGATCTCGTTCCCTCACTCTACCTCCTATTATATACTTCATTATTCCTACCATCCCTGTGCCTCCTTCTCGCCCTCTCAGGGACGCCCTCCCCTTTATCCACCTCTTACGTCCGCGCGCATCGTTCCGTATTCGTTTTCCCACCACCCGCCGCCCGCCCGTATCCCGTGTTGTGTAACTGCCTAGTTCTGCGGGTCACGGGAACTTGTGCTTCGTTGGATCGGCTTCCAGAGTTTGGCCAGGGTATATTTATGTATTGATCCGGTAAACAAACACGAATCTACCATTTGTACCACCTGCGATGTTTTTTATGTATGAAACTACTTTTCAGTCAGCGGATCGCACGTAGAATGTTCTGAAGATACGAAGAATGTGAAGGTTCCGAGACCCCCCTCTACTAGAGGGGGCCGCCGTCGGAGGGGTTGGGAGGGTCGACTGCCAGAACGAAAGACTGCGCGTCTCGAAGTCAAACGGTGCGACAATCGTGAACGCGAATGACTTAGGTTTATTTGCCCGGAGCGTGCTATATTGCTCACGTCTATTGGGGTCCGAGTGATTCTTCACATCACAGCCTGGGCGCCTATCGGGAGGCATTCTCTCGTGCTACGTTTACTTTGTGCCCATGGATATCGACGCTCAACAACAGAAACTTCGAGACAATACCCTCTCCTCGCTGAATGCCGCCATCGAGGTCCTGAATCTCGCGGGAGGAATCTCAGACATCGTACCAGCCAAGGCTCTTTTCGGCACCGTCAGCGTTATCCTCACGATGATCAGAGTCAGCTGAGTTTCCTTCCGGTTTATGTTGACCATTGAGAGCTGAAACACGTCTAGGATTCGATGATCAACCAAGCCGATTACGCCGAGCTTGGGCTGGCCTGCGCCGACGTCTGTATCGCCCTTGACAGAGGATTGACTGGCAAGACGTTGAGCGACCTCAACAACTCTGTGTTGGAGGCATTCGAGCAGCTGATGACGTGAGTCACACCGGTGCACGCTTTGAATACCTCGTTGACAATGCTCGCGGCCTGGCCTCAGGGCCGTCGCGGAGATCCAACGGAAGGTCACCAAGCTGGCTAAACGGAACGCAGTCTCCCGACTCTTCCACGCAAAAAACGATAAAGAGGCGATCGGGGCCTGGAGGGTGACCATCAACAGGATCCTTCTCGTCTTCAACGTGCGTTCCGTCGTTTCTTGGTGGCTATTATTCACCGTCCATCCCCAGACCGAGCTCGCGATAAATACACACGTAGCCGTTTTGGACATTCGTCACGACGTCGTGGGCACCCACGCGATCGTTTCCGACGTTCAACATGACGTCCTGAATACCCGTTCCCTCGTTTCCGATGTTCATCACGATGTGGCAAATACACACGCCATTGTGACCGAGCTTCATCATAACGTCACGAACACTCGTACCATAGTGTCCGACATCCGTCGAGACATGCTGAAACGCGAGGAAGGGGCTGACGGCCAGCATCGGATGGTAAGTGACCCTCGTGCTATCTACATTGCTGAACAAATATTTACCACTGCCCAGACTCAAAACAGGTCAGCGGCTAAACTGTCCGTAAACTCAGTCTCTCATATTTGAATTTAGCATACCTGGAGAATCCCCTCCCCCGCCACCGAGGGCCTTCTTTGGACGTGACGAGTTGATCGAGGAGATCGTCGGTCTCGCAGAGGACCTCATTCCGATTGCTCTCATTGGTGTCGGCGGGATCGGCAAAACATCGATCGCTCTGACTGTCCTGCACGACAACCGCATTAAGCAGCGATTCGGTGACAATCGTCGATTCATTCGTTGCGACCAGTTCCCTCCCTTGTCAGCTCATTTCCTCCGCCGACTTTCCAAGGTCACCGGCGCAGGCATCGAAAATCCTGAAGATCTGGCCCCCCTACATCAGCATTTTTACAAAAATGCTGATTGTGCTTGATGCTTAACTACGCCTAATAAGAGCCAAAAAACGTATTAAAATGTGCTTAACATGCTTGATAGAAGTCGTTTATGATGTATTCTCAGCATGCTTTACGTGCTTTTACGTGTTAAATGTGCTAAACGTGCTGATTTCAGCACGATCAGCAAATTTGTAAATTTCCTGATGACTACGACCATTCTTGTCCTCAAATGAAATGTTCATAATCCTCGACAACGCAGAATCCATTCTCGATCCGCAAGGAACGGGTGCTCAGGGGACCTACGCAGTGGTGGAGGAGCTGAGCCAGTTCGGCAACATCTGCCTCTGCATCACCTCCCGGATCTCCACTGTCCCTCCCCACTGCGAGATCCTGGATACCCCGACGTTGTCGGTCGAGGCAGGGCGTGACACGTTCTATCGGATCTACAAGCACGGCGAACGGTCGGATCTAATCGGCAACATCCTGGAACAACTTGACTTCCATCCACTCTCCATCACCTTACTCGCCACCGTTGCCCAGTACAACAAATGGGACGCGGTCCGACTGACGAGGGAATGGGAGGGGCGGCGAACGGACATACTCGACACACAGCACAGCAAGAGTCTTGCCGCCACGATCGAGGTTTCGCTCGCCTCTCCGACGTTCCGAAGGCTTGGTCCTGATACCCGTGGGCTCCTCGAGGTCATCGCCTTTTTCCCGCAAGGCATCAACGAGAACAACCTTGACTGGTTGTTTCCAACCATCTCCAACAGAACCGGCATCCTTGACACATTCTGCAGACTTTCCCTGACATATCGAAACAACACATTCATCACGATGCTGGCGCCGCTCCGAGATCATCTCCGTCCCAAGGATCCAGTGTCATCTCCGCCCCTCTGTGCAACCAAGGAGTGTTACTTCACCCGATTGTCGGTTGATCTTGATCCCAACAGTCCCGACTTCGACGAAGCACGATGGATCACGTCGGAGGATGTAAACGTCGAGCATTTGCTCGATGTCTTCACAACGATCGACGCCGATTCGGACAATGTATGGGACGCCTGTTCCAGTTTCATGAGGCACCTCCATTCGCACAAAAGGCGGCTCATTGTTCTGGGACCCAAGATTGAGGGACTTCCAGATGATCATCGCTCCAAGCCTGAGTGCTTGTTCGAGCTCGCACGATTGTTATCGTCGGTCGGAAATCATGTGGAGCGTAAACGACTTCTTACCCAGGCCTTAAAACTCCAGAGAGAGCGAGGGGATGATCGTCGGGTTGCTCGAACCTTGAGTCACCTATCTGACGCAAATCGGGGAATCGGCCTCCGTGAGGAAGGAGCGGAACGGGCGAAGGAAGGATTGGAGATTTACGAACGGTTGGGTGACACGGCGGGACAAGCAGAGTGTTTGAAAGACCTTGCCTGGGTGTTATATGCTGACGGGCAGCTCGACGCCGCGGAGGAAGCCGCGTCCCGCGCGATCAATCTCCTCCCAGAGGAAGGTGGACAGCTCCTGGCCTGTAGATGCCATCGCATTCTCGGTGATATATGCCATTCCAAGGGCAGGAGGGAGGATGCTATTAATAATTTTGAGGCAGCCCTCACAATTTCATCCTCGTTCAATTGGCACGATCAGCTGTTTTGGGTTCATTTCTCCTTGGCGGGTCTTTTTTACAATCAAGGCGGGCTTAATGCTGCTCACACTCACATCGAACGTGCCAAGTCACACGTAGTCGACAACGCGTACCTTTTGGGTCGCGCGACGTACCTGCAGGCCGACTTTTGGTATAAGGAACGCAGGTATGAGCAGGCGAGATCAGAGGCATTGCGCGCTGTCGATGTATTTGAGAAGGTTGGGGCTACAAGGTGGGTACAGGGCTGCAGAGAGCTCCTCTGGCGCTTGGAGGGGCAAGTAAACAACCCGGTTGCCCATGAGGCCTGACGATTTGGATGACAATGGTGAGCTTCTCAAAAGGATGTCACATCTCGCACTCATTAGTTTTTCGCGTCGAGTGTAGGTGCTCCTTTTCGTCCTCTTCGAGGCTCCCTCCTCACTCACGATTCGTCCCATTATTCCTCGCGCGCCCCATTGCTGATGTGTCCTATAATTGTTTTACATACGTGCCCGTACAAGTTGCAGTTTGCCCGTGACAATCCATGGTTTGGTTTGGTGACGAGAAACGGCATCGCGACAAACCCAACATTTCACACGACAACAGAGCTTCTCCCCCTCTGAGTCTTCCGACGTTTCCCCGCGTGAGAAACGCACACGTACTACAGATTCTCGGAGTAGAAGATAAAGATGCGGTATCCTCGCCGCTTCAGACTCCTACTGGAGTGTTGGTTCGTTGTCTGTGATAGCTAGAAATTTCACGACAACTCCTATGACATCGTGACTGGTGCTCCTGATCGGCCTTCGACGAAGGTGAAGCTGACGCAGCTTTGTTCAACGATTCCCACGAAAAGGATATCTCCTAGCACAAGCAATTTCTCAAGTTATCCTCCGGTCATGGCTTTTTTCTTCCCCAAACCGTCCATGCATTGTAACAGCGTGGGTACCGCTTATACAAACGCGTCGACGGGAGAACAAATTCAGCTACGAAGACACCGCGGGTACAGATAGTACGAACATAACCCTGCGCGATGAAGTTCACGAATTCGACCACGGCTGGCAAGGTAGCGAAGACTGTTTGGATCAGGGCGTGCTCAGAAAGAAGCGACGGTGAAAATGTGGTTTTCTGTTCGGGGTACGTCATTCAGCATTCAACTTCAAGCGTTGTCGCGTGGAATCTTGAGGATACTGCTCCCTGAAACGGTGCCTTTGTCGGTCTTAGCGGATGGGGCTGACCGGGTCAACTATAGAGGCGTAGCCGGTAAGACGGTAAAAGGACTGGCAGATGGTGACGAACCGTAAAATACCCCGGACCGCCGCGTACACCTCAGACTAACAGAGCCAAGTGCCTTCTTTGACTTCGACATCGCGGGAGCAAAGATGGGTGGTGAAGTTCGAACTGTGGAAGTTCGTGGGACGCGAATCCCGCAGTGCTCTTTAGGTGCCGGTGGACCAGGAGCGCCACCCCTTCTGAGATTTCGTCAAAACTTCCGGCCGGTAGTCGCGCAACCGGGGAAGCTGTCGTCAGAGGGGTCAGAGTGGTCAATAGCAAGGATGAAGGACTGGGCGGATAATGTTGGTGACTACCAGCCCACCCGCTTTCCGAGAAATATGCCTCAAAACACTTTGGATTCCCCCCATTTGTCGTTTGATTCGAGAAGCCAAAGAGGCGATTTTGCTGGAACTTTGCCGTCCGGTACAGTGGTCGGTGAATAGCGCATTATCTACGGGAAGAAGACCATAACCACGAACCTGTTCCCGAAGCACGTTGGAAAGATGGCCGCTCACCCCCCTCGGCGCCTGGGTTCCTCGCCGCAGCCTGGGCGCCTGCCGACCATAACATTTTCTTGTGCTACGTTGACTTCAATTCTATGGATATCGAGGCCCAACAACAGAAACATCGAGACAATGTCCTCTCCTCGTTGAATGCTGCCATCGAGGCTTTGAATCTCGTGGGGGGGATCTCAGACATCATACCAGCCAAGGCTCTTTTCGGGACCGTCAGCGTTATCCTCGCAATGATCAGAGTGAGTTCCCCTCTGGTTTGTGTCAATCGGTTGTAAGCTGAAGTGTGCGTAGGATTCCATAATCACCCAGGCGGATTACGTCGAACTTGGGCTAGCATGCGCCGATGTCTGCATCGCCCTCGACGGAGGACTGAAGGGGAAGAAGTTGAGCGATATTAACGACACTGTGTTGGAAGCAACCGACCGGTTGAGGACGTGAGTTACGCCGGTGCTGGACACTTTGAATACCTCCTAACGATGGTTTCTACCTGACCCCAGGACTGTTGCAGAAATCCAACGGAAGGTAATCAAGGAGGGTAAACGGAGCGCAGTTTCTCGGATCTTCCACGCAAAAAACGATAAGGAGAAGATCGCAGCCTGGAGGGTGAACCTCAACAGGATCCTTCTCGTGTTCAACGTGCGTTCCGTCGTGTTTGGGTGGCTATCGTTCAACGTCCATCCCCAGACTGAGCTTGCAATAAATATCTACACCATCGTTTCCGACGTCCATCGTGGTGTCGAGAATACCCACTGCCTTGTTTCCGGCGTTGGTCATGATGTTGTGAACACCTACTCCCTCGTTTCTGATGTTCGTCACGAAGTGAAAAACACACAGGCCATCGTTTCCGAGCTTAATTGCAACGTGGTAAACACGCACACCATCGTTTCCGACATTCACCGGAACATGCTGAAACGCGAGGGAGGAGCTGACGGCCAGCAGCGGGTGGTAAGTGACACTCATGCTCTTTACATCGCCGAACAAATATTTACCACCGCCCAGACTCAAAACAGGTCAGCGGCTAAACCGCCCGTAAACTCAGTCTCTCACATTTGAATTTAGCATACCTGGAGAATCCCCTCCCCCGCCACCGAGGGCCTTCTTTGGACGTGACGAGTTGATTGAGAAGATCGTCGGTCTCGCAGAGGACCTCATTCCGATTGCTCTCATTGGTGCCGGCGGGATCGGCAAGACGTCTATCGCTCTGACCGTCCTGCATGACAACCGCATCAAGCAGCGGTTCGGTGACAATCGTCGATTTATCCGTTGCGATCAATTCCCCCCTTCCCCCGCTCATTTCCTCCGCCGGCTCTCCAAGGTCATTGACGCGGGCATCGAAAACCCTGAGGACCTGTCCCCCCTACGACCATACTTATCCTCAAATGCGATGTTCATAATCCTCGACAACGCAGAATCCGTTCTCGACCCGCAGGGAACGGGTGCTCAGGGGATCTATCCTGTGTTAGAAGAACTGAGCCAGTTCGGCAACATCTGCATTTGCATCACCTCCCGGATCTCCACCGTCCCTCCCCACTGCGAGATCCTGGACATCCCGACGTTGTCAGTCGAGGCAGGACGTGACACGTTCTATCGGATCTACAAGCACGGCGAACGGTCGGATCTGATCGGCGACATCCTGGAACAACTCGACTTCCATCCGCTCTCCATCACTTTACTTGCTACCGTTGCCCAGTACAACAAATGGGACGCGGACCGATTGACGAGGGAGTGGGAGAGACGGCGAACGGGGGTGCTTGACGCACGGCACAACAAGAGTCTTGCGGCTACGATCGAAGTTTCACTCTCCTCCCCGACGTTCCGGGAACTTGGTCCTGATGCGCGAGAGCTTCTTGGAGTCATCGCGTTCTTCCCGCAGGGTATCAATGAGACCAACCTCGATTGGTTGTTCCCAACCATCTCCGACGGGGCAAGCATATTCGACACATTCTGCGTTCTTTCCCTGACATACCGGAGCAACGGATTCATTACGATGCTGGCGCCACTCCGAGACCATCTCTGTCCCAAGGATCCGATGTCATCTCATCTCTTCTGCATAGCCAAGGAGTGTTACTTCACTCGGTTATCGGTTGATCTTCATCCCGACCGGCCCGGCTTCGGAGAAGCGCGATGGATAACGTTGGAGGACACAAATATCGAGTACCTGCTTGACATTCTCACAACAATCGATGCAAACTCTGAAAGTGTATGGGGCGCCTGTGCCGGTTTCATGAGGCACCTCTATTGGCACAAACCGCGGCTCGCTGTACTGCAGTCTAAGATCGAAGGGCTCCCGGGCGATCACCGCTCCAAGCCTGAATGCTTGTTCGAGCTCTCACGATTGTTTGCATCGGTTAGGAACTATGTGGAATGTGAACGACTCCTCACCCACGCCCTAAAGCTCTGGAGAGGGCGAGGGGATGTTCATCAAGTTGCTCGAACACTGAGCCACCTATCTGATGCAAATCGGGGAATTGGCCGCCGTAAGGAAGGAGCACGACAGGCGAAGGAGGCACTGGAAATTTACGAACAGCTCGGCGACACAGTGGGACAAGCACAGTGTTGGGAAGACCTCGCTTGGGTGTTGTTCCATGACCAACAAGCCAGCGCCGCACAGGAAGCCGCATCTCGCGCGATCGGTCTCCTCCCGGAGAAAGGCGAACAATTTCTGGCCTGCAGATGCCATCGCGTTCTTGGTGATGTGTATCATTTGAAGGGCGAGAGGAGCAAGGCATCCATCCACCTCAAGATGGCACTCGGAATCGCAACTTCTTTCAACTGGCACAACGAACTATTTTGGATTCGTTTTTCCCTAGCAGTGCTGTCTTTCCGTCGCGGCGGGTTTGACGACGCCCACGCTCAAATCGAACGCGCCAAGTCGCACGTGGCCGATAACGCGTACCTTCTGGGTCGCGCGGCGTACATACAGGCCGACTTTTGGCATCAACAACGCAGGCATAAACGGGCGAAATCCGAGGTATTGCGCGCTACCGGTGTGTTCGAGAAGCTTGGGGCTACCGATTTGGCGGAGGGCTGTAGGCAGTTCCTCCAGACTATTGAAAAAGAAATAAACAGCTCGGCTGCCTCTTACGAATCGGATGACGATGGTGAGCTCCTCGAAGTGTTTCCATATGCCACGCTGACGAACTCTTCGTGTTCAGAGCAGGTCACCGAATCCGAATCCGAAGGTTGGCATCGGCCTCGATCTATTCGGACACGTCCGCCCACAGGCCACTAAGACCTCGTTCCATCACCCATCTCCCGCTCTGTTCTTCAATATTCCTACCATCGCTGTGCCTCATTATTCCCGTCCTCTCTTTTTTCCGCTTGCGTCCACACGCAATTCCGTATTTATTCACCCGCCACCCGTCGCTCATCTTTATCTTGTGTTGTATGTCTCACATGTTGCAATCACTGTTTTGCGTGCTCGTGTACGTGTTAACCCCTCT
>Ga0307513_10012863_pt1 | contig 10300 bp, 15 predicted proteins | sample 15_EM_MG_FD_202174 | JGI IMG/M metagenome (GOLD analysis project Ga0307513, IMG submission 202174) | Populus trichocarpa ectomycorrhiza microbial communities from riparian zone in the Pacific Northwest, United States - 15_EM | ecosystem: Host-associated > Plants > Roots > Unclassified | place...
GGGTGTTGTGAGATGCCCTACCCCTCGATCGTGGCAACCGCTCTACGGAATCGTGCCTCTGCCTCGGCATCTGAGCTGATCACGTTGAACGTATGCGAAAGAATCTGCGTTACATGTGTGAGTCTGTTAACTAGAGCTTTGGACGAGGGCCTACCGAAACCAGCACAGTGAGGAGCAAGGTATTGCTCAGGCAAGCGTACAAGACCATCAACATGGGTCCGAAGAATGGGTGAAATGTTGCTACAGCGCTCGTCAGAATCGGTGGCAAGGTCGGTGAACTGGATACTTACTAGCTTTCTGGAAACCCGTAGCATCGAGACCAAACCATAGATATAACATCCACCACGTAATGTCGCCAGGGGAGTAACTGTATTGTGGTTGGGCATGAATTTACAGGAGCTGTGATGGGCGCACTCGTATGTTCCTCGACTCAACCTGGAAGGACAGATTAGGACCCGGTGATAAGCCCTATCCGGGAGGACCACTTACGTCCATAGAGAGTACAAAAAACCACCAAAGCAGAACGCAGCAACGGACATCAGCACCGCGAACTCGGTGAACATGGCTCGCAATGCGAGGACGAGGAGGTTATTCGAGAAGGTGACGAACGCTAGTCTGGCAACGGGATAGGTGGACCACAACCGGTCCAGGAACGTATGAGGGACGTACCTCGGGAACACCAGACAGGCGGCAAGGGCAAGGCAATCGATTCCCGCTTCTTTTGCCCAGCGTTCTGCGAGGCGACGTTAACATCGGCTCATAACGAATATGGCTACCGGATCACCATGATATTTGTAGCCATACAGCCTCAACGTCGCATATGGTATATAGATCGCAACTACAATGACGAGGTTATTCGGTCGATTCCAAGGTCAATGGGTAGTGACATACTAAATGCGATATCGAAACCGTTCTAAGATGGTGTAAGAGGTAATCCACAGCAGTACAGGAGCATCTACGCACCCATGTTCCGTGAATGTAAACTAAACTCCGGGGTGGGTGAGAAGCGAGGACAACACGTGGAGAACGAACTACCTTTGACACCATGCTCCTGCATGGCTGCAAGCTTTTCTAGCGTGAAACCCAATGCGTAGATCATGAAGAGGCCCTCTGCCGAGTTGATCGTATGGCGATCGTTGAGCTCAAGGGCGATGACGAAAAGGATGAAGAGGAGACCGAAGCTAGATAGAGGTGAATGGTTCATAGGACAGACGAGCGAGGTCGAGCACCCACTTGATGTACTCGAGGACGGAGCGAATGGAGGGCACTTTAAGCCTGTCGGGGATGTCAGGAGGGTCAAAGAAAGTGGGAGAATGTGATAGTGCTGACCGATAATGGTCCAAAAGGGGAGCCTTGCGGGGATCATAATAATGGATGGGAGCCCTCTTGTAGGTATCGCTCAAGAGCGAGTGGGAGCTCTCGGCGGTGTAGACACACTTGCCGCTCCAAATGGCATCGATGACCTTTTGACAGGGGGAGCTCTTGATGAAGATTTTTGCCTCGCTCATGATGGCCATCTCTATGGCGTTTCCGACGCGGGTTTTGTCGTCGAACTCGTCGAACTCGTCGGAACACCTTTGAAGGACGTCTGGGGGAGCGCCTTCGAAGATGGGCCAGGGGGTGACGAGGATTCCAGCGAGCTCGAGGACGTCGGACAATTGGCGTAGGGTGCGGGTTGCGAGGATTTCGCAGAGGGCGGCGCGGGAGCGGCTGAGTGAGGCGGTGGAGAAGTTCTGGTCGCGGATGAAGTGGACGCGGTTGAGGAGGAAGCAAAATACGGTGGACCTATTATTGAGCTTTGCGTATTTTTCTTCGAGCGGTCTGCGGGGGTACGCTGTGAGGAAGCGGGCGGTGGGCTGCATGCCATGGTGCCATGCCATGATGCCATGCCATGCCATGCCTAACCCACGTACTTTACGAGGGAGTAGGTGAGTTCGGGGGCGGTGAGCTGGAGAACATTAGTTTAGTCGAGGATATTATTAAATCTGAGACGTACGTCTGCGTAGCTCAGTGGTGTATCTATTTATTATTAAAATATCTAAACACTTATGGGGACGGAGGACGTACCGATGTAATGCTTAAATAAATAAGTAAATAAGTATAAGTAAATAAGCAGTTGGGCGCTTACTATCATGTCCTGCGAGCAATAAGAGCAATAAGCACTTGGAAAATAATCGAGAGAAATTGCGCACGGCTCGTATGGCGTGTATGAGGGGATAAACCTCTGGGACACGATCCCCAAGCTCATCCAGAAGTGGCTCCTGCTCCTGCTCCACGTCCGTCGGCATTCCAGGCATTCCAGGCATTCCAGCGTCCGTCGTCCGTCCAGCCCGATGCGATTGAAACCAAAACGCCTCTCAAAGTTGTCCACCGTCCACCACACCGTCCACCCCTCGACATCGTCCGCCACAGCGACCGCTCACCTCGCCGCTGCCTCTCATATATAGCGAGTCGCACTCTCCAGTCGTCGCCGTTGTCACCGCCGTCTCCGCCGTCTCCGCTGTCTCCGCCGTCTCCCGTCTCCCGTCTCCCGTAGCCTCCGCCCCTCCCTCATCGCGAGCGCCGATTTGCTTGAGCTTGAGACTGAGGCGAATTACTGGTATATAACCTCGTCGACGCCCCATCGACCTTTCGGTCATCATCGCCTTCGCCGGCGCTGGAGCGTGTCATTGTCATTCACAGGCTCACACTCCAATTACGGATTATCGGCCCAATAGTCCCCGTACAAATTCATATATACAATGGCTGCAAACCCACCAAATCCACCATCCGCCCAGCCCCAGCCAAGGGTTTATCCCGCCGTTTACTCTGGAATCGGTGTAAGTAATTTCCTTAGCGACGTGCTCACACCTCTTCGTGCCGTCGACGTATCCTCCTGTATACCAACGACCCCTTTCACACGCTCGCCTCTGCGTGACGCGCGCCCTCGGTCGGTACCGCCGGTCCCTTCACGATCTGTTCCACACAGCTCCGCGACGCCCGCCCAGAGCGCTCTCTTCTCGCCATATAATCATTTTACGAAACTACCTCCACTGCGCTATGTCATCCTCGCATTTGAATGGTTGCTCTTGGCCGTGGCCGATCTCAAACTCGCTCTCGATGCGTGTGTACCCTCCTTTGAAAACCACTTGTGCTACCTGGCTCTACTTAGATTGTCCAACTAGCCCTAGAATGTCTTCGGCGCTCACTCTCTTGCCAGGTTTACGAATGCATGATCCGGGGCATAGCTGTCATGCGCCGTCGCGCGGACTCATACGTCAACGCCACTCAAATCCTCAAAGTCGCCGGGATCGACAAAGGTCGACGCACAAAGATTCTCGAGAAGGAAATTCTCCCTGGCAAGCATGAAATCGTTCAAGGAGGCTATGGAAAGTACCAGGGAACATGGTGCGCTTTCTATTATATCCCTTAAAAAATCATCCTTCTCTGATGTCGTCTAGGATCCCCCTTGAACGCGGTCGCGATGTCGCCAGCCAATTCGGGATCGCCGGTCTTCTTGCGCCATTGTTCGACCACATCCCGAATCATAATATCCTGACTGGTCCTCTTCAATCTCAGCTCGGTCCTCCGTTACGACCCCCGCCAGGAATGCCGATGCCATTCCCTCCGAACATGCGACCCGGTCAGCCATACATGGTCCACTACATGCCGCCCGGTATGATACCCAGGCCACCGATGTTTCCACCTGGGATGTATTCTCCGTTCCCTCCCGGCACGGCCCCACGGCTACCGCTCCCTGCGGGGATGTATCCTCCCCAACCACTTCAACCAGCCCCGCACGTAGCACCACACCCAATGCCATACCCTGGCTTACCGGGTATGCCAACACTCCCAATTCCTCCTCATCTTCAGGTCCCTCCGCCAGTCCAATCGTCCTCCCAACTGCAGAAAGAATCTCGCAAGCGCATACGGGAGGAAGAAGCCCAAGACAATCCCCAAAGCAATCGATGTAGTCAAGACACTGATATATCTATCCCCAACGGAGAAGCAGGTCCTTCTGGCTCGCACAACAGTGGTCCTCCTGCTAAACGACCGAGAGTCGATTCCGGTCCAGTCAACGGAATCGGTAAACTAACTGACAACCCTGCCCTGGAATCAGAAGGAGCACCGACGACAATTGATCCGAAAGCCCTCAGGGCCCGTTCTCAACCTCCACGTGAACCCAACCCTACATCAATACCATCGTACGAACCCTCTGCGGAAGAGCTACATATCCGATTCTTTACCCGCGCGATAGTAGACCGGATAGAGCTGCGCACCGCCCTCCCCAAGAGCACAAAACGACCAAAGATCTTCGCAGCAATCCAGGAAGACGCAGTGGATACCGTCATCTCTCTTCTACTAGACCACTCTGACGACTGCATGCGCGCGGACATCAACGCCGTCCTAGACGACAAGGGCCACACGGTCCTGCACCTCGCCGCTGCGCTGGGCAAAGTCGCGCTACTCGAGGCACTTATCGAGAGCGGCGCGGATGTGCACAGGGGCAACTTTGGCGGAGAGACTGCACTCATGCGTGCCGTGACATCGCCGCTCAACCACGAGGCGCAGACCTTCTTGCCTGTCCTTACCGCCCTCCGTGGGACGTTCCGCACGATGGATGCCTGTAAACGTACGGTGTTGCACCACGTTGCGTATGTCTCGGGTGTCAAAGGCCATGCAACCAGTGCGCGATTTTATCTGGAGAGTGTTCTGGTTTGGGTCGAGAAACACCAGGGGAAGAGTTTTACGGGATTGTTGGATTTGAAAGATGAGAGTGGGGATACTGCGTTGAATATTTCTGCTAGGGTTGGCAGCAGGGCGCTTGTGAGTATGTTGAGGGAGTGTGGAGCTGATGCGGGCATCGCGAACAATTTTGGGATGAAGCCCAGAGACTTTGGTGTGGATGTAGAGGTGAGTGCGAGTAGGGGTCGTTGAGTGTTCAGTGCTGATGACGAATTGCAGGAGAATATGATGGATCTGCTAGTTGATACGCCGATTACAGAACCTGATGTGGAGGGCAAGAAGGGCGATATTATCGCTGGCAAGTCTCCGTCTTCCTTCCCATTCTGCCTTGTGCTCACTTTTTCACCGCCTCAGACATGACCAAAATGGTCCAAGAACTCTCCGTGCAAATGGCCAATTCGAAGAAGACACAAGAGACACGGTACACTGAGACCGAGCTTAAGCTCATAGCAACCACACGCCAACTGACTGAACACCGCAAGAGTATGGAAGAATGGAAAGCCAAGAGCGAGGTCTTAGATCAGGTCAACCTCCGTATCCGGAACCTTGAACAGTCGGCTAGCTACCCTGATATATTCGATTGGACAGGCCGGACAAATGACCTCAACGCGCCGAGTCTGGCATTCGTGAGACGGGCCCCAGGTTCATTGCTCAAGGACGAGTTACCACATCCCCACCGGCAGTCGCAGGCCAACCCAGTTGAGGGTGGAACTATTAACCCTGCGCTGACACTCGGCAACGGTGAAGCCGTCGAGGAGCCAACACAGACTTTGGGGGCACTGCTTGCCACCTCTCTTCCCAGAGATTCGAGCATCCAGACACTGATAAAACTGAAGCGGACAAAGATGTGGCATACACGAATCGAGATGCTCATGCGACAGCAGCTCAAAGTGCTCAAAAATGCGAGTGCGGAAAAGGAGATGCAGTACCGTAAAGTTGTAGCAGCTTGTACTGGTATTCCAAATGACAAAGTCGACGAGGTGAGTGTTGGGCGGTTCTTCAATTGTAAGGGAGGATAGCTAATGTTTTGCTGTCCGTTCCAGTTACTGAACGATCTCTTCCTTGTGTTGGAAACGGACACATCGAACATCGAGTTACCGCGCATTGCTACGTTTATGCAAAAGGTGGGTCAGTGTGTGCACCGTTGAAGTTGCCAACTCATATCTTTCTCTAGATTGAGCAATTACCAGCTATGTCGGCCTAATAAAACGCTTTGGTCTTCCAAAAATTCACTATGGACTCCCTCTGATGTCGAGTGAACATTGCCCAGTGTTATCTCATTCTACATATCTCCTTAATTGGCTTCTTCGATACCAGCCACCTGTACAACCCAGGAAACGTACCAGGAAACTATCACGAACGCGATATTTATTTGTCTGTTTATCCAATGTACCCCTCTGCCGCGAACAGTTGATAGTTTCTGCTAAACGACCCGCTCGCTATGAGCTCACCGTCTGGCGCGATATCGACCGACATGACCTTGTCTGCGTCGGCCGTGAGAGAACGTATGAGCTGCCAATCGTCTACACTCCAAATATTAACTTTGCCATCATATCCTGCACTTGTAAAGTAGAGGCCAGAGCGATATCGTTCTTCCATGGATGCCGTGTCGCCCAAGTCGGAGGTGCCGTTTCGCGTCAAGAGGGTGAGGTCCGCGTGCAGGGAAGACGAGTGGAAGAAGCGGAGATCAGACACGTTGGATTTATGTGCTGGGATTGTTTGGATTGGCTGCAATGCACGGATGTCGAAGATGCGGATGGTATCGTCTGCGCCACCTGTGGCGATGTGGTACCTATAATCCGATATAGGACGTTTAGTTTTAGTGACAGGGAAGGACAAGTCGATTGTATGTTTACCCATTTGGAGAGAAATCCATGGCATAAATTGCAAGTACGTGCCCGTTGAGGTCCATAGCAGTTTTGCCTGTTCGGAGGTCCCACACTCTACCAATGGCATCAAGTCCACTATGAAATTGTAAGTCATTGGTAGTAACCTCTCAAAGGGGATCAGAAAGACTGACGCGGAAGCGATGAGAGATCCGTCGCCCTGACAAGCGACTGTAAAGACTTCCTTGGCATGGCCCTCTTGCATGAGGAGTTCCTTCGAGGTCTCGACGTCCCATAGTCGCCATGTACCGTCAAAGCTAGCAGACACCACATAGCTGCCGGATGGATGGAAGACTGTCCGAACGACTCGAGCCCTGTGGCCTCGTAAGACAGAGATGGGTACCTCGCTGGTTATTGGAGAAATAAAGGGGGTCGCGTAAGTTGCGAAGAAGTTGGCCCCAAAGAACTGGAGGCTCACCTATCCAGTGACCATAAATGTACGTTGTGATCGCCAGCGCCACTAGCAAGGTTAACAGAAGATGGAGCTTGTGATCCTGTTGCATTGGGGTGCCAACTCACTCCTCCAACGCGGTCCGAATGGCCTGAGGAACTGGTAGGCAAAGAACTGGACCATAGGATGATGGGATGGAGTTGTCCTACCTCGAAGGGTAGATACTAGTTTACAATCAGGTACACTCCATACTTTGACGAGCCCTGTCCAGCTCCCGGTGGCCAGGAGCTTGCTGTTCGGCGAGAATCGAACGATGGAGACTGGGCGGTCATCGCCAATTTGGGACCCGATGTTCTGCGTAGTCTTAAAACAGGTCATTGAATATGGACTGAAGGTGTGGAAAGAGATCCACTTGCTTTAATTTTTGCGAAAAGGCTTTTGCGAATGTCGATGATCTTGCTAAGCGGCATTTTGGCTTCTTGTCGTTGATACTCTACTCTAGTATGTGCTCTAGAGCTGAACATGAGGGCACAAGGACATCCCTTCCAGCAGGGGGCATACCTTGGCAAGGAAAACTCGGCAATTCGTCGCCTTGCTTCAAGTAGCTCGAGAGATCCAGGTGTCCAGAACTCTTCTTGCTGCGAGTAGGGTCAATTTACACTGTGTTGATAACTGCGAGATAATACGCGGACCTCTTCCTCTTCCGAGGATTCCTCGTCCACCAGCATTGCATCGTCCCCATCTTGCTCTCTTCGCTTACTGAGGAGGTAAATGAGGCGTTCTCTTCGGTCTGCAGCGCGTTCTCCAAAAAGCGTGATGGGTTCTCCGAGTTCTCGCAGACGGGCCCTAACCCTTCCATCATCGGTTGGTACTGCGATTTTCCGCGCCCTTTTTCGTCTTTCGAGCTGCTCGAGAAGCTCCTGGTTTTCTTGACGCGCACGTTCTGCGGCGGCTGTTTGTTCGTACTCGTAATCTTCTTGAAGATCCTCAAAGTCCATTTCCAGCCAACCACGTGCTTTGTCCCCACAGTTCAAAGTTGCGGTGAGGGCGGTGAGGACGGTGAGGACGGTGAGGACGGTTAGGACGGTTTTGCAAGAAACACTTGTCCCGAGTGAATACAAGAGGACAGTGCGAGCTGCAAGGTAGCCGTCATATTTACCGAGCCAGCTAGGAAACCTTCATGCAGGCGCGTGCCGAAGTAAGTGTTCTCCCGTAGAGGTGGACCAGCTCCGACACCTGGGTAAGCGGCCCCTACGAAATACTACTATCGTTGGTGTCCCCTCGCCCGTGGTTGGGTCTTGGTCTCATCCGCATCTCGCCTTTGGTTTATAAATGAACAAACGGGTGCTTTCTATACAATCTCATGTCGCTTATGGATACGTAGGAGGAAAGGCTGCGACATTTCCTCTTCAAATTCTGGGCTGGGATGTCGATGTGGTCAATACCGTCAAGTATGCGCCTCTCATTCTCACCTTGCACCCTTCTAACGTCAGTTATCAGTTTCTCTAACCACTCTGGTATGCCCACCTCTCTCTAGTCTACTCTCTCCCTGACCATCGGCCTTCTGGAGAGGTTATTGCAAATTTCGTGGGACGCCGACAACTGGAAGTCAGCTAGAGGAAGTATTCGAGGGCATGGAGGAAAATGGTATACTGTATGCATCAAGACTTCTCACGGGTCAGTTCCTGGCCTGCGCTCTCGTATATATTCGAGGCATTGATCGACGAGTAGGCTATGTCCCAAATGCCGATGCGTTGGGGGCAATCGCAAAGGTGGTCAAGAGGCTCAAAGGTAGAGATCCCGAACTTGTTTACTTGCTCGATCGTGGGTTGAGCCTTCGTTGAACCAATTCCTGTGGCTGATTATCCTCCAGCCGTGCTCGGAGATGCGGGAAGGTTCTATGTGTCCGCGGATATCATACCAATATACAAGGGGCTGTTACTCTACTCAACTATAATTACCCCTAACTGGTTTGAGGTCGAGTACGTTCGAAGAGCCTTTCCTAAACCAACACTTCCATTAATTGCCATCCAGAACTCTCACAGGAATGACCTTAGATTCCATAGGATCCCTAAGGAAATCCTTGAGAGCTCTACATAACGACTACGGCGTGCCTCATGTCGTGGTGTCCTCCATTCCCTTCGATGCCACCCGTAGCGAGCTATGGCCCCTCCCACCGGAGCTTAGGAAGACATTCACTGACAAAGGGTCAGCCTTTCAATACACAGGAGCCTCGCTGCTTTGTATATCATCTTCTATGTCTCATTGCGGATGCGATAAACTCGTAGTTCATGCCGCCGCCGTACCGCAGCTCGCTGGATATTATTCGGGGGTTGGGGACTTATTCTCAGCGATGGTGCTTGCACACTTCGAACCGTCAAGTTCTGCAGGTCAACCCTCTAGCACCCCCCTCTCACGGGCAGTATCCACGGCCCTCCGGATCACTCACGCTGTCCTCCGTCGCACGGCTCTGTATGCTTCTCGTCAGCCTAATGCAGAAATGGACAATCATACCGACGATGAGTTGGACTCTGTAGACGAGGGTAGACGAGCAAGACGTACAAAAGTGCGGGAGTTGAGGCTCGTTCAGAGTACTGATTTGATCCTGTCTGGTGGGGATACGGCCCTGGATGTGGAGGAAGGAGATGAAGATTGTGAACTCAAGCTGTGGAAAAGTGACTTCTAAGGCTATATAGATAGAATGAATCAAGCAACTTGAAATTCGTAATTTCAAGGCAAAGTTGGCAACTTGGGGCTATTAACGCCCTGTTCCGGTACTCCGCATGACAGCGGGTACAGCCGTCAGACGAAATATCAGAGACAGATGTCAGATGAAACATCACACCCCCAGCAGGGTATGAGGCTAAACCTGGTGGGTGGGTTCCGAGATACCTGCCAAATGAAATGTCATGCCGAAAGGATGTTGTTGAGGCTGGGGACCTAGCTGCCAGATGAATTTTTCAGGAAATGCCCACCTCAGGCACTTGAACCAGGGCCTCGCAGGCCCTGAAAAGCCTAGTAAAATTACCCCCTGAAGGGGTCCACTGTCAACATCTTCCCCAGTGTCAGCATAGATGCTGACACTGGTCCAATTTCAGTTCCTGCTTCTTTTTGATCTTCTCTTTCAGATGGCCCACCCTCTTTCCTGGATTGATGACAACAGGAAATGTAGGACTAGAGCAACATGTGAGTGGTGAAAGAACCATATACATTGTAGCATACCTAGAGCAATGCATGAGTGGCGAAAGAACCATATACATTGTAGCATACCTAGAGCAATGCGTGAGTGGCAAAAGAA
>Ga0307513_10012864_pt1 | contig 10300 bp, 11 predicted proteins | sample 15_EM_MG_FD_202174 | JGI IMG/M metagenome (GOLD analysis project Ga0307513, IMG submission 202174) | Populus trichocarpa ectomycorrhiza microbial communities from riparian zone in the Pacific Northwest, United States - 15_EM | ecosystem: Host-associated > Plants > Roots > Unclassified | place...
GGTGCCGGTCGCGGTCAAGGCCAGCGACTTGGCCGCCGCGCACTTCGCCGACCAGCCGGCCATCTACGGACTGCTGTCCGGGGTGGTGCACGGCCTGCCGTGGGGGCTCGCCGACAGCGCCTCGCTGCGGGGACGTGAGATGCTGTGGGAGCCCGGCCCGATGGACATCGCCGGGTCTGTGCTCGCCGCCGTCGCGGCGGCATCCAAGGTGGGTGCTGGGTTCGCCGCCTACCGCGGCTTCGCCGGCGATCCTCTGGTCGGCCGGCTGGACGGCCGGGTCACCCTGGTGGACCAGGTGATGCGGGAGTTCGGCCGCCGGTGGGGTGTTCTTGCCGGCCGGACCCCGACGATCGCGCGGTTCCTGGCCGGCGACACGCCGCCGCGCCGGTGATGTGGGTGTGCTTGGACGTGCGGCAGCCCGCCATCGCCGGGGTGATCCGGTGGGCGGGCTGCGACGGTGACGGTCAAGCCGGGAAGTTGACGGTGCCATCCAGAGCCGAGGACCACATGGACTGACGCTCGCGGTCGGCGTCAACGGCTGCGTTCGCGAACTCGGCCGGGGTCAGGAACTGCAGGTAGACGTGCACCCACAGCGTCGGAACGAGGCGCGGTGCACCGCCGGAGGTGCAGTCGAGGTCACCGTCCTGCGGGAGCCAGCCGTTACCGCCGAGGAAGTGCAGGATCTCGTGCCGCACGACGCTGGCCTGGTCGGTGGGCGACAGCACGTCGAACCAGGTGCGGTTGACGGAGGGAACGCCTTCGCGGGTGATGCTGACGGTGCGCGCCACGCCGGGGTTGAGAGCGAGGAAGAAGGCGACCTGCTGGTCGTCGGAGGCCATCAGCAGGACCTTGGCCATGTTGCGGGTCAGTGCCTTCGTCATCTCGGGGCCTCTCGCTTGCTCGTCGTCCTTCTACGCAAGCATACAAATTTGCATGCATTACGTCAAGCGTCACTGATCGTTGTTAGGGCCACCTCACCCTACGGCCCCGACCCGATGCCCGGCCCCGGCTCCATCAAGGCAGTAGGAACCGGCCCTGCCCGCGTCCGCCAACGCGTGCAGGGCCGGAGTCAGGTGGTTCAGAGTCACGCGCCGGCGGTGGCCGGGGACACCCGCGTGGTGACGGTCTGCCGGGCCAGCCAGGTGGCCACGTCGGCGGCGGCGAGCCGGTCGGTCTCGATCATCTCCTCACCGTGCTCGGTCAGCCACAGCCGGGCCTTGGGCTCGAACGCGACCCCGAGCACCGGAGTGCCGGTCGTGGTCGCGAAGATCTGACTGTGCAGGCGCACCGCGACCACCGCGGCCGACGCGGCGTGCAGACCCTTCGCCACCGCCGGCGGCAGGTCCGGGCCGGCGAACACGGCCCGGTCACCCAGTCCGGCCATGTCGATGACCCGCTGGCCCAGACGCAGGTCGGAGTAGTCGGTTCCCAGCGCGTAGTCACCGGCGTTGCTCAGCGCCACCACCAGGACCGGGTTGGTGTGGTTCCTGGCCCAGACCGCCAGACCCCCGGCGATCTCGGCCAGCGTGCGGTCCAGAGCGGCCCGGTCCGGCATCGCCTTGACGTTGAGCAGGATCGGCGCGCCGAGCCGCGGGTCGAGACCGAGGCCGTCCAGGTCGGCCGACTGCGGAACGACGAGGGTGGAGGGGTCCGGGACGACGGCGACGTCCTTGCGCCGGCTCAGCCCGGTGGACAGCACCCGCTGCGACTCGGGGTCGCGGACCGTGACGGCGGTGGCCAGGTACGCGGCGAGCTGGAGCGGGGCCTTCGTGCTGGCCGGAGTGGTGGCGTACGCACCCAGCGACAGGAAGGAGACCTCCTTGCCGAGCATCCGGGCGGTGATGGCCACGAACGGCAGCAGACGCACCAGAGGCGGCAGGCCGTAGCCGAACATGCCACCACCGCCGATGCAGATCGCGTCCGCCGTCAGGAACCCGCGGAGGCTGGCCTTGCTGACGGTCGGTACCGCGTGCACACCGTGCAGGGCGGTGATCGCCGCGGCGTTACGGGACACGACGGTGATCGCCTGCGGGTGATCGGTGAGGGTCAGCAGCCCGGCGAGAATGCTTTCGTCGCCCGTGTTGGAATTGCCATAGTTGCCGATCAGCAGGACCCGGGCGTCCCGGCCACCACGCCGCGGGCGGGTCGCGTACCGGACCGCAGCACGCAGCACCTCCGTGCCGGTCTGTGCGTCGCCGCGCCATGCGGTACGGCGGATGGTCAGCAGCGGCAGGACCGCAAGCAGTGAGACGGCCACGAGGATCACCACGGAGGTCCAGGCGACCGCGGTCAGCCGCGGGTCGGCCGGGGCGGCGACGGCCAGGGCCGGCACGCCGGCGGTGAAGGAGGCGAACAGGGTGGCGATCATCGGCTTGTACCGTCCAGAGGCTTGATGGAACGTGGTGAGCAGGTTGAGCAGGCCGGCGAACACACCGGCGAGGGCGAGCGGCATCAGCAGGTGCTGGTAGGCCAGGTAGTGGGCGGGCAGGACCAGCGCGAGCAGGCTCTGCGGGGCGGCCAGCAGTCCGGCGGCGATCAGGCACGCCAGGGTGATGTACGCGGCGAGCATCTCGGTGACGGTGCGGCGCTTCTGCGCGTCGCTGACCTGGTCGGCGGCGAGCCGGGAGAACGCGATGGTTGACAGGGCGACCGACACGTACAGCGGGGTCCGGGCGAGCACGAGGATGCCCTGGTATCCCGCGACGGCGGGGGTGGTGCCGGCCAGGACGCTCAGCACGATGACGTCCTGGGCCAGCAGGCCGGAGGTCAGCGTCTGAATCCCGCCGATCCCGGCGGCGTGCTTCCACAGCCTGCGGTCGCCGGTGTGGGAGCGGCCGGGCCGGCCGATGTCGCGGCGCATCAGCCACAGCCCCCAGACCGCGCAGGCCAGTGATCCGGCGGCGAACCCGGCGACCCCGGCGACGGGAGAGCCGGTCACGACGACAGCGGTGATCCCGGCGACGAGTTTCACGCTCACTTCGGTGAGGCGGAACCCGGCCAGCAGCCGGAACCGCTGCATCCCTTGCAGGTAGCCGGCCCCCGTCGCACCGACGAAGATACCGGCGACCGCGACGGCGGACATGGCCATGACGCCAGGGTCGGCGTACCCGGCCTCGGCGGCAGCGAGCACCACCACCGCGGTGAGCCCGGCGACCAGCGACGCGGTCAACGCGAACCCGACCGCCCGGCGGCGCTGCCCCACACTCGTGGCGTTGGCGATCTCGCGAGCCAGGACCCACGGGATCGTCGCCGACGCCGCGGTGCCGGCCACCAGCAGCAGCGAGGACACCGCGGCGACCTGGGCGAACCCGGCCGGGTCCAGCAACCGCATCAGCACCAGGGTGTAGCCGTAGTTGAACGCACCGGTCAGGACCGCGCCGGCGAGCAGCGGTATCGCGCCCGACTTGAGCATGGTCTTCACGGCGAGGCTCCTCAGCGTTGTTCCACCCGGTGCAGTTCGGGTGCTGTTTGGTTGCTGAGGCAGTTAAAGGGCCCGGTCCGACAGGATGCGCCGGGCTCGGACGGGTCAGCCCGGGACCACCTGCTGACCTGGGCCGGCTTTCGATCTGCCGGGGCTTGCGATTTCGGTCTGCGGCGGTGTCGGCGTTCGATCTGCGGCCCGTCCAAATCGGGCTTCACCTGCACGGTGCTGTTGACGTGTCGGTGTGGTGCTCGACACTGGAGTCATGACGTTCAGGCCCACCATCCCGCCGCGGCCGTTCCAGAAGCAGGTCGGCTCGATCCGCACTGTGCTGGTCCAGATGGTGTACGACGCGTGGTCGGATCAGGCTGATCTCGATGCCCTGACCCGGGTGTTCCCGGTCGTCGCCGATGAGCAGCGCTGGTGGACTGTGATCCAGACGGCGCACGTGCTGACGTTCTCCTGCAACCTGACGCCCGCGCAGGCCATGGGCTGGCTGCCCGTGCTGATGCTGCCGCTCGACAACACCGACACGTTCGTGCTTCCCGTTCAGGATCGCGAATTTTTCGACAACGACGGCAGCGGGCAGATCGTCGCCGCAAGCAGGATCGTCGCGGACTACACCAGGGCAGCGGCCGGAGACGCCAGCACCGCTCGCCTCGCGTTCCGCGCAGGCATGCCTGTGCAGGAACTCGCCGCACACTCCGCGGCCGGCGGTGTCGACCTGAACGCGCTGCGCACCCTGTCGGCGTTGCGTTAGCCGTCGCGGCGCAGGCCCACCAGTGTCGCCAGCGACTCGCGGGTCGCCTCCCCAGACTCCACCAACCTGAGCAACTCCTCAGCGTCGATCCCGGCGGCGCAGGCGAGCCGGGCCAGCACGGCATCTCCTCCGGCGGCGCGCGTCAGCGACTGGATCTTGCCCGGAATCTCCCCGAAGACCGGCGTCCATCGCCGCCATTCCTTGCCGGTGAACTCCTGCACGTGCCCGTCAGGGTCGGCGTGGCACAGAACCCGCAACCAGGCCCGGGTCTCCTCCGGGATGCTGACACCTACGGGCCGCCGCCTTGGCCACCGGTGGCTGCAGGTCGGCTGCGGTCAGGGCCAGATCCCGCATCTCCTCCTCGGTCAGCGTCGGCCAGTCCGCGGCCAGCCCAAGGATGTCGTCGTCAGCCCATCCCCGCTCGCGGAGCCAGTCCACCCGCACCGAGCCGATCCGCGCTAAGCCGTCGGACGGTGTTTCGCTCATCGGCGCAGCCCGGCGAGGACAACGAGGGCGTTTCGGTCCACCGGCCCGTCAGCGGTCATCCGGGTGAGTTCCTCGATACTCAGGCCGGCCAGGTATGCCGTGCGGGCCAGGCCGGCGTCACCGCCGACTGCGGACGTCAGCCGGACAGACTGCACGTACGCGTCCGTGCAGCGTTCACCATGCATGGGCACCCACTGCCCTTGGTGGAACTCCTCGACCCGGCTGGCTGCGCTCACCCGGTAGACCGTTTGCAGCCAAAGCCTGGCTTCGGCGGGTTCCATGCCGGCGGCGGTCATCAGGTTGGCGATCACCGCCAACTGCTGCGCCTCATCGGCCGGTACCGCGGACCAGTCCACCGCCAGCGCGTCGATGTCGCCGGCCCGCCACCCGCTCCCGGCCAGCCGGTCGCCCCGGCCGACACCGAGGCGTCGTTCGAGATCAGTCTCCGGCAGCAAGCCCACGTCGGCCACTTTCCCATCGACCGGCACGGTCCGTCCAACAGTCACCGGTCAGGCCGCGACCGGGCTGCCGGTGAACATGCGCGTGATCTGCGCGAGAACCTGATGCTGCTCACCCTGACTGCGGGTGGCGGCCAGCGGCGCGAACGCGTACGGCCAGATCGCCCGGGCCACGTCGGCGTACGCGCGAGCGGCGAAGACAGTGACGTCCGGGCAGTCGAGCAGCCCGCACTGGTGAGCCTGCCACCGGACCTGTTCGGCGGTGACCGACCCTCGCTCACCCATCCGCAGGTCGTATCGGGGAAGGGGAATGTCGTACCCGACCCCGATAATGATCATGAGGCTGGCGAATGGGGGTGACGGGTGTGAAGGCAGTACAGGCGTATCGGTTCGCGCTCGATCTCACCCCGACCCAGCATCGTCAGGTCCTCACGCACGCCGGGGCGGCACGCAAGGCACACAACTGGGCCTTGGCGCGGGTGAAGGCGGTGATGGATCAGCGGTCGGCAGAGCGGTCCTACGGCGTAGCAGACGACTTGCTGACACCAGCGCTCGGTTGGTCGTTGCCAGCGTTACGCAAGGCATGGAACGCCGAGAAGGGTGTGGCCGCCCCTTGGTGGCCGGAGGTATCCAAGGAGGCGTTCAACACCGGTTTGGACGCGCTCGCCCGCGGGTTGAAAAACTGGTCGACATCTCGGTCCGGCAAACGTGCCGGGCGGGCGGTCGGCTTCCCTCGGTTCAAATCGCGACACCGCACGACTCCGTCGGTGCGGTTCACGACCGGGCCGATCCGGGTTGAGCCGGACCGGATGCACGTGGTGTTGCCGCGGTTGGGCCGGCTCAAGTTGCACGAATCCGCCCGGAAACTCGCACGCCGGATCGACGCCGGCACCGCCAGGATCATGTCCGCGACCGTCCGCCGCGAAGGTGGCCGATGGTTCGTCTCCTTCACCGTCGAAGTCGAACGGGCCATTCCTGCTGTTCGGGCCGTATCGGTGGTCGGCGTGGACGTCGGCATCAAGCATCTCGCCGTGCTGTCCACCGGTGAACTCGTCGCCAACCCGCGGCACCTCGACACCGCTCAGCAACGCCTGCGCGCGCTCGGGCGTGCACTGTCACGTAAGCAGGGTCCGGACCGCAGGACGCGACAGAAACCGTCGAGACGCTGGCTACGGGTCAGCGCCCGGCTCGGACGGGCTCACGCGCGGGTGGCGAACCTGCGCCGCGACGGCCTGCACCAACTCACCACACGCCTGACTCGTGAGCACACCACCATCGTGGTGGAGGACCTCAACGTGGCCGGGATGCTACGGAATCGACGACTGGCCCGACACATCGCAGACGCCGGGTTCGGCGAACTCCGCCGGCAACTCGGCTACAAGACCCAGTGGAACGACGGCCAACTCGTGGTCGCTGACCGGTGGTATCCGTCCAGCAAGACCTGCTCAGCGTGCGGGACAGTGAAAGCCAAACTGTCCCTTGCCGAGCGGACCTACACCTGCACCACCTGCGGCCTGATCCTGGACAGGGATCTGAACGCCGCACGCAACCTCGCCGCCCTCGCGGTCGAGGCTTTCACCGCCGGGAGTGGCCCGGTGGCAGGACGTGGAGCCATCCAGAAGACCCGCTCCGGCGGGCAGGAGGCTATGAAACGTCAACCCGGCACCGTGGCTCACGCCGCAGGTCAGACCGGGACCGCCCTACCGCAAGGCAGGGCAGCCGCATGAGCGCCAACGAGCACTCAACGGCAACGGTTCTTGCGATGACCGCAGCGGGAAGCGCATGGGCTCGCAGATTTCTGTGGCTGCCGGCGCGGGAACCCGCGGGCGTTTGTCGGGTCGTGTCGGCAATATCGGGTGGGTTTTGCTACCCGCCTGGCCGAACCACACCGTGGCCTGTTCCACATTGACCTCGCGCCGCTACCGTCGTCGTAGCAACGCCGGCCTTTTTCGAGGCTCGGTGGTCGGGAGGGCGAAAGGGCGGCAATGCTGGAGGAACGAGAAACGATCGGCAAGCGGGTGCGGCGAGCACGGCTTCGGCTCGGGATGACCCAGGCAGATCTGGCTGCAGGGGTCGGCAAGACCCAGGGCTGGGTGTCCAAGGTCGAGAAGGGTGACATCGAACTCGATCGCACTGGCATCATCAACCGTCTCGCCGCGACGATGCATTGCCACCCCAACGATTTGATGGAACGGCCGTACGTGGCCGGTAACGCGTCGGAGAACCAGTGGCAAATCTCCGCTGCTTCGATCTTGCGGGAGCTGCGCCGCTATGATCTGGTCCCGGTGTTCGATGGGCGACCTCGTTCGGCGGCCGAGCTGTGGATCGACACCGAGCGCCTGCATCGACTGCGGGATGCGGCGGCTAACGTCGCGATCATGAGGGTGCTGCCGGACATGCTGCGCGAGTCGCGGGCGCTTGCAGAGGTGTCCTCTGGGCGTGAACAGGAGGAAGCGTTCGCCATCTACGCCGTCGAGTGCAAGTTTGCCCACACCGCAGCGCACTCGTTGGGCCACCCCGAGCTGATCGCCATGGCGTGCGAGCGGGCATCGTGGTCGGCCCGGTTGTCAGGTGACACGGTCATGGAGGCGGTGGCGGATTGGATGCGCGTGTGGGACATGTGGGCCACGGCGGACTGGGACGACTCGCTGGCTCTATCGGATAAGGCGCTGCACTCCATTGAGGCTCCGTTCCGTGCCGGTGATCCGCTGGCGGTGCGCGCTTGGGGCACCCTTCACCTGCGCGCTGCGGTGGCTGCTGCGCGGGCTGGCCGGTCGATGGAGGCCGAGGACAGGATCAGGCATGCTAAGGCAGCCGCGGAGCAGATGGGTGCCAGTGGCGAGCCGACATTCGACCGGCATTCCTTGACGTTCTCTCGCGGAAACGTCCAGGTTCACGCCGTATCGGTGCAGTTGGAGCTGGGTGATCATGGCAAGGCCCTGGCCGTCAATCAGCGGGCTGATCCAACCACCCTCGCGTTGCTACCTGGCTCACGGCGAGGGCACCACCACATGGATCTCGCGCGGGCCTGGTTGTGGGACGGCAACCGTGACAAGGCGCTCACGGAACTGGAGACTGCGGAGAAGATCGCTCCGCAGTTGGTGCGAAATCATCCGATCGGTCGCGCAACCCTTCGCAGGATCGTGTACGCGGAGAGAGCGGGAACCCGGGAGAAACTGCGGCACATGTCCGACCGGTTCCACCTGGACGAATAGAACGGTATTCCGCAGATTCATATTGATCAATGGAATAACGCCTACGTTACGTGGTCATGAACAAACGCACCGCAACCACATGGTCGCGCACAACTCCCGCGTGATCCGAAGCGGGTTGCCCGTTTACTCATGGATCGTTCGCCCGGCGCACACGTGGGTGCCTGGCGAGTTAACCCCGTGGCTGTAGGGAGGCACCAACGTGGACCTGTTGGAAGAAATCGCTACCCGTTTGCACAGTCAGTACGCCGCCGGCCGAGCGCCGATGGCACCGCTGCTTGTGCTCGGCACCAGCGAGCGGGTCGGCTCGAACTGGCTGTCAGACACCCTCGGCACCTGGTGGCAGCAGCACAACGAGCCGCTGCGCCAGCAACTCGACCCGACCCATCCGCTGTCGAGCGCGAATCCCGACCCGGTGACTGACCTCGCGGCGGTGCCCTTGAGCGGACTGGGCCGGCATGGGCTGGTCACCTTCGTGGTCGGCAAGTACGGCCCGGTGTTGCAGGTGGTCAAGGAGACCAACCTGTTCTTCACCACCCAGGTGCTGATGGAGTTGTTCCCGGACTCGCCGGTGGTGGTCGCGTCTCGCAGCCCGCTCGGGGTGATCAGCTCGTTTACCCGCTCAGGACTGTTCCGCCGGTGGCGGTACCCGGCCCGGTACGCGCAGCTCGCCGCGGTCGCGGCCGGGCTCGGCGCTGGCCGGTGGGTGTCGCTGCTACCCGCCGACGATCCGGACGAGGCGACGGTGTTACTGCGGCTGATTGTGCTGAACACGCTGCTGGTGGCCGAGGCCGTCGACGGGCGCACGGTGGTGCACGTGCCGTACGAACAGGCGGTGCACGACCGACCGGGCGCACTGTCCGCTGTCGGCCGGCTTCTCGGCGAGGACCTGGCCGCACCAGCGGCGGCGGGGACTGCGGCGACGGCGGCGGCGGATGACACCTTTGTCACCACCACGACGAAGACTGGTCTGGTTGCCCACCTGGATGCGGGCACGGCCGAGCGGATTCGGGCTGGCACCGCCGGGCTGCTGGAAGCGGCCCGGACGATCGTCGCCCCGTCGGTGCTGACCCGGGCCGCGTCGTGGCTGGGCGGCGACCATTGCTACGCCTTGGCTCCCGCACCACAGCCGCGGGTCAACGGCCGCCAGGTTTTGCACGCCGGCAGCCCGGTCGAGCCCCGCTGGATGTCGGCTAGGCTGCTGGCCTGGCGCAACCTGTTGGTCACCAACGACGAGTACGCCGCGTTCCTCAATAGGCTCGCTGTGGCCGGATTGGGCAACACCTACGACGGCGCGCACCTGCTGACGGTGCTGATGCCGGCTGGGCGGGGCGGTCGGCTCGCTGTTGACGGCCGGGGCGAATGGATGGTCCGGGACGACTACCGCGACCATCCGGTGTACTGGGTGACTTGGATTGGCGCTGCCTGCTTCGCCGCGCACGTCGGTGCCCGGTTGCCGACCCGCCTCGAATGTGACGCGCTGACCCGCGGCCTGCCGCTGGACGGCATCAATGCCGGATACCGGCACGGCGACGTGACCGCGGTCTTCGAGGCCGGCCGTGGCGACGACCAGGTGCACCATCCGGTGGGCAACGTGCAGGTGTGGTGCGCCGACGGCCCTGACACGCCGTCGCAGGTGCCGGTGGTGCGGTGGCTGCACGGGACCGCGTGGAACACTCCGGCCACCGCCGAGCAGGTGCATCGGCCCCGGCACCGGCACCTGCTCGGCGCGTCCCGCGGCGTCGGTATCCGCCTGGTCCGCGACGGCGGTCAGCGGACGGTGAGCGCGATTGAGTTGGCCGAGGTGCTGCGCGCCTGGCTGACCGATCTGGACCGGCGCGAGCGCAGCCTCGCCGAGCTGGACGGTGCGCTTGTCGACGCCCTCGGCGCACTACAGGCCGATGTTGGCCTTGGCCCCCATGTACGACCCGGCTTCCGGAAAACCTGACTGGGCCAGTTGCAT
>Ga0307513_10012865_pt1 | contig 10299 bp, 8 predicted proteins | sample 15_EM_MG_FD_202174 | JGI IMG/M metagenome (GOLD analysis project Ga0307513, IMG submission 202174) | Populus trichocarpa ectomycorrhiza microbial communities from riparian zone in the Pacific Northwest, United States - 15_EM | ecosystem: Host-associated > Plants > Roots > Unclassified | place...
TAGCAAGTAAAGACTTAAAAGATTTAATTAGCAAAGAGGGTTAAAGATTAGAACTGTCCAGTGACGAGTAGGCTTTCTACCTGGTCTCAAAAGGTATATGAATTGCTCAGTGACTACTTTACATGAAAGCAATATAGGGGCCTACAAGGAATGGTTGGGGCATGGTGTGATTGTCATTACCAAGTAAACACTTAGTTCATAGTTGGATGTTTCACGAATATGAACCCCGACTGAAAGTCATGAGACAGACCGTTACTCCCCATGTAACCTAGAACTGGTCCACCCCACCCCTTAAGGTTAATTATTTGCATAACGTGAATAGAAGTTTACGAGAGGGATGAAAAGAGGAGAAGCTCACCTCACGCATGAGTTTCAGTTAGGATCAGGAGGTTTAACTAGTGGCTCAAGTGGCGTTGGTGCAAGAAATGGTGGTCGACGTTAGCTGTGGGAGGAGGGAGAAGAAACTTATAGAGGAGAGAGAGAGGAGTTCGCGATGGCTATCTCGGACGCTGGGGTGGCCAGCTAGTGGTCTTGTTGGAGGCTTGTGGTGGAGCTATCGGTGGAGGAGGCAACGGTAAGGTAGTTGGGGCTAAAGAGGTGGTGGAGAGAGAGAGGGGAGGAAGAAACTAACAGCTGAAAACTGGAGGGGATGATTTTTGGCCAAATTTGGACCCAAATTTTTCGTCTCTTAGGACATGAAATCCTCATTTATTTATAGGGATTGGAAGAGGGACATTTGGTTTCCACTAGTGCCAAATTTTGGCCCTTGGTTTGACCTAAAAAGATCTCAACCGTTAGCTCAAAGTAGTCATCATGCGCTGTCAGATTTGTTGCAGGGAATTAATGGCTGATCAGGTTGGCCACACACTAGGGTGTAGTTAGATGTCAAGTGATTATTTTGGTATGAGTTTTGTCCAATTTGATCAAGAAATGAAGCGTTAAATGCATTGGGAAGGTGGCACCTTGAGCAGCCTTCTCAACTGAAAACCTAAAGAAGAAGATGAACAGATGCAATAGAACGACGCCGTTTTGGCCAATTTTGATTTAGTCCTTTGATTTGTGATTTATTCCTACGTACACCTCTAATTGACTTCAAACATTCAATTTTGTGCAATCTTACCCCTAATGAACTTCAATTTAAGCCCCTGATTTCAATGTCTTTTTCATTTTGGTCACTGGTCTTGGATTTATTCAATTTAGCCCTTATTTGACAATTAAACTTTCAAATTTCTTCAATTTCACCCCTAAATTCAGCTAATTGGGTCCCTAGAGTTTGATGCCTTTTTCATTTTGGTCCTTCCTTGTGATTTTCTTTAATTTAGCTCTTAATTGATCCCAAAACTTTGATTTTTTTGTAATTTTTCTCCTGATTTTATCAATTGACTTGGTAAAAATTAAATTTGGTATTCTAAAATTCCAATCTTCTTAATTAAGCCCAATTAGGCTCCCAAACTTAATTTTTCACCAATTAAGCCCCTAATAAAATTAATTTGACCTATTTAAAGTATAATTAAGTCCTTGCACCTAATTAAATCCTTCAATTGGACCCCAATTAATTCTTAAACATAATTAAACTTTAAATTGGCTCATGATTAAATCAAATTGGCCTATTAAAAATCTAATTATGTCTTTAGGCTAAATTTTTGTGCAGATTCGTCTAATAATGATTTAATTTGACCTTGAATCTGTATTGTTTTTTCATTTTTGGGTAAAATAAGGTACAAGTAAGCTCTCAATTTTGTCTAAAATTGTAGCTTGATTTTTCTTGCTTTTGCCAAAATATCAGCTTTCTTGCTATTATTTATTTTTTTTAAAAAAAGAAAAAGGTGAATTTGGGGAACAACCCAAAAATGGATTATGACATCTACTAAGAAACCTCCTTATACTTGAAAATCCTTTCAACTTTGTTCAATCAATCTACGAACTCGTTTATCTATAAGGTTTCAGCAAACTCAAGGATTTTGATGCGAAACACAAAATCATCAGATATAAGCTCTTCCCTATCATGAGGTTGTCTTCTCTATTATCCCTTTTAGTTTATAGTACTAGTCAAGGACCCATGATCACTCTTTTGGGTTTGTTCTTGTTCTTTGTCTTCTAGCTTACAAGTCAATTTTGGAATTTGTCTCTACATGTCCTCCATAATGAGCTCCTAAATGTTTCTCTCTTTAAAGGGAGCCTTCTAAACATCCCTTTATACATGCCCTACTCCATGACCTCTTCTTACCATGTTTGTTTAGCGGCACATAACAAACAAACAAATATCCTCAAAACAATAGCACCCAACAAGCAATATAAAACTTGGGATCATTGGGATTTGAAATAAACTAATGTGGGTGAAAGCTAAATAGGTTAGTAACAACATGGAATTGAAAGAAAAAGACTTAGACGATTTAATGAGCGAAGAGGGTTACCCTTAATTTGCAATTTTATTCTCCAAATTAAAACATATGGTGGTTGCCTCCTTAAGAAGTTTACAATACCTTTAGATAGGCTTGAAAACCCTACCTCTACTAGAAAACAACTAAGAATCTAAAAATATCAAGGAAATAAACATAAACTCCAAATTAAAACATAAAATCCCAAACAACATAGGAAAAATAATAAAAACTGCCATATTAGGAGTATCAACTCTCAAAACACGATTATGAAATATCTAACGTTCCTTCTAGCAGCACAATTATTGCCCTATGGAAAAATGCTCGTAGAATCACCTGTAAAAGTTTTAATTTGATCCAACAATTGGATCTTCTATTATCGTATTTTTTAGAACTAACCAGTTCATGCTGCTCCAGATTTTTTTTTGGACCTAGACATGTCCCTCTAAGCCATGAAAGCATCTTCTAGACCATCAATATATACTTTCTAGGCTAGGTCCCCATCTAGTAATGTTAGATCATCAGTCGAATGCTCAGAACCATCGAAACGGGCCCCGAGATGCTGAGACCATCGAGCTTGAAAACCATGGCAGATACTCACCAATACACAAACCCTAACATGATAGGACCAACAAGGCAAATACCAACCAAATTGAACCTCGCCGAGTCAAGACAAACACTTTCAGAAGACCAAGTGAAATAATCACTAAAACAGATCCTGACGGGCAAGGACCAACCATGCCTGAAATCCATTGCAAATACCAACCCAATTGGGCCTCGATGGGCTGGAACCAACCACGACTGAAATCCAATGCAAATACCCATTGAAATGGGCCCTATCAGGTTGAAATCATTCAGTCCCAAAAATAGATGCAAATACTAACCAAACTAGGCTGTGACAAACTAGGACCAACCGGGCTGAAAACTTAGTCAAATACCCACTAGAATGTGTTTAACCAGTTGATAAATGTTTTGATATTTTAAAAAATAAGTTTTGAAAACTAGAAAATTGTAAAAAGCACTTTTAGTAATTAATTGAAGTTATTTTCTTGAAGATGTGTGTTTTTTGGCATTTGATATTCGAATTTTTCACTTTAAAAATAATGAGTTAGTATGAATCAAATTTTTATGTCCTTTTATTTCACGTACTCTGTGTACAATTCACATTCTCTTATTCGAATGAGTACTAATAGGAATTATAGCAGGTGGTGATTATAATGATAGTTACATTTTTTTTTTAATTTGGTTATTTAATTTGGTTTCAAATGGGAGATGGGACAAGGTGGAAGGGACAAGTGTAAAATGGTTGTGGGAAATGGTAATTAGTAGTTAAATTAGTTGTAATTATCAAGGGACAATAGATGGTATTGATGCGGTAAGACGTTAATTCTAAATTAATGTTATGTTGGAAGCCAGATAGTGATACTATTTTCATATATATTAGGGGTTCATCAACCCTTTACTTTTATTCATTATCTTTTAATTCTTTAACTACAGAAAAAACTAAGAGGTTATATATATATATATATATATATATAACAACTATCGAAGTACATGAACAAAAGAAAAATTTAATGCAAAAAATATTAATTAAAAAACAGTACTGATTAAAATATTGACTATTAACTCATCAAAAAGTATAAATAAAAAATATTGTAATAAAACATAGAGAGAGAAAATTAGAGAGATCAATTTTTAGCTGCATATTTTGTGTTTATTGTTTTTTCTTGACTCAAATGAAAGATTATCTTATAAGCTTTTATTTAAGATATATATTGAATATATATTTTCTTTACATATGATATTGAAAAACAAACATAGGAGAGATCAATCCTTCCAAAGTTTTTTGGAGTTATTTAAGATTTATAATATTATATTAGTTGAATTATGGTGTAAATTGGTCATTTCTTGATAAAATTATAAAATCATGATATATAATTTGTAATTAAAAAAATAGGAGAGCAATCAAACGTGAATATTTAATTGAATACATGTTCTTAAAGTTTTTTTTGTTTCTTTATTTATAATAACAACTTTTTTGTTTAATATTTCTTATCAATTTACTATGAATTCACTAATGAATAATAAAAAATATGAAGTCCGTATATTTATTATAAAAATCCTAAGAAATGATTAACTTAATAGTTTTAGGTATCAGTTTAGAATTTCGGTATTGAAGGGATGAAATAGTGTTACTTAGAAATAAACATAACTTGAATTAAGATGTTGGGTAATAATTTGCACAAATTATGCATCGCGGCTTGGCTGGATGACCAAAAATTTAGATTCAGAGGCAGAGACGTTCTTAAATTCATATGGCTAGGGTTCGCCTCCCTCTCCAGTAACTAACTACCCTAATGACCACTGAATGACTGATGTTGAAATAATATAAATTATATTTTAGGATCTCATCTAATAGTCTAATCTATTGGGTTAAGATGGTTCTTTGATATGATATTAAAGCCTTGATAATCAAGTGATCTCGAGTTCGAATCTCATCATCCCTATTTATTTGAAAAAAATTAAGCACAAGGTAATGTGGGCCTGTGCAAGTTTCAAACTCAAAGAGTTTTCACTTGAGAGGGTGTGTTAGAGAATAATATAAATCATATTCACATGGTTAGAGCCTTATGACCAACTGGTCACGAATTCGAATCTCATCATCCCTATTTATGGGTCTGTGCAAGTTTCAAGCTCAAAAGAGCTTCACTTGAAGGGGTGTGTTAGAAAATAATATAAATTATATCTTGAAATCTCACCTAACAGTTTAAGTTATTGGATTGAAAAAAAAATGGTAATTTTTTATTTTCTCAAGTTCGTTTTTATCAAATTGTTTGAACTATGCTGATTTATTTTTGAAAAATGTGTTTTCTAGGGACGCGTCGTCAAAGATTAATTTATCCCATTTGTCTCAAGATATTGTTGATTTATGGAATGAGTGGCAGATTCGGTCATTAATGTTACTCAGTCTCTTTCTGCAAATCTTCCTCTCCATTTTTGGAAGACTACGGAAGTTTTCTACTGCACGCTGGCTTGGGCCTTCTCTTTGGGTAGCATACTTGTCAGCAGATTGGGTGGCAACTTTTTCATTGGGTATCCTTTCTCGCAGCGAAGCCGACTATAAAAATCTGAACTTGATTCCAGTATTTTGGGCTCCAATCCTTCTTGTTCACCTTGGTGGCCCTGGAACTATTACTGCTTATTCAGTGGATCGAGTCAACATATTATTCCTAAGTCGCCTTCTTCAGCTAGTAACCCAAGTTGGTGTGGCTTGTTATGTCTTGTTCCGGTTATGGAGCCAGAATGCCATCACGTCGGTAGTAATTCCCATCTTGATTTCAGGAATTATCAAGTATGGTGAAAGGATTTGGGTTTTATTGAGAAGCCACGAAGACAATAATGGGTCGCAGCAACCTGGTACGAAAGTGTCTTCCATCCACGGTGCTGAACTTTTCAACAACAATCGTATAAGTGAGGTCGGATTTCTTCAAGATGCTTATCTTTTGTTCCAAGCGCTCCAGACACTGTTAAACAATTTTGATCTCGTTACTTTTGATCAAAACTTCACCTATGAGTTGGTTTCTGTAAAGAAAGCCGAGGAAGCCTTCCAGTTGATAGAAGTTGAGCTGGGATTCAAGTATGATCGGCTTTATTATAAGGAGACAATGATTTCCAGGCTTCGTATCATTCTCCGCTCTATCACCTTCTTATCCTCTATTTTTGCTTTAGTTTCCTTCTCGTCAAAGAGCAAAGGCGTCTATTCGATAAACGATAGGATTATTTCTTACGTGTTGCTGATTGGAGTTGTCTGCCTAGAAAGTTACTCTATTATTGTGCATCTCTTGTCCGACTGGGGTATGATTTGGCTTAGCAGAAGTGAAATAGCATATTCTATTGTCTCCCGAATCACTTATCGTTCTTGGTTAGTATCATTTTGCAAGAAGAGGAAAAGATGGTCGAGATTAATTGGACAACACAACATGATAAGGGCTCAATCAAACAAACCAGTGAGCAAAATTCTTAAGAAGTACTTTCCAGGGAAATGGAACGTTGATAGCAGGGAGAAGGTGGAAAAGGAATTAAAGGAATTGATCTTCAACCAAGTCTTGGAAAAACGTTCAAGGTACGATCCTTCTACCGATGATTTCAATGCCCTCGAGAAACTATTGGAAGAGAGAGGTTTAGAGGTGCTTGGAAGCAAGCATATTTGCTCTGATAGATTTGGATGGAGTGTAGCTGGTACTGTAGAATTCATTCATAGCCTCCTCACTTGGCACATTGCTACTCATGTTTGTTTCTTTGATGATTCTCGGAAGAATACTTTTGACAAGACTCGAAATTGCGTAATGAGCAGCAGATCATTATCTAATTACATGTTGTATCTCCTGGTTAATTGTCCAACAATGTTAGCGATAGAGCCCAGCGAAACAAGGCATGCTGATACTAGAATTCATTTGCGTCGTCTCCTTTTCTGGAATACTCATAAAGATGTGAAGTGCAACATTACCTTGGATGCATTGGATGCATTATCGTTTCGCACAACTGAAGTGAATGCATTTTTCAAAAAATTGCTTGAAAGTCCGTCGTCGAATAACATGTTAAAGGAAATTAAAGAACAAGACGAAGGAGAAATGTCAGCCCTACTAGATGGTTGCATGCTTGGTTTGTCATTGCAGTCTTTGGAGACACAGGATGGTTGGGCAAATGACAAGAAATGGGAAATGATAAGTGAAGTGTGGGTGGACATGTTGATGTATGCTGCAAGTCATTGTAGATGGAAGGAGCATGTCCATGCACTTAGCCAAGGTGGGGAGCTACTCACTCATGTGTGTCTTCTCATGGCACATCTCGGTTTAAGTAAGCAATGTCGACCTGAAGTAAGTAAACAATTAGCTGATCGGTCTCAAAGGCTTGATGATATTGTTGGGCATGAGGCATAGAGTATTATTGTTATTTCTTTGGATTCGTACAGTTATTTTTAATGCTTCAATTAGGATGGAACTTTCTCATGTACCTTTTGGCTCTATGCCATTCTCTTGATCACCTAGTTCAGTCCTTGTGGGGTTTAGCTTCTATTTTTTTTTTTCTTTGATGTTATTTTTTTTTTTTATGAAACACCATAGATTTTAATAATCAACAATTAAAGCCAATAAGAACATGGCTAAACATAGAGGAGAATACAAAAAAAGTAGATTGTTGCGAATTTATACTTGCGAAACCCTCTCATACTAAATAATTCTCTAAGTTATAAGAAAGCCACGCAACTAAATCAGCAAGTCTATAATTTCCTTGCTTGGCTAAGTTATCAGCAACATAATTCTTCTCTCTACAAACATTCTCAAAAAACACAAAAAGAAGGATATTAGAAGCGGTGTATATATCATTGAATTCACCTTCAAATGCCATGGTCACATGATATTTTTCACCTTTTTAATCCAAGTAATAACATTGTAAGAATCACACTCTATAATCCATTGATTTGAAGAAGCGTAGCTCTAATCTGTATTCAAAAATAGTGTTTTTTGAATTGCCAGACCTAGCTTTATTGGAGAAAACACACAGAAATTTCCTTCATGATCTCCTAGAACTCCACTAATTCTTAATAGTCCTGGATTGTCATTTATAGAGACGTCAATATTTCATTCCAACATATATACCTGTTGGGGTAGGAGTCCAACATTTCTTCTCTTTTTTTATAATAGTCGAATTTTATTAATAAATACAGAACTTTGTTGAGTATATAAAGTGTTTCCAGAAAAATATCGAAGGTTGATGATATACAAAAAAAAAAAATCATACATGATAAAAAAAAAAAAAAAATAGTTTGCAAAGAAAAATAAATAGCCAAGTAGATGCTCGGGCTAGAAGGCTTAATGATATTCTCGAGACTGTCGTCTCTGGGTCTGAGGTATAGAGTGCTATTGGTTTTATTTTATTAGTACTACTATTTTTAATGCTTCAATTCGGATGGGACTTTGTCATCTACTAATGAGTTAATAAATCAGTTTATTATAGACTTTAAAAATTTAGCTCATATTACAAAAAAAAAAAATATCAAAAAAATATGTTGTTTTTTGAATATATTTTTTAATATATGAAATTACAAACTTATATAAAAAAAATTTATTCATTTTGTTTTATTAACGTTAGAATTTCTTTATAGAAGGATAATAATTTAAATATACATTAACATCTAAAAAATTACAAAAAGACCTTCCAAAGGTAAAAAATTATTAGGATAACAATTGCTTGGACTCGGACCGTGCTGGAATTTTATGGGTCTCGGGTACAGTAGCGGCTTGCGGGTTCACGCGCCGCAACAGGAAAAACAACGCAGCGAGAGGATCTGATCTGCTTTTTTTTTTTTCCTTTGGTTTCACTTTCTTCTTCTCCTTTACAAGTGGCTGGCGGCTCTGTTGGGTCCAAGATGGAGGTGAGGGTGGCTGGGAGGTTGGTTTGGTGGTCGGTGGAGCCCGATCTGTAGGGAGAAGAAAGCAGAATAGATCGGGGGAAGAGAGGTAGGCCGTGGGTCGGCTTACTGGGGGCTGTCTTGTGGATAAAGATGAAGGAACGAAAAGGCAGATGGGGGTGGTGGTCAGCCCTTTCTGCGTTCCCTTTTTGCGGGGGAGGCGGCCAGTGGTAGGGGTTGGTTTCAAGGGTGAGCGGCGGAAGGGAGAGTGAAGGGAGTGAGGGCTGTCAGGGGAAGGGAGAAGGAAACGCTGCTGTCTGGGAGAGGGCTCTATGGGGTTAAGGTGGAAGACGCTGTGGTTGAAGAGAGAGTGGGTGGGGGGGGATCTGGTTCGGTGCTGGAAATGGCGATGCTGGCGTTTGTGGTTCTGGTGGGTGTTCGGGTGAGAGAGGGAAGATCTGGTGAGGGAAGGGGAAGATATGTGAGGGGGAGCTGCTGCGGGGCAGATGGAGGTGCAGCGGGGGAGGAAGGAAATGGGGGGTCTCTCTGGTTTTTGTCAAAAGGAAAGGGAAATGAGGGGGCTCTCGGGCTGAAGGTTGAAGATGAGAGGAAATGGGGGAAACGATGATGGCCTGGCAAAGGGAGAGGGCTTCTTTGGGCGGCGGCTGGTTTTTGGTAGAGATGGGGATAATTTTAGTGTTTCATGGTAAAATATTTATATTTTGATTTTTCTGAAAACAAGCAATATTAATATCGATAACGATAACTCAAGATAGATAAAAATATTACTTTTTTATAAATGCTTGGTAAAATATTTTTATTTTTATTTTTAAAAAAAATAAGCAACATCAACTCAACTAGATAAATCAATAATTTTGAAAATCATGTGTTAAAAGTAAATCGTGTTTAAAAAACATTTAAAATTTAAATTCTTTTAAAATAATGTTGAAAATGCTAAAAACAATACAAATATATCAAGAATATATTTTTTTGAGGTTTTCGTTGTTTTTACTATTTTGGTTTTTTTTCAAAAATTTATTTAAAGATTGGGTCAAAAAATAAGTAGCAAGAATCTTTATGGACTATGATAAAAAAATTTAAAGGATATAAGTTGTACAATCCTAATAAAAAAACAGTTGTGGTTAAAATGGAAGTCAAGATTGATGGAGAAGGAGAATAGAATTAGAAGGTAGATGATGGTGAAAAATATAATTTTCTACTAATTCTTAATAAAGAAGATGAGAGATATAAAAATTATCAAGAACTAATAGTCACACCTCTACAAATATCAATAAGTTCAACTTCATCTTTATCTTTTTCTTTTTTTTCTAGTGAAAGCTCAAGTAATGGCAACTCACCAAGTTCACCAAGAAAAATAAGGAGCTTTAATTATTTGTACAAGGTAATTAATCATATTGATGATGATGTAACACTATATATATTGCACCTTGCTACATGTGATCCTATAGTATTTGAATAAGCTATAAAGAATGAAAGGTAGAGAATTATTAT
>Ga0307513_10012866_pt1 | contig 10297 bp, 7 predicted proteins | sample 15_EM_MG_FD_202174 | JGI IMG/M metagenome (GOLD analysis project Ga0307513, IMG submission 202174) | Populus trichocarpa ectomycorrhiza microbial communities from riparian zone in the Pacific Northwest, United States - 15_EM | ecosystem: Host-associated > Plants > Roots > Unclassified | place...
GACGATGAGCTGGCCACCATGCAGCACGAGTTCGGCCTGCACGACCTGGCGGTGGAAGACGCACGCCACGGGCACCAGCGCCCCAAGGTCGAGGAGTACGGCGACACGCTGTTCGTGGTGATGCACACGGTGGAGTTCAGCGCCATCGACGAGCTGCACGTCGGCGAAGTGAACGTGTTCGTCGGCCGAAATTTCGTGCTCTCGGTGCGCAACCGCAGCCGGCACAGCATGCTGGACGTGCGCGAACGTGCCGAACGCGATCCGCACCTGCTGCGCCACGGCGCCGGCTTCGTGCTCTATGCCTTGATGGACGCGGTGGTCGACCGCTATTTCCCCATCATCGATGCGATGGAAACCGAGCTCGAAGGCATTGAGGGGCAGATCTTCGAGCGCGGCGCGGCGCGCCTGAACATCGAGCATCTGTACGGGTTGAAGCGCCGCATCATGGTCGTGAAGCACGCTGTGACGCCGCTGATGGAGTCGACCGGCAAGCTCTCGAGCGGCCGCGTGCCGTCGGTGTGCGAAGGCAACCGCGATTACTTTCGCGATGTGTACGACCACCTGCTGCGCATCAACGCCACGCTCGACACGCTGCGCGACACCATCGGCACCGCCATCCAGGTGAACCTGGCGATGGTGACCATCGAAGAGTCCGAAACCACCAAGCGCCTGGCGGCCTGGGCCGGCATCTTTGCGGTGGCCACCGCGTTCGCCGGCATCTGGGGCATGAACTTCGAGCGCATGCCGGAGCTGAAGCTGCCGTACGGCTACCCGATGGCGCTGGGCCTCATCGTGGTGGCCTGCAGCGTGATGTACTGGCGCTTCAGGCGCGTCGGTTGGCTCTAGTGACGGACCGACGTCCCGACCCCGATGAGTTGCTCGCGCGCCTGAAAGAGGCCGATGCGCAGGCAAAGCGCGGCAAGCTGAAGATCTTCTTCGGTGCGTCCGCCGGCGTCGGCAAGACCTACGCGATGCTCTCTGCCGCACGTGCGCTGCAAGCGCAAGGCGGCGAGGTGGTGATCGGTGTGATCGAAACCCATGGCCGCGCCGAAACCGAGGCCCTGGTCGGTGGCCTGGAGCGCCTGCCGCTGAAAGAGGTGAGCTACCGCGATCGCACGCTGAGAGAGTTCGACCTCGATGCGGCGCTCGCGCGCAAGCCGCAGCTCGTGCTGGTCGACGAACTGGCGCATTCGAACGTGGCCGGTTCGCGCCACCCCAAGCGCTGGCAAGACGTGGAAGAGCTGCTCGGTGCCGGCATCGACGTCTGGTCGGCCATGAACGTGCAGCACCTCGAAAGCCTGAACGACGTGGTGAGCGGCATCACCGGCATCCGCGTGTCGGAGACGGTGCCCGACCGCGTGTTCGACGAGACCGATGAGGTGGTGATCGTCGATCTGCCGCCCGACGAATTGCTGCAGCGCCTGAAAGAAGGCAAGGTCTACCTGCCGCAGCAGGCCGCCGCAGCGGTGCGCAACTTCTTCCGCAAGGGCAACCTCATCGCGCTGCGCGAACTGGCGCTGCGCCGCACCGCCGATCGCGTCGACGACGAGATGCTGCAGTACCGCCGCACCATGGCTGCGCCGCCGGTGTGGCAGACGCGCGAGGCGCTGCTGCTGTGCATCGGCCCCGACGAGCGCTCTGAAAAGCTGGTGCGCGCCACCGCCCGCATGGCGACCCAGCTCGACGTGCCGTGGCATTGCGTGCACGTCGAAACGTCGAAGCTGCAGCGCCTGCCTGAGGCGGCACGCCAGCGGGTGCTGCGCGTGCTCAAGCTCGCGCAAGATGCCGGCGCCACCACGGCCTCGCTCAGCGGGCAGACGCTGGCCGGCACCGTGGTGAAGTACGCGCACGAGCACAACCTGTCGCGCGTGGTGCTGGGCCGCGACACCGGCCGCCTGCCGCGCCCGTGGCGCCCAACTCTGGCCGAGGCGGTCGGCCGGCAAGGCAATGACCTCGATGTCATCCAGATCGCGCTGCCGGCCCGCGAGCACGGCGCGGCTGTCACGCTCGCGGGCTCGCAAACGCAGGCCGGCTCGGCACAGGCGTGGCGGCCTTACGCCTGGAGCGCAGCGGTCTGCGCCGCCGTCACGCTGCTCACCGCACCACTGCATTCGATGCTGGAGCTCGCCAACATCGTGATGGTGTTCCTGCTCGCGGTGGTGCTGGTGGCCGTGCGCTTCGGGCGCGGGCCGGCGGTGATGGCCGCCTTCTTGAGCGTGGGGGCGTTCGACTTCTTCTACGTGCCGCCGCGCTTCACCTTCAACGTGGGCAACGCGCAATACCTGCTGACCTTTGCGGTGATGCTGGTGGTGGCACTGCTCATCGGCCAGATGACGGCGGGGCTCAAGTTCCAGGCTCGCGTGGCCACACAGCGCGAGGAGCGGGTGAGCGCCTTGTATGCCATGTCACGCGATCTGTCGGGTGCGCTGATGCCGGAGCAAGTGGCCGAGATCGCCGCGCGCTTCTTGCGCTCGGAGTTCGATGCGCATTCCGGTTTGCTGGTGGCCGACCTGCAGGACCGTGTCACGCCCCCCTTGCCGGTGCCCGACCCCGCCGCCAGCATCGACCTCGGCATCGCGCAATGGGCCTACGCCCACACGCAGCCCGCCGGACACGGCACCGACACCCTGCCCGGCTCGGCCGTGCTCTACCTGCCGCTGAAGGCGCCGATGCGTGTGCGCGGCGTGCTGGCCATCGAACCGAAGAACCCGGCACGGCTGATCGGCCCTGAGCAGCGCCGCCTGCTCGACACCTGTGCGTCGCTGCTCGCCATCTCGCTGGAGCGCATTCACTATGTCGACGTGGCGCAGAACACCACGCTGCAGATGGAGTCGGAACGGCTGCGCAACTCGCTGCTGGCCGCCATCTCGCACGACCTGCGCACGCCGCTGGCGGCACTGGTGGGCATGGCCGACTCGCTGGCGCTGGTGGAGCCGCTGCCCACCGGTGCGCAGGGCGAAATCGTCACCGGGATGCGCGAGGCTGCGCTGCGCATGAACTCACTGGTCAACAACCTGCTTGACATGGCGCGCCTGCAGGCTGGCCCCGTGCAGCTCAACCGCCAGTGGCAGCCGCTCGAAGAGCTGGTGGGCAGCGCACTGAAGGCGATGAGCGGTTCACTCGATCCCACCCGCGTGCGCGTCTCGCTGCCCGACGACTTGCCGCTGCTGGATGTCGACGCGGTGTTGCTCGAACGCGTGCTGTGCAATCTGCTGGAAAACGCGGTGAAGTACACGCCGGCCGGCAGCGCGATCGTGATCAGTGCGCAGGCCTCCGACACACACGTCACGCTGCGTGTGGACGACCACGGCCCGGGCTTGCCCAAGGGACGCGAGGAAGCGATCTTCGAGATGTTCGAGCGCGGCCGCAAGGAGAGCGCCGCGCCGGGCGTGGGTCTGGGCCTCGCGATCTGCCGCGCCATCGTGCAGGCGCACGGCGGCACGATCCACGGCGAAACGCGGCCCGGCGGCGGGGCGCGCTTCAGCGTCGACCTGCCCCGCGGCACGCCCCCCAGCCTCGATCGCATCGAGGCCGACAATGACGTTCGGGGGGATGCATGAGCGAATCGGTGGTGAAGGTTCTGGTGGTGGAAGACGAAGCAGAGATTCGCCGCTTCGTGCGGCTGTCTCTCACCCGAGAAGGCTTCGAGGTGCACGAAGCCGACGGCGTGCAGCGCGGGCTGATCGAGGCCGGCACGCGCCACCCCGACATCGTGATCCTCGACCTCGGCCTGCCCGATGGCGACGGGGTCGACCTGATCCGCGACCTGCGCACCTGGTCGGACGTGCCGGTGCTGGTGCTGTCGGCGCGCACCACAGAGAGCGACAAGATCGCCGCATTGGATGCAGGGGCCGACGACTACCTGGTGAAGCCCTTTGGCGCCGGCGAGCTGCTGGCCCGCGTGCGCGCCCACCTGCGCCGCCGCGCTGCTGGGGCGACGGCCGGCCATACTGCTCTGGAGTTCGGCGACACGAAGATCGACCTGGCTCGCCGCACCGTCGAGCGCAAGGGCGAAGCACTGCACCTGACGCCGATCGAATACCGCTTGCTGACGCACCTGGCCGCGCGGCCCGATTGCGTGCTCACGCACCGCCAGGTGCTCAACGCCGTGTGGGGCGCCAACCACCTGGAAGACACGCACTACCTGCGCGTCTACATGGGCCACCTGCGGCGCAAGATCGAGACGGACCCGTCACAGCCGCGCCACCTCGTCACCGAGACGGGCATCGGCTACCGCTTCGTGCCTTGAGACGCTAGCGGATCGAGCCCATGTTGCGCATGGCCTTCACCGCGCCGGCACCGATCGACGCACCGAAGCGCTTGGCGAGGCGCTCGGCCACGTTGTCCTTCGGGGTGTAGTCGATGATGTCTTCGGCCTTCACCACTTCGCGCGCCACGTAGTCGAGGTTGCCCAGGTGGTCGGCTAGGCCGAGCTTCACCGCTTCTTCGCCGTTCCAGAACAGGCCCGAGAAGGTTTCAGGCGACACCTTGAGCCGCTTGCCGCGGCCTTCCTTGACGACCTTGATGAACTGCTGGTGAATCTGGTCGAGCGTGGCCTGCGTGTAGGCGCGTTGCTTGTCGGTCAGCGGCGAAAACGGGTCGCCCATGCCCTTGTTTTCGCCGGCCGTGATGAGGCGGCGCTCGACGCCGAACTTTTCCATCGTACCGGTGAAGCCGAAGCCGTCCATCAGCACGCCGATTGACCCGACGATGCTGGCCTTGTCGGCATAGATCTCGTCAGCCGCCACGGCGATGTAGTAAGCGCCCGAGGCGCACTCTTCCTCGACCACCGCGTAGACCTTCTTCTTGTAGAGCGCCTTCAGGCGGCGGATCTCGTCATTGACGATGCCAGCCTGCACCGGGCTGCCGCCGGGCGAGTTGAAACGCAGCACCACGGCCTGTGCGCCGTCGTCCTCGAACGCTGCCTTCAGCGCGGCGACCAGCACCTCGGCGCTGGCGTCGCCGTCGGCCGCGATCTCGCCGCGTACCTCGACCAGTGCAGTGTGCGGGCCGCTCGGCGTGGCCGTGTGATTGCGCGCGTTAAGCACGGCCCAGAACAGCACGGCGAAGAGGCCGATCCACAGCAGACGGAAGAAGACTCGCCAGCGGCGCTCGGTGCGGCGGTCGGCCAGGTAGTCCTTGGCGAAGGCGGCCATGGTCTGGTCCCATCCGGCCGCGGAAGGTGCAACAGGCGCGGCTGCGGTCGCCACGGCAGGGGGCGCCATGGCCGGAGCTGCCGCAGCCGGCTCGGCTGCAGGCGGAATATCGTCTTGGGGGTTCATTCGAAAAGCACAGGTTGGGTGTCGCGGGAAGGATACCAATACACCTGCCCGTCACGCTCGCTCACCTGTAACGAGGTGAGCTTGCCGCGGCCGCAGGGCCCGCCGACACAACGCCCGCTTTGCGGCTCGTACACCGCGCCGTGGATGGAGCACATGATGAATTCCTTGCCGCTGTCGAGAAACTCGCCGGGTTGCCAATCCATCTCGGTCGGCACGTGCAGGCAGCGGTTCAGGTACGCCACGACCTGGCCATCGAAGCGCAGCGCAAAGGCACGCGCCGGCTCGCGATAGTGCATCACGTCGAAGACGAGGGCTGTGCCGCGCTCGGTGAGCTGATCGGCCGCGCACAGGTGCTGCGGCGGCAGCGGTGCTGCAGCTTCAAGCATGGTGGGCCAGCCAGTCGCTGAGGTCGTTCACCGAATGCGCAATGTGCAGCGGCGAGAAGGCGGCGAAGGTCTCAGGAGTGTGAGCCCCGTAGCTCACGCCAACGCTGGCCGCGCCGGCGTTGATGGCAAGCTGCAGGTCGTGCGTGGTGTCGCCGATCATCAGCGTGCGCTCGGGCTCGACGCCGAACTCGCGCATCAGCTCCAGCAGCATCATCGGGCTGGGCTTGGAGGCCGTCTCATCCGCGGTGCGGGTGGCGTCGAACACACCGTGCAGCTCGACGCTGCTGAGCGCTTCGTCCAGACCCTTGCGCGACTTGCCTGTCGCCACCGTCAACCAGTGGTTGCGCGCCTTGAGCGCCTTCAGCATCGGCAAGGTGCCGTCGAACAGCACGATCTCGTGCTGGCGCGCGAAATAGTGGTGGCGGTAGCGCGCGCCGAGTTCGGGGTAGCGCTCGCGCGGCAGGCCGGGGGCGGCGTGTTGAAGCGCCTCGATCAGGCCCATGCCGATCACGTAGCTGGCGTCCTTGTCGCTCGGCACCGGCACGCCGAGGTCGGCACAAGCCGCCTGGATGCAGCGGGCGATCAGCGCGGTGGAATCGAACAGCGTGCCGTCCCAGTCGAAGGCGATGAGGTCGAAGCGGCGGGGTCGGGTCATGATGATGCGGATCGGATGGAAGCGAGCGCCTCGATGAAGGCGTCGCATTCAGGTGGCAAGGGTGCCTCAAATTCCATGCCCTCGCCTGTGGCGGGGTGCTCGAAGCGCAATCGGCGGGCGTGCAGAAACATGCGGTCGAAGCGGTGGCCGGCAGCGTCGCCTTTGGCCAGTGCCTTGTTGACGGTGAAGTCACCGTATTTCTCGTCGCCGGCGATGGGGTGGCCCTCGTGCGCCAGGTGCACGCGAATCTGGTGCGTGCGGCCGGTCTTGATGGTGACGTCGAGCAGCGTGAAGTCCGTGAACTTCTGCGCCACCTTCACCAGCGTGATGGAGCGGCGGCCGTCTTCGTGGTCCTCATCGACCGTTCGCACGCGACGTTCGCCCTCGGCCGTCAAAAACTTGTGCAGCGACACGTCAATCACCTTGCGGCTCACGGGCCAGGCCCCGATCACCAGCGCCGAATAGGTCTTGCCGGTCTCCCGGCTGCGGAACTGCTCCTGCAGCGCCACCAGTGCGGCGCGCTTCTTGGCGATCAGCAGCAGGCCTGAGGTTTCCTTGTCGAGCCGATGCACCAGTTCCAGGAACTTGGCCGTGGGCCGTGCCTGGCGCAGTTGCTCGATCACGCCCGAACTCACGCCGCTGCCTCCATGCACCGCCACACCGGCGGGCTTGTTGACGGCGATCAGGTGCTCGTCCTCGAAGACGATAGGGAATTCACGGGCCGGCGCGGCAGGAGCAGACGTCTTCTCGGCCACCCGCACCGGCGGCACGCGGACCTTGTCGCCCAACTCCAGGCGGGTGTCGGCCGCCGCGCGGCCCTTGTTGACCCGCACTTCGCCCGAACGGATCACCCGGTAAATATGCGTCTTGGGGACGCCCTTGAGCAGCTTCACCAGAAAGTTGTCGAGCCGCTGGCCCTGCGAGCCTTCATCGATCTCGACGGTGTGCACCGCGGGCTTCGGCGAGGCTGTGCGGGCATTTGCCGCTGGCCCGGTTTTGGCCCTTATAATGCGTTGCACCACGTTTTCGCTGTAAGTGATTGATTTATCTGAGTTTACGTCGCACCAGCGGCGCCTCTCAGTCAAACACTCGGTAGAACGCGGCGGCCAGGCCGAAAGCCTGGCCACAAGGTGATGCAACGCACCCGGCGTGCGGCGGGTCTGGCCCCCAAGTGACCAGACAGCTGGCAACCCGGTGCGGCAGAGAAACAAGAACGAACCCTGCAAAAAAAAGGTTTCCAGGCGGGAGACAGCGGACGCAGCCAGCGCCACAAGCGCGGCTCCGATGCCAAGTCTTCCACCCGCGTCCAAGTGATCAAAGCGGATGTTGTTCCCGACCCCCACCCCACACTGCCCCTCGCGCGCTCGTCGTGCCGGCAGCGCCGTGGCCCGGTCCCGAACACGAGCCTCACGGCCCACCACTGTGCCCACTGCCACGCATGCGCCAACGCTGCCAGACGGGCCACCGATCCACTGATCGGCACTCCGTCAGCGCAGTCCAGGGCGATTCCTTCCGGTTCATTCACGTTTCTCGTGCATCGATGAGTCGCCCCTGAGTTTTCAGTGGTGGCATGTTGAGTGAGCTGCCCCGCCCGCGTACTGCGGAGGAGGCAGCCAAGGAGCGCACATGAAACGCATGCTGATCAACGCGACGCAGCAAGAAGAGCGTCGCCTGGCCATCGTCGATGGCCAGAAGCTGATGGACTTCGAAACCGAAATCGAAGGCCGCGAGCAACGCAAGGGCAACATCTACAAGGCGGTCGTGACCCGCGTCGAGCCTTCGCTCGAAGCCTGTTTCGTCGACTACGGCGAAGACCGCCACGGCTTCCTGCCGTTCAAGGAAATCTCGCGCAACTACTTCCGTGAAGGCGTGGACGTGCGCACCGCGCGCATTCAAGACGCCATTAAGGAAGGCGACCAGCTGCTCGTGCAGGTCGAAAAAGAAGAACGCGGCAACAAGGGCGCGGCGCTCACCACCATGGTGTCGCTGGCCGGCCGCTACCTGGTGCTGATGCCCAACAACCCGCGTGGCGGCGGCGTGTCACGCCGCATCGAAGGCGAAGACCGCGAAGAGCTGAAAGAGAACCTCGACCAGCTCGAGTACCCCAAGGGCATGAGCCTGATCGCCCGCACCGCCGGCATCGGCCGCACCGCACCCGAGCTGCAGTGGGACCTGAACTACATGCTCAAGCTGTGGACCGCCATCGACGGCGCGGCCCAGGCGGGCAAGGGCGCCTTCCTGATTTACCAGGAATCGTCGCTGGTGATTCGCGCGATCCGCGACTATTTCACCGCCGACGTCGGCGAGATCCTGATCGACACCGACGACATCTACGACCAGGCACAGCAGTTCATGAGCCACGTGATGCCGGAGTCGGCATCCAAGGTCAAGCGCTACCGCGACGATGCGCCGCTGTTCAGCCGCTTCCAGATCGAGCACCAGATCGAGACCGCGTTCTCGCGCACGGTGAACCTGCCTTCGGGCGGCGCGATCGTGATCGACCACACCGAAGCGCTGGTCTCGGTCGACGTGAACTCGGCCCGCTCGACGCGCGGCTCCGACATCGAAGAAACCGCCACCCGCACCAACCTCGAAGCTGCCGACGAGATCGCGCGCCAGATGCGGCTGCGCGACCTGGGCGGCCTGATCGTGGTCGACTTCATCGACATGGAAGAGTCGAAGAACCGCCGCGACGTGGAGAACCGCCTGCGCGATGCGCTGCGCCAAGACCGCGCCCGCGTGCAGTTCAGCTCGATCAGCAAGTTCGGCCTGCTCGAACTGAGCCGCCAGCGAATCGAGCGCGCTGCAGATCCTGCGCATGGTTCAGGAAGAGTCGATGAAGGACAACACCGCCGCCGTGCATGTGCAGGTGCCGGTGGAAGTGACCTCGTTCCTGCTGAACGAGAAGCGCACCGAGATCACCAAGATCGAACTGAAGCAGCGCATCACCGTGCTGCTGGTGCCGAACAAGCACCTGGAGACGCCGAACTACCGCCTGGAGCGCCTGCGCCACGACGACCCGCGTCTCGAGAACTTGCAGGTCAGCTACTCGATGATCGAGGAGCCGGATGACGAGGTCGGCATCACCCGCCGCGAGAAGACCAAGGCCAAGCAGGAGCCGGTGATCAAGGGCATCCTGCCCGAGACGCCCGCACCCATCGTCGCGCCCAAGCCGGAGCCTGTCGTGGCTGCTGCGCCGACACCGGTCGCTGCACCCGTGGCCGCTGCGTCTGTCTCGTCGGGTGGCGGCTTCTTCTCATGGGTGAAGAAACTCTTCGGCACGAGCGAACAGCCCACGCCTGCCATCGCTGAACCGGCCGTCAAGGCGCCGGCGGCCGACAAGCAGGAACGTGGCGAAGGCCGCGGTGACCGCAATGGTCGCGGTGGCCGTGGTGCCCAGGGCGACCGCAACGGTCGTGGTGGCCGTGGTGAGCGCGGCGGCGAACGCACAGAACGCGGTGGTGAGCGCAGCGGCGGCCGTGATGGTCGTGGCCGTCGCAACGAGCGCGGTGACAAGCCGGAAGAAGTCAGCGCAGAAGCGCCGGCCCGCAGCGAAGACCGCAGCCGCCGCCAGGAAGCACGCAGCGATGCGCCGGCTGAAGGCCGCGGCGAACCGCGCCAGGAAGGCCGCCGTGGCCCGCGCCCCGAGCATGGTGAGCCGCGCCGCCAGCCCGCTCCCGAAACGGTGACCGACGAGGCGACGCAGGTGCGCGCCTTCGTCGACACGGTGCCGGGCGGCGACGCCCCCGAAACCGCCGCTGCCGAAGCCCAGGGCGAACGCACCGGCCGCCGCCGCAACCGCCGCGGTGGACGTGGCGGGCGTGACCGTGACGAGACCCGTCAGGGCGAAACCGCAGAGGCCGTGTCGACCGACGATGCAGCACAGCCTGCCCTGCCGCTCGAAGCCTCGAACGACTCGGTTGAGCCGGTGACGGCCGACGCAGAGAGCGCAGTACCGGCAGCCGAAGGCGCGG
>Ga0307513_10012868_pt1 | contig 10296 bp, 7 predicted proteins | sample 15_EM_MG_FD_202174 | JGI IMG/M metagenome (GOLD analysis project Ga0307513, IMG submission 202174) | Populus trichocarpa ectomycorrhiza microbial communities from riparian zone in the Pacific Northwest, United States - 15_EM | ecosystem: Host-associated > Plants > Roots > Unclassified | place...
TGATTGCATCAACCATGTGGAATGATTATAACACTCAAAGAAACTAGTAATTGAGTGTTAATTATATGTGTTTGTTTTTATTATGTCTTTCTTGAGTTTGTATTGTTTTTTGTTATATATTTGGATTGTTTGTTGACTTTATTATAATTTATTACGTATTTCATGTGTTCTTTTTTAAATGTTAGTTGTATTTTTTTGTATAAAATTAGTTCAATCTAAATATTGTATAATTTTATTTTATATACATTTGTGATTTTTTTGTAGAAATGAGTACCGCGAAGAATGAAAAATGCAAAGGTAAGCACTTCACATGGTCTAAGCATGTGTCTCACATGTTACTTGAGATATTAGTCGAGGAGGCACTTAAAGGAAACAAGTCTTCTTCCACCTTTAAAGCAGAATCTTTTTTAAAGGTAGCTACATAAATTAGTCAAAAGTTCAACGTGCAATGCGAGCTTAAGCATGTGGACAATCATCTCAAAACTGTGAAAAAAGAATGGGAAATAATAACCCAACTTAAAAATAAAAGTTGTTTTGGTTGGGATGATTGTTTAAAGATGATTACGCTTTCGAAAGATATATATGATGAAGAAGTAAAGGTATGATAAATAGTATATTTTATGTAATTTTTACATTTACTTTTGTTTCCAAAACTTTATACAAGGAACTGAAAATTGTATATTCTAATCTTTATGAACAGGCACACCCAATCATGACAAGTATCTCAACAAAAAACTTGATATGTATGAAGCAATGACAATTGTTGTTGGAAAAGACATGGCAACTAGAAATTATGCCACATCATATGCTGATATCAACCTGGAAGAGAACACTGAAGTGCAAATCTATTTCAATTGAAAATGAAGGGGAATATGAAGAAACTTCAAAATGTAAAGAGACATCTTCCTCTAGTGCACAAAAGAGGCAACATAAGAAGAGAAATCGAATGTATGAAGATGATAGTTGTTGTTACCCATTTTTGGGTTCCCACAAAACAAAACAAAATGAAAAATGAGAAAATACAAAAAATATATCAAAAAATATTAGAAAGAAATCCAAAAAATAATAGGAGCGAGAAAAGGATGCTGGAATGCTGAAAAAATGACAAAATTGGTTGAGAAGGTTCAAAAATGCAAAATATTGAAATTTGACAGTATATTTTTCACTGATGAGAGCCCTGTTGATAAAGAAAATTCAAGTTGAGAAAGAAAAGTCTAAAATCAGATGTTTATAGACTCAATTAAATTTTATCTAAGGTTTAATTGAATTTATGCAGGGTTTGATTACAAGAAAAAATTGATTTTTAAGTCAATTTAGGCTTTTATTGGAAGAAATTAAAGTTCTGGGGTCTAATTATAATTTTGAAGAGTTGATTTGGTCAAATCAGGGGCTTAATTGCATAATTATTGAAGTTTGGTGGTCAATTAGGGACTTGATTGAAACAATCTGAAACGAAGGACCAAACCGGAAAAGGCACTAAAATCAAGGGATCCAATTACAATTTATCCGGAGGGCTTGATTACAAAAATATAAGAACATCCAAGGACCAAATCAGAAATATCCATTTTGATAGGAAGACGGCGCCGTTTCAGAGCACTATTTCATCACCTTTCTTCACAGCCGTTTCAGCAGACAGTGGAGCCATTTCAGCAACAAAAACAGCAGATTGCTTCAATTATGAGGAATGTTTCACGGCTACTATTCCTCTACATGTTGAACGTTGCACCGCAGGGCATTCTTTGGCTTATAAAAGCCAGAGAAAGACGATGAAAGAGGGGAGGCAGAAACACAGAAAAAAAAAAGAACGAGAAGGGAGGAGAACATGGAGAATAAAAAGAAACAGAGGGAAACATGAAGGAGAACTAAGCAGCATAGGGAGAAAGAAACAGAGGGTGGGAAATCTTTTGAAAAGAACAAAAAGAGAGATAGACAGAGGAAGAGCGTAAGGAAGCAGAGGATAGAGAAGAGCGAAACATAAAAGGGGAGGGGAACGAAAAAAACAAAGAATACCGGGAGGAAGGAGAAGACAAAGACAAAAGGGAAGGAACCGCAAGAAGAACAGAAAACAGAAACAGAAAAAACAGGAAGAACCAGAGGAACCAGAAGGAAAACAAACGAAAAGGTGAAGATAGAGGTCCAAAGCTGTTGTTGCCTTCGTCTTGCTTCCAGGTAAACTTCTCCAACTTTGCAGTTAATGCACAAACACTGTGCACTTTAAGATTAATTACATCGTGACTATAGCAGGCGTGCGAGAATTGTTCACACACGCTTGCAGGTAAAAACCTGCTGGGTCCAGCCCGAAAAAAATATTTTCTTCAAAAATTATTTCAAAAAAAATCTGTGATTTTTCGCAAATTTTTTACTTCATTTTGATCAATATTGGTTTGTATTTTTATACTGTAAAGATACAAATCCAGTATTAAAATACCTAGTTTTCATCAAAACATTAAAAAAAAATTTTATTTTCATGCATACGGCCAAGTCTCTAAAAAATAAATAGAAAAAAATCATATTGTATTTTCATATAACAAAGAAAATTTCAAAAATATGTATTAGCATGCATTTTGGCTTTAATAACCAGTTTATTAAAGTCACGAGAACTAGGCCAATATTTCAAAAATTCCAAAAAAAAAAATTTCTTTTAATATCTGGGGTTACGACCTTATACGTAAGACCTATTCTGGATATTAAATTTCTTTTGTTGACATCAGAATTACCCGATCAGATAAGAATCTCCTTACCGAGAAGGATTTTTCTTAAACCATAGACGAACCAACAACTAGAAAACACAACAAGACCTTATATTTTATCAGACAATAAAACAATGCAGCTTACCTTAGATAGGGTGTATTTGGGGTGCTAATACCTTCCATTTACGCAATCAGTCTCCGTACCCGATCTCTGACACCAGTTAGGGTTCCTAGTGACCAAAATACTAGGTGGCGACTCCCATTCTATTTTTCCACTAATAAAAGACAAGAATTTCTTGTCTCCCACATTTGCTACATTTATAAAATTTTGAGGGTGGATATTTTCACCGCGACGCCGCACACGTGCGACAATAGTGTTGAAAAGTTGTCTAAAAAGATTGGAGATGTAGCGTTTGCAATTCAAAGCCTAAGCAAAAATCAACTTGATGTTAATGAGCTATATACAGAAGTGATGAAAATTGAAGACTTTGAGGAGATCACTCTTGGTGATGCTTTTGATCACTTGGTCCAAAATGAAATGTTGGCAAAAGCATTTATGGCAAAAAAATGCTAATTTGAGGAAAATTTTGGTTTAAAATTTTGTGAACCAAGACTACTATAGGCCTGATTGCTAAGATGATTTTACTATGACAAGAAAATCTATGTGTGTTATTTGACAAGTATGTTTACATGTTTTATTTGGTCTAGTATGTTTATGATTGTTAATTTGAACTAATATTTATATGTATGACATCAAAACTTAATATTTATGCATGACAATGTTTGATATAAGATGTGTATATTTATTTCCTAATGCTTAATTGATATATATTAAAGGGATAATTGTTCATACATTTTTTTTTCAAAAAAAAATCTTTATACAAAAAACTCATCAAAATATTTTTGTATCTATTTATCTCTAAAAAAATATATACATACCAAAAAAATCCAAATATCTAACTCTTACTTAATACCATTAACTAATTTGGCTTTCTTAATACTGCCAGAAAATTATTTTAAGCATTTACAAATAAAAAATATATTAACAGGTTTTACTTAAAAAATATTTCACAAGGTTATATATCTATAATATTATATTTAAAATATTTATATTACATATATAGTTATATTTTATAAAATAAGCTATATATAAATATATGATATAATAAAAAAAAATTTCATCATTATACTTTTTAAATCTCATTCTTTTATTGTAAGTGATTAAATATTTATATTAAATATTATATATATGTTAGATAAACATTTTTAAAAATAAAATATTAAAACATTAATAAGTTATTTTCCAGCTCATTTTCCATGACATAACCAAACACTGGAAAATATTTTCCAACTTAATTTTTCATTACACTACCAAACATCAGAAAATAATTCACTTTTTCAGAATTCACTTTCCAAAAGGAAACTACTTTCCAGCAAACAAACGGGGCCTAACTTGTCTCTAAACTTGCTAGACCACCCAAATATCTCTTTTTGATCATTTATTAACTTTTTTAATCACTCTAAGTTATCCTTTTGGTGAATATTTCATTAAGAAATGAGAAGAAGAAATCAAAGAACATTAACCCCTTTCTTGTTCTTGCAAGTCCACAGCAAGAGAGAGAGAGAGAATGAAAAGGTATTTATAGTGTCATCTTCTTATTAATTTCACTTTGACCCTCACTTTGTTTTTTATTATTTGTACATTAACCCCTAATCTTTTGATATTTGCATATTAACCCCTCTTGATCATATATATTCCCTTTGTCCCTACAAAAGTTTTCTTTATAATAATTTAGTCCTACACTCCCTTTTCATTTTATTAATTTCACTATTTTTTATCTTATCTAAGTTTTTTTTTTAATTTTATTTAACCCACTTTACTATCGGGTAAATTTCTCATATTTTACTAACCTAGAAAAATTATAACCGAGGGTTTACACAACACGATAAATACACATAACAATCATATCAAATATCCTTATTCATTCTCATTCCATTTGTTATAAGTTATTTTCCTCTTACACATTCGCCAACTTAGACATTAGAGGATCCCTTATCCTAATAGTGGACTTATATAGCCATAAACCTAGACCAACTTAAACATAAATTCTTCAAGGCTTATTGCACTAAACATTGAAAGGCCCAGGTTAAATTTAAAGTTTTTCCTACTTAACGAGTCTATGAAAATGATTTTATTAGTTTCTTTGATAGGATAAGTTATTTAATAATCTCTTGACTTAAGTTGATTTTGAAATAACTAATGGACATGTTAGTTTTAATATAAATACTTGAACTATCCATGTAGAATTTACCATAAAAATAAAATAAAATAAAAGAGTAATTGGGTTCTAAAAACTCCCATTCAATTAAAGTTTTAAAACATATTCAAATAGTTTTTACCATTAAAAAAACTAATTGTCAATCAACTAATTTTCACACTACCTTTAATCCCAAAATCAACTCATATTCTCTAAAATCAACTTTTCACCTTTTAAAATCTAACAACTATCAAACTCAAAATCAACTAATGTCTCCAAATTAACTCCCCCCCTCTCTCTTTTTCTCTCTAACCAACATCAATAAACCATGGTATGAGGAAGTGGTTGTGGAGTTTGTCACTGGGCTTATGACTATGGAATAAGACAACAACAACTACATGATTATAAGATTCATGCTTGATCTCAATAAGTGTGAATGTATTTTGATGATCTTTGTAGAATATTCATTTATCAAGAAATATTTTTTAGGAAGGGTCTATAGAATTGTAGGATAATTATTTTTATATTACATAAGACTTTTCCTAGTTATAATCAAGATTATCAATTTCATTTTGGTTGGTGTTTTGTTTTTTTTATTCGAACGATAAATTTTGGTTTCGAAGTATTTCGATGTTTCATTTATTTATGGGTCATGTACTATTACATATAATATATATAATTCAAAATATTAATTCAACATGTATGATTTCAATTCAAATCTAGAGATAAATTAACTTCAAATTATGCAATACAAACACAATGTCAAGTATCTAAACATGATTTCAAAATTTAAAATATTCTTAAATGGTCAAGACTAAAGAGAACTTAAACTTAAAGTAATTCAACACAAAAAAATCCCAAAATATTAAGAAAGTAGAAGGTTTTAATATAAAGAAAACATAAATCAAGCATCATCTACATCATTAACATATAGATAAAGATCTTGATCTTGTGGTGTCATGTAGGAAAAGTTATCAATTAGATATTTCAATATATGGTTATTTTCACTAAGCTCATCCTCGCCATCAAAATGAATCTTTTCATCCTTTAAAGTTAAGGTAAACAAAAATACTGTAATAGTTTACCAACTTAAGTCCTGTATATTAAAAATGCTAGATTCTTCACGAATCCATTCATTCAATAAGTTAATGTTGTCAAGGATAATATGATCTAAAGCATCCATTCTTTTGTTCAGATTCCTATAAAGTATAACCATGAAAGAAAACAATAACAATATGAATATAAACCATATATATTAGTGATAAATTTATTTTTAAAAAAATAATTCAAATTTTAATGGATATAGTAATAATCATTTTTAATATTATATTAATATCATGATATTAATATTCTACATTTATTGAATCCTCAAATTGTAACAAACAAAGATCAAATCCTTTTAATTCTATACAAATATGTATGAATATTCCAATGTTCCCATTTTGTTATATAATGAATAAAGTGCTTGATAATTGCATATGTGGGCAATCTGTCATTTTATTTGTAACTTCAAGGATATTTTTCTACTTGTAATATATATCGACCATAAATCAATACTAATCATGAAATATTTCTAGCATAATTCATGGCTAATACATTTTGTTTTTCCCATGCTTATTTTTTAACTCAACCTTCTATTTATCTGATACGATGTTAAATGAATTAGGCATTGGATAATAGATGTTGGCATTTCTTTGTTGTTGTTCATAATCAAAGTTGTAAAACATTGAACGAAATAACTTCTAATGACAATAATAGGGGTTTCTTATTGTACCTTTTATTGTCTTCCAAAATCAACTATTTAAGCTGGAGGGCTATTGAATTTACATATTTCATGGAATAATATAGCACTAATGCAAAATGATACACCAAATTGCTATATGCAGACAAGTCAATGAGTTTTATAAATTTTAAATTTTTATGCTCCATATAACCTATTTTATTCGGAATAGAATGAACAAACTAAACTTGAAACATCTCAACCAAAATCTGGGCTAGAAATCTGGAATGACTTGAGTTCCTGAAGGAGATGAAATTTGTTCCACTTTGTTCTATTTTTTGATATGATACGAGGTATACTAGCTATTTTGACCGGAACATAACAAAACAGGCTCTTACTAACCACCATCCTCTAAAATCCAAACCAATCACCAAACTAACTCTTACCTTTTCTCAGACATCATTAACCTCCACCACACAAAACCATCATTACAAAATTGGACCAATTATTATCTTTCTTTCAAACATCATCAACCTCCATTAGTACCAAAACTATAACTACAAAACTATACTACCTATTACTTCCCTCTCAAACCATCAACCTCCACCAATATCAAAACCACCACTACAAACTACAATATCCTTTATTAAAATTAAGCCCTTAAATTTCAACAACAGCAAAAGAGACCTACATTAGCTACTATTCCTAAAAAAAAACTCATCACTAAACCAATTTTCACCTCTCTTACAAACATCATCAACCTTTACCAGAACCAAACCCATCATTACAAATCACCATATATTCTGTCCATTAAAATCAAACTCACGAGTTTTAATAAAGGTGGCTCTTCAATTCCCCCTATCAAGATTTATAACATTTGAAAATAAAAAAAACTAGTATATTAAAAAGGAAAAAAAAAATAAGACAATAAAAGATATCCTTTAACAAATTAACACACCTAAAAGCAGATTTCTCATATGCATATCATCAAATTGGTGGTCAAAAACATCAATTAGACTATAATCTAAGCCAACCCTTTATTAATGTTTCTATATGAAAGGAGAAAGAGAAGAGTGAGAACATAAATGATATGGGAAATTAAAGAGAGGGAATAAAGAGTTAGATTGATGGCAAACCATGTTGATGTTATCACCATTGATATTTATGTCCCTAGCATAGGTGGTTGAGTATGTTTTGTTCAGTTTCAATATTTGATAGTGGTTGTTGTGGGTATAGGCTAGTTGGTTGTGGTGACAAGTTCAATTTGAAAAGGGTGGTAGTGGTGAAGGGTCAATTTGATGGAGAAGATCATGGATATAGTGGTTTAGTGGGTGTTGGATTACAAGCTAAGTGATTATAATGATGGATTTAGTTTGGAGAGATGGTGGGTGAGGAGGGTCAGTTTGGTGGAGATATAAGCTATGATGGTTTGATGGGTGTTGGACTGCAAGCTAGGTGGTTGTAATAATAGGTTGACTTTAGAAAGGATGATGATAGTGGAAGGTTGATATGTTATAGGAGATGATGATGAAAAATTAATTTACTAGATGAGTGATGAGTTTAGGTTTCAATTCGGTGGAGAAACAAATATAAACAAAGTGAGCAAGATGTAGAGAATGGGAGAGGAGTGAGTATTATATGTTTAAATGGTTATTTTAGGTTTCAATTGGGTGGACAAACATAAATAGACAAAGAGATCAAGAAGGAGAGAAATAAGAGTGAGTATTATATGTTTAGATGATTATTTTATATAAGAGTATTTTGATATTTTTAATTTTTCAATATAACAACAGAGTTAGTTAATAATGTTATCTATAATTTATGAAGAGTGATAATGCAAAATGTGATTGTCATGAACCTATAAGAGGTTTTAGATAGTTTACCCTTTATCTTTCCATTTCTTATCACTTATTTTAGGTTTTATTTTGTAGTTTTTGAAATGACACATGACAAAAAAAAACAATTGTTGCTCTTTCTCTTGTCCACATAACCTAAATTTAATAGATAAAAACATTTAAAAATTCAAAACTTATCTATCATCAAATAAAGGATCGAACTTTCTTATAAGCGAACCAAGCTTTCAAGCTTGAAACACTTTTTATGTCCAAGTAACTTAATTTATATTTTTTAATATAAATAATTCACTCTTTCTCTCTCTCTCTCTTTTGTTCACCAATTGTAATATCTTTAATTATTTTTATTTTTCAATCACTCGCTCTTCATTTTTGCATAAAATATATTTAAAGTTGTATTTTATCTCGCTTGATTTGTTTCTAAAATTAATAATGTAGTTTTATGAACTTTTATGCATTAATTCATATCATTTTTCTTTATTTGGCATGAGTTTAAGTACCAATTAGATTGACGATAGGCTCCGTCTAGAGCAATACTTAGCCTATGATGAACAATATTTTTAAATTAAATATTTAGGTAATAAAAAAATAATTAAATATTTTTAATAATATTTCATTTATTTATGCTAACTACTTTTTTTTAATTTTAAAAATAAAATATTGACTAATTTTTATTATTTATTTATTTAAGTTTGAGGATTTTTTTTTAAAGTTTTTCAAACTTGTATATTTATGTTGTCTATTTTTTTTTAAAATATAATCCCAAAAAAATCTCTAGGAAAAAGTAAATTTTATATAAAAAATAAAAAAATGAAAACCTTTAAAACAAAAAAATAGTTTTTTTTTTAAAAAATAAAATGAATAATCATGCACATGAAAAATTACATAAATACCACAATCAAATATGTTTAGTCAACACATCCATCACAATAACCTTCAATTAATATACATATTTTGATTTATAATATCCAAATAATTGATATTAGCTAATCGGTAAGAGATAATAAACTTTTATTTTATATCTAAAAAATTAATTGAAATTTTATACATAAACGAAAAATCCAACTAGTGTAAATAAAGAACTTGAAAAAAAAATCAGCAAGGAATATTAGAAGAGATTGTATATTTTTGAATAATTGTTTTTTTTATTAAACATGGCTTAGTCCATTAAATTGATTTAGAATGAGTTTTTTTTAAAAAAAGGTGGAAATTGACCCGTTTAAATTTAAAAGATCGATGGACCCACCCATCAAAACTCAATTTTATTTTAATTTTCTTTTAAATAACATTATTTTAAGTATTTTAAAAAAATTATTGTAACAATGTGGTTTTGATTGACCAATCAAGCCACCTAACTTAAAACTTGAGCATTGAGCCTGGCCAGGCCGGGTTTTGTAATTTAGGAGTTGAAGGCGTCGAGTAATCTGACCCCGGTTTTCTACAAGCGTGGAACCATGAAGACATTTTGAAAGCCGCTTCAGTCTGGCGCCTCTCTTCTAAAAATTTTGGCTCCAAACATATAATATAGTCTCTATAGAGAGAAAGGGTGTTGGAGTTTGAGAGAGAGAGAGAGAATCTGGAACATGGATGCTCCTCTTGACTTTGAATTTGAAGACCCACTTCTTAATTCTCCTGTTATTGTCAAGAAAAGGTCTGTGTGGGGGGGGGGGGGGGGGGGGGGGGCGGGGGGGGGGGGGGGGGGGGGGGGGGGGGGGGGGGGGGGGGGGTGGGGGGGGGGGGGGGGGGGGTTGGGGTGGGGGTGGGGGGTGGGGTTT
>Ga0307513_10012869_pt1 | contig 10296 bp, 8 predicted proteins | sample 15_EM_MG_FD_202174 | JGI IMG/M metagenome (GOLD analysis project Ga0307513, IMG submission 202174) | Populus trichocarpa ectomycorrhiza microbial communities from riparian zone in the Pacific Northwest, United States - 15_EM | ecosystem: Host-associated > Plants > Roots > Unclassified | place...
GGCAGTCTTGGATCGTCATAGGTGCGTCGTGGATGTGGCGTCTGGGTGGAATGTACAAAGCAACCACAAGCGCCGCGCCGATCGATCGCAGACATGGGAGATTCGAAACAGATGCTCTCGCGACAAATTGCGTGCCGAACAGAGGCAAACACAGATTGAGTTCCTGCCAAAAGTACATCGAGCCTTGAAGGTCGCTAAGATTGTTTCTGTGATCTGTGACTACCTTGAGCGCCCCGACGGAACTCTAGCCTTTGACTCGCTTAAAACCCCGCTCTCTGGCCCAGTGTTACGATCTGTATATATACCGCCTATGAACTAAGCGATCAGCTCTGATCATGATGCCCTCTTGGCCTGACAGTTATAGTACCCAAGCATAGTTCTAACACCCAGCCCCCGCCGAAGCATGCGTAGTTCCGCAATCCATATCCTTCGCAAGGACCTCTACTCCATTATGTACACGCCTAGTACCGTGTAATCGAATGCGATGCGTCTCTCCGCCCACTACTTGAGCATGGATATCACCCATATATATTGCTCATCATGTCTATGTGGTTACGTTTCGCCCTCATTGTTTACCGGTTGAGTATTAGCCTCCACCCGATCGCCGATCGTAAATGATGGACTTTAGTGTTTAAATAACGTAGCCAGGGTCGATAGTTCTTGTGCAAATGGACGGACAACCGGCACTTTACGTAGTGGCTCCTTCGTATATGCCTAAGGGAGCTCGCCGTGGAGGTTGTTCTCTGACTATGTTGTCAATTAATGTGGGCTCCTCCGTCGTTTCGTGGCGCGGGATACCGGATCAGATCACAACAACCCCTCTTATTGTCACAGCCTTGATCTCAGTAACACTATCGCGGAAATAATTCTCTTCATGGGTTGTTACACTTACAACTTGCGCTAATTTCACTAGCGGAGTTGGACTCTTCCCTCAGGGGCCTTCAGGAGGTTACGCTCATTATGTCTCTCAGTTGCCGACACCTCCCGGAGGATAAATGAAGGGCGGTCAGGCCCTGAATCTCTCCATTCTTATCGTCGAGCCTGACACATACACGTCTCCGATTGGTTCGAAGGTTTAAGGTTTAGCTTCCCTGAGGTGGAATAAATATGTGAAAGCGATTTTCTGTTGTACTCGAGGAAGAGCTGGAGCGTGATGTGACCTATTCAAGGCTAGCTGTGAGTTCATGGACGCTCTTACTCAGGCCCAATGCTCCAAGCAAATCCACGAAGCACGGACTGAGTGTTCCACCAGTTGGATGAAAGTCATTTGACATATAATTGTATGACGATACAAGATGGATGAAGGCATTCAAAGACCGAGTTTCAGTTACCAATCAGGGCATCCTACTAGGGAGAGAAAGAGGCGAAAACAAATCCGTCTACCAGAAGAGCCGTATCGAGCGCGAAGAAGCTGATGTTTCAGCATTCGAACTCGCAGCCAAATGTGTTCTCCCCCGAGTACGAAACGTAGAGGAAGCCGTCTTCGTCCCTTCAAAGAAGCTGGTCAGAATTGTTGAGAAAAGGCCAAGGTCAAACCTACTTGTGCTCCTCATAGATGGCGCTCATAAGAGCTGCGGTGGGTGGGAGAACTTCATCCACGAAAATGAAGATGGCCTTCTCAGGCGCGAGTTTGATTCGCTTTCGGATAACATAGACAAACTGTCCCACGGTCAAATCCTGTGCAACATTCGATTAGTATATGTTCCAAAGGGAGAATACAAACACCCAACGTGCGCCCGCAGTGGTGCACGTCAGCCCAAAGCAAATCTCGAGCTAAGAGAGGCAGAGCAAGTGCAGGGATGTACGCTGGGAGCAGAAACTCACTGATGGCACAAGATACTTTTTCTTGTCGATCGTCGGGATGTCGGTCTTATCTGCTTTCTCGCAGATTACCTGCGACGGCAATGGAGAGCATCAGCATCCTGGTCCTTGCCGACCGCGGTCCTTGGAAGTCCGAAGACCTAACCAAGGCCTAGGGGTAGTTAAGGTCGAACGTTGGATACGCACCGGAATGCGATCCGGATACTTCTGCCTGATCCGCTCCGCCTCTGCCTTGCGCTTCTCTGTGAACACCAGTAACGAGAGGGTCAGCTAAATATGACATCCTAACCATCCTATTGCACTGGATCCCACTGGGCCGACGCGTGGTCTTTGGTAGGCGCCAGTGGGATCAAGGCAAGGGTGGGGACGCACCGAACGGGTGCTCATCCTTGAACTTTGATCGCATAATGGGTCGTCGTTGTCGTGTGTGTTGGGTGAGCGGGGTGTGTTGGGCTCAGGTAGTGCGGATGTGGTTGGGTGACAAGGAAGCCGGGTGTTTGGGCTCGTGGCTCAGGCGTTGTTCTCGCTGGTGCGCTGCTTTTAACCGACGGACGCAGTCAGCAGCGGGCCACGTTCCCCTGTAACGCTCGCCATCGCCTGACTCTGAATATCCAAGTTGACCAGGTTAACCAGGTTTGGCGAGCGACGCACATGCAACATTGCCAGGCAGGCGTCAAACGCATTAAATGAGTAGCTTGAACCCTGAGCAGCGTATGTCCATCAAACGTGTCCTCAGGTTCATCTAAACGAAGCACTTGGATGGACCGTTTGCCTTTTCATTATCTTTGACTCAGTGCTGCGGTTCCGAGTTAGGCGGACAAACATCCACAGCTGCCATGGCGCTTCCAAAACTCCCTGGAGTGGCAGCCGATTTGTCCTGGCGATAGATTTTCGTGTGTGCACGCTTGTTTCTGGTGTCACTATATGTGTTCTACTATGACTCTCGTCAACTCTATATAACCACGTACTTTATTCAATTCTGGCTCCCATTATCAGCGTTTGCCACCGCGTTTCATGATTCAATGAGGCTATTTGCAGTCGAATTCACCCACCAAAGCCACAGCAAGTAATAGAACCGCGCATTCACATAGCCAAGTACGGTGACTCGTAATAGACATCAATTATTGAATTCGCCCTATGTTCGGCAGAAAAAATTCCAAAGAAATGCTGTGGGAACCACATTCGACTCCTTAATCGACAGCGTAAACATGTACCAAAGTGGGTCCATAATCATCGAGTCAGCGAACGTGGATTCTTTGCTTTGTTTCAGCAGCTTGGTCTCCTCAAGGAATTCAGGATTCCACCAAACGCAAAGACGTCACGACCTTACGATCTCAGTACCCCTACTCGTGTATTTCTAGCATGTCATTCTTCCGCCCATCCTCAGCTGCGACCGGTCCGCGAAATTCCCAGGTTTCAAGTCGTCCAATGTCGCGCGCTTCATCCCAGCGCGTAAAGTCGCCAACTGTGCCACCACTCAATTTTGACACTGTGAAGACGCCCACCGTGCACTCATCGGGTCTCCTTGCCTCCACCGCCTCGTCTCGCGCCAAATCGATTTCGCCAAACTACTCTTCCGCGCCATCGCCATCGCCATCAACTGCGCAAGGTGATAGAAATTTTTCAATTTGCTCAGTGGACCCCAACGACCCGGCCGGAACCGTACACAGGTTCAATCGGCTCCTGAACAAACCGCACACGAGCAAGGTTTATCGAACCAAGGCTGACATCGAGGATGCCCTGAAGCGACTTAGGAGGTACATCCTCGCTGAGGGGATTCCTACAGAACTCGTGAGTGAATCTCAAACCGATGCCTCGGGAAAATCTTATGAAGTGGATTGTGACCAGGATCCTTCACTTCGCCCGCGGATATGGAAGATCCTCTTGCAAGTGGATACGGTCGATGCTGCTGCATACATCCATTACGTTCGCAAAGGTCCCTGTCCAGTACGTGAGAAGATCCGAAACGATACATTCAGGTAGGTCTTCCCTCCGCTGTCTATTCCATGTTCCACTTTAATGCCGTTTCAATACCTCTATAGGACTCTTGCTACGGATAGCAACTTCAAATCCCGAGTCCGAGAAGATATGCTCGTTCGCCTTCTAGATGCCTTTGTATGGCGCTCGACCGAGGCTACAGAGTCTATTTCTCCCATATCACCAACATTCCCGCACCTTCCTGCTACGTACGGTCGTTCCCGCCAACAACAGCAGCCCAACCAACCACTAAGTTTCAATTACGTGCAAGGGATGAATGTCCTTGCTGCGCCATTTCTGTATATTATGCCCACAGAGGTGGAGGCGTTTTATAGTTTTGCGAGGTTCATTGAGCGGGCGTGCCCACTCTATGTCCAACCTACGTTGGAAGGTGTACATCGCGGCCTGAAGGTGCGTTCCACTTACTGCTACCGCGACTCTATCTATTACGAATCACTAAGTACAACCTATTACAGCTCCTTGATCGATGCCTCAGATATCTCGATGCAGGGCTCTACAATCATCTGCGATCAAAGAACCTCTCCGCAGAACTCTATGCTTTCCCTTCCGTCTTGACGTTCTGTGCATGCACGCCGCCTCTAGATGAAGTCCTGCAATTGTGGGATTTCCTCCTCGCTTTCGGGGTCCACTTGAACGTGCTCGCTGTGATCAGCCAGATGTTATTGATGAGGGGGGCTATCATGGAGAGTCAAAGGTAAGCATCTGGGCTATTAATTGTATGGTGGAGGCGAGAGTCTGATCAGCATCGGTTGGCTTGTAGCCCGATGAAAATCTTACGGACATTCCCGCCCCTCAATGCGCAGGCCGTTATCGGGGTGACTGTCGGTCTCGTACGACAAATACCGGACGATCTATACAGCGAGCTTGTCAAGCATCCCTGGGAGGTTCGTGGGAGGGCGATGTAGACTACCGTATTACCAACCGGGAGGGCTTATATCACCAGTTTGTACCACCTGATGCTTGTGTTGTATCGCTCCTGGTGGTGTAACTTGATATTTATGTGCGTCTGAGATGATCTGATCTGCGGAGTTGCCAAAATTGACTCGTCGCTGGATTAGTCACTAGAGAAGAAAGGCTTGTAAAACTCCAGATCCTTGTTTGAGAGTTGGAACGACTACCTTTACTACTTCTGAGCAACGCTAACAATGACTGGCCACTTCCGAGCCGTGCGGAGCTTGACTCACCAATTTCGGTCAATCAGTCCCGTCCCTAGATTCAAGGCGCTCTAACTAAGCCACCATCTCCTCTCTTTGATGTACACCGCGTCTAAATCAGCCGGAACCCTGTCCAAACCCACGCTCTACTAACCTGGCTGCTTGGATGTCCGCCGATTGCGAAGATTGCCCTCTTCAAACATGCTTACACATAACATTCAATTCTCTCCGCTTTCCGAGGCATCTTATGCGAGCTCATTATCAATGTCTCAATGATGCTTTGTTGTCACCCCACGGCGCAGTATAAAACCCTTACGAACACCACACGAACATCCTTACCAAAAGCAACTCTTCCTTCTCTACCACCACAAAATCGTATGGCTTATAAGAATATTGTCCTAGTCGGCGTAAGTCTCCCTTCTCACCTGTTGACACTTACTCCCCCTCACCATTCGCTTTCACATAGACTGGCAGCCTCGGTGGTCCCCTTTTGCAACGTCTGGTCTCCGCTAACACGTTCAATGTCACCGTACTCGCTCGGCACAATTCGACATCCAAAGTCAATGCCCCAGCCAGCGTCCGTGTGGTCAAGGTCGACTTTGATTCGCATTCGGATCTAGTTAAGGTGTTCGAAGGACAGGAGGTTTTGATCATCACTGCCGGGGAATACTTTACAATCGACAAGATTACAAAGGTGAGCGAGCTCGACCGCCCCCATATTGTAATGGGGATAATTCATGTTGTGAGGACAGGCACTTGTTGACGCCGCAGTTGAGGCGGGCATCAAACGGGTTATTCCCTCCTCTTTCGGGCTGTGAGTCCCAGTTTGTGATTGCGTCTTCAGTCAGTTCTGAACACATTGCTTCAGCGATGTCTACAATGAACCTGGAAAGCATCAAACCGTCTGGGGACCAAAGCATCGGGTTCACGACTATCTTGTAGAAAAAGCGCGCGATGGCAGCTTCACTGTCACCGCGCTTTCGGTTGGTATTTTCCTCGACTGGAGTACGTCAGGTCCCACTGGCGTATCGTGATGTAACCTCATTGGTGTCTCTCACAGGCCTCAGGAATGGGTTCACCGGCTTCGACTTGAAGAACAAGACAGTGAAACTATACGATGACGGCGCCCAGCCCTGCATGATGACAACGATGGACAGCATCTGTATTGCAGTCCATTCGATCCTTCTCCACCCAGAGGAAACAGCCAACAAAGCTTTGCGCGTCCACGACTTCTTCATCTCGCAGCGCGAGCTACTCACTGTCCTAGAGTCGTTCCTCGGACCGTTCGAAATCTCGCACATATCGGTTGCAGAGGAAGAAAAGAGGTTGATACCTCGCATCGAAGCTGGGGAGGAGGATATGAGCGTCTTCGCTGCCCGCCTCTTAACTCATTTATTCGGCCCGGATAATTCCGCTTCTTGGGAGGTGGAAGATGATAGCAAGTTGCTCGGGCTTCCTCAGAGGGAGTTGAAAGAGGAGGTCAGGAAGGTTGTGGATGAGTTCCGGGCCTGATAATAGTCCTTCGAAGCAGATTCCGGTTAGATCCCCAAGACGGTGCAATACAGTTGAACTAAATTCTTTGCGTAATCAACCGTCTGTGATATGGTGGTAACATAAGTCCCTTAGAAACTGGAACCGCTGTAAAGCACACATGCTTTCGAGCGTGATGCGACGTACGGGCTCTCCAGGTTTATCAAGGCATTAATATAATCAAATCTGATCGACATGTACTATTGAGAGGTATTAAAAGGTCCACAAGGCCCAAGAGGCTAGCCTACTAGAGTACAAGGGTCCGTTTAAAGTAGGTGGGTCCAGTCCTTTCGAAAACTCAAGGTCACTTCGACAACAACAAGCAAGACGTCTGGAGGTGGTGAAATACTCTGGCACCAAACTGTAAGGATTCTGAGAGGTGTTTGACTAATAAAGGACCGCTACGACCGTCGTGGGCAGGAATGGTGACCCACTCTGCCTCCGATATCTTCACCACAGCGATAGCAAAAGTGCCTAATAACCAAATAATTAGTGTATCATAGTGATATTCAATGCTACCTCAATGACTTACATTCCACACCGACAGGTAATATGGTCGCATCCGGCGTTCTTTTCAACCATAACCCTACAACCTGCAAAACAAACATTTGGCCCACTTGTAGCAAAAGAACAAATAGAAGCAACTTACTGGGTTTAGGACATCGCATCCACTTCCTTGCACCTGCCAGCTCCTCCAATGCGGCGTCCTCACAATTATGCGGCGCGTCGACAGCGACAAGCCGCGAGCAGTCTCGGCACCAAACACACTCGCAGGCGTGCATGCATATCAGGAGCTTGGATCGGTTGTATTCGGATAGTTCAAAAAGGTTTGGTTTAGTGCATCTGCGCAGGAAGTTGGTTAGGGAGTGAGAGAAAGGAGTTGGAGGGAATAGAGGGAAGGACAAAAACACACCTTGGACAAGTAGCCGGGACGACAAATTGGGACAGTTCAAAGTCGATCCATTGATTCAGGTGGTATTGTGCGAGATCAAGCTCGTCTACTAAGAATCGTGTTATCGCTATAAAAAGGTCAGGACTTATCTCAGACATTCTTCATGGCGTACGTTGTGCTCTTCTCCCTAGCCCACTCTCAGCCATACATATCGGACACAGAACGGGCCAAATCCTGTCTCCCAATCTCGCAACAATGTACTCCCGGAGACACCCTTTGCACATTACATGTCCACAGCCTTCAACCATGACTATGTCCTCCGGTGAGGAATGTTCAGTGCAGATCGGGCAGTCCTCGGCGCTTTTTAATACCGTCGGGTTTGGGTCTTCAAGTTTCGGTGCGATAGAATTTAAAAGTCCTTCCACGCTCTTCGCTTCCCACAGTACGACAAGCAGCCGTAGATTTCGTGCCACAGCCGCATTGTTCGTTAAGGGGAAGGTGGGCAAATCCGAAGGACTCCTCATGTACACATGTCGGAGCTCAGAATTGACCGCCCGTTGTAGTCCCTCAGCTGCACGTTCAACTGCAGCGAGCTCGGGAATCAAGTTGGCTCTGAGAGTGTTAGGACTGGATTCCATGGTTGAGGTTGAGTGATCTTTCTCAAACGGCTGAAGAGCAGGACCATCAAATACCACATGGACATTTGACGTTGCTGCTGGTAGTCTGGAGGGAGCCATCAGGTTATGTGAGAAAGGTAATAAAGTTACGGACCTTCTTTCCTCGGCCCGTACGTCCAGTTGTAAACCTACGGGTGTATCCACCTCTTGTACACACGTCTTTAGAACGCGCTGGATAAATGGCACCATTTTCTTCCCTTTTAACTCCTTCTTCATCCTTCCTAAGTCATGCCTCAGCGTATTTATTTCCTCCCGTAGACTCCTTTCGACTCTCTCCCACTCTTCGCGTGTCTGTCGTGCGGAGACGCGCATCTCCCGTTCAGAGGTAAGAGCATGCGTCAAGGCCGTTTTGAGTGTCTCAACTTCCTGCATAAGGGATGTTTCAGAGTCTACCGCACGTGTTAGGGACTGTTTGAGAGCTGCGATTTCTTGCTTGTGTGACGTCTCAGCCGGGTATTTCGCGAGGAGTGTCCTGTGATCATATCTTGCTTGTTCGAGGGATGCCCCAAGCGTCTCTATTTCTTGCCGCAATGACGACTCGTTTGACATGGCTAGTGCCAAGGAATCTTTGAGTGTCGAGCATTCTTGTCTCAAGGACAACTCAATTGCATGGTCCATCTCGGTCGGTGAGAGGAGCTCTGAAATATCGTCCATAAGCCGTGATTGGGTAGATATAGCATCGTGGAGGTCCAATTGAAGCCGTTTGATGGGATCAGAGTGAGGGATCTGGGAAGGCATCGAGGTTCGTGCTTCTGACGCTTGCTGTAATGTCATAGCGTTTCGACCCATGGATGAGGGTTGGATGACGGGAGGTTGGGGTCGAGGTCGAGGCCGCGGGCCTCGCGGACGTTCAATATGTAGAGGCGCCATGAACGTCAGCGTGGGCGCTTCAAGTCCTGGAACGACTGGAGATCCCATGGACTTTTAGCCAGTTGGATTCCAGGAGCGAGCATTGGCAATGCCTGAGTGCAGTGGTATCCTGGCCAATTACGCCTGTCCGCCGCATGGCGCTTTTCTGTGACAAAGGAATAAATCGAGCAGCACCATCACCTAGGTCTTGTGGGTGGAGCTTGTTACCTTGTGCGAAAAAGCCAAGAGTTCTGGGTCATTGGTATACATTCATCAAGTTGCAAGTCTCCTGAGGAGAGGAGATCAAACTGAGCCTGAATAACAAGGGCAGAAGGAACCGCTGCATTTGAAATCAATGATTATTGTGGGTGTGAACAGATGAGTGGCTTTGAGACTGCGATGACGCCAGAAAGGAGTCGACATTGGGCTTAGCGAATAAAGGATTTGGCTGACTAGTTTGAGATTCAAAAATCTCCTGTTCGCTTGCGCAACATTCACGGCAATATCCAGTGAAGCGGGCTCTGAGAAAACTCGTTTGGCACCAGTTCCCCTGAGCAGGTCAGTTCATTCGAATAAATGCTGAGGCGGAACGAAAGATGAACATGCAGAACTGGGTAGTTGATTTGTGCTTTCTTATCATTGCTTGCGTTATAATTCTTAGGCAAAAGCAAGGCGACCTTGTTTTCCGGTTTCAATGGATCTGAACGACTATTGCTCGGGATGCACACTACATTGAAGGTCATAGCTCTGAGCAATATGGGAAATGGTATAGAGAGCAAGGGGACTGCCATTTGAGCGTATTGGTCTACATGGCGGAGGTTCAAGCTGCAATCGGAAACACATGACCGGAACACGATTAAATACAAAGCGAAGGGATTATCTAATAAATTAATTCTGCGCAGACGTGCATCCACTCCCTCTTAACATATTCCGCCGGGCCAGCCTAACAGAAAGGACGACCACTTGTGGAAGAGTAGAGGTGGGCCGATCGAATCCCGAATATCCAAAGGTTACTATGATTGTCGAGGACAGGAATGACGCCCCACTCTCCCTGTGATATCCTGCCCACATCGATAGCAGAAATGCCTATTTAACAGCGAGTGTCAGCAAAGCCTCCTGTGGGTACAAAATACCTTTACTGATCGGCTTACATCCCACACCTGCAGGTGATATGATCGCAGCCGACATTCTTCTCCACCATAACTCTGCAGCCTACGGACTCCAGCATCAGGCCGAGAAAACACGAACGCATAGCTATGCCTGGACAAGACGTACTAGGCCGAGGACAGCGCATCCATCTCCTCTCCCCTGCCATCTCCTCCAGCACCGCATCCTCACAATCGTGCGGTGTCTCAATGTTCACTCTCCGCGAGCA
>Ga0307513_10012870_pt1 | contig 10296 bp, 8 predicted proteins | sample 15_EM_MG_FD_202174 | JGI IMG/M metagenome (GOLD analysis project Ga0307513, IMG submission 202174) | Populus trichocarpa ectomycorrhiza microbial communities from riparian zone in the Pacific Northwest, United States - 15_EM | ecosystem: Host-associated > Plants > Roots > Unclassified | place...
GACGGCCGTAACCAGCCCGGTGAATCCCGGCGCGGGCCGCACCGAGCCGAGCCCTTCAGCCGGTCAGGACACAACCGACCCACGAGCAGGCGGTCTGGAAACCCCCACGCTCGGCCTGTCCGTGCTGAACCAGCCGGTGACCCGGGTCCTCACCGCCAGCGCGAGCACCGCGCGCGATGTGGCGACCCTCGCCCCCCAGGTTCATGACCGGATCCGCCGGCTCGTCGGCCGCGCCGATCCCGGACTGGACGACGACCTCGCCGCGTGGCACGACGCCACCACCCAGCGCCCCCGCCTGTCCGTCCTGGGACCGGTGACCGTGCGGGCCGTCGGCGACCTGCCCTCCCCCCGCCCCCGGCTGGCGTGGCACACCGAGGTCCTCACCTACCTAGCCGCCCACCCCCGCGGCGTCTCCCCCGAGCAATTCGGCACCGACCTGTGGCCCGACGACCCCGACATCCTCACCAAACCCAAACTGCGCCGGGCCATCCACGTGGTCCGCCACTGGCTCGGCACCAACCCCCGCACGGGCCACGAATACCTCCCCCAGACAATGCCAGCAGCGGGTATCACCCTGTACCGGGTCGAGGACCTTCTCAGCGACGCCGAACTCTTTCGCCGGCTCCGCCTGCGCGGGATCACCCATGGCCCCCACGGCATCCACGACCTCGAAACCGCCCTGACTCTCGTCACCGGACCACCTTTCGACCCAGCACAGCGGCGACGCGACGGCTACACCTGGCTGATCGACACGCCAGTTGACGCCGAATCCACCGCGATGATCATCGATGTCGCCCACGTCGTCGCCACCCACCACCTCAGCACCGGCCGACCCGACCTCGCCGCTCGGGCCGCCCGCGTATCCCTGACCGCCGGAAGCCGCGACGACATCCCCCTGCTCGACCTCATCGCCGCCTGCGACGCCCAAGGACACCACGGCGAAGCAACCCACTGGATCCAGCAAATCCTCATCAACCACGACACCGATATCGAAGAAGACCTCCCCCCAAGAACCGCCGAAATCCTGCACCGCCGCCAATGGCACCAAGCCAGCTGAGGACGCGCGCGTCGGCTCAAGCGAGCCAGGCAGAAAGGACATGAGCCAAGTCGACAAGACCCATGACCAGCTCTTCACCACGGCGGACGCAATCTTCTCGGATAGTCATCCGTGACATGCACCGCGAGGGCTGCCGTATCCCAGCCGGGCCACCCTCCCTTCCACGGATTCGGGTGGCCAGACCTCACCGAACCGCCACATCTTCAGGTCATCAGCCTCCCGTGAGCTGCGTGAGGACGTCGTCGCCGATGGCGGTACTCCGGTACCTGTGGTGCCTGCCTCCTTGCTCGATGAGACCGTGGGTCTCCAGCACGGTGTAGGTCCCCGGCCGTGACCTCAGGGGCGGAGCCTCTAGCTCCCCTGCAAGAAACCGCAGTAACTCGATCTGAGTCTCTGTGAGCTCCACCGGCCGCCGAACCAGCACTGTGGTCGTCATCGATCCCTTCCTTTCTTTCATCCCAAACCTCCTAACCGCCATTGCTAGGAACTCATCAAATCCGAGAACTGGCAGGAACTCTCAGCCTTGCCTCTCTCGGTCGTCCAGCGTCCCAGCAGCCACCCTCCTGTCGGACCACCGCCTGACGACTTGGCGCCCTCGGCCTCGCCAATTGGCAAGAGGGATGCGTTGCCGCTCGGCCGGACAGCTCACGCCCATCAAGGTCACCAGGCATAGGGCCGAACTTCGCGGTCCCGTTAAGCATCGTCACGAACACCACAGCGGCCACCTCCGTGACCGGGCAGGCACCCCCGTCCCGCCTGCTCACCGATCAGGCAAGACAGCCCCATGAGCCAGCCCCGAGGGCTGAGCAGCAGCTGAGCTTCCACCGTCCGGCTCCCTTCAGCGCCGTAGCTGGTCGATCCGCCACCGGCGGTGCTACTCGAGTCACACCGGCAGCGGGACCGACCAAACCATACCCGAATTCTCAGCGCTGTGTCGTTAAAGCGGGCATAGAATCCGAATATCGAACTTCACGCCAACGGCGGTATGCTCTGCGCCCGAGCGATCCATACCGTGCACGACATGGCCACGCTGGGTGCGGTGATCGCGCGGAACGTCCGCAAGGAACGCGCAGGTCTTCAGTGGGACCAGGGACAGCTCGCCGATGCACTCGGCTGGTCCCGCACCACCGTCAGCAACTTGGAGAACGGCAAGCGCGTCGTGACGGCCGATGACATTCCCGCCCTGTGCCGGGTCCTGTCCCTCACCTTCGCGCAGCTGATCGACCGCGCCGACCCCGACGACCTGGCCGTCCTCGGCCTCTGACCGCCTGGGCCCATCGAGGCCACTCTCCCTCTGTTGCCCGGGGCCTCGCCGATGGTCGGCGCGGGCCAGATCGCTGCGACAGTGAATCCGAAGCCGCGACGACATTCCACTCCTAGACCTCATCTCCCTGCGACGCCCGAGGACACCGCGGCGATGCAACCCCACTTGAGGTCTACGACGGCGTTTGGGCCAGTGCCCGGTCCGCGGCGGCCATGACGGTGTCTCGCACGGCGACTGCGACGCCGCGAGCACCCGCCATGTCGAGGTCGGGGACCAGGGCGGCGACCACCTGGCTGCGGCGATCGCCGCCGCGCGGGTCGGCGCGCGGGTCGCTCTGGTCGGCGAGGCGTGGGCGGTGTCGACTCTTCGCTCCAACCTGAGCGCCGGTATGAAGATCCTTTTGGTGATCTTCGTTTCTGCGTGCCGGTGTTGGCCTGATTCGCCTGGTTCCTACTGGGCCGGCCCGACGCGCGGCGGCAGGGCGGCACGCCCGTGGTGATGTAGCGGGCGGATGCCGGGTGGGGCACTGAGCAGGAGTTGGGCAGACTGACCGCGTCGAACGCGCTCGCATGACGGGTGTCCTGGCTCCGGTTTGCAGGACGATTTCGATCGGCCCCCCAGATCGCCGAAGGTGACATCGCCCTCGAGCGCACCACGTTCACTGCTTCGACCTTGTCCCCCTGATCACCCACTGGATGTGCTCCCGCGTCTCGTTCATCTCGCCCGTGCGGGCGAGATGAACGAGACAGGTCCGTCGTGCGAGCGAGGTGCCACCCTGCCGGCACGGATCAGAATGTGGGCATGACCGGAGCGATCCACCGAAGGCTGGCGCCGGGATTGACCGGCTCGCGTACCCGCGCGATCGATCTGGCGCTGGTGCTTGCGGTTCTGGTCGCCACGTCCGTGCCGTTCGTCGACCCCGAGCCCGGTTCAGTGACCGCGCTGGGAGCGGCCCTGAACGCAGGGACCGTGGTGCCGTTGCTGTGGCGGCGGCGGGCACCGTTCGCGGTGATGGTGATCGTCTTCACGGCCGCCACCCTGGTCTCGCTGTACGACCGTCCCGGTCAGAGCCTGCAGTTCGCGGGGTTACTGGCGATCTACTCTGTCGCCGCCCTCGGCAGGCGGCGCTGGCAGCGGCTCGGGGTCCTGGTCGCCATTCTGGTCACGTTCCCGCCGGCGTCGCTGCTGCTGAAGCAGAACGACCTCGACGACTTCATGATCACCATCCTGCTGCCGCTCGCGGCGTTCCTGCTCGGCTCCCTCGATCGGAGCCAGCGCGAGCATGCAGAGGCGCTTCGCGAGCGGGCCAAGCACCTCGAACGCGAGCGCATCGCCGAGGCTGCCCGGGCCGCCGCGGAGGAACGCGCCCGGATCGCCCGGGACATGCACGACATCCTGGCGCACGCGGTCAGCCTGATGGTGGTGCAGGCCGAGGCCGGACCGGTCATGCTGCGTATCGATCCGGACCAGGCGGAGCGGGCGTTCGATGCGATCGCGGACGCCGGGCGCGACGCGATGACACAGCTGCGGTGGCTGCTCGGCGTGCTGAAGCCCAGCGAGGTGCAACGGCTGCCGCCGCCGACGCTGAACGACCTGGCCGGTCTCGTCGGTGACACCGCCGCGCTGGAGGTCTGCGGTGAACCGCGGCCGGTAGCGCCCGACATCCAGGTAGCGTTATACCGGATCGTGCAGGAGTCGCTGACCAACACCGTCAAACACGCTCGGGCTCAGAAGGTCACAGTGCGACTGAGCTGGTTGCCGACCGAACTGGAGGTGGCGGTCAACGACGACGGGCCAGGGCCGGTGGAGATCGGCATCGGCGGGCAGGGGCTGGCCGGGATCCGGGAACGGGCGGCCGCCCTCGGTGGTAGCGCGACAACCGGCCCGGGCCCAGTTGGTGGGTTCGAGGTCCGGGCACGCCTGCCGTACGCGGAGGGAACGCGATGATTCGGGTGGTCCTGGCCGACGATCAAGAATTGGTGCGCAGCGGGTTCGCGATGATCCTCGACGCCCAGCCGGACATCGAGATGGTCGGCGAGGCCGGGGACGGCGCCGAGGCGGTCGAGCTGGTCATCGCGCATCTGCCGGACGTCGTCCTGCTCGATGTGCGGATGCCCCGCACGGACGGTCTCACCGCCGCCCGCACGATCTGCGCCCGGACCACGACGAAGGTCATCATGCTGACCACCTTCGACTCCGACGACTACGTCTACGAGGCCCTGTATGCGGGTGCGAGCGGGTTCCTGCTCAAGGACGTGCGCCGCGACGACCTCGTCCACGCCGTCCGAGTGGTGACAGCCGGTGAGTCTCTGCTGGCACCAAGCATCACCCGCAGACTCATCACCGACCTCACCCGCACCCGGCCGAGAAGCCGGCCGATTGCCGCCTTCGACGTCCTGACCCCGCGAGAACTCGAGACGCTGATCCTGCTCGGCCGGGGACTGTCAAACGCGGAGATCGCCGTGATGTGGTCGGTCAGTGAGCACACGGTGAAAACCCACGTCAGTAACACGCTCACCAAGCTCGGCTTACGCGACCGAGTCCAGGCGGTCATCGCCGCGTACGAGACCGGTCTGATCCTCCCCACGACCTAGACGGCTCCAGGATTTCGCTCGCACGGGCGATGCGGCCCGCCCACCAGTCGCGAAGCATGAGAGGCGTGAACAACCGCCTTCATCGCTACTCCGCCCGGCCAGGTGGTGACACACCACCCCGCCGTTAGCCCCCGCATCCGAGGAGAGCTCACCAGAGGTCCACCAGTTCCGCCGCCACGAGACTCGGCGGGACAGAAGGAGTAAAGCTATGTCTGTCCTGTCATTCCGACGCACGCTGGTCGCGGCCGCCGCCGTGCTGCTCACCCTCGGCATCACCGCCCCGGCCTCCGGTGCACCCGCCCGGCCACCCACCGACGACGACCTGCGCGCGGCCCTCCGCGGCGTCGTCGCGGCAGGTGCCAGCGGCGTCTCTCTGCGCGTAGACGATGGCCGGACGACAACCCGGCTCGCCGCCGGCGCCTCACGCCTGGACCCGCCGGTCCCCTTGCGCCCCGGCGCGAAGCTGCGCGTCGGCAGCATCACGAAGTCGTTCATCGCCACCGTTGTCCTGCAACTCGCCGGTGAGCACCGCCTCGACTTGGACGACACCGTCGAGCGGTGGGTGCCGGGGCTCGTTCCGGACGGCGACCACATCACCCTTCGTCACCTGCTCAACCACACGAGCGGCCTCTTCGACCTCCTCGACGACCAGGCGTTCCTCCCCGGTGTCCTGGCCGACCCGCTGCGGGAGTACACCCCGCGTGAGCTCATCGCGATAGCCACCGCGCACCCGGCAGAGTTCGCGCCCGGCACCGACTGGGCGTACTCGAACACCAATTACCTCGCGCTGGGCCTCGTTGTGGAACGTGTCACGCAGCAACCGATCCGGACCGTCGTCAACGACCGGATCGTCCGCCCCCTCGGCCTGCACGACACGTCGCTGCCCGCCCGCTCGCCCGAGATCCCCGGCTACCACGCGCGCGGCTACCTCCCTCCGACGCTCACTGGGGGCGGCTACGTCGACTTCACGCGCCTCAGCCCCACCGCACTCGGCTCCGCCGGCGCGCTGATCTCCAGCCCGGATGATCTGCGCACCTTCTACCGGGCGCTCCTCTCCGGTCACCTGCTGCCGCCTGCGCAGCTCGCAGAGATGAAACGCACGGTGGAGGTGGAGCCCGGCTACGCCTACGGTCTCGGCCTTTACACCAAGGTGACCCCGTGCGGCCGCATCTGGGGCCATGACGGCAACGTGCCGGGCTTCGAGACAACCGCATGGAACGACGAGACCGGCCGAAGGGGTTTTGTCCTCGGCATCCCCACTCAGCCGGACGCCGCCATCAGCACCGCTCAGGACACCGCGACGACGGTGGCCGCCTGCCGCATGCTTGGTCGCCCCGTGCCCTAATTCGGTGCCACCACGATCGCCAGTCACATTGTGCTCGACGTGTCCGCATGCCCCCGGCTACATGCCTACCTGCAGGAGCGCTCGAGACCGACCGGCTCTTCGTCGTGGACGGTGGGACGGTTGAGGACGAGAACGCGTCCCTCGGAGGGGTTCAGCTTCCGGATCGCAGACCTCGCCCACCTCTCCCGGCCAGGTCAGGTGGACGGAAAAGTCCAGTCCCTCAGCGCGTTCGGCGCCTACCAGTGCCGCTGGAACCCTACTCCCAGACCTGAGCCAGGCCTCTGGAAGGTCGTCCGCGAGCCGGCCGAGTCGCTCCAGCCATCCGGGTGCTGCCCAGGCGCGGCGGCCCAGCAGGGACATCGCCGCCGGCAGCAGAACTCCGCGGACCAGGGTGGCGGCGATCAGGATGGCAACTGCCATTCCGAGGCCGAGCACCTTGAACTCGATGGCGCTGAGCGTGATGTAGATGCTGAACACGGCGATCATGATCACGGCCGCGCTCCTCACCACCCCGGCACTGGCCGCGATGCCGGCGCTGATCGCCTTGTCAGGGGTCACGCCGGCGGCCCAGCCTTCGCGGACCCGGCTGAGGATGAAGATGTGGCAGTCCATGCTCAGGCCGAACAGCAGGACGAACATGAACAGCGGTAGCCAGCCGACGACGCCGCCGTAGCCCACGAAGCCGAGCACCGAACCGAGATGACCGCTCTGGAAGACCCACGTCAGCACCCCGTAGGCGGCTGCGCCAACGGGGCCTATGTGCGCGCGGCGCCCACCCGACAGCCGAAACCTGCCCGCCGACCGCACCACGATCACGCACACCCATTAGCCCGGCCCATCCCAGCGTCCGGGTCAGACCGGCTAGTGTCTCGCGACGTTCAGACGACCATTTCGCGTCTCCGGCTGCGCCCTACTGGGTTTCGGTGATGCTGGCGGGGCCGGAGCTGGTGACCATGGCCGCGACGTCGCTGAGTCGACGCCCCCGGTTGCGCGCATACCGGCGCAGCCTGGTGAACGCCTCATCGAGGCTGATCTGGTGGAACTGGGCGAGAGCGCCCTTGGCCTGCTCGATGACGACCCGGCTGCTCAGCGCCGTCTGTAACTGCTCGGCCAGCACCTCACCGTAGCGGAGCGCCCGTTCCTGCAGCAGTCCGATGGTCGTCACGTCCACGAGGGCCTGCACGATCGCCTGGTCGGCCGGTTCCAGCAGCACTGGTTCACGGCTCAACACGCTGACCGCGCCGATGACCTGCCCGCGCAACCGCATCGGGAACCTGCACCGGGGGGTCGATGCCGTGCCAGGTGGCGAAGTCGAGCAAGATCCGCGGGCTCGGTGACCGTGACCTGCCACAGCACGAGGCGCACCACAGCCGCAGCACCACACGGGGACGACGGGATCGTCGGCCCCTGACGACGGCATAGACTCCGCCGCGTGCACCGGTATTCGCTGGCCTACAAGCTCTTTCTCGGGCGCGTGCTTGACCCTGATCGCCGTCAGTTGGCTGGTTTACGGCCTGAACGACGAGAGGAATCCGTGGGAGATCGGCGTCGGCGCGTTCATCTTGCTGGGCGCCATCGGCTACTTCTTCACCGCCTACCGCCATCTTCAGCGACGAGCGCTCGATCGCTGAACGACGCCCCTTCCCTGCCGCAGCTAGAAGCTGCGGACGGGAAAGGATGTAAGGCTCGGCGCTCCGAGGCAACTACTTGATATCCTCCTTTGGGTGATCAGACGGCTACATTAGGTACTGATGGTTGTTGGCTGGCATCACTCCGTGACGCATCAGCCGGATCACCGGGAGCAGCAGTGAGCGAGCAAGCAGTGGCGGACGACGGAGTAACCGTCACACCACCGACGACATCGGCGCAGCTGCGGATGCTCCGTGGCGACTCCACGCGCTACCTCTGCGCCGGCGTTTACCTCGACGCCGAGTTCCGGGACGCGATACTTCATCAACTGCTGGGTCGCCAGGATCGCGCCGTCGCCCCGTCGTTCACCACCGATGCCGTGCCCGTCGTCCGGCACGCCCTCCATGCCCGGCACCGGCAGGTTGTGCGCGATGCCGTTCTCACCGGCGTTCTCGTCCTCCTGCTGGTTCTTGAGGGCCGCAACCTGCTGGCCGTCGTGGCCCTTTACGGGGCCGGGCTTCTGACGCTACGGGCCCTGCGAGCGCTGGCCGGCCTGCGGATGGTCGCTTTCATCGCCCAGGTGTTCTTCGCCCTCGTTGCTGTGCTCGTGGCAGCGCTGCTCGTGCAGTCCAATTCGGATCTGCTCTCTTCTCTCACCGGCTCGAGCAGCTACGACTCCGGCTTCTCCGTCAAGGTTTTCGCTGGGCTGGCTGCAGCCGTTTTTGTGCTCCTGGTCGGCGTGGCCTGGGCAGCGATCGTGCTCGAGCGACTGGCCAACCGGCAGATGATCGTCGAACACCTCAGGCCGAAGGCTTTTTCCCCGGACAACGCTCCCCCGGAGCCACCGGCCCGGCAGGCCCGGGTCAGGTACATCACAGAGGCCCAGACCGGCAACGTCGCGTACTACTCGACCACGGCCGCCGATCGTCCCTTCGTCGGAGCTGGCACCCCCATGGAACCCTGGACGCTGGCCGTCCCCTTGGTACCGGCCGGCGACGGGAGCGAAACCCTCGCGATGACCACCGAGTCACTCGAGGACGCGATTTCCCTTGCCCTGGCCGGGCTGAACCCGTCGGACGATGCTGCCGGCGACGAGGTGTCCGTGCAGAGCCGGCTGGTGACCCCGGGCACGCTCCGAACCGGTGATCCACTGCTCGATCCGCAGAGCGGTCTGCCCCGGCCTCGGATCTCCCTGGACGAGATGCACGACCTGGCCGCGGCGGAGACGACCGGAACCAACCGTTACCTCTGCGTCCGGATGTCACCGCGGCGGGCGGACTATGAGATCTGGGTCTTCCTGCACGGCCAGATCCAGGGCCGGATGCTGCACCTGGAAATGATTGGTTCCTGCGTGCCGCCGGTCCGGGCCGCCTTCCGCGAGATCGACACGTACTCCGACCTGGACAACACTTTGCTGCTGCGCAACGCTTTCCGTTCCCTTCTGGATCTGCCCGGGCTGTTGATCCGCTCACCGCTGCGGTTGCTGCGCGCCGCCGCCGGACCAGGCTCGCGAGCGGTGGACCTGCGCAGCGTGCTCGGACACCTGGCTTCCACGGCCACCCCCGACCGCGGCGCGCAGACCAGCGTCCGCGAACTCGGCACCGATCCGACCTCCCCCGACGGCCTCGGAAATCTCACCCTCCAGCGGCAGATCCGCATCATCGAACGGCACGTCATCGAAACCATCACCGCAGCAATGGAACAGGCCGGCTTCGTCACCGAGGAGTTCATCCGAAGGACGCAGACCATCCCCGACGGACCGGCCCGATGACCTGTACTCGCTGCAGCGCCGCCTACCTGCCGGCCGATCCGGAGTGCCCGCGCTGCGGACTGCCGCTCACTCCCGTGATCACCGCACCACGGATCACCAGGCCCCCGGCCAGGCCGGCGCCGATCCACACCAAGCCGCGACGGTCATGGCTGGCCCTCGGCGGGGGTGCCTTCGTCGTGCTGCTCTGTGCCGTGGTGGCCCTGAACTGGTCCGGCCGGGACGATTCGGGCTGGCGAGGTCCGCTCGGCGCTGTCGCCGAGCCACCGACCGGCGAGCTCCGCACCGAGGAACTACCGCCGGCCCCGTCCTCAGGGGCTGGCAGTTCCGCTGCTCCCGGAGAGTCGGCCGCGGAGGGAACTAATCTCGCGGCCGCGGCCGTGATCACGGCGGCCCGGACAGCGCCACCCGGGCGCGACGACCAGGACCGCCCCGTCACGTACGGAACCGATCATCTGGCCGACGGCGACCTCACCACTGCCTGGCGCGCCCCCGGTTTCTACAACGGGGAGGCCATCACCTTCGAACTTCCCAAGACGTCGCAGATCCAGATCCTGGGACTCACCAACGGATACACCAAACGCGACGCCGCCTCGGGTGCAGATCGGTACGCGGCCGGACGCCGGATTCTTTCCGTCA